>Ga0157378_10000112_pt1 | contig 77866 bp, 67 predicted proteins | sample M65metaG_FD_115309 | JGI IMG/M metagenome (GOLD analysis project Ga0157378, IMG submission 115309) | Miscanthus rhizosphere microbial communities from Kellogg Biological Station, Michigan, USA - M6-5 metaG | ecosystem: Host-associated > Plants > Roots > Rhizosphere > Soil | place: USA: Michigan... | reverse complement strand
GCAAACCCACTCTGCTCTTCTGTACTTCCCTGTGTTCGCCATGCGAGACTCGCATTCTCAAACCTCGCATTCTCGAAACCAGGAGTCCCGTTCATGAAGCTTTCCGACGTCGCGCAAAAACTATTCGCCCGCCTCGAAGGCGACCCCAACGCCGAGATCCGCGGCATCTCCGGTATAGAATCCGCCGAGCCGGGTCACATTACCTTCCTGGCCAACCGCCGTTATTTCCCGCTCCTCAAGTCCACGAGGGCAACAGCAGTGCTCATCGAAGACGGCATCGCGCTGGATCGCGACGCCGGTCTGCCTCCTCTCGCGGCCCTGCGCACCGAGAACCCGTACCTCGCCTTCGCCCACGCCATCGAACTGTTCTACCAGCCGCCGCGCTATGCGCCCGGCATCGACCCGACCGCCGTTATCGCCAAGTCCGCAAAAATTGGAGAAGGCGCGCACATCGGTCCCTACTGCTTCGTGGACGAAGACGCCCAGATCGGCCGCAAGGCCGTCCTGCACAGCTTCGTTACCGTCTACCGCCACGCCAGAATCGGAGACGACTTCTTCGCGCACGCCCACGCCGTAGTCCGCGAACACTGCCGTCTCGGCAACCGTGTCATCCTTCAGAACGGAGCCATCATCGGAGGCGATGGCTTGGGCTACGCCAAACAGAAAGACGGCACGTGGTACAAAATGCAGCAGTCCGGACCCGCCGTCCTGGAAGATGACGTCGAAGTGCAGTCCAACGCATGCGTCGATCGCGCCACCGTGGGCGAGACGCGCATCGGCAAAGGCTCCAAGCTCGACGATCTGGTCCTGATTGGCCACGCCTCCCAGGTGGGACCCAACAACATGCTCTGCGGCCAGGTGGGCCTTGCCGGATCGACTAAAGTCGGTGCCGGGTGCATCCTTGCCGGCCAGGTGGGGACCGCCGGGCACCTGTCGATCGGCGCCGGCGCCGTCCTCACGGCAAAAAGCGGAATCCCCAACGACGTTCCGCCTCGCTCGCTTTACTCGGGCTATCCGGCCGTGGACAACCGCCAATGGCTTAAGACCGTGGCGGCTCTCAATCGTCTCCCCGATCTCCAAAAACGCGTTCGCGACCTCGAATCCGAACTGGACCAACTGAAGGCCCGCCTGCGCATGCCCTGAACCGCGCAAACTCGCAGGATCGTCGGAAGCAATGACTGAAAATTTGTTTGGCTCAAGCCTTCCTTGGATGGTCGCGAAGTCAGGCCGCGCCGGAAAATCCGAGCGGGCGCTGATCGGGTGGCAGCCCGGCCGCTAGTTCATCATGCAGGCGCTGATTCAGGTCCTCGCGCTGCTCCAAGGTGAAGGTCGTCGAATCGATCGGATTCAGAAACTCGACGAGGATTTCGCCGGGGTGCATAGCCAAAGAGCGTTTCTCCATCACCCGATGGGCTCCTGAGCAAGCCACCGGCACGATCGGCACGCCGGCTTGGATGGCCATCACTACGGCGCCCTTTTTGAACTTCTGCAACCGGCCGTCGGGACTTCGCGTCCCTTCCGGGTAAATTAGGAACGATTGTCCCGTGCGCAATTCTTGTACAGCCTTTTCCAGACTTTCGAGCGCGGAGTCACGCGACCTCCGGTCCACCGGGATAAATTTGGCGAGCCGGAAAGCCGCGCCCACGATAGGGTACCGGAACAACGACTCCTTGAGCAGGATGGCAATCCGGCGGGGGATGGCGCCGACGACTGCCGGCGCATCCGCCGAACTGGTGTGATTGGCAGCGAACAAGCACACACCCGGCGGAATTCGCTCAATGCCCGACACGCGCACCCGAACTCCGGCGGCCCGTACGAAAAACATCACGCCGTTGATGCCGGCCCAATAGAGCGGGTCAGGATTCCGGCTGATCAGGGTATACAAAAGCAAGGGCGGCCCTACGATCAGGATGTAGAGGGACAGGAACAGGCCGACGAAAAGGGTGCGAATCATTTGAATCGTTGTGCCGCTACAGGCGCCCGCCTCAGAAGGCGGCCGCTACAAGCAAGGAAAGTGAAACTCGCGCCGGCAACCGAGTTATTGAACGAACGCTGTAACCGGCTGTGTGGTGCCGCGGAGCAATCCTTCACGGATGCGCCGAGCTTTCTCGCCGGCGCCGGCATTTTCGGCAATAACGTAGGAACTCTCCAACGCCTCGCCGATCTTGATGTCCAGACTTAGGCCCTGTTCTTCACGCCGGATTCCAAGATGCAGGGTGTTTCCTTTTTTCTGGGCGTTCAGCCACTCTTCCAGATCGCGCGGAGGCTCGCCGCGATTCCAGGTAAGAATGGCATCGCCCGAACGCAGACCAACCTGCGCCGCCTGGCTGTCCGGATCGACGGAGCGGACGACGAGGGCTCCCGCAGCGTCGCGTCCCAGGGAAAATCCCAGGCTTGGCCGCCGGCGTTCCACGGTCTTTAACTCCAATCCCGCCAAGCCAAGAATGTGTTGATACGGCAATCGTTCGGCGCTTGCCACATATCGCTGGAAAAAATCCTCGAACGATCCGCCGGCCACTTTCTCCGCCGCCAGGCGTACGTCGAGACTGTCGCGATAGCCCTTGTTGGGCTTGCCGAACTCTTCGTTCATCAAACGCACAACATCGTCCAAACTGTGTTCATCGTCGGTTCGATCGCGGATCAAGATATCCAGCAACACGCCCAAGACTTGTCCCTTGGTGTAGTACGAAATGCTGTTCGTAGGCCGATTGTAAAGCGGATATTTCTCCAGCCAGGCGTCCAGGCTGGATTGCTCGGCGCTTTGCCAGGTATTCGCAGGCCGCGCTTCGAGTTCGCTGATTTGCCCGCCGAGGTCTGCGTAAAATATGCCTTTGCTCCACAATCCGGTACGCACCAGCGTGTATGCGGCGTAAGTGCTGGTCACTCCTTCAGCGAACCACAGTGCCCGCGTGTACTGCTCTTTCGCATAGTCCACCGGATCGAGCGTAGCGGGATGAATTCGCTTCACATTCCAGAGATGGAAGAACTCGTGAGCGGCCACATTCAGAAATTCTCCCTCGGACTGCACGGCGATGGCTGTCGAATTCGCGTGCTCCATGCCGCCACCACCGGACGTTCCGGCGGCCTTGCCAAGATGCACAAGGAACGTGTAATTCTCAAACGGCGCGCCTTCCATGAGCTTCAATTCATAAGAGCAGATGCGTCGCAGTTCGTCTCCCAGCCGTTTCTTGTCCACTTTCTCGCTGTGCACAACGGCGCGAATGGGCGCCCCGGCACTCGCGACCTGAAGATCCGTAAACTTGCCGACTTCAATCGGTGAGTCGGCGAGCTCGTCGTAGGATGACCTACTAAAACGGCAAGAAGGCTTTTCCGAAACCGGGCCGCAATCGCTGGGCACGGCACTTGCCGCACGCCAGTTATCGGGAAGATCGGTGATAGCCAGCAGGGCTTTCCTATCCGTGTGGCCCGGCTCGTACATGAGCACCATCGCCGGATTTATGAATGCGTGCTCCACATTGAGTTGCGTCGCAAACGGACCAGGCTCATCCCAGTACGTGCTGTAGTCCAGCCGGACGGTTCCGGTGCCTCTAATTTTCCAGCGCTGCTTGTCGATTTTTTCGATCGGCGCCTTCGCCGTTCCCACATAAGCGTCGACGTGCTGGACGTGGCTGCTGAAATCGCGAATCTGATACAGCGCATTCCACGCCGGCATCTGAACCGTCAGTTCACCGGTAACGTTGGGAATCTTCATCAGGACGTGAAATAGATGCCTCTCAGGATTGGCGAGGGAGATTTCGTAGAAGACAGGATCGTACTCGGGACCGCTGGCTTGTATCGGGTGACCCGCTGCTTGCAGCGGGAATATCGAAATAGTGAGAAGGATGGCGGCCAGCGAATATGCTGGCTTCACCGCCGGCTCGCTCCCGTGGGTTGTGGCACTGATTCTCCTAGCTTTTTGAGAAGCTTTTCGCACAGACCATCGAAGCTGCCGTTCGACATGATCAGGAGCAGATCTCCTGGCTTGGCCTCGCCTGCAAGGTATTCGGCAATCTTGTCGGCGCCTTCAAAAGCTTCGGCATCTTTGCCAAGTTCGCGCACGCTCTGAGCCACAGAATCCGGCGCTAGCCGATTGTCGTCGCCCAATTGCTGCGCGCGGAACACACCTCCGAGCACTACACGGTCGGCCAACGCCAGCGCCCTGGGCAGCGTTTCCTGGAACACCTTTCGGCGCATGGAATTTGATCGGGGTTCCAGAATGGCCCACAGGCGGCGCTTCGGCCAGCGGCTGCGTGCGGCTTCGATCGTCGCTTGCACCGCTGTTGGGTGATGGGCAAAGTCATCCACCACCAGAACGCCGCCCTGCTCACCTTTCACATCCATACGGCGTTTGACGCTGCGGAACGTGGAAAAGGCTTTCACCAGAACATCGGCGCTGATGCCCCGGCCATGAGCGACGGCGGTTGCGGCCAGGGCATTCAAGATGTTGTGACGGCCCGCGGCTGTTGAAGCAAATTCGCCAAACGCTTTGCCACGATAGGTGAAACGGAACCGCGTAGTTTCGCCGTCGACGGATACGTCGCTCGCAATCCAGTCATTATCAGCGGCAAAGCCGTAGGTTTCGACAGGGCAAAATGCTTTCTCGGCCGCCGCTCGCAACGCCGGGCCGGATTGCTCGGTGTCGCCCCAGATCACCACACGCCCGCTGCGCGGCACCAGATTCACCAATCGCTTAAACGCCAGCTGATATACGTCGAAGTCCGGGTAGATATCCGCATGGTCGTATTCCAGGGACGTGATGATCAAATCGTCGGGATGATAGTGGAAGAATTTGGGGCCACGATCCCAGATGGCGGTTTCGTACTCGTCGCCTTCCAGAATGAATTCGCTGCCGCCTTCGAGTCCGTAGCTGCGGCCAAAATTTTCCGCCACTCCGCCGACAAGAAAATTCGGCCGAAGCCCCGCGGTGTGGAAGATCCACGCCAGCATTGCGGTGGTTGTGGTTTTTCCGTGTGTTCCGCTCACCACGATCGAGTGTTTGCCGGGCAGAAAAACTTCCTCGAGCATTTCCGGTAACGAACGATACGGCAGCTTGCGGTCGAGCACTTCTTCCAGTTCGGGGTTCCCTCTCGCGATGATGTTGCCGACGACTACGAGGTCCGGCGCGGGAGATAGGTTCGCGGCGTCGAATTTGTGAAAGAAAGGAATCCCCAGGCTTTCCAGCAGCGTGGAAGCCGGCGGGTAAACGCCCGCGTCCGAGCCGGTGACGCGATAACCCTGCTCGCGCAGCATTCCTGCGAGCGGGGACATCGCAGATCCGGCGATTCCGATGATGTGAATGTGCTTTAACTTGCCTACGGCATCTTTGGTCATGGCAGAGCGGTCATGGCAGAACGGCCGGCTCAAGAATCTCCAGCGTTCCCTCTCCTTTGGATTGTAGTCGGGCCCGTACGCCCAGCGGCAGCGTCAACATGGGCCGCCGCGTGTGCCCGATTGGCGCGTTGAACACGATAGGTATGCCTAGCGGGGCCAATAGTCGCGTACATACGTCTCGCACGCTTGGACTGCCCGCGATGGGCGGCTCACAATCCGGGAAATCGCCCAATCCGATTCCGCGCACGCCGTCAAACTTTCCGGCCTGCTTCAAGTGCATCAAGGCGCGGTCCACTTGCCACGGCTTCATTCCACGGTCTTCCAGCACCAGGACCGCATCTTTGGTATCGAGCTCCCATGGCGTACCCAGCGTCGTTTCCACCAGCGTCATGCAGCCGCCGAGCAGTCGGCCTTCCGCCGTGCCGCTGGACAGCATCTCGCCGCGCAGAGGTATCAACCAGCCGTCGTCGGTCTTCTCAATGGCGTTCCGCAGCGAGTCGCGATCGTAGCCGTTTTCGCCGCCGGCGCCGGCAGCCAGGGCGGCCAGCATTGGGCCATACACGGAAGTCCAACGCCGCCGCTGCCACAAAAAAATCTGCAGCGAGGTGAGATCGCTGTAGCCGATCAAGCATTTGGGCGGGCCGAGGTCCGCGTCCAGCCGCTCGTCCAGAAGATAGTTTGAGCCATAGCCGCCCCGCACGCTGATGATTCCGTCGATGCGGTCATCGGTCAGCGCGCGGACAAGTTCCGCGCGGCGTTCGGTAATTGGCGCCGCAAAATATCCCTCAGATTGAGCGGGGCGCCGCTGTACCGCAAAGCCGAGATGTTCCAGCTCCACCAGGCCGCGGCTGGCCTGCTCCTCGTCGCCCGGCGACGCGGGAGCAATCACCGCGAGCCGCGAGCCTGCTCGCAACGCCTTAGGCTTTCGCGGCTCCAGCGTCGCGCGTTGATCGGCTGACACTTCCGCCGCTCCTCTCGGGCTCATTCGTGATGCCCCACAAGCGGCGTCAATTCAACGAATACTCCCTCGCGGTTCAATTTCCGCATGATTTTCTCTTCCTGCCCGTGACGAAAATCGCCATCGAATTCCACAATGGTGGTGTCGCCGGACATGGACTGGCGGAAATGCTGCGGCCGCGCGTTCAGCTCGACAAGCATGCGTTGCACTTCGGCGGTCACATTTTCAGCATGACTGGCGGTGATGCGCACGGCAAGCAGTCGCGGCTTCAGCTTGGCCCAGGTGCTGATCCACGCCAGCACGATCAAGCCGAACAGCACGATGCCCGTCGAAAACCCAGCCACCGCGTACAAACCTCCGCCCGCCGCCATGCCGATTGCCGCCTCCACGAAAATTGTAGCGGCGGTGGTCATCCCGATCAGTGTCCCAGATTCCCGCAGGATCGCGCCTGCTCCCAGGAATCCGATGCCTTGTACCAGGTTCGACGCGATACGCGTGCCTGACGAGTCGCCGAGCCGGTGTGCGAGCTCGCCCGAAAGAACGGTGAACAATGCCGCGCCCAGGCACACGAACAGGCTGGTGCGAATTCCGGCGGGGCGCTTGTGGTAATCGCGTTCGATGCCGATCAACGCGCCCAGCAGCGCCGCAAAGCCGAGACGCAGGAAGATTTCGTGTAGAGGGAGCATCCACTTGCGGGCTCTTCGCCCACTGGCGGAAATTTTACACAGCCTAGAGCTTGAACTGAGTCAATTTCGCGAAGTGGCGTGCTCTAGCGTGTATCTCTTTGAGCTTCAGAGTGCGCAGTCGGTCGAGGCCGAATTTCTCGACGGTGAAGCTGCCGAGCACCGAGCCATAGACCATGGCGCGCCGCAGCGACGCATCGCTTTTGTCGCCCACGCTGGCCAGATAGCCCATGAAGCCGCCGGCAAAGCTGTCGCCGGCACCGGTCGGGTCGTGAGGCTCTTCGAGCGGGAATGCCGGTACGCAGAAAACACCTCGCTTATCGACCATCAAGGCGCCGTATTCGCCGCGTTTGATGATCAGCGTGGATGGACCCATTTTGAAGATGTGCTTGGCGGCACGCAGCAAATTGTGTTCGCTGGAGAGTTGCCGGGTTTCGGCATCGTTGATCATCAAAATATCGACGTGTTTCAGCGTTTCGCGCAGGTCTTCGCTGGTGCGCTCGATCCAGTAGTTCATGGTGTCCAGGGCGGCGATCTTCGGGCGTTTTTTCACTTGCTGCAGGACATCACGCTGCAGATCGGGAGCGATATTGGCCAGGAAAACGTACTTCGATTCGCGGTATTTCTCGGGGAGTTTGGGCTTGAACTCGGCGAACACATTCAGTTCGGTAGTCAACGTGGTGCGGTCGTTCAAGTTCTCCGAATACCTTCCGGCCCAGAAAAAGGTCTTGCCGGAGGTGCGCTCCAGTCCTTCACAGTCGATTTTCTTGCCGCGAAAGATGGCCGCATCGGTATCGGTAAAGTCGTCTCCGACGATGCCAACCAGATGGACCGTAGTGAAGAAGCTTGCCGCCACGGCAAAATAGGTCGCCGCTCCTCCTAGCGTGCGTTCCACCCTGCCGTACGGACTTTCAATGCCGTCATACGCTACCGAACCTACAACGAGTAAGGCCACTCTGGTCTCCTAAGAAAGATATTTTCCGACAATCGCTGCGAGCTTCTTTTTCGTTGATGCGGGGACGACTTTGGGATCGGTGATCAGCGCGTGGGCGAGCGCGGTGCCACATTTGCAACTGCGCGGCACCGGCATCTCTTTAACCGCTTGGCGGAGGACGCGCTGGGCGTTCTCGGCGTTCTGATTGAGCGTTTCAATGATTTGCGCCACGGTGACGGAAGCATGGTCGGGATGCCAGCAGTCGTAGTCGGTGACCATCGCGATGGTGGCGTAACAGATCTCGGCTTCACGCGCGAGCTTGGCCTCGGTCACGTTAGTCATGCCGATAATTTCGAATCGCAATTGACGATGGACATGGGCTTCGGCAAGCGTGGAAAATTGCGGGCCCTCGATGCACACATAGGTGCCCCGCCGATGAACTTTCACTCCGCAGTGATCGCTAGCGTCGGCGAGAACGGCGGACACCTGGCCGCAAGTGGGCTTGTCGAAGGTTACGTGGGCGACCAGGCCGTCGCCGAAAAATGTGGAAATGCGCTTGCTCGTACGGTCGAAGAACTGGTCGGGAACCAGAAATTCTCCAGGTCGCAGATCTTCCTGCAAGGATCCCACGGCGCTCACGGAGACGATCCGCTCCACGCCGAGCTGTTTCATCGCGTAGATGTTGGCGCGGAAATTGATTTCACTGGGCAGGATCCGGTGGCCACGGCCGTGACGCGCAAGAAAGGCGACGCGCTTCCCTTCCAGCGTACCGGTTACGATGGCGTCAGAAGGATCACCGAAAGGCGTCTTTACACGAATCTCGCGGGTGTCGGTCAGGCCCTGCATCGAGTACAGACCGCTGCCGCCGATGATGCCGATGGTAGGAGACGCTTGCGCCTTGCCCGGTTTTGTTTTCGGTTTCGACTTGGACGGCATTTTTTCTCCGATGAGAATTTGTTGCGGCAGCGCTGTGGCTGAGGAGCTAAGCGCCTTTACATTTTCGCATGAAGTACGCGTCGAGATCCTTCAGCTGCCCTCATCGGGCGGCTTCAGGATGACACTCCCTGGGCCGCTCGCGGCGCGCACGGATTCAAGTGGGGCCTCGCTCTCCGGGCATACAGGTGTCACGATGCGAGACCACTTTCCGAGAGGATTTCGCCGACCGCGGCGAAGGGATCCTTCTTCCTGCCGGCAACCTCGGTGGCCAGCGTCAGCAGGCGTTTCTCGCCGTCGGGGCCGCCCAGGGCGCGCTGCAGCAGTCGCGATTCCAGCAAGTCGATCAGACGTGCCTTCCAATGCTCGACGTGCTTGCGCTGCCGTTCGCCGCTGGACTCGAAATGCTTGCGAAACTCCGCGACTTTGGCGGCCAGCACGTCGATACCTTTGTTTTCCGAAGCGACCGTTCGAACCACCGGCGGGTGCCAACCGTCGCGCGGCATCACTAGCGACAACATCGCGTGCATTTCCTGCTCCAGGCGATCGGCGCCTTCGCGATCCGACTTGTTGACCACGAAAATGTCGCCAATCTCCATCAACCCGGCTTTCATGCTCTGAATATCATCGCCCAGTCCTGGAACCAAAATTACCAGCACGCAATCGGCGAGCCGCACGATGTCCACTTCATCCTGGCCTACACCGACGGTCTCGATCAGAACCTGTTGCTTGCCGGCGGCATCGAGAAGCAAGGCGACTTCCGCAGTAGCGCGGGCCAATCCTCCCAGAAATCCGCGTGTCGCCATCGAGCGGATGAACATGCCGGCATCGCCAGCATGCCCCTGCATCCGGATGCGATCGCCGAGGATCGCCCCGCCCGTGTAAGGACTTGTCGGATCCACCGCGATAATGCCGACCTGTTCCTTATGCGCGCGATAGTAAGCGCCCAGCCGATCGACAAGAGTGCTCTTGCCTGTGCCAGGCGCGCCGGTCACGCCGGTGAGGTACGCCTGGCCGGTGCGCGGAAAAACCTGGCGCAGCAACTCCTCGGCTTCCGGCAGGTGATTCTCGATCGCGGTGATCGCCCGGGAGATCGCGCGCACGTCGCCGGCGCACACTTTCTGCGCCCAATCCTCAATTGGCTGCGGCATGGTTATCCTGGGGGATCTTCGGCGGCGCTGGGCGCATCGCCTTATTATTTCTTGCCAAGTAGCTGGCGGGCAATGACCAACTTCTGAATTTCGCTGGTGCCTTCGCCGATGGTGCAAAGCTTCACGTCGCGGTAGAACTTTTCGGCTGGATAATCCTTGATGAAGCCGTAGCCGCCGTGGATTTGGACGCATTCGTTGGCCACGCGCACGGCAACTTCGCCGGCGAACAGCTTCGCCATGCTGGATTCCTTCGTAAAACGCACATCCTTGCGATCCGCGAGCCACGCGGCCTGATAGACCAGCAGACGGGCGGCTTCCACTTCAGTGGCCATTTCCGCGAGTTTGAATTGAATAGCCTGAAATTCGCTGATCGTTTGGCCGAATTGCTTGCGTTGCTTGGCATATTTCGTGGCTGCTTCCAGCGCTCCCTGGGCCATGCCAAGTCCCAGAGCGGCGATGGAAATTCGGCCGCCGTCCAGAATCTTCAAGCTGCCGATAAAGCCGTCGCCCTCGGCGCCAAGCAAATTCTCTGCCGGAATGCGGCAATCGGAAAGAATAAGCTCAGAGGTATCGCTGGCACGCAGGCCCAGCTTGTTTTCCTTTTTTCCCGGTTTAAACCCGGGAGTTCCCTTTTCGACGATGAAGGCGCTGATACCGTGAGAATTCTTCGATCGGTCGGTAACCGCCATCACCACCGCGATGTCCGCGTAGTGTCCATTCGTGCAGAAGGTCTTGGAGCCATTGAGTACCCAGCCTTTGGCGTCGCGCACTGCAGTGGTGCGCGTGCCGGCGGCGTCAGAGCCTGCTTCCGGCTCCGTCAGGGACCAGGCCCCGATCTGCTTGCCTTGTACCAGAGGCGCGAGATATTTTTTCTTTTGTTCGTCGCTCCCGAATTTATAGATGTGATTGCTGCACAACGAATTGTGCGCCGCCACGATGATGCCGACGGAACCATCGACCCGGGAAAGCTCCTCAATCGCGATCACATACTCGATGTAGCCGAGACCCGCGCCACCGTATCCCTCCGGGAAAATGACGCCCAGCAGGCCCATTTCGCCAAGTTTCGGCATGATCTCGCTGGGAAAACGCGAGGCCTCATCCCACTCCATGACGTGTGGGGCGATCTCACCCTCTGCAAACTCGCGGACGCTGCGGCGGAGCTGGTTTTGTTCGTCGGTAAAGGCGAAATCCACGGGGTCCTCGCTGTCTTACTGCGGCCTATAGTCAGACCAAGATTGGCTTATAACATTTTACACGAAGGGCGAAGACGGCTTGGCAGCCGTTTCTGCGAACCCGCACCAATTTGGAGCGGCTATTTTATGAGTTCGAGCTACCAGCCTTGCTCGTAGTGATGGGCCTTGTTTTGTTCGTCCAGCCAAGTTTTGAGCGGCGCAAAATAATCGGCCAGCGCGGTGGCATCCATCTGTTTCTCGCCGGTCAGGGTCTCCAGCGCTTCTTGCCAAGGTTTGCTGGCTCCCAATGTCAGCATTTCATTCAGACGCTGGCCTGCGGTCTTGTTGCCGTAGATGGAGCAGCGATGTAGGGGGCCTTGGTAGCCCGCCTCGCGGCACAGCGCGCGCTGGAATTGAAATTGGTAAATGCGGGCAAGAAAATAGCGCATGTACGGCACGTTGGCGGGCACGTGAAACTTGGCACCGGGATCGAAGTCCGTTTCCGTCCGCGCCACCGGTGGAGCGACGCCCTGATACTTCAGCCGTAGGGCCCACCATTCGGCGTTGTATTGCTCCGGCTTGATCTGCCCGGAGAAAACTTCCCAGCGCCATTTGTCGATGGTCAGTCCGAACGGCAGAAACGCCACTTTTTCCAGGGCCTGTTGTAACAGGTAATCAATGTCCCCCGACGCGGGAGGCACTGTTTGGATCAGGCCAATCTGCTTGAGGTATTCGGGCGTGACCGAGAGCGCGATGGTGTCCCCAACCGCCTCATGAAAGCCATCGTTCGCGCTGCCCTGAAACAACGGGGGCTGCGTGTTGTAAGCCCGCTGGTAGAAATTGTGGCCCAGTTCGTGATGGATTACCTTGAAGTCCTCCGCCGTGATCTGGATGCACATCTTGATGCGCAGGTCGTCCTTGAAATCGACGTCCCAGGCGCTGGCGTGGCACACCACATCGCGGTCCGCGGGTTTGGTAAACAGCGACCGTTCCCAGAAAGTATTCGGCAGCGGGGCGAAACCTAGTGAGCTGAAGAAGCCTTCGCCGTAGCGCACCATACCTTGGGCGTCCGTGTGACGGTCTTGCAGGATTTTCGTAAGGTCGTAGTTCTGCGGCGGTTTGGGCGAATCCATCAGGTCGTAGATGTTGTTCCATTCCTGCGCCCAGATATTGCCAAGCAAGTGCGCGGGAATCGGGCCTCTCGGCGGCACCGCTTCGTTTCCATATTTATTTGCGAGCTGACCGCGCACGTACGCGTGCAGCGACAGATACAAAGGCCGAAGTTGCTCCCACAGCCGGTCTGCTTCCTTGGCCAATGCGTCGGGCGGCATGTCGTAGTTGGACCGCCAGAGAGCACCGGCATCGGCGAAGCCGAGTTCTTGCGACCCCTTGTTGCCGAGCTCGACCATACGCGCGTACCGCTGCCGCATCGGAGCGCCGACGGCGTGCCAGCCAATCCAGGCGCGCTTGAGTTCGTCGGCGTCGCGGTTGGTCGCCATCAACTTGCCGACCGCGGTTACGTCGAGACATTTGCCGTCAGCCGCGCCCTGGCACCACTTGCCTTTGCCGTAGTCTCCACTAAGCGAAGCCTCGATCATGGCGAGCTCTTTTTGCGAGGCTGGATCGTTTGGAGCGGGAAAACCAGCAGCCAACTTCAGTAGCGTCATCTTGCGCGCCATCTCAGTTGGGAGCTTCAGACCATCGAAACGCTTGGCTTTCTTGGCCAGATCGGCGCTGAGTGTGTTCACTTGCTCGTTCGCAGCGGCGGCAATCTGCTGGGTGTCGTCGGTAATGAAATTTTCCTGCACCCATTCAGCCCGAGAGGCCTTTACGCCCAAATCGAAGAGCCGCGCTTCAGCGTCGGCGAGAAATGCGCGGGCTTCCTCCACGGTCGCAGGCGCGCCTTCGCGGGTCGCCTTGCGCAGGTGGTTTTTCGGTTGCGCCTGGGCTGCGGCGGCGAGTCCATCCCGACAGCCTAGGTGTACGAGAATAGTGGCTGCGGCCGCAAACCCAATCCATTTTGTGAGCTTCATGCGCTTGCCTTCTGCGGCTGTGCCGCAACTTCTTGAAGTACCGCCAGCGCCCGATCGATTCCCGCATCATCGACATCGCAATGGGTTACGAAACGCACGGAATGCAAGGACGTGTCCTGCGCCCATAAGCCATGTCTGTAGAAAATGTCGCACCATTCCACGGCAGTCTTGCCGGTTTTTGAGCAATCGAAGATCACAACGTTGGTCCGCACTTTTCTAGTATCAATTGCGAATCCTGCGATCCTGGCTATTGCCTCTCCCAGCCGCCTGGCCCGGCGATGATCTTCGTGCAGTCGCCCCGGCGATTTTTCCAGTGCAACCAGACCCGCGGCGGCAAGTACTCCCGCCTGGCGCATGCCGCCTCCGAACATCTTGCGATAGATGCGCGCTTTATCTATGAACGGCTGCGTGCCGACGATCATCGAGCCCACCGGCGCTCCCAGGCCCTTGGACAGGCAGAACATCACCGAGTCAACGTTCTTCGTCATGGTAGCAACGCTATCGCCCAGAGCAACGGCGGCGTTGAAGACGCGCGCGCCGTCGAGATGCACTTTCAATCCAGCATCATGCGCGTGGTCACAAATGTCATTCACCTGAACCGTCGGATACAGCATGCCGCCCGCCATGTTGTGGGTGTTCTCCAGGCAGATCAGCGCGGTCTGCGAATCGTAATAGATGCGCGGCCGAATCACCGCCTCAATTTGCGGCCACGCCAGAATGCCGTCTTCGCCGCGGGCGATGCGCGGCATGCACCCGGCGATGGCGGACATGGACGCGAGCTCATACAGATTTACGTGACTGCGCTCGTCGCAAATGACTTCGTCACCGTGATGAGTGTGCACTTTGATGGCGATCAGATTGCCCATGCATCCGGTGGGAACGAAAAGCGCGGCTTCTTTGCCGAAGATTTCCGCCGCGCAGGCTTCCAGGCGATTCACTGTCGGGTCTTCGCCGTACACGTCGTCGCCGACTTCGGCCGCGGCCATGGCCTGGCGCATTTCGGCCGTGGGCTTGGTTACCGTATCACTTCGTAGATCGACCACGTTCTTGTCGGTTGTAGCTGCTGCTTTTAGCTGATCCGGATCCACACCTGCCTCCGCGGTTGCTGTGATTACCTCACTTCATCAATTCCACGAAAACCTCGTTCGATACACTCAATTTCTTGGGCGCCAGCCGCACGATACTACCCTGCTGCTCGATCAGACCGGCGGCGGTCAGTCGCTCAAAACGCGGAGCCACCGCAATTCCGTATTCCGCCTCGATATTCCCGAGGTCGATACCATCGAGCTGCCGCAGTCCCAAAAACAACTCTTCCTCCAACGCTCCATTTCGCGTCAACAGCTCATACTGTTCCACGGGCAAGCGGCCCGCTTGTAATGCGTTTACATATGCCGCGGCGTCATGCGCATTGGCCCAGCGTTCCGTGCCGGAGAAAGAATGTGCTCCGGCTCCGAAGCCGAGATACGGCTCGCGGCGCCAGTATTTCAGATTGTGCTGCGACTCGAAGCCGGGCTTTGCCCAGTTGGAGATTTCGTAGTGCCGATACCCGGCGCGCTGCAAGAAAAGGCAGGCGGTCTCGTAGAATTCCGCCATCTCGTCTTCGCTGGGCAATTCCCGGGCGCTGTAGCGGGCCCCGCCACGCAGGACCTCGCCGCCCAAATGGCTGCCCTCATCGATTTCGAGCAGATAGATGGAGACGTGCTCCGGCGTCAGCTTGGTCAATTCGTCGAGAGAGCTTTGCCAGGTCTCGGCCGTCTGGTGCGGAAGGCCGGCGATCAGATCGAACGAGATATTTGCGATCCCCGCCTCGCGCAGGATGGCGCACGAACGATAGACGTCGGAAGTGCGGTGCATGCGACCCGAGGCCGCGAGTTCGCGATCGGAAAAAGATTGCACTCCGAAGCTGATGCGGTTGATCCCAGCAAGCATCCATGCGATGGCCTTTTCCGCGGTGATGGTTTCCGGATCAGCCTCCAGCGTCACTTCTTTCAGGTCCGTCAGAAGATGTGTGCGAATCGCGTCCATGAGCATGCGCAGGAGCGCGGGATCGAGCAGGCTCGGCGTGCCTCCACCGATGTACACGGTGTCCGCCACAGCACCGGTGAATGTCTCGGGTAGCGTCACGCCCGATGTCGCATACAAAGTGCGATGCGTGGCAATCTCGCGGCACACTGCGTCTACAAACGGAGCAAACCTGGCGCTGGACACCACGCCGGTGTGGAAATTGCAATAGGTGCACTTGGTCTGGCAGAACGGAACCTGTATGTAGATTCCCACGCGATTCTTCATCGACAAAACTCTAGCACATACTTCATGAGGCCCGGCCGGCTCAAGATGGCTTCTCACTCCTAAAGGGATTTTCCAACGCATATCGAGCGACCTGCTCAATCGGCCGTGACCTTGACCCACATCTTGCGCTCGCGAGGACCGTCGAATTCGCAGAAAAATACCCCTTGCCACGTGCCTAGCGCTAATTTTCCCCGTTCAATGAAGATCACCTGGCTGGCGCCCACCATGATCGCCTTTGCATGCGAATCGGTGTTGCCCTCGGCATGCCGGTACGGCCCTTTGTGCGGCACCAGCCGATCGAACACGCCTTCCAGGTCCGACGCCACATCCGGGTCCGCATGCTCGTTAATCATCACCGCCGCGGTCGTATGCGGTATGTAAACGTAGCAGACGCCTTCTTTTGTTCCTGACTCGGCAACGACTTGCTCGATTTCCTGCGTCACGTCTACTAACTGTGTTCGTCGGTTGGTCTTCACACGCAACATTTGCATCTCGCTCTCCGGTTATGACGCGCTGGGTGCAACGGATAGTTTACTCGCCCGCTGTCTCGTCCAGCCGCTTGCCCATCGCCGTCTATTACTTCGCATTGCGCTGCGCATCCAATAAGCTGAGTGCTCATGATTCCCACTTCTATTCTCGACCTCTCGCCCATCATCGAAGGCGCAACTCCAGCCGATGCCCTGCGCAACACCCTCGATTTGGCGCAGCACGCTGAGAAATGGGGTTACCGCCGCTTCTGGGTAGCCGAGCACCACAACATGCCGGGAATCGCCAGCGCAGCTACTTCCGTGGTGATCGGCTATGTCGCTGGTGGCACGCAAACGATTCGCGTGGGGTCCGGTGGAATCATGCTCCCGAATCATTCGCCCCTGGTGATCGCCGAACAATTCGGAACCCTCGCGTCACTGTATCCGGGCCGGATCGATCTGGGCCTCGGTCGCGCCCCCGGCACAGATTCGCTCACCATGCGGGCCTTGCGCCGCGACGCCGCAACCGCCGCCGATAGTTTTCCCCGTGACGTCCAGGAATTGATGTACTACTTCCGGCCCACGGAGCCAGGTCAAAAAATCCGCGCTGTCCCCGGCGCTGGCCTTGATGTTCCGGTTTGGCTGCTGGGCTCCAGTTTGTTCAGCGCGCAACTGGCCGCGCTCTTGGGGCTGCCCTTCGCGTTTGCTTCGCACTTCGCACCGGCGGACTTGATCGCGGCCCTCAGAATCTATCGCGAGCTTTTCAAGCCGTCAGAGCGATGGAAGCAGCCCTACGCGATAGCGGCCGCCAACGTGGTTGCCGCTGCGACCGACGGCGAAGCACGCCGGCTCTTTACCTCTATGCAGCAGAGCTTCTTGAATCTTCGCCGCGGCTCGCCTGGACAGCTACCTCCGCCGATCGATGACATCGAGCCGTATTTCGGCTCCCCTGCCGAACGCACGATGCTGAATCAGACGTTGTCGTGCTCCTTCGTGGGTTCACCGGAGACGGTGCTACGTGGAGTGCAAACCTTCCTCGATCTGACTCAGGCGGACGAACTCATCGTTACCGGGCATATTTACGATCATTTCGCGCGGCTGCGATCCTTCGAGTTGCTTTCCGAAATTCGCCAAGTGCTCACAGCTCGGAATCCAGACGCCGCAGCGGTCGTACGAGTTAGCTAGATACTGAAATCACGGGCAACGCCAACGCCAGCAAATCTGCGGCGCTCTCAAGCGTCATAGTTGGTTTGCAGATCGCAAATAAGAAAAATGGGGCGAACCCCGTGCCGGTCGACACAAGAACTCGCCCCTGGCCAACGCTTTTCACAATTCTAGATTTCAAGACATTAGGAAGTCATAAGGAGCCCAGCGGCAATGCCGACGCGTATGCTGCCGTCTTTGGATACCGCCAGAAACGGGATTCTGAAGCGCGAGAACTAACCTTGCCGGTATAGCGCAAGTCGGACAGAAATGGCGCGCGCCATCCGGCGATGCCACCACCAGGCCAGAAGTAATTTCATTCCACCAGTCCCCACACGCTATTTAGCATGTGGGGATATGACCGACCCGGTAATTGTGGACGAGTTGTATTCAAATAGTACGGACCAGTACCGCTGTCATGCCGGTTCTCAGCATGCCCCGCGATCTCGACTGCAATCCGCTGTAGGCTGTTTCGGTCGCACCCAAATCAGGGCTTGGACAGCTGTGCCGTCCGCGATGCGCTGTCCGCGCTGTGGTATGAACCCATGATTCGCTCAAACATCGGCTGCGTTTCATGGAATAGCGGCTCAACGCACCACGCGGCGATTCGCGTGTAAGTGTTACCAGATGGAATGATTGCCACCAGAAATTGCACCGGCAGATTATCAGCCTTTGGCAGATTCCCCCGATAGGAAACTAACAGCCCTTGCTTCCCGTCGATGGTGATCGGAGATGCGGAAAGCTCCTCGTAGTTGGATAAACTCTTGCGCGCCACAATTTCGCCGAGTCCCTTGTAGCTTTCCAGCGATCCGTTGTACTCCTCGCGCGACACAATGATGTAGCGCATGTCATCGCGCGAGCTGAGTGCCGCGATGGTTGCCGGCGCCTTCGACAAGTTTGGATTGATTCGCCAGTCTGGCGGCAGCGTCAGGGCAAACTTGCCGCTGCGATTCACGTACTGCGTGCCCTGCAAAGAATCGTCGATCGCCGGACCTTCGCGCTTTCCCGTGGACGCAGGCGCGGCCGCAGGTGTAGCGCTGGTGCTCGGCGCGCCATTCTCGGGAAAACTGATGGTAAGAACGTCGGCACGCTTGAGTTGCATTTTGCCGTAGGCCGTTTCTACCTCGATCTTGTCGGCAGAAAGCGCCGACATGCGCCCTACGATCTTGGTCCCATCTTTCAATGCAATTTCTTCCGCAGCCGCCGGCATGGCCGCAACCACAAACAGAGAGACGGTGAATAGAGCGCGTTGCATTACTCCTCCATAGGCACAGAGATGTGAACCTGCCCCCTGCCGCTTTGCCCAGGGGTGTGGCACGCCCGGCAAGCGCCGGAAGGCGGTCCGACAATGGCCTATTTTCGATGGCGCCTTCGCAGGCGCTCAATGGTACCGACGGAGTCGCTTGTCGAAAGAGAGTCCTGTCCGCACGTCCAGTTCCGCGCCTAACCTATGGGCCAGAAGTGTGCGCCAATTCACAGAGGCCCGGCCGGGCCCAATCCAACGCCGCAGAGATGAAAAAGCATTGAAGGCCGTATCTGCTTGGCCTACGCGCGAATCTAACCCTGCGAAAGGAGATCGCCACATGACCGCAAGCGATCAACCAACAACAACACCCAAATGGGAGAGCTTGCCCGCTGCCAAGAGCGGCACATTCCGTATTGGCGGGGACCTTAGTATTCATCGGCTAGGGTTTGGAGCCATGCGCATCACCGGCCCTGGTGTGTGGGGCGAGCCCAAGGACCGCCAAGAAGCCATTCGCGTCTTGCGTCGCGCCGTCGAACTCGGCATCAACTTTATTGACACGGCGGATTCTTATGGACCGAACGTCAGCGAGGAAATCATCGCCGAAGCCCTCCATCCTTATCCCGCGGGGCTCGTCATCGCTACTAAAGCAGGCTTCGACCGCACGGGCCCAGACCAGTGGGTGACGAATGGTAAGCCCGAGCATCTCCGCCAAGCCTGCGAAGGCAGCCTGCGACGCCTGAAGCTGGAACGCATTGATCTATTTCAGCTTCACCGCATCGACTCCAAAGTGCCGCCGGCGGATCAGCTTGGCACATTGAAAGACCTGCAAGCGCAGGGGAAGATTCGACATATTGGACTATCCGAGGTCAGCGTTGCGGATACTGAGAACGCCCGCAAGACGGTCACAGTGGTATCGGTGCAAAACCGCTACAGCGTCGTGGATCGCGGCGCCGATGATGTAGTGGACTATTGCGAGCGCGCCGGAATCGGATTTATTCCCTGGTTTCCGCTGGCTGCAGGGAAGGTCTCCGATACCGGCTCGGAGTTGCAGCACGCCGCAACGCAACTCAAGGTCAGTCCAGCTCAACTGGCGCTAGCGTGGTTGTTGCGACGCTCGCCGGTGATGCTGCCCATTCCTGGAACATCCAAAGTCGCCCACCTGGAGCAGAACGTCGCTGCCGCGGCGCTGACGATACCCAAGGGTGTGCTGGAAGCTCGCGCCAAGGCCAGCGGCGGGGCGTAAACACCTCAGCAGTGCGGTCGACAAGGGCGGCCGGGGCAGGCCGGAATTCTCTAATACTAGGGGATGCGTGCGATGCGGTGTTCTTTAAGGTTGGCACTGCCCGACAGGTCTTTCAGCTGCTTCAAGCCCTGCTGGCCCCATTGGGCCAGGAAGGGCAGGAAACACAAATCCCTCGATTGCAGTGTTTTGTTGGGATACAGCAAATGCTCCAGAAATTCGGCATGCTCACCGATCAGGCCCGCGCGATCGTCTAACGCGCGGCCGGTCTTTTCTCGCAATTTCTCAAGCTGGAAGGTCATTTTCTCTTTGGCGGTGGTCACCGCTCCGGCCAGTGTAGCGTCCAGCTTTTCAATATCTTCGCCGAGTTGCGCCAGCGTGCTTTCGACCAGTGACCTTTTACGGTCGAATTCCGCAGCCAATTCCGTTGGCAGCGATACTGCTTCCATCTGCCGGCGCAGTTCCTGCGGACCGGCCCATACGGCCTCGATACACAAATGATATTTCTGCAGGATCTTGTCGCCCTTGGCATCCAGAATCGTGAAATCCGCGCGCGGCAGGATCACCGGAGCACGCCCTAGGATGTGTTGGTACACCACTTGCGACTGTGCAAGATAAGAGATCTCACTCGAGCCGGCACAGAACGCCACCGTCGGCAGTAAATAATCCTGTAGCACCGGGCGCAGAAGCGCGTTGGGGCTGAATACCTCCGCCGCCTGATCCACCAATCGCAAAGCCTCGTCGCGCGTCCAGGACATCTCACCGGACTTGAATCCTCCAGTATTCCCGCCCTCGGCATTCCCGTTGATCTTGGCGACGATAGGCTGGCGTACGTCATCCTTGATATGAAACAACAGCGTGCCTGTAGCCGACACCTTTACCTGCGGCTCGTAACCCGCCGCTTCTAGTTCCTTGCCGCGCCCCAGCAGTTTTTCACTGAGCGCATCGCGATCTTCCAGAGCTTTGCGGTAGATCGGAGCCGCGATTTTGTGCAGCCTGGCGTCCAGAGGATCGAGCAGGATCAAGCCGTGCTCCGCGAACACCCGAGCGAACAGCTTTCCGAACGCGCTGCCGTATGTCTCGTCAGCTCGATAGCTCTCCAGCAGAAAGCTTGCGACTTCCGCACTCGAGGTCCCGCCGAGCATCTCCGCGGCGGCCTTCGTGATCTCGTCGGCCTGGGCGCCCAGCCGCACCCGGCCTACCGGTCGGCCCGCGGTGCCTTCGCCAGGCAGTTCAAAGCGCGTCAGCTTGCCGGACTTGAAAAACGACACATGGCGAACTTCGTCGAGGTCGTGGTCCTCGGTAGCCATCCAGAATACCGGGACGGCATCGATGCCCTCGGCGGTCAATTCCTCCGCGATGCGAATCGCACTGAGCGCTTTGTAGAACGCGTATGCTGGCCCGCCAAACAGCCCCACCTGCTGGCCGCTGACAATCGCCGCGGCGCCATTTTCCAATCGCTCCAGGTTTCGCTGCGTGGCGTCACCAGATCCCAGAGCTGCATTGGTCTCACGCAGTACCGCCGCCACCTGCTTGCGCCGGTCAACAGGAAAATCCAGCGACTTGGCCACTCGAGCTATGGCCTCCAACGTAAGCGGATGTGTGTAGAAATTCGAGACGCCGGAAAAATCATCAATAAGCCGAAGGAACAGCTTTGGCTGGTGAGGCAGGCGCCGGTACGGTATCGAGACACAGCCCATCGCGAGTTAGATGATACCCATGCCTATTGGTCACAGCAAATCGGGGAAAACTTGCCCCGTTGCATCATCCCCATTGCATCAGTTAAGTCTGGCAGGCCTTACAACCAGCCAATCGGAACGCAGGCCATGCCGCATGAATGTCTTGGACGAAGCCCGACGGCAAACGGTAGCCGCGGGCCCCGTGTAGAGGCTTTGTGTAGAGGCGATGTGCACAACAGTTGCGTAGAACGGGCTACGCCCGAGCGGCGACGGGCTCCAGGGTCGCCAGCATTTCGAGTATGCGTTGCTTCGCGGACTCCGCCGGTGGCGGGATCGGCAGGCGCGGAATTCCACCCCGATAGCCCCGCTGATCCATCGCAAACTTGATTCCGGCGATGCCCGCTTCCGACACGATCGCAGTGGAAGCTGTAAGCAAGCTTTGCTGCAGCGCGCGAGCTTTGTCCATCTCCCCTCGACGCGAGGCATTGAACAAAGCCACGCACATCTCGGGCAGCGCCGATGCCAACGCCAGGATGCCTCCTCGCGCTCCCACCACAATCGATGGCAGCAAGGTCGGCGGTGCACCTACCAGGATCTGAAAGTCGGCCGGCACTCGGGCCATTGTTTCCACAACGCGCAGGACGTGGCCAGAGCTGTCCTTGATGCCGGCAATATTGGGATGCTGGGCCAGCGTGCCAATCTCCGGGGCCTCCAGCGTAATTCCTGTGAATACCGGCACCGAGTACAACAGCACGGGAATCGGTGAGGCGTCCGCAACTCGCTGGTAGTGGGCGATCAACACCTCCGGCTTGTAGACCGGCTTGTAATAATGCGGCGTCTTCACCAACGCGACTTCATAGCCAAGTTGCGCGGCGCGCTGGGTCTTCTCGATGGTCTCCGCAGTCGATTCCGCGCCGGTGCCGGCGATGAGTCGCATTCCCGGCGCCGCCGTTTCTTTCACGGCGATCAGCACGGTTTCCCACTCGTCGTGCGATAGCAACACCGACTCACCGGTTGAACCCATCGCCACATACCCAGCCAGACCCGTCGAGTTGTAGCGCCCGATGTTGTGCTGGATATCTGCCACCGATACGCTGCCGTCAGCGGCAAAAGGCGTGGTCAGCGCCGGGTAAACTCCCGAAAGATCCATAGCTCAGTCTCCTGTCGCCGTGGCGTCTGACGTGGCGACGCGCGGGCGATGCAAATCCTGCAACGCCGCGACTTCCACGCTCTGATTCAGCAGCGCGCGAATGCCCAGCGCCGCCGCCTGTCCGGCCGCCAGTGTGGTGATGCAGGGAATATTGTGACGGATCGCCGCGCGGCGGATCGATTTTTCGTCGTAAAACGACTCGCGCCCCAACGGCGTGTTAATAATCAAATCGATTTTCCGAGTTTTGACCAGATCGACGATGTTTGGCCGGCCCTCATTCACCTTAAACACGGGCTCGGCTTCGATCCCCGCGGCTTCCAAGGCCGCCGCGGTCCCGCGGGTAGCCAGCAAGCGGAATCCCAGCGCTAGCAAATCCTTGCCTAGTGATCCAACGTGCCGTTTGTCGCGGTCATTAACGCTGAGAAATACCGTGCCTTTTTGTGGCAAGCGTTGCCCCGCAGCGAGCTGTGCTTTCGCAAACGCCAGCCCGTAGGAAGTGGACACTCCCATGACCTCGCCGGTCGAGCGCATCTCCGGCCCCAGGATCGTATCGACGCCCCGGAACTTGTTGAACGGAAAAACCGGCGATTTCACCGAATAGAAATCGTGCACCGCGATCTCCGAAACTCCGTTGTGCCGCACCAACGGCAGCTTCATATCGGCGAGCCGCTTCCCCGCCATAAGCCGCGCCGCCACCTTCGCCAGCGGCACGCCGGTGGCCTTGCTGACATACGGCACGGTGCGCGACGCGCGTGGGTTGACCTCCAGCACGTATACCGTGTCGCGCTGAATCGCGTACTGCACATTCATTAGTCCTACTACTTTGAGAGCCAGCGCCAAGCGCTTGGTGTAGTCCCGGATGGTATCGATGATCTTAGGCGGCAAACTGACCGGCGGAAGCACGCACGACGAGTCGCCCGAGTGTACGCCCGCCTCCTCGATGTGCTCCATGATCCCGCCGATGACCACATCCGTGCCGTCCGCCAGCGCGTCAACATCCACTTCGGTCGCTTCCTCCAAAAATTGGTCGACCAGCACCGGCCGTGCCGGCCCCATCAGCGCCGCCTGCGCTACGTATTCCTGTACCGTATTCACGTCGTATGCGATCACCATCGCGCGACCGCCCAGCACGTAACTCGGCCGCACCAGCACGGGCAACCCGATTTCGCCGGCCACGCGGGCAGCCTCTTCCGGCACCAATGCCGTGGCATTCCGCGGCTGTGGGATGCGCAATTCTTCCAGCAAGCGCCCAAATCGCCGGCGGTCTTCCGCCAGGTCGATCGATTCCGGCGTGGTACCAATGATCGGCACGCCATTGCGCTTCAACTCCAGCGCCAGGTTCAACGGCGTCTGTCCGCCGAACTGCACGATCACACCCTGTGGCTTTTCGCGTTCCACGATCGCCAGCACGTCTTCCAGTGTGAGCGGCTCGAAATATAAACGATCGGAGGTGTCGTAATCGGTCGAAACCGTCTCCGGATTGCAATTCACCATGATCGTCTCATAGCCGTCTTCGCGCAGCGCGAACGAGGCATGGCAACAGCAGTAATCAAACTCGATTCCCTGTGCGATGCGGTTCGGCCCGCTCCCCAGAATCATGATCTTCGGCCGCGGCTGTGGGTCCGACTCATCTTCGTCTTCGTACGTGGAATACATGTACGGCGTGAAGGACTCGAACTCCGCCGCGCAGGTGTCCACGCGCTTGAAAACGGGCGCCACGCCATATCGCGCTCGCTGCAAACGAACTACCGCAGGCGTTGTCTTCCAGATCTGCGCCAACTGTTCATCGCTGGCCCCATGGCGCTTCACCTCGCGGAGCAAATCGCGCGAGGCGGTCTCAACGGTCACGCTAGCGGCGCGCCGGTTGATTCCGTTGATCTCTTCCAACTGGTGAATAAACCACGGATCGATTTTTGTCAGCTCGCAAATCTCGGAACTCGGAAGCCCGCGCTCTACCGCCGTGAGCAGCCAATGAATACGATCGGGTCGCGGCGTCGCCAATTTCTCGCGCAGCAGTGATTCCGGCGTATCCGCCGGCGCACGCCATGGCGTATGCGGTTCCAGCGAGCGAATCCCCTTCTGCAGCGCTTCCTTGAACGTTCGCCCGATGGACATAACTTCGCCGACCGACTTCATCTGCGTTCCCAACGTGGTATCCGCGCCGGGAAACTTCTCGAACTGCCACTTGGGAATCTTCACGACCACATAGTCGATCGAAGGCTCGAAGCACGCCGGGGTCTTCTTCGTGATGTCATTGGATATTTCGTCCAGCGACATTCCCACCGCCAGCCGCGCCGCAATCTTCGCAATCGGAAAGCCGGTAGCCTTGCTGGCCAGCGCTGACGAACGCGACACGCGCGGGTTCATCTCAATCACCGTCATGCGCCCGTTTTCCGGATTGATCGCGAACTGCACGTTCGATCCGCCAGTCTCCACGCCCACTTCGCGAATAATCGCGGCCGCGGCGTCGCGCATCCGCTGGTATTCTTTGTCCGTCAGCGTCTGTGCCGGAGCCACGGTGATGGAATCGCCGGTATGCACGCCCATGGGGTCGAAATTTTCGATCGTGCAGATCACCACGAAGTTGTCGCGGTAATCCCGCATCACTTCGAGTTCGTACTCCTTCCACCCGAGCACCGATTCCTCAACCAGCGCCTCATGCACCGGGCTCATGTCCAAAGCGTGCGCGATGGCCTCGCCAAATTCCTCGCGGTTATAGGCGATCGATCCGCCCGTGCCACCCAGGGTGAACGACGGCCGAATCACCAGCGGAAAGCCCAGTTGATCGCACAGCCGCAGCGCGTCCTGCGCGTTGTTCACCAGCGCCGACGCCGGCACCTCAAGTCCGATCTTTCGGCACGCATCCTTGAACCACAGCCGATCTTCCGCCACCTTGATCGCGCGCAGCGACGCACCGATCATCTCCACTTTATGCTTTTCGAGAATTCCGCCTTCCGCCAGCTCCACCGCAAGGTTCAGCGCCGTTTGCCCTCCGACCGTCGGTAGCAGTGCATCCGGCTTCTCTCGCCCAAGAATTTCGTCGAGATATTCCTTCGTCAGTGGCTCGATATACGTCCGGTGCGCCAATTCCGGGTCGGTCATGATCGTCGCCGGATTCGAATTCACCAGCACGACCTCGTAGCCCTCGTTGCGCAAAGCCTTGCAAGCCTGCGCTCCAGAATAGTCGAACTCGCAGGCCTGTCCGATAATGATCGGCCCCGACCCGATAATCAGAATCTTCTTGATGTCTTTACGTTTTGGCATTTGTCGTTAGCGTTGTCTGGAAAGTCGTCCGCCGCCACGTCATCGGCGCGAGCTCCCCGGCGCCGCAAATTCCTTCATCAAATCCGTGAACTGGCTGAACAAATAGTGCGAATCATGCGGCCCTGGCGAAGCCTCAGGATGGTACTGCACGCTGAATAGCGGCAGCGAACGATGCCGCAACCCTTCGTTCGTGCCATCGTTCAAATTCAAATGCGTCATCTCCACATCGCTCGACGGCAGCGACTCCGGAGCCACGCAGAACCCGTGATTCTGCGCGGTGATCTCCACCTGCTCGGTCAACAGATTCTTCACTGGATGATTCGACCCGTGATGCCCGAACTTCAACTTGAACGTCTTCCCGCCCAGCGCCAGGCCGCAGAGCTGGTGTCCCAGGCAAATCCCGAACACCGGCACACGCCCCAGCAATTTCTGAATGCTTTCGATAGCGTACGTCGCAGGCTCCGGGTCGCCCGGCCCATTCGAGAGAAACACACCATCTGGCCTCTGCGCCAGCACGTCTTCTGCGGACGTCTGTGCCGGCACCACCGCCACTTCGCAGTGATGGTCCACCAGCAATCGCAAAATGTTCTGCTTGATCCCGTAGTCGTAGGCCACCACGCGAAACCGCCGCGTTTCCGGATTCGCGCCCGACTCGCCCATCTGCTCCGACCACGGCGAACTCGCCAGATCGATCGAACCGGTGTCCCACTTGTACAGTTTGTCGCAGCTCACGCGGCTGGCCAGTTCCTGCCCCCCCATCGTCGGCAACTGCTTGGCCTCGTGCACGCACTGATCCGCGGGCGTCCCGTCGGTCGCCACAATCCCGCGCAAGGCGCCATGTTTTCGCAGGTGTAAAACCAGAGCCCGCGTATCGATGTCCCAAATCACCGGAATCTTGTGCCGGTTCAGATACAACTGTGCGGATTCGGCCGAGCGCCAGTTCGACGCCACCTGCGAAAATTCGCGCACGATCAGCGACTCGATGTACGGCCTGCCAGCCTCTTCATCCTCGAGGTTGGCTCCAACGTTTCCAATGTGGGGGTACGTCAGGCACACCATCTGCCCGGCGTAACTTGGATCGGTGAATACTTCCTGATATCCGGTGAGGCTGGTATTGAAAACGACTTCGCCGCCCCGGCGCGTGATCGCTCCGGCCGCGCGGCCGTTAAAAACGCGCCCGTCTTCCAGCGCGAGTATGGCGGGTCGATGCTGTACTTCTGTCAGTGTGTCCTCCGATGCAGTGGCTGTCGACGCTCATACAAGTCATTTCGTCTTGGCTTCCGTCGTCGCCGTAGTGGACAGCGATCCAAAATGATCCACCGGCCAGTATGCAAACACCGCGCGCCCATAAATGTACCGGCTCGCCACGGGCCCGAATACCCGCGAATCATTCGAGCTGATGCGATGATCGCCCATCACAAAATACGAATCCCGCGGCACGCGCACCGGGCCAAAATCGCTCATATCCTCGTATTGCGGGGGCACATAAGGCTCCGGCATCGATTTGCCGTTCACGTACACCAGGCCCTGGCGAATCTCCACCGTCTCGCCAGGCAATCCCACCACGCGCTTGATGAACGACTTGGACCGGTCCAGCGGATACCAGAACACCACCACATCCCCGCGATCGATGGGTTCAAATCGGTACACGAATTTGTTGATAAAAATCCGCTCCTGATCCGACAGCAGCGGCGCCATGCTCGTGCCTTCCACTTTCACCGGCTGGTACAGGAACACAATGATGATCAGCGCCAGGCCAATGGCGATCAGCAGGTCTCGCGTCCAGACTCGAATTTCATTGCGGAATGAATGATCCGTGGACGGCGATTCGGAGGCCGCGCTGGCGGGAGCTGCTGGCGCTGGAACTTCCGAGGCCACGTTGGTCGGAGAATTTCTCTCGTCCGTGCTTTGCATCTTTTCGCTGCCTCGTATTTATAACACGGGCGTCGCGCGCCGCGCCAGAGCTTGATCGCGTTGTGGTGCGACATGCAACACCAAATCGCCCGCTCGGGACGATTTCCCCCACGGTTCCCTTCGTTTGACGCGCTACCGACGTCCTCTGTTGCTTGCGCCGCGCCGCCCTGCAAGCACCGAACCGCTTCTACCTTCGTGTGTCAGGTGCCCAGAGCGTAGTTCAACGACGCCACTGCCGCGATCACCGCCGTCTCCGTCCTCAGTATCAGCTTCCCCAGCGACGCCTCTTGAAATCCCGCACCAAGCGCCAGCTCGAATTCCTCCTCGGTCCACCCGCCTTCCGGACCAATCGCCAGCACCGCTTCTCCCGATCTAACCCCTTCGCCGGCCAGCACTTCACGCAAAGCCGGCGCGCCGATTCGCTCGGAGAGCATGATCTTTCTGGCCTCCGGGTAACCGCCAAAAGCCTGCCCCGGCCGGGTCACTTCCAACAATCTCGGCACACGCACACGCCGCGACTGCTGCGCCGCCTCGGCAAGTATCTTCCCCCATCGCTCAGCCCGTTTGCCGGCCGCGGCCACCAGCGCTCGCTCACTTCGTGCCGCCGCCACCGGCATAATCGCCGCCACCCCCAACTCCGTAGCTTTCTCCAGCGCCCACTCAAACGCGTCAAATTTCACAATCGACAGCAGCAGGCTCATCTCCACTGCCGGCTGATACGAAGGAATTTCCTCTTCCAACGCGAAATCGATACGATCCCGGGACACCGTCTCGATCCGGCCAAGGTAAACTTTCGCCCCATCACTCAATTCGTAGAGCTGCCCAGGCTGCGCCCGCAGCACGCGCCCAAGGTGATGCGCTGCCGGCCCTTCCATGACCGCGCTCGCGGACCCCACGTCAAATTGTGAGACGAAAAATCGTCGACGCACGCCGAGATTTTACCGGATTGTGGGATGTACGCCCAAATTTCCGCTATTCTCTGTATTCTCCGTCATAGTAGTCAGGCCGCAGTACACCAATACCGATCAAGGAGTCGCACATGCCCGAGACGACGGAGATCGCCCCCGACCTTTTCCGTATTTCCGTGTTCGTGCCGGAAATCAACCTGCAGTTCAATCACTTCCTCATCCGCGATGAGCAGCCCATGTTGTTCCACACCGGACTCCGCGCCATGTTCCCTGCGATGTTGGAGGAAGTCCGCAAAGTGATAGATCCTGCCACGTTGCGCTGGATCGGCTTCAGCCACTTTGAATCCGACGAGTGCGGTTCCTTGAATTACTGGCTGGAAAAGGCCCCCCACGCCGAACCGGTCTGTAGCCAGGTAGGGGCGCTGGTCAGTGTGAACGATTTCGCAAACCGACCGGCACGCGGGCTAAGCTCCAAGGACACCCTGCCGACCGGAAAATACCGCTTCCGATTCCATCCAACGCCCCACGTGCCGCATGGTTGGGATGCCGGTGTGCTCTTCGAAGAAACGCAGCGCACCCTGCTCTGCTCGGATCTATTTCATCAATGGGGAGTCTGCGATCCGCTGGCGCATTCCAGCATCATCGACGCCGCTCGTGACGCCTTGCTCCAGACGCAAGCGAGCCCTTTCGCCGATTACATGCCCTACACCCACAATACCGGCCGAATCCTTGAAGGATTGGCGCAACTGCAGCCAAAAACGCTGGCCGTGATGCATGGCTCGAGTTTTTCCGGAAATTGCGCCGAGGCTCTCCGTCAGTTGTCGACCGTGATGCGGGAAGTGCTGGGCCCGCAGGCCACCTCTGCGACGCCCGCCTGACGGACTAACCGAAGATATCCTTAACCTTGTCGAAGATCGATGAATTGCGCTCCGCCGGCTTGTTGTCGACCTTCAACGAAGCTCCGAGCTCTTCCATCACCTTGCGCTGTTCGCGCGTGAGTTTCGTCGGCGTCAACACCCGCACGTGGTAGTACAAGTCACCTTTTCCACCGCCGCGAGGATCCGCCAAGCCCTTGCCCTTGAGTCGGAATACTGCTCCGCTCTGCGTCCCCTCGGGGATCTTTAGGCGTTCCTCACCATTCAGCCCAGGCACCTGCAGCTCCGTGCCCAGCGTCGCCTGCGAGATGCTCACGGGAATCGTGCAATACAAGTCCGCCCCACGCCGCTCGAAGAACGAGTGCTCCTTGACCTCCAGCACCACATACAAGTCACCTAGAGGTCCCCCATTCGGTCCCGGTTCGCCTTCCCCGGCAACGCGCAGCCGCGTTCCCGTATCCACGCCCGGCGGAATGCGCAGCTCAATTGTCTTCTCGCGCTCGATGCGCCCTTGTCCGCGACATTCCGGGCAGCGCTCACGCACAATCTGCCCTGCACCCTGGCATTGTGGGCACGTTCGCGTAATCGTGAAAAATCCTTGCTGATATGCCAGCTGTCCGCGCCCGGCACACGTCTGGCACGTCACCACGCCAGTGCCCTTCTTCGCGCCCGTGCCGTTGCACGCCTCGCAATATTCCTGCCGCGGCAGCTTTACTTTCGTGGCTACGCCCGCCGACGCTTCTTCAAACGTCAGCGTCATGTCGTACCGCAAATCCGCTCCGCGTTGCGTGCGCCCGCGGCCACGCCCTCGGCCACCCGAAAACATGTCCTCAAATCCGAAAAAATCCCCAAAAATGTCGTGGAAATCTTGAAAGATCGTTCCGTTGAAATCCACGCCCGCGCCACCCGCGCCGCTCAAGCCCGCGTGGCCATAGGTGTCGTAGACCTGCCGCTTTTGCTGATCGCTCAGGATACTGTAGGCCTCGGTGCTCTCGCGAAACTTCACCTCCGCTTCCGCTTTGTTCTCCGGATTGCGGTCGGGATGCCATTTGAGCGCGCACTTGCGGTACGCCGATTTGATTTCTTCCACCGACGCCGTGCGCGTAACGCCCAGCACCTCGTAATAGTCGCGCTGTTGACTCTTCACCATTCTGGCCCGACTCCTTATCTAGATCTAATTCGCGCTTCTTTTCGATGCCGCCGTCGGATTCACCGCTACACGCACCATCGCTGGCCGCAAGACCCGTCCGTTAAATACATAGCCGGGCTGAAAGGTCTGCACCACTGTGCCGTCTTCATGGTCGGTCGTTTCGGCTCGATCCATCGCCTGATGCAGATGTGGATCGAATGGCTTGCCGGTCGGGTCGACGCGCTCCACACCCATCCGCGAGATGTTGTCGACCAGCAGCTTGTAAATCAGCTCAAAACCTTTGCGATACACCTCATATTCCTTCTCGTGGTGCGCCGCAAGTGCATGCTCGAAGCCGTCGATTACAGGAATTAGTCCTTCGACCACCCGCGCCGTCGCTCTCTTGGAATCGTCGGCGCGTTCTTTCTCGATCCGTTTGCGATAATTGTCGAAATCTGCCTGCCGCCGCAGCAATGTTTGCCTCAGGTCTTCCAGATCGGCGGCCAGTTTTGCAGTTTCCGTGTCCGTTGCCGCTGCGTCTGCGGCCACGGCGCGTTCTTCCGGTGACTGCTCCAGATTTTCGTTGTTATCCATGGGATTCATATTGGGGTCCGTCTTTGGTGTTGCGTTGCTCTTCTTCTTGAAAAAGTCTTTCAAATTTTGCTCAGTGTTTCACTGAATAGTCGCGCCACGTAGGCCACTGCCGTGATCGCTCGCTCGTAGTGCATCCTGGTGGGACCCAGCACCCCTAGCGAACCCTGCACCAGGTCGTTTCTCATATACGGTGCGCTGATCAGCGCCAGATTTTCCCCCGACTCCGAAATCTCTTTCACCCCGATCTGCACGTGTACCGGCTCTGGCGCGTCGATGCACGCATTCAATACCGTAACCAGCCGATGCTTCTCTTCGATCGCCGCCAGCAGATCCCGGAGCTGCGTCTGGTCCACGAATTCGCCCGCCCCGACCATCTGCGCGGTGCCCTCAACGTGCACCCGGCTCGCGGTATCCTCGCCCAGAATTGCCGGGTCGCACAGCGTCAGCGCATTCTGCGCGATGCCTTCATAACGTTCGCGCTCATTCGCCAGCTTCTGCAGCAAGTCGTCGCGAATCGCTTCCAGTACCCAGCCGGAATAGTGCCGGTTCAAAAACTCCGCAGTCGCATCCAGCTCGCCCTGCGTAAATCGCCGTCCCGGATGCAAAATTTTGTCCCGGGTATTCCCGCCCGGCGAAATCAGCACCACCACTACACGCCCGTCCGGCAACAACCACATCCGCGCATGTTCGAGCACCGTTTTTCCCATCGGCGGCGAAATGATGATCCCCACGCCATTCGAGACTTCCGCCAGCACATGCCCTGCGCGTTCCTTGATCTCCGCGGAATTAGTCGCGCCAGCCATTTCCCTCCGGATCCATTCCTTGTCCACGGCGTTCAAGGTCGCCTGCGTGGCGATTTCCTGCGCGAAAAAACGATATGCTGCCGCGGTCGGCACGCGACCTGCCGAGGTATGCGGCTGGTACAAATAACCCGCCTCCTCAAGTTCCGCCATGGTGTTGCGAATCGTCGCGGTACTCAAGCTCTCCTCAAATCGCTTGGAAATTGCGCGCGACGATACTGGCTCCCCAGTCTCAATGTAGGTCCGGACGATATCCGCCAATATCTGTCGGTCGCGGCGTTCCTGAAGGGCTGAAGTCCTCATGGCCACCACTGATACTTCGCACACTACATCTGCTCCTTCTATTGTAGGAATGCCGTCAAGCCCCGTCAACGCGCCACACGCTGCGGTTGCAAGGATTGCAGATTGTTCCTCGGCAATGGCATTCTGATGCCGATGAGGAAGCAGCGCATCCCCGTCTTCGGCACCCGCAACAACTCGTTGCCGCAGAAGACTCGCTCGTGCGCCTACGCCGTGATCGCCGATGAGCAAGGCCGCATCGCCGCCGTAGAGGAAGAGCACGGCCGCATCTATCTCCCGGGCGGCGGCGTGGAGTTCCTGGAAACGCCCGGACAAGCCCTTCACCGCGAGATCATGGAGGAATTGGGCTGCAAGGTGCAACTCACTACGGTAATCGGACAATCCCTGCATTACATGGAAAGCGACGGCCAGTGCCAGGCCACCTACGCCACATTTTATTCCGCCGAGCTAGGTGAGAAAGTAAGCGCTGACTGCGAGCACGAACTAAAGTGGGTCGCCGTTGAAGACTTCTTCCACGCCAGCCAATCCTGGGCCGCCCAACACTACCTGGTCCTCAAAGCCGCCGAGCAACTCAGCGAAACCGCCAAGGTCTAGCCCGCCCTTGAGTGCCGCACGCTCCCGGTTTAAGCAGGTGCCGGCTTGGATTCCACGCCACCGCGATCGCCACCACCACGCAACCTGTCATCCTGAGGCGATCCGGCAAGGAACGCCTCAGGACCTCAACGTCCACCAATCAAAAACCAAACGCCACTCTGTTCCGTCACGCCCTTAATTATTATCAATCTGCGCCCGCTGTAACCGGTCTGAATAGTCGATATAAACGGTTTTCCACTCGGTATAAAAATCAATCGCCGCAATCGCCGCCTCGCGATGGCCATTCCCCGTCTGCTTGGTTCCCCCAAACGGCAAATGCGTCTCCGCGCCAATCGTAGGCGCATTCACATAAACGATCCCGGTAAACAAATCCCGCGTCGCCGCAAACGCCTTATTCACATCGCGCGTATATATCGACGCCGACAAGCCATAAGGCACGCCATTCGCAACTTCGATCCCCTGCTCGAAACTCTCAATGGGAATCACCGAAACCACCGGCCCAAATATTTCCTCCTGCACGATGCGCATCCTCGGCGCGCAATCTCCGAACACCGTGGGCTCGTGAAACCAGCCCTTGGCATGCTTCCCCGAATCGATCCGCTTTCCACCAGTCAGCAGCTTCGCGCCCTCGCTCTGCCCCACGGCTACATAGTCCATCACCGTCTTTAACTGCTGCTCGTTGATGCACGGCCCCATATCCACCTGCGGGTCCAAGCCGTCGCCAACCCGCAACTTTTTCACACGCTCCACAAATCGCGACACAAATTCCTTGTACACCGACTTATGCACCGCCACGCGGCTCGCCGCCGTGCATCGCTGTCCGGTCGTTCCGAACCCGCCCCACACCGCGCCGTCGACCGCCAGATCCAGATTCGCGTCGTCCATCACCACGATGATGTTCTTGCCGCCCATTTCCAGGCTGCAGTGCTTGAACGTCGGTGCGCAGGCCTCTGCAATCACGCGTCCCACCGATGTGGATCCGGTAAAACTCACCACGGGCACATCCAGATGTTGTGACAACGGCGCACCTGCCCCTGGTCCGTAGCCGCTCACCAGATTCACTACCCCGTGCGGCATGCCCGCATCGGTCAAAACCTGCACCAGGTGATACGAAGACAGCGGCGTATCCTCCGCCGGCTTCAGCACCACCGTATTCCCGCAAATCAGCGCCGGCATCATCTTCCACGACGGGATGGCCATCGGAAAATTCCACGGCGTGATCAACCCCGCGACGCCGATCGACTGCCGCACGCTCATCGCAAACTTGTTTGGCAGCTCCGAAGGCGTTGTCTGCCCGAACAATCGCCGGCCTTCGCCCGCCATGTAGTACGTCATATCGATGGCTTCCTGCACGTCGCCGCGCGTTTCAGCCAGCACCTTCCCCATCTCGCGCGTCATATCCGTCGAAAAGTCTTCCTTGCGCTGCACCAGCATTTCCGCCGCCCGAAACAAGATCTCCGCGCGCTTCGGGGCCGGTGTCAGCCGCCACCCGTTGTAGGCGTTCTTCGCAGCATCCACTGCCGCATCCACGTCTTCCGTTCCCGAGGACGCAAACATCCCGATCAACTCGTCGGTATTGGCTGGGTTGCGGTTCTCGTAGGCCTCTCCGCTTTTGGCGTCCTTCCATTCTCCATTTATAAAGTTCTTGTACACGCGAGGCGCCGCTGCCGTGGCCATACATCCTCCCACAAGGAAAACTCAATCTCGATCGCTCTGACTCTGTTCCGGATTTACTGCAGGACTGTCGCAGGGAACACTAAATATTACCGCCGCCCGCCACAACCGTCAAACACGCTGCCGTCAAACCCCATTCTCACTCTCAAATCGCAACCCGCTGTCATTCTGAGCCCATCCGCCGAAGGATCTCAACTTCAAGTCCATGAAAGAAGTAAATCATTCGCATGGCCCCCGAAAACGCCCGCCCAAACTTTTACAACTCCGTGACAAACTCGCGGCAAATCCTTCCCGCCCCTTGGCTACACTCCATATCAAGCAATCGAGTGATTCTCCTTGGGCACAACTGGCCGAGGGTTGCGCCCGCAACCTTCGGCCTACTTATTTGCCATGCGATTGTCGCTGCCGCGATTGTCCGCGAATCTCGTTTCAACTACTTCGCAAGCAGCGTATGCTCGAACGGCTGCTTCGAATACTTCTCCTTCACTACTTCCATCACCAGCACGATCGGTCCTTCTGCATCTCGATACGGCCAATCGCGCCCCACATACTTCCGCGACATCGCATCGAACGCCTTCAATTCCGCATCGCGCCTGCGCTCGATCACGCGCCCCTGAATTTGCACTTCCTCGTACGGGTCCACAAAATCCACGATGGAGATCGCAACTCGCGGATCGCGTGCCGTGTTCCTCCCCTTTAGTGATCCGTCTTCGGTAACGATGGTGATAAGCTCCCCTTCCCGCGCGATCCATACGGGCGCGCTGTGCGGAGCACCATCTTCCATCAGGGTGGCAAGATGCGCAAAATTACGCCGGTCGATGAGCGCTTTGGCGCTTGGAGACAGTGGAACTGCCATCGCAAATCCTTTCGTGTTGCCAACGCCGCTGAGCATAGCAGCATGGCTGGGCTGACAAGAATCAGGGCTACTTTGTATCTAATCCTCAACCTATCCGTGCTGCTGGCCGCATTGTCCCTCGCCCCGAAAACTCACGCGAACACCCAAGGCTCGCTCACCGTCGATGGCCGCAAGCGCACCTACGAACTGCACGTGCCCGCATCCTACAATTCTGGCCAGCCCGCCGCTCTCGTGCTCGCACTCCATGGTCGCCTCGGAACCGGCCACAAGACCGCCGATCTGACCCATTTTGACAAGGTCTCTGACGCTCACGGCTTCCTCACGGTCTATCCCGATGGCCTGCACCGCAGTTGGGCCGACGGACGCGGCGCCACCGACTCGGACAAAGAAGGCATCGATGACGTGAAATTTATAAGCGCGCTGATTCGTAGCCTCTCCTCCCACTACCGCATCGACCGATCACGCGTCTACGCCGCCGGCATCTCCAATGGTGGCTTCATGTCCCAGCGCATCGCCTGCGCATTGGCTGATCAAATCGCCGCCGCCGGCGTGATCGCGGCTACGATGGGTGAGCGCACTGCAAATGCGTGCCAGCCCGCCAGACCCGCTTCGGTCATCGTCTTTCAGGGCGACAAAGACCCCCTGGTCCCGATCCAGGGCGGCCCCATGGGACGCAATGGATCGCGCGGCACCATCCTGTCGCTCCAAGCCACCGCCGAGAAATGGGTACGCCTCAACGGCTGCGACTCGACGCCGCAATCGTTGGCATTACCCGACAAAGCCGGAGACGGCACCATCGTCCGCAAGCAAACATACTCACCCTGCAAAGAAAACTCCGAAGTCGTCATCTACACCATCGAAGGCGGGGGCCACACCTGGCCCGGCGGAAAACAATACCTGTCCGAAATGTTCGTCGGCAAAACTACCCACAACGTAGACGCCAGCGAAACCCTCTGGGAATTCTTCTCCCGTCACACGCGCTAACCGCTCTTCCTTGCGCCCGTGCTTGTTGCTTCCGTGCCTCACTTCGCTATCTTTTATCTACTACCACCGCTCCATCCTTCATCACCCACTTCACCCGGCTCACCGCCACATCAATATCCGCCAGCGGATCACCCTCGACCGCCACCAGATCCCCCACAAACCCCGGCGCGACGCTTCCCAGCTCGTTCTCTTTCCCCAGCAGAGCTGCCGCGTTCGTCGTCGCCGTCCGCAACGCCTGCTCCGGCGTCATTCCCGCCTTCACAAACCAGCCCAGCTCGCGCGTATTCTGCCCAAACCCCGTATAAATCGCGTCCGACCCCATCGCAATCTTCACCCCGGCATGAAACGCCTTCCGCGTCGTCTCCAGATTCCGCTGAATGAACGCCGCCAGCCGCTCCTTATATCCCGGCGCGTACCCGATCTTGTCTCCGTTGTCGATGTAATACCGGTTGTGATCGATCGTCGGCACATAATAGGTCCCGCGCTTGGCCATCTCCGCGATCGTCGCGTCATCCATATCCGTAGCGTGCTCCACGGAATCCGTCCCCGCCCGCACCGCGTCCCGCGCGCCGTCCGGCCCATACGAATGAATCGCGATCTTCTTCCCGAACTGATGCGCCGCATCCACCGCCGCTTTCATCTCCTCGAACGTATACGTTTCGAATCCGGTCACATCGTCATCCGTCCCCGTCGACCCATACATCTTGATCACGTCCGCTCCGGCCGCAATCTGCTGCCGCACCACCTTCAAGACTTCCGGCACGCCATCCGCGATCCCGCCAACCGGCGGCGTCCCCTCCTTCTTGAACGGCGTATTCGTCACATACAAGCCGTATCCGCAGACAAACATCCGCGGCCCGATCATCTCTCCGCGATTGATCAAATCCCGCATCGCAATATCCATGTACTGGTCCGCGCCCAGATCCCGCACGGTGGTCACGCCATTCTCCAGCGTTCGCATGGCACCCTTGCGCGCCATGAACACCGCGAATCCCGGCGATGCATTTAGCGTCTGCTTCTGCATCGGTACGCCCAGCGCCTCTTCCGTGTACATGGTCATATGCGTATGCACATCGATCAGTCCAGGCAGCCCCGAATACTTCGACAGATCGATCACCTCCGCCCCCGCGGGGATCGCCGAAGCCTCCGTGCCCACACTTCGAATCCTGCCGCCCTCCACGATCACAATGGCATTCGTCCAAACCTTCCCCTTCCCATTCCATAACTTCCCAAACCGCACCGCCTTCACGGGGCTCCTCCCAACTGGCTGCACCTGCGCCGCCACCATTGCGCAATTCACAATCAGCCCCAATGCCGCCACAATTCCCAAGAAAATAGTCTTCCCCACACGCATGAAGTCCTGTCCTTTCACACACCAACACGCACGAAACCTGCAACAGGCTCAGACTTCTAATTCAGTTGTCAGTGAATTGCAACACGAACCACAAACTGCAAAAAACCTACTGCTGGGTCGCAGGCTCCCGGTTGGACGAAACCAGCCGCGACGTCGCGTTCGCAGGAATAATCGGCGCTGCCACTCCCGCCGTCTGTGAGCCCAGTCCCAGCTTCGTCAACGTCCGCGCATCCAGCTTCCCCGAGGGATTCAACCCATTCGCGCTCTGAAAATTCCGCATGGCCTTCACGGTTGCGTCGTCCCACTTCCCGCTTGGCGTCCCGCTATACGATCCATCCTTGCTCAAGGCCGTCTGAATCTCCGAGATCCGGTCCGCCGTAGGCGCCTGCTGCCCCCGCTCCTTTTTCTTGCGCACTTTCTTGGACGAGGTCTTGCGGGTCTTGCTGCCGGACGTCGCGCTCACCTTCGAGCTCTTCGACGTCGTCTTCTTCGCTCCCGAACTCTGAGCCTCCGCACACACACCGAATCCCGCCACCACCAACGTCGCCAGGGTCACAGTTACAACTTTGCGCAGGCCCATCGGTTCGTACCCCTGTAGAAGATAGCGGCGGGCCACGTAATGAGGCCCGCCGTCAATCCCGCACCGCCTGAACTTACAACTAGTTCTTACTGTCCGCCGGTACTACACCCGGCAGGAAAATGGTCAAGGTGTGTTCGTTGTCCCCGCGCCGCAGGATCTTAAACACCACGTTTTGCCCCGGCTTCAGCTTCGCGACGATTTTCCTGTAGTCGTCAACCGAGGAAACCACCTCGTGATTGATCTCCTGAATCACGTCGCCGCGCCCGAAGCCCAGATCGTCAGCAAAGCTCGCCGGATCGACATCGGTCACCAGCACGCCGCGCTGACCCTCCATGTTCACGCGCGAAGCTCGCTCCGGCGTCAGGCTCTCAACGCGCAGGCCGAACTCCGCGGGTGCCCCTTCGCCAGACTGGTCGTTTACGCGTCCCGCCTGGGTTGGGAACACATGGGTGCGGTCCTCGACCGTCGCCGTCGTTTCCTTCGCGGCGCGATCGCGCACGTAATCAATCTTCACCTTGCTGCCGATCGGCGACTGCGCAATCGGATTCACCAGGTCATTCCCGGTCTTCACCGGCTTGCCGTTCACCGCGGTGATTACGTCTCCGCCCTTCAGTCCGGCCTTCTCCGCCGGGCTGCCGGCTTCGACTCCCATGATCACTACGCCATGCTGCGCGCCCAATTCCTTCAACGTGATCGTATTCGTTCCCAGCTCTTCCTGGAAGCTGACACCGATCGATCCGCGCGTCACGCGGCCCTGCGAAATGATCTGGTTATAAACGTTGATGGCCGTCGACGAAGGCAGCGCAAATCCCACACCTTCATATCCGCGGCTTCCGGTGATGATCGCCGTGTTGATCCCGATTACTTGTCCGGCTAGATCTACCAGCGGTCCGCCCGAATTTCCTGGATTGATCGCGGCATCCGTCTGAATGAAGCGCTGGAACTGGTGTCCAGCCCCGCCGATGCCGCTGCGGTCCTTCGCGCTGATGATGCCCGCGGTCACCGTCGCATTCAGGCCGAATGGGCTGCCGATGGCCAGCACCCAGTCGCCTACCTGCACGCCGTCCGAATTCCCCAGCTTCGCGGTCGGCAATTCTTTGCCCGCATCGATCTTGATCACCGCCAGATCGGTGTCCTCATCCACGCCGATCACCTTGGCAACATACTTCGCCGGGTCGCCGTCCAGCTGCACCTGAACCTTGGTGGCCTGCTCGACGACGTGGTTGTTCGTCAAAATATATCCGCGCTTGTCGATGATCACGCCCGAACCAAGGCTGCGCTCCGCCTGCGGAGGCGCATCTTGCCGGCCGTCAAAGAAGCGGTCGAAGAAATCCTGCATCGGATCGTTGTCTTGACCTTGTCCCTGTTGTGGCGCGCGGCGCTTCCGCGCCGATGGCTTGCGATCCAATACCTGTGTAGTTGCGATGTTTACCACGGCGGGTTCCACGCGCGTTACGATTCCAGAGAACGAACTCGCAGCCGGAATCGGATCCGGCACTCCCAGGGGTGTTGCGCTGGTGCCGGCAAACGTCGACAGCGTCTTCATAGCCGACACTTTACCGCTCACCACCGACCCAATCATGATGCCGAGCGCTAGCGTCAGCACCACCGACATGGATGCTAGGATCTTCTTGCGGCGCGTCCAAGCAGACAATCCGTTAACTTGACCCATTTTCGTCGTGCTCCTGTGTCCTCAGAAGACGTCCCGCCCGCCAGTGAAGTATAGCACCGCGTTTTGCACGCGGCGGCTTGCTTGGTGCACTCATTGCACCCGTAACCGACACCTGACCCAAAGGCCGGGTACCACACACTGTCCAGGCTCGCGTCGCCGGGAAATATTACTCCTAACTCGCCTTCTCCAGTCTCCCCTAATGTTATTGGACGCAGGAACCCCCCTTTTTGTTGTCACGCCCATTCCCTCCGCGTCCCAGTCGATGTCCGCACCCCAATCAGCTCTCACACTCGTGCTTGACAACTGCCTCATTCTCAAGCATAAAGAAGTAGCCGCAGTTGCGGCGATCACGTGGCGATTTAGGGCAACTTGCTCCACGTAAAAAACTGCTAAAGAGCTTTTAGAGTTTCCCAGAACATTTTCTGAGAGCCCTCCAAGCACTCTTTGGCACGGAGGGCGTTTTTATTTCCCCCTCCCTGCTGCTGCCCTAACAGATCACTACGACGCCGTAACGGCGCTTGAGGCTTTGTGCCTCGCGAAAGGGCATCATGTCCGACTCCTACGAACTGCGCTGTAAAGAGTGCGGCAAGACCTGGGGAAACGCTCCGCGCTCCTTTTGCGAAGACTGCTTCTCCCCACTCGAGCTCACCTTCGACTACGCCGCCATCAAAAGCCGCGTCCGGCGCGAAGACCTCGCCTCCCGCAACTTCAACATGTGGCGCTACTTCGAGTTTCTCCCCGTCTCCGAAAATTTCCAGCCGCCCAACGCCGTCGGCGGAACACCGCTGGTCGCCGCGGATCACCTCGCCGGCAAACTCGGCGTAAAAAATCTCTACCTCAAGAACGACGCCGTCTGCTTCCCGTCTCTTTCCTTCAAAGACCGCGTCGTCGCCACCGCGCTGGTCGCCGCCCGCCGCTTCAACCTCGAAACCGTGGGCTGCTCCTCCACCGGCAACCTCGCCAACGCCGTCGCCGCGCAAGCCGCGCAACAAGGTTTCGACGCCTGCGTCTTCATCCCCGCCGATCTGGAGCCCGCCAAGATCCTCAACACCGCCGTCTACGGCGCGCGCATCGTCCGCATCAACGGCAATTACGACCACGTCAACCGCCTGTGCTCCCAGATCGCCGATCGCTTTCACTGGGGCCTCGTCAACGTCAACCTCCGCCCCTACTACTCGGAAGGCTCGAAAACCCACGGTTTCGAAATCGCCGAACAACTCGGCTGGCGCCTGCCTGACAATGTCGTTGTTCCCATGGCCGGCGGCTCGCTCATCGGCAAAATCGCCAAAGCCTTTCGGGAACTCGTAACGCTAGGCTGGGTGGAAGACAAACCCGTGAAATTCTTTGGCGCGCAAGCCACCGGCTGCTCGCCAATCTCCGCCGCGGTAAAAAGCGGCGCGCAGCGCTTCGATCCGCAAAAGCCCAACACCATTGCCCGCTCGCTGGCGATCGGCAATCCCGCCGACGGCAACTACGCCTCAAAACTCATCCGCGATAGCGGCGGCTGGGCCGACGACGTCTCCGATCCCGAAATCGTGGCCGCCATCAAGCTCCTCGCCGAAACTCAAGGCATTTTTACCGAAACCGCGGGCGGTGTAACGGTAGGTGTCACCCAAAAGCTCATCGACCAGGGGCGCATCCAGCCAAACGAAACCACGGTAGTCTGCATCACTGGCAACGGCCTGAAGACCACCGACGCCATTGCCGCCGATTTCCCGCTAACGGAAGCCATCGCCCCACGCCTCGAAGCCTTCGAAGCTTACCTGGACGCCCAGTTGGGGACGCATGCCGCCGCAGCGGCCAAGTAGCGACATTGACATCAAGGAGACTCATTGAAAATGCCCGTCACCATCGAAATTCCCACCGCCTTCCGTCGCTTCACCGACGGTGCGCCCAAAGTGGACTGTACCGCCACCACCATCGCGGATGCCCTTAAGGAACTGACCACGCGCTTCCCCGACCTCTCCCGCCATGTCCGCGACGACTCCGGCCAAATCCGCCAATTCCTCAACGTCTACCTCAACGAAGAAGACATCCGCTTCCTCGGCGGCGAATCCTGCTCCCTCAAAGAAGGCGACCGCCTCCTCCTCGTCCCCAGCATCGCCGGCGGTTGCTAACCGATTCCCAGTGGCCCTTGGTGCCGCGCGCTTCCGGTTTCAGATCGGTGTGGTTTGTTCCACGACCGAGCTCGCAACGTTACGCTGGCTGCCGAACGTTAACTCGGCTGGGTGCCCCATCCTTTGAGGGGCTTGCAAACGGGGGGCTCATCCGCCCCCACCCCGATTGATACGCGCAGCTGTAAGGAAACCATCGCTTTGTAGCGGCGACGCTTCAGCGCGTCCCTCCACACCGCGTCTTGCCACACATCGAAACGCCAGTATCGCGTAGCATCTTACGGCGAGGAACTTCCGGCAGAGCGGGGACGGGTGCCGCATCCTTCGTATTCCAGGGTGCGGGTTTGGATGCCACGTTGCCGAGAGCACCAAATCACTTGGTCTTCGGTGCGCGCTCGACGAGTTCGACCTCCAAAGAGTGCAAGTAGAGTCCCCGTGTCAAAATCTAGCCAAAACACTCGCGGTTATGATACCCTACATAACTTACAACTTTGGTAATCGATGCTGCGATAGACCGTGGTCCTCCCGGCCCCCGCCAGCCTGTCTGCCTCCCCTTGCGGACCGCTTCCCGATCCCTTACGAACTGCGCCTCGCCCACGCTGTGCGCACGCCCACTCGCGCCCTTCAATCCCCGTGGAATCAATCGTTTACTTCACAACTTGCGGTACACCACGCACCATACCGCGCAGCGAATTCTTCGTCATCTTGCCCAACACAAAAGGTGCCACCAGCCTCATCCATAGCTTACCGCCTCTTGGGAAAATGACGGGGGTATACCCCTCCTGCAGCACCACAGCCCTCACCGTCTCTCCATCCACTACGGTTGCGGTCGCCAACGTCAAGGCAGCCCGCTACCCACGGCCCAATTTCTCCACTCCCCCGAAATCACGGAACCAAACCTCCGCGCCATTCGTCTCGTCTATGCAGCGGGACATCCGCTCGGTGCTCATCCAGGAGATCTGCATGCGAAACCGTTGGCGTGACCTTCAGTTCGGCCTCAGACTTCTTTGGAAGAATCCCGGCTTCACCACCGTTGCCGTCCTTGCCCTGGCTCTCGGCATCGGCATCAACACCGCCATCTTCAGCGTGGTCTACGCCACGCTGCTAGCTCCGCTGCCCTATCACGAGCCCGACCGCATCGTTATGGTCTGGTCTTTCGTCAACGGCCACCGCAACGGCGTCTCCGCCGGCGATTTCCTGGACTGGAAGCGCCAGAACACCGCATTCGAGTCCATCGCCGCCTGGACCGGCCAGTCCATGAGCCTGTCCACGTCCAGCCATCCCGAAACCGTGAACACCCAACGCTGCACCCCGGGTTTCCTCCACGTGCTGGGCCAGCCGTTTCTGATGGGCCGCGATTTTCTGCCCGAAGAGGGTCAACTAGGCAAGGATCATGAACTGATCCTCACCTACAAGCTCTGGAAGAATCGCTTCGGCTCCGACCGCGAAATCCTTGGAAAGCAAGTCCGCATGGACAGCGAGCAGTACACCGTGGTCGGAGTGCTCGCGCCCGGTGCCACCGATCGGGTGCAGAGCGAAGCCTACACTCCGCTGGCGTTCCGTCCCAACCAGATCAATCACGAATTCCATTGGATTCTGGTGATGGCGCGGCTGAAGCCTGGTGTGACCATCGCGCAGGCCAATGCCGATATGGCTTCCGTCACTAAACATATATCCGAAGAATTTCCGAAATCCAATCAGGGCTGGGGGGCCAGCGTCGAGCCGCTGCAGAACGATTTCCTGAATCGCGACACCATCCGCGCACTGTGGATTCTGCTCGGGGCGGTCGCTTTCGTTCTGCTGATTGCCTGCGCCAATGTGGCCAATCTGCTGCTGGCGCGCGGCACCGCTCGCCAGCGCGAAGTCGCCGTACGGGGCGCGCTCGGTGCCACGCGCATGCAGCTTTTCTCTCAGTTCCTGACCGAAAGTCTGGCGCTGGCCACGATCGGCGGCGCCTTGGGAGTCGGCCTGGCCTGGGGGTGCATGAAAGCGATTCTCGCGTTGATGCCTGCTTATACCTTGCCGTCCGAAGCCGACGTCAGCCTCAACATTCCGGTTCTTTTGTTCAGCATGGCCGCCACCATGCTCGCCGGCGTTTTGTTTGGTTGCGCACCGGCGGTCCAGGCCATGCACCTGAATCTCAACGACACGCTCAAGGAAGGCGGCCGCGGCGGAGTTGGCGTGACGAAGAACCGCATCCGCTACGCCTTGGTACTCGCCGAATTCTCGCTGGCTTTGATCCTGCTAGCAGCCGCAGGCCTCATGGTTCACAGCTTCTGGAACATCACTCACGTCGACATGGGTTTCCGCACCGACCATCTGCTCACGTTTGGGTTGCCCATGCCCACCGACCGGCGTCCTCAGCCCGAACAAATGGTCACCTTCTATCGCCAAATGCTGGAGCAGGTGCAAACCCTGCCCGGCGTTGTCAGTGCGTCGATCTCCACAGGCATGCCCGTGCAGGGCACGAACTTCGGCATGCCCTTCGACATCGTCGGCAAGGAAGCGGCGGACCGCTCGCAACGCCTCGGCGCGGGCTTCAATATGGTCACGCCGAGCTACTACAACACTTTTGGCATCCACATCACGCGCGGACGTGCGTTTACCGAGGCGGATATCGCCGGCGGCATGCCGGTCGCTATCGTGAATTCCGCCCTGGTGAAGAAATACATGCCCAACGTCGATCCGCTCACGCAGCGCCTCTCTGTCGAGCAATTGATTCCCGGCGTGGCGAACCTGGGTCCCCCGATCGCCTGGCAGATCGTTGGCGTGTATGAGAATGTCCGCAACGGCGGAGCCAAAGGCGAAGGCTTTCCGGAGATCGACGTCCCCTTCGCGCAAAGCCCCTGGCCCGGCGTAGGCATGGCAGTGCGCACCGTCGCCGACCCGTCGAATATGAGTAAGAGCATCGCCGGGGTGATCAATTCGCTCGATCCCGACCTTCCCATGGCCGACGTAAAAACCATGGACGTCTTGCTCGAGGAGTCCAATGGGGGCGATCGCTTTGGCGCCGTGCTGTTCGGCACCTTCGCAGTAATCGCATTGCTGCTGGCGGCATTCGGCATCTACGGCGTCATGTCGTTTGGTGTGGCGCAGCGCACCCATGAGATCGGTTTGCGCATGGCGCTTGGCGCCGGCTCAGGCCAAGTGCTTGGCATGATTCTGAGGGAAGGCATGACGCTCGGCGCGATTGGCCTGCTGATTGGCCTGGCCGGAGCTTATGGCGTCGGGAAATTGATGCGCAACCTGCTCTTCGGTATCGGCACGATCGATTACGCCGCCTTCAGCGCCGTCGCGGGGATCCTGTTGTTCGCGGCATTCCTGGCGTGCTACATCCCGGCGCGCCGTGCCACGCAAGTCGATCCGCTGGCCGCGCTGCGCGGCGACTGAGGCCTCCAAGCGCTAGAATGTCCCTATGAGGATCGCTCGCATTTGGTCCGCTCGCGCTACGCACGAGAACTGGCCGGAGTATCAGCAGCACTTTACCAGGAGCGTGCTGCCGAAACTTCGCGAGATTGACGGCTACCTTGCGGCAAATCTACTCAAGCGAGACAACGGCCGGGAAATCGAAATCGCCGTGATCACGATGTGGGATTCGTGGGAAGCGATTGACTCCTTCGCCGGAGCGGATCGCGACGCCGCGGTAGTCGGACCGAACGCTGCCGCGCTGCTCATCGACTACGACCGGCGCGTGCGTCATTGCGATGTTGCACTGTCCGATACGGCATCGGGGCGGCGCTGAATCAAACTTCGGCCGACGCGTATGCCGCCTTCCAGAAATCTTTGATCACGGGCGGTGGATCGGCTGACTCGAACGCGCGCTCCGTCAGGATGATGGCGATGGGGCCTTGGCTGGGATCGTTCCACCACGATGAGCCGAGTCCACCATTCCAGCCGTAGCGCCCCGGGTGCGTGGTAAAGCTGTCGGGCTTGACCAGCACCGACACCCCGAATCCCCAACCGGTGTTCGGCCCGAGAATCAGGCGGCCCATTTCCTGCTGTTCCGGCGTGATCTGATTAGTGGTCATCATTTCAATGGAGGAAGCCGCGACCAATCGCTTTTGGCCGGCCTGCACCCCGTACCGGCCTTTGTTGAGCAGCATGCGCGCGAACGCCAGGTAATCGTCCACTGTGGAAACCAGGCCGCCGCCACCAGCTGGAAAATTTCGGCGGGCGGCTCCACTGACCGGCGGCGGGATCGGTGACGTCCAGTTTTTTCGTCTGCGGATGGAGCGAGTAACACGACCCGAAGCGATCGAGCTTGTTCGCGGGAACGCTGAAGGCGGTGTCTTTCATACCCAGCGGCTCGAAAATGCGCCCGCGGAAAGAGTTTTCCAGCGTTTGGCCCGCAGCCCGCGCGATGAGCACACCTAGAATCTCGCTGCCGGTGTGGTATAGCCAGCTTTCCCGGGCTGATAGATCAACGGGAGGCTGCCAAGGTTCTTCATCCAGTCGTCGCGCGTAAGTTGCACCTGCGCCGGAAACGGGTCACGCCAGCTGCTTGGAGCCAGAAACGCACCGCAGCCCAGCGACGTCTTCAACGCGGATTTCAAGAACTTCCGCCGGCTTCCATCACTGCTGGATTTTTCGCTCATTTGTCGCTCCCGGTTGGATGACGTCAGGACACCGGCGTACGTATCAAATCGCGAAGCGATCGAATGCATCCGCGAAATCGTAACGGTTTTGGAATCGCGAGCAGGCGATTGAGTTGCGCTCGTGGTGAATTCAAGACCAGCCCGGCGAAAGCAAACCGCGACCGCCGGTACGAGTCATTCAAGACAGGGTTCGCTTTGCCAACTGCGACACGCGGAGCTTTCCGCCCAGCCAGGCGCAGGGCATCGCCGTGAGGATCAGCGCGACGGGGTACCAGTGCGCGCCAAATTCCGGCCCTTTGTTCCAGGTCGCGACGGCGCCCACGGTGCTCGCCAGTACCCCGAGAAGGCCGCCGACCAGCGCGTGCATCATCGGGCGATTCGGCGCCATCAGCGCAATGACGTAACTACCCACCACGGCATAGACGCAGCGGTAGATCGTCGCGAGCACCAATGCCCCGGTGGTCGGAACCCCGCCGGCCTTGGGCAAGACACCGACGCCGTAGAAAGCGGCGTCGGTGCCCAATGTCAGGAGGATGCCCACGACGGTGCCGACTCCGACGGCGCCAATACTGCGGCCGAAGCTTCTCCTGGGCGCTTGCGCTTGGCCGTCGCTCGGCGGGTCGGTGACGGTGGCTTCGCTGGTCATTGGCTGGCTCCTTTTTCCTTGGCGCGCGTGTCCCCGGACGTGAGGATCTCTTCCAGCCGGTTGTAGCTGGCCGCAACGCCCGACTCCATCGGCGACTGCAGCACCGCGTCACGCGTGGCGCGCGAATCATACTGCATTGTCTGCGTTACCGTGGTCTTCCCGTCGTGTTCTACCAAGACCAGCGTTCCGACGGCCTCGCCTGGATACCACGCCTGGTCGAATTGCTCGGTGGCCACGACGCGCTCAGGTACGACGATCTCGCGATACACGCCGCCCATACCCATTTCGCTGCCGTTCTTGTCGTTCTTCCAGACGTAGCGATACTTCCCGCCGATCTTGAGATCGATTTCGCACACCGGCATGGACCAACCATCGGGCCCGAGCAGCCAACGCTTTACCAGCTCCGGCTTGGTGAAGGCGTCGAACACCATCTTGCGCGGTGCGTCCAGAACGCGGGTCATCACGATCTCTCGCTCACCGTTTGCTGCGACTTTCAGTCCTCCGTGAGATTCCATTTGTCGTCTCCTTTGTTTTTTTCGCTGTGACCTGGGCTTTCGGAAATCTGCCCGCTCCCCCTGGAAATCTCAGGACAACGGAAAGCGGCCTCTGCACGTACGTGCTCCGATCTACCGCTTGGGCCCGTTTCTTGCTTGGATGGATTTCATTTCGTCGAGGAGTGCGTCGAGGTGCTGGAATCTGCCTTCCCAGAATTGGCGGTAGTTTTCGAGCCATTGGGTGGCTTCGGCCAGCGGCTGAGCTTCCAGTTTGCGGGGGCGGCGCTGGGCATCGCGTCCGCGGGAAACCAGCCCGGCGCGCTCCAGCACTTTCAGGTGCTTGGAAATGGCCGGCTGGGTCATTTCGAAGGGCTCGGCAAGTTCCAACACGGAAGCTTCGCCGAGTGCAAGACGCGCCAGGATGGCTCGGCGAGTGGGGTCGGCGAGTGCGGCAAAGGTGGCGTCGAGGTGGTGCGATGCGGGCATTCCATAACCTCCGAGTTGCATAACCGTACGGTAATGTACAGGTCGGCGAGAATGGCGTCAAGCGGAAAATGTGCGCTCGCGGTTTACACCTCGAAAGCGGCGGCGAGTGGCCGCCCTCCAAACAGGTGATTACCTCATCGACTGAGGATTCGCGTCGAGCTTGTCGCGCGTTTGCCTTGCTCCGTTTGATTGCGTATAAACCTTGCCATGCCCGGGCCTCTGTTGCTTGCTCCCGTTCTTGCGCAAGTCGCGCACACCCTGACGCGATCGGAACTGCGTTGGGAATTTCTGAACATGGGCGTCGCGGTAGTCCTGCTAATGGTCGGGGTCTTTTCGCTGGCGGTGTATTTCTTCCGCCGCCGGAGCCGCGAGTGGACGCTGATTTTCTTCGGAGCCTTCAACATCTTGTATGCGGTACGGCTGCTTGCCAATCAAGCCCTGGCGCGGTCGCTGTTTGCTTTGCCCACGTCGTTCTGGGACTACCTGATTTTCGTCATCACCTCGCTGATCATTCTGCCCTTCGCGTTCTTTCTGTACCAGCTTGTGGGAGCCAAGCTCCGCAAGGTGTTTCGCTGGATCATCGCGGTGCAGGGCGCGTTCTGCATTGTCGAAATTGTGGGCGCGGCGTTTGGAATCAAACTTCAGACGCTCCACGCGGTGAACGATTTTGTGGTGCTGGGAACAGTGGTAGTGAACATCGCGCTGATCGTGGTGATTTGGCGCAACGCAGAAACTGTGGTCGCGGCGCGTGAAATCCGGATCTTTTTCATTGGGATAGCGATTTGGATGGTGTTCGTCGTGCACGCGAATCTGCTGGGGTTGCATCTTGTGCCGGGGGAAAATTCGGAGTTCATCGGATTTCTGGCGTTCGTTGGATGCCTTGGTTATCTGACCGCGCTGCGCATTTTCGCCAATGAAGAGCGACTGCTGGCGATCGGCAAGGAACTAGAAATCGCGCGGCAGATTCAGTCTTCCACTTTGCCGCGCGAGATTCCTTCCCTGCCCCATTTGCAGATTGCGGCGCGGTACGTGCCAATGAGCGCCGTGGCCGGCGATTTCTACGATTTTCTGGTGGTGGACGAGCAGCGCCTCGGAGTATTGGTCGCCGATGTCACCGGCCATGGCGTGCCGGCGGCGCTGATCGCATCGATGCTGAAAGTGGCATTTGCCGCGCAGGCTGAACACGCCGGCGATCCCGCGCGGCTGTTGGTCGGCCTGAACCGCGCGCTGTGCGGAAAATTCGAGGATCACTTCGTGACCGCGGCGTACGTTTTCGTGGATATGCAGCGAAATGTGTTGCGCTACGCAGGCGCGGGCCACCCTCCACTGATGCTGACTTCGCGTTCTTCGGGCGCGGTGCGCCAGATCGAAGAAAACGGCTTGATGCTTGGGCTGTTCCCCGAAGCGGAGTACTTTGCGACCGAGATTCCGCTGGATTCCGGTGATCGCTGCCTGATTTACACGGATGGCGTGTTTGAAGCCATGAACGCGACGCAGGAAGAATACGGCAAGTCGCGGATGGAGCAATTCCTGAGAGCGCATGGCGATCTTTCCGCAATGGCGTTGACGAAAGCGCTGCTTGATGAAGTCTCGCATTGGGCCGGTCACGCGAATGGCCGCAGCCAGGACGACGACATTACGGTTCTAGCGCTTGATTTTCGAGTTCCGGCTGCGGCCAGTTAGCCGATCGCTCACCGGTCGGCTGGCGACTGCTCATCCAGATTGACTCCATATCGGCCAGCACATACCATCCCGCCGCCACCATTCGCTTCACGCAACGCGAAACGAGGCCTCATGTCCAAGTTCTGTACGCCTACGCGCAGAGAATTCCTCGGCTCCCTCGCTGCGGTGGCGATATTTCCACCGCTGGACAGCGAAAAGCCCGAATTGATTCTGTACAACGGCAACTTCTTCACGGTCGATGACCGGCAACCGAGCGCGCAGGCCGTGGCGATCTCCGACGGACGCTTCCTTGCGATCGGAAGCAATTCCGAGGTGCTGAACCTGGCCAGCGCGGGAGTGAAGAAGATCGATCTGGGCGGCAAGACCGTTCTTCCTGGCTTTATCGACGCACACTGCCATCCAGCCATATCGGGATTGGACATGGTCGTGGCGGTGAATTGCGATCTGCCGTCGCTCGCCGCGATTCAGGCAGCCTTGCGCGAGCGCGCCGCGAAGACGCCGGCCGGTCAATGGGTCTACGGATCGAAGTACGACGACACGAAAGGCGCCGAGGGCCGAATGCTTACGCGCGCCGACCTGGATGCGGCAGTTCCCGATCATCCCGTCGTCGTGATGCACCGGGGCGGTCATACAAACTTTTACAATTCCGCGGCCTTCCGGCTTGCAGGCGTCGACGAGAAAACGCCCGATCCACCCGGCGGCAAGTTTGACCGCGATGCAGCCACGGGCAAATTCACGGGACGCGTTGCCGATCAGGCGCGCACGCTGATGGAAAAGAATGCGCCCGATCTGGCGACTCGAGAGAACCGCGCCGAAGGCGTCAAGCTGATTTCCCGAGCGATGGCGCGTGCCGGGATCACTTCGGTTGGCGATGCCCTCGGAACGCCGGACGATCTGCGCGCGTACCAAGATGCGCGCGACGGCGGTGAACTCTGGTTTCGCGTGTACTGCCTGATCGCTCAGCCCCATTTGGACAAAATGATTGCGGCGGGAATGCGCACGGGACTCGGCGACGAGTTTGTGCGTGTGGGGGCGTGCAAGATTTTCGCCGACGGATCGATTTCAGAGCGCACCGCGCGGCTGTCGAAAGCGTACCAAGGCAGCCCGGATTATTTCGGTTTGCTGATGATGGGCGAGGAGGAGCAGTACGAGAAGACAAAGCAGGCGCATCTGGCGGGATGGCAGATCGGGACGCATGCGAATGGAGACGTGGCCATCGACCAGACCCTGCGCGTTTACGAGCGGCTGCAGAAGGAATCACCCCGGCGCGATCCGCGATTCCGGCTGGAGCACTGCACGATGGTGAATGAGGGGTTGCTGGCGCGGATCAAGGCGTTGGGCGCGATACCCGCGCCGTTTTCCAGTTACGTTTATTACCATGGCGAGAAGATGCATTTTTACGGGCAGGAGCGGCTGAAAAATATGTTTGCGCTGCGCTCGATGATCGACGCCGGGATCCGGCCGACGCAGGCGTCGGACTACACTGCGAGCCCGTATGAACCGATGATGGCCCTGCAGTCCGAAGTGACGCGCACAGATACTAAAGGCACGGTGTGGGGCGCGAACCAGCGCATCACCGTTCAGGAAGCGATTCGCGTGGGGACAATGAACGGTGCGTACGCTTCGTTCGAAGACAAAATCAAAGGATCGATCACCGCGGGAAAGCTGGCGGACCTGGTGGTGCTGGGGCGCGACCCGCTGCGCGAACCGCCCTCGTCGCTGGTGACGATTCCCGTGGAGCGCACGATGCTGGGAGGCCGCTGGTCGTTCGAGTCCTGACCGGCGCGTGGTAGCCGGTCCACCTACCCATGAGCAGCCTCGCACATCCTCTAGAGTCGCCGCGTTTTCCGCTCGCATTGAAGCGCGTGGCGGTGCTGCTCGGGCTCTCCATTTTCATCAATTACGTGGATCGCGGCAGTCTTTCGATCGCCGCGCCATTGCTCAAAGATGATCTCCACCTTTCGGCTTCCCAACTGGGCGTTCTGCTTTCGTCCTTTTTCTGGACCTATGCGTTCTGCCAGATCCTTTCCGGATGGGCGGTCGATCGCTTCAACGTGAATTGGCTACTGGCGCTTGGCGTGTTGCTGTGGTCGGCGGCCACGCTGAGCACCGGATTAGTGCGCAATTTTGCGCTGCTGCTGACCGCGCGGCTGCTGCTGGGCATCGGCGAATCGGCGTCGTACCCCGCGGTGAACAAGATCATCGTGACGCACTTCCACGCCTCGCAGCGCGGGCGCGCGAACGGCATGGTGTCGGCAGGATGGGCCGGCGGGCCGGCGCTGGGAACACTGGTGGGCGGATTGCTCGTCGCGCACGTGGGATGGCGCATGTTTTTCGTTGTATTGGGACTAGCAAGCGCGCTGTGGCTGCTCCCGTGGCTGAAATGGATGCCGAAAGGCAAGGGCCTGGCCGCGTCTGAAGGCCGAGCGGCGCCGTCGTCTCCAGCCAGCATGCTCGAAATTCTGCAGCAGCGCTCGGCGTGGGGCACGTTCGTCGGACTGTTTTGCTTCAACTATCTCTGGTATTTTCTGATCACCTGGCTGCCGTTTTATCTCGTGAAGCACCGCAATTTTTCGCTGCAAACGATGTCGTACACCCTGGGAACCGCTTTTTTCGCGCTGGCGGTTTCCGTTTTGATGGCAGGGTGGATTGCAGATCGCTCGATCACCGCGGGTAAGAGCCCCACACGCGTGTTGAAAGCGCTATGCGGCGGAGGGCTGGGCGTCGCAGGCATCAGTTTCGTGCTGGTGTTTCTGGTGGCCAATCAGACCATTGCCATGCTGATTCTGATTTTCTCGTGCATGGCGCTGGGGCTGTGCTCGCCCAATCTCTGGACCATGACGCAGATCCTCGCCGGGACGCAAACCGCCGGGAAGTGGACGGGCCTGGAGAATTTCTGCGGCAATCTCGCTGGAATCTCCGCACCGATCGTCGCGGGCTATGTGGTCGATCGCACCGGAAGTTTTTTCTGGGCCTTCGCAATCACCGGGGCAATAGCGCTGGTGGGCGCCGTCGCTTACTTCTTCGTGGTCGGCCAAGTCGTTCCGGTCTCGTGGAAGTCACACTCCTCAAGGACGGAATAGCCGCGCACTCAGGGCCGCTCCCATTGGTTGGATTTCGCCGAGCGGAACAGCGCTTCGATCACCGCCATGTTGGCGATGGAGTCTTCCAGGGGCACGGGAACCTGGCCTTCACCGCGAATAGCTTTGGAGAAGGCATCCCCCTGGATCGTGTACTGATCGCAGACCGGAAATGTTTCCGTGGTCACGCCGGACCCGAACACATCGCGACCGTCATCGATGAAAATGTGCGTCTGGCGATCGGGCGGCGCATTGAACGGAATCGCGATCTCGATCCGTCCTTTTGTACCCAGAAACTGCATGCGCTGATACGGCACTATCTGCGTGCTGCAGGTGAACGTGGCCTGTCCGGAAGGAAAGTCCAGGATCGCGGAGGCCAGCCGGTCGGTTTTGAAATCGGGGTCACGCTCGATCAAGGCGATGACCCGCGCGGGCTCCTCGTCGAAGATGAACCGCGAGGTATTGATCGGGTAGCAGCCGATGTCCATCAGTCCGCCGCCGCCCCACTCCTCAATATTGCGAATATTGGTCGAGTCGCGGTTGAAATAGCTGAATACTCCGCTGATGGCTTTCAGGTCTCCAATGCGGCCGGAGCGGATCAATCCCCGCGTGCGCACCCATTGCGGATGCGTGCGCACCATGAAGGCCTCGCCGATCAAGACTTCGTTCTTGTCGCGTGCCGTCTGCAAGGTGCGCGCTTCTGCAACGCTCAGCGCCACCGGCTTTTCACATAGTACGTGCTTGCCGGCTTCCGCGGCTTTGATGGACCACGGCACATGCAGGTGATTCGGGAGCGGATTGTAGATGGCTTCGACGTGGCTATCGGCCAGCAGCGCCTCGTACGAGCCGTAGGCGTGGGGAATGCGCAAGTGTTCGGCGGCGCTCTCGGCCTTCGGCAGACTCCGGGAGGCAATGGCCACGATTTCGCACATTTCCCCTGCCTGCATTCCCGGAATCACTTTGCGCACGGCGATGTTCGCCGCGCCGAGCACTGCCCACTTCACTTTTCGCTGCACCGACATCGTTCCTCCCGGCAAGCGCCCTCATCATCCGTCAATCGCGGCGCGAGAGCAATTTTCCTGAACACCGAAGCGAAAAGAAAGTATTCTTGGCGGCGCTTGCGGCGGCGGATACCTTTATTTGTTCCCGCCGCCCTCCGGAGAAACTTGCCCATGTTTTCTTATCGACGTTTGTTCGTATTGGTTTTACTTTGCCCGGTCCTCGCTGTGCTCAAGGTCGCGCCGCTAAATGCCTCGCCGGCTCCTGGAAACGCGCCGCAATTTTCGGTGTCATTCCCGAAGGAGCGCAGCGCGCAGCCGCTGGACGGCCGCATCCTGCTGTTGCTGTCCACCGACGGCAGCGACGAGCCGCGGATGCAGATCGGCATTTCGTACAAGACGCAAATGGTATTCGGGCTGGACGTCGATGCGCTGGCTCCGGGAAAAGCGGTGACCCTGGACGATGCCGCTTTCGGCTACCCGATTCGCTATCTCCGCGATGTCGCCGCGGGAGAATACTTCGTGCAAGCGGTCCTCAATCGCTACGAAACCTTCCACCGCGCCGACGGGCATACCGTGAAGCTGCACATGGATCAAGGCGAGGGCCAGCACTGGAACACGTCGCCGACCAATTTGTACAGCAAGCCGCAGAAGATCACCCTGGGCGAGAGCACGCAGCAGCCCGTCGCAATTGTCATGGATCAGGAGATTCCGCCCATCGAGGCGCCCAAAGACACCAAGTACATTCGCCACATGAAGATTCAGAGCGCGCTGCTCACGAAGTTCTGGGGGCGGCCGATGTATCTGAGCGCGAATGTACTGGTGCCCGAAGGTTTCGACGAGCATCCCAACGCGCGCTTTCCTCTGGCGCTATCCGAAGATCACTTCAACCGCGATTTCGAGGGATTGCGCACCGAGCCGCCCGATCCCAATCTGAAGCCCGACTACAGCGAGCGCTTTCATATTTCCGGCTACAACCGCATTCAACAGGAAGAGGCATACAAGCTGTACCAGCAGTGGAAGGCGCCCAATTTTCCGCGCATCCTGATCGCGCAAATCAATCATGCGAATCCGTTCTATGACGATTCGTACGCTGTAAATTCGGCGAACGTCGGGCCGTATGGCGACGCCATCGAGACCGAGCTGCTTCCCGCGCTGGAGAAGCAGTTCCGCGCCATCGGACAGGGCTGGGCGCGCTTCGCATGGGGCGGATCGACCGGAGGATGGGAATCCATCGCGGTGCAAATGTTTTATCCGGATCATTACAACGGCGCATTCATCGCCTGCCCCGATCCGGTGGATTTTCGCGCTTATACCTACATCAACCTGTACAAGGATCGGAACGCATTTTTCATGAAGGGCCCGGCGATGCAGATTGCACAGCCCGGCTACCGCGACTACCTTGGGCGCGTGCTGGCCACCACGCAGGGCGTGAACCAGTACGAGCTGGCGCTGGGCTCCCACGGCCGCTCCGGCGAACAATATGACATCTGGCAGGCGGTGTATGGGCCGGTCGGCAAAGACGGTTATCCGCAGCCGATCTTCGACAAGGAAACCGGCGAGATCGATCACCAGGTCGCCGAATATTGGAAAGAACACTACGACTTGAGCGCAATTTTGCAGCGGGATTGGGCTACGCTCGGTCCGAAACTCCGCGGCAAGCTGCGCATTTATGTGGGCAGCGCCGACAACTACATGCTCAACGACGCCGTGTACCTGATCGAGGACTTCCTGAAGAGCACCACGAATCCTCCGTACGAAGGCGAAGTGAAATATGGCGACCGCGCCGAGCATTGCTGGAATGGCGATCCCAATCTGCCCAACTATCTATCCCGCCTGCACTACAACACCATGTATCTGCCGATCATTCTGGAGCGCATCCAGAAGACCGCGCCGGCGGGCGCCGATCTGACTTCGTGGCGGTACTAGAGAGCGAGTTCTAAGCGGCTCCGGCGACAGCCATCACTGCAGCTTGAGCAGCAACAGTCCGGCGCGGATGAACTGCTTTACTCCCTCGCGGCCGGTGATCCTCAGCGACAGCGGACCGTTCTCACGTTCTGATTCGATCGCCAAATCAAAAAAGGGGCAGCACATGCGCTCGGTAGCCACCCAATCTGCAATTTCGGTAAACGAAACGGCTTCGGCCCGAAATCGAAACACGTAGCCGTCGGCGATTTCCCTCGTATCGATCCTGGCGGCTTCCATCTTTTGCATGATCTCCTTGTTGTGAGCACGCTGCTCCTTGGTCAGTGTTTTCTCCAGGCTGCAGGCAAAGGGCGTTTCCTGTTTCGCCGGAGCGCGTCCGTTGACCGTAATTGCGCTGTTATCTTGCGCACCTCGCGCGATGATACTCGAGCTAACCGCCCACCATGCAAGGCACGCCGCCGTGCACAACATGTTCGTCAGCCGACCAAATACGTCGGCGTTCTCGCTCTGCTTTCTCAACATGAGTTCCTCCCCTGGGCCGCTTGTGCGACCCGGGGCTTCATGCTAGAAGTTGAAGTTGACTTTAAGTCAAGGTGCGCGATTGTCATTCTTTGGTCACGGCCGGCCCGGTAAGCATCGCGCATCTCCCGTGACACCCAGCGGAGCTTTGCCATGACCATCGGCGAACTCGCCGCGCTCAGCAATCTCAAGCCGTCGGCCATCCGCTTCTACGAAAAAACCGGCCTGCTCCCGGCTCCCGCTCGCAAGAATGGCCGCCGGGTGTACTCATCGGAAGCCGCCAACCGGCTTGCGCTCATCGGCTTTGCAAAGGACACCGGCTTTTCCCTGCCGGAGATCAAATTGTTGCTTCACGGCTTCCCTTCCACCACTACGGCCGGCGATCGCTGGCGCAAGCTGGCGACCTCCAAGATCGGGCAACTCGAGGCCAGCATCGCCAAGGCCCGCGCCATACAGGGCATGCTTCGTTCGATTATGAAATGCCGCTGCGTAACCATGGACCAGTGCGCGCGCGGGCTCGCCGCCTGCCTGAAAACACCTCCGGCGCGTGCCGCAAGACGCCGTACCTCCTAGACCGAATTTGAACGATCGCCCGAGGCCATTCGGCGCAGGGAGTGAAAACGGGCGCCGCTTGGCAGCGCCCTGGCGTCGCAGGCACCTTTTCGCTTTCCCCGTGCGTCCAAGATTGCAGTAAAATGGGTGTCCCGGGGTTGTTTTCCATGTCGCGCACGTTCCTCGTTCCGCTCCTGACCGCCGTCTTGGTATCGGCAGCAGCTGCTGGCGTTGCCCAAGAGCCCCGCGCGCAGTCTCCGTCATCGACGCCGGAGCCCGCGCGCTCCGAAGCCGCCGAGAGCCCGTCACCAGGCCCATCCCGTGCATCCAGCCCATCGGGTACATCCGGCGACGAGCGATCGAAGATCCGCGTCAACTCTAACCTCGTCGTGCTTCCCGTCACGGTAAAGGATCAGTTTGGCGATTTGGTGCCGGATCTGCAGCAAAAGGACTTTCGAGTTTTCGACGGCCAGGTCGAGCAATCCCTCGATGTTTTCACCATGGAAGCTTTTCCCCTCTCCCTGGTGGTGCTCATCGACGACGACCTCAAATCCAAAGATGCCGCGCAAATGTCGCCAAGCCTTCGAGCCATCCTGGGCGGCATCAGTGAACACGACGAAGCGCTGATCTGCCGCTTTGACTTGGCTTTCTATCCCGGAGACGCCTTCAGCGCCGACTTCGACAAATTATGGAGTGACCTGAAGAGCGCGCAGGAACACGCCGCGCCTTCGAAAGCACCTGTGACCGCGCCGGTCTCGTCGCCGTCGGATCACGCGCCCGGCATTGGCGAACCCACGCCAACCGCACCGCTCAACCCAGGTCATCGCCCCACCAAGGCTCTGGACGACGCGGTGCATTCGGCCGCCGAGCTGCTTCACGATCGCGGAGCCGCTCGCCGCAAGATTATCCTGGTGGTATCGGACGGCGCCAACGGCGCTCCCTTCAACCACTACACCTACAAGGACACCATCGAAGCGCTGCTGCGCGAAAATATTTCCGTCTACAGCCTGGCCGTCGGCAGCAGCCTCACCAAACACAAATTCTCTCGCCTCATCAACTATGCCGACGACACCGGCGGCGACATCTATTACGCCTCGACCAGCGCCGCCATGGAGCGCCTCTATTCCCAGATCACGGAGCAAGCCCGCCACGAGTACACGCTCGCGTACGTCCCGCGAGGAACCGATCGCAACGTCGCATATCACAAAGTCGAGGTGCGCGTTTCGCGCCCCGGGGTCACGGTGAAAACCCGCCAGGGCTACTACGCTACGCCCGCATCACCCCCACCGGGGCCGTCTGCCAGCGCTCCGGCGGGCGGAACCGCCGACCGTTGAATCGCGCCTGCTCTTTCGATCAGGCGAAATTGTCGGGCTGCGGTTAATACATCTCAGGACACCGTACTACGACTTACTAATTGCCTTCCACAGTACCCACACGCTAGTGTCGTATTGCAAAAAGTACAAACTTCAGCGGGACTTTTACAGCTGAGTAGTTCCGCACCCAGGCTATTGCCCCGTGCAATACGTAGGGACCCGTGTGCTCATTTGCGTTTCGGGTGAAGCGACAGTGTGCAATGGCTCGTCCGCCAAGCAGGCGGCGAAGCGCGAAGGAGCAAACAATCGCTATGAATTACGCAAATCGAGTGCTTTGGGGTGTGTCCGCACTGGTCGCGGCCCTATGCCTGGCAGCCTGTAGCGGCTTGCCCCAGAACAATTCCGGAGCAACCGGCGGAACCGGCGGCACGGTCACCATTGGTGGCACGGTCACCGGACTCACCGGCACCGGACTGGTGCTGCAGAACAATGGCGGGGACAATCTCACGGTTACCGCCAGCGGGACCTTCGCGTTCAAGACCGCGGTAAAGGCCGGCGCGGCGTACGCGGTCACAGTGCTGACCCAACCGAGCAGTCCGTCGCAGAATTGCGTAGTTTCCAGCGGTAACGGCACGGCCTCGGCCAACGTCACTTCCGTGGCCGTGGCCTGCACGACGGCCGCGGTCAACGCCAAGATCGGCGGTACCGTCTCCGGTCTCACGGGCACCGGGCTCGTACTTCAGGACAACGGCGGCGACAGCTTGACGGTTACCGCTAACGGGACTTTCACGTTCAAGACTGCGGTGACTAACGGCACCTACGCGGTCACCGTGCTCACACAGCCGGTGTCCCCGAACCAGCTCTGCACAGTGACCAATAGCAGCGGCACGGCCACCGGTGATGTATCAAACGTCGCCGTGAACTGCGTCCTCGCCTACACGATCGGCGGCACCGTCAATGGCGTGGTCGGTACGGGCATGCTTTTGCAAGACAATGGCAGCGACGGCCTGGCGATTACCAGTTCCAACGCGAGTTCATTTACGTTCGCCAAGCTAGTCCCGACCGGCGGCAACTATGCGGTCAGCATTGCTACGCAGCCGTCCAACCCGACCCAGACGTGCGTGATCGCGGCGGGCACCGGAAGCGGCGTGGCGACGGCGAACGTTACGTCCGTCATTGTTAACTGTGCGGCAGTGACTTTTAGCGTCGGTGGAAGCGTCGTCGGCCTTCAGGGCAAGACGCCTGCGCCACCCACCAACGTGAATCTTCCTTTGACCGACAACAGCTTCCAGCTGCAGAACAACTTGGGCAATACGCTCGTGGTTTCGAGAAACGGACCGTTCACTTTCGCGACTCCGGAGGCTCTGAACGACCAATACGAAATCTCGATCTTCCACGGCGCCAGCACCCAGTCACAGGGTTGCACGCTGTGGAACTACAAAGGGGTGGTGACCGCTAGCGTTACCAACGTCCTCATCGATTGCGCCCACAACGATTGGACCTGGATCGACGGCAAGAAAACCGCAGGTATCGCGGTCCCTTCCGCGCCTCAATACGGGCAATTCCCGACGAGCGCACCCACGTCGATTCCCAACCCGTTCACCAACACACCTGGCGCGAGATATGGCGCCGTCGGCTGGACAGACAGCTTCGGCAGCCTCTTCTTGTTTGGTGGCGTGGGTTTTGAATTGGCCGGGAAAACTCCGGCGGACACGCTTCCCGGCTCGATGAGCGACCTTTGGGTGTGCGATATGTCTTGGGGCGATTTCTGCCAGTGGCAGTTGGTCGGCGGACACGACCCGACCCCTGTCAGCTCCACCACGGTGGGTGCGCTGATCATCGCTGCCGCTCAGAGTGGCCTTGGAAAGGCTGGCTCGCCGGCGCCTCGCATCGGTGCCGCATCTTGGACCGATGCCTCCGGAAATTTCTGGGTCTTCGGCGGTTCCGACGGCAACAACTTCCGAAGTGACCTTTGGAAGTACAACCACAGCGCTTTGAACCCCGGTAACTACGACACTGCCGAAGGCATCTGGACGAATGTTGCTGGCCCCTTGACCGTGGACCAGCCCGGCAACTACACCACCGGTGTTTTGGTCCCAGGAGCCCGCACCAACGCCGTGACTTGGACTGACGGTTCCGGGAATCTCTGGCTGTTCGGAGGTTTCGGCTACGATAGCGTCGGTGCGATTGGCCTCCTGAACGATTTGTGGAAGTTCAACGGCACCACGTGGACTTTCGTGTCTGGCGGCAACACCAATCAGATCAACCAGGACGGAATCTACGGCACTCAAGGCACTGCTGCGGCGACCAACATGCCCGGCGGACGCCAGGAGGCTGCCGGATGGGTCGATGCCAGTGGAAATCTGTGGCTCTTCGGCGGCGAAGGTCAAGACGCTACCGGCACCGCGAACGGCATCCTCAACGACCTCTGGGTTTACAACATCGCTAGCAATCACTGGACGTGGGTGTCCGGCTCGAACGCCGCAAACCAGACCGGTGCCTATCCGACGCAGCGTGTCACCGGCGCCGTCAGCACCACCACCGCAGCGGGCACGTGCGGTCTGACTGCTGGCGACTCCACTCAGTCGTGTGCGCCTGTTTCCACAACCGGAGCTTTCCCTGGCTCTCGTTGGGGTGCCAGCGCCTGGACCGATGCCAATGGCAACCTCTGGCTCTTTGGCGGATGGGGACTCGATTCCACCGGAACGAACGGCAACGGAGCCCTCAATGACCTCTGGGTCTATACACCCAACTCGACCGCCGGGCAGCCTGGCACTTGGGCCTGGATCAAGGGCTCGAACACCGGCGCCCAGAACGGCAACTACGGCGATATGCTGTTCCCGTATAAGACCTTTCAGGATTGGACACCAGGCGGCCGCAGCAATTCTACCCGCTGGGTCGATAACAACCACCAGCTCTGGATGTTCGGTGGACTGGGCTACGACTCCACCAGCACCACCGGCAACGGCTACCTCAACGACCTGTGGCGCTACCTGCCCTATCCGTGATCTGAACTGAACAGGCGACCGGCTTAAGCCTAGACCGCCACAACCGTCTCGAAGCCCCATCCTCTCCGCGCGTCCGCGCGATCGCCGCGAGGGTGGGGCATGCGTCTTGACACCATGCGCAGCGTCCCCAACCTCAAATTTGAATGTACAGCCCGCTAGCGGCCGCCTTGTCTCAACTACCATCCGCCACTGCCTCGGAGTAGCATGTTCCTGTGGTAGTATATTGGTAGTATGAAAGAGAAGACTTCCATCACACTCTCGAAAGACCTGCTCAGCAAAGTCGATCGACTCGCCGGCTCTAAAGGCTCGCGTTCCGCGTTCATCGAGAGGGTGCTCCGCAGCTACCTCCGCGAGCGTGCTCGCGCCGTCGCTCATGCCCGTGATCTGACGCGCATCAACCGCGCCGCCCAGCGCCTGAACACCGAGGCCGCTGACGTCCTGGACTACCAGGCATCAATCGAATAGGACCCTCGCAAAAGACATGACTCGCGGCGAACTTTATCGCGTGCATCGGCCAGGCGGTGATCCCAAGCAGGACCGAACTTTTGTGGTGGCAAGTCGGCAGATCCTGATCGACTCCAGATTCTCAACGGTTATCTGTGCTCCCGTTTTCACCAGCGGCGACGCATTATCGACGCAGGTGCCTGTCGGTCCTGCCGAAGGACTGCAGCATGAGAGCTGGATCATGTGCGATAACCTGGTCAGTCTGCGCAAATCCGAACTGACCGCCTATGTCGGCGCGCTCTCGCCCGCAAAGATTGTGGAACTGAGCCGCGCGCTCAAGATGGCGTTGGATTTAACGTAGCAGTCTCCTGTTGGCCTTCTGCTGGCAGTACTTCTCACATTTCGTCACCTCTGCCGGTTTCAAGTACACTCTTCCGGCACTCATTTCGAACGCATCGAGGAGATTCCCATGTCCGAAGCCGCCATGTCTGGCGCCGATTTCAAAAAGCAACTTCGCGAAGGCCGCCCCAAGCTCGGCCTGTTTCTCAATTCACACAGCCCAACAGTGGCCGAGCAACTCGCGCACTCCGGCTACGACTGGCTGCTCGTCGATACCCAGCATGGTCCGATGGATTACGAGCGGCTATCCGCGATGCTCACGTCCATCGCGCACGGAGGCGCCAAGTCCATGGTGCGGGTCGGCGGCTACGATGATCGACCCGGCATTCAGCAAGCCCTCGACCTGGGCGCCGACGGCGTGCTGATTCCCTATATCAACAACGCGGACGAAGCTCGCCAGGCAGTGAGCTGCACAAAGTATCCGACCGCGGGAACGCGCAGCGTCTATTTCCCGCAGCGCAGCATGAATAAAGCCGGCTTGCTGGGCTATGCCAGCAACTTCAACAATGACGGCATCGTCGCGCTGCAGGTGGAAACCGCCGACTGCATCAAGAATATTGCCGAGATCGCCGCGGTTCCCGGCGTCGACATTCTCTTCCTCGGCCAAAACGACTTGTGCATGTCGATGGGCCTCTACGAAAAATACAAATTCCCCGATATGTACACTTCACCCGAACTTGGCGCTGCCACCGACAACCTGGTCGCCGAAGCCCGCAAAAACAAAGTAATCCTCGGTCTATTCTTGTTCGGCACCGCCCGCGTCGGCGAATTCTTCGACAAAGGCTTCACCTTCATCAGCCTGGGCAATGACCTGCATCACGTCCTGACGCAGGCCGGCGCCTACATGAAGGACGTCAGCGCTACCGCAAAAGACAAAAGCAAGTCGTGGCAACCGCGCGCCAGCGCCCTGCTGTAGCTAATCCAGTTTGCTGTCGGCGCAGGCGCAGGGTGCACCGGCACAGGGCAATCTCTAGAATCCAACATTAACTGTTGACTGCGAAGGATCGTTAATCGAACTCACTTGCCGGCGCTTCGTTTGCAACTGTAATCAACACCCGACCACGTCAGCATCGCTTCGCCCTGGTGCTCCCAGAACATCGCGTCTTTGCTTTCGTATTTGGCGCCGCTGCCCGAGAGCGCTTGGAATGTCGGCCGTGTCGTGTTCCTGAACTCGATTAACGCCAGACCCGGGTCGGTACTGTAGTAGGTGATTTTGAGTGGGCTCGCAGCACCTCCCAATTTCGGCGCGCAGGAAAACACGAAGGGTCCGCGGGGGGCGATGGCCGCACCCGATCTCGGCGGAACATCACTTCCTTGCTCCGGAGTTGTCGCGCCAGCGCCTGCAGGCTCGTACTCGTAAATCCCGCCGTCGGCCATCAAAGAGAGATACAGGTGCCCGCCTTTCAGGACATACCCTCGCACGTAGTTCCAATTCTTTGCCATCTGGTCGTACAGTGAACCGGCCGGGCACATCGCGCGCGTGAGTGCCAGAGGTCCAAACTGCAACTGATTCGGTCCTTCGGACTTCCACCTCCCACGCCCTCGATTGCAATCGAGCCACACGGTGACGTTACCTTTGGCGTCGAACGCCAGGGTGTACTTGCTCTTGTCGTCCGGCGTGAGCGTTGTGTCGTCGCTGCCTTGAAATTTGACAAGTTCCCATGAACTTCCCGCGAGGCTCGCAGCGGCCTCTTGCCCGACGGCGCTCGGCAGCCGTACACAGGCCAGGAGCATCAGCAACGCCACGACGCGAGCGAAACTGACCCACATCACATTCATGGATGTGCCATCCTCAGGGCCTGTCAGGCGACCCGCCGTCCACTGCCTTTTTCGTGCTATCCACCGCCTTCTTCGTGGTTTCTTTCGCTTTGGCGGCCGCTTCCTTCATCAACTCGCCGGTAGCGTCCGCGGCTTTCTGGGTGCCGTCCGCTACTTTGTGCGCCAATTTCTTGGTGCCGTCCACGGTTGCGTCGGCCGCGCTCTTCGTCGCATCCTTCGCGTCAGCAGCTGCCTTTTTCGTCGAGTCCGCGGCTCTTTGCGCGGCGCTCTTGGAAGCCTCACTCGCGGTATCCGTAGAAGCTTTGGCCTTGTCCGAAGCCTCCGACGCCGCTTCCTTGGTCTTATCTGCCGCTTCCGACACGGCGTGCTTCGTCGCATCGGCGGCGTCTGATGCCGCCTGCTTTGTGGCATCACCCACGGCCTTGGCGTCGTCACTCATCCTCTGCTGGTCGGAATGACTGCATCCTGCCAGCGCGACCAACAAAAGTCCCAACCCGATCCCATTCCGTATCGCCTTCATCGTCATTCCTCTCCCTGCGCGGGATCTCCCACCCACGCTTGCGCCTATTAAACTCTTCTTGTTCATGGTTTGCGAGGCTTGTCTGTGTCTGATCGGCACAAAATCTGCATCCAGCGCAAAGCTTAGCTACTCGTCCATTTTCACGAGTCGCTTCAGGCGCCGGCTGCTGCAGCACATCTCAATCGGCTCGAATCATCCAGCTAGTCAACGTCCTCCAAACTCGACGGTCGCCCTGGTCGGCATTGCACTCGGCATGACGTCTGCATCGGGGTGCACTTCCTGCCTATTGATTCTCGTTTTCCAGTACACTCTCTTTTCACAACCTCACCCACGGAGCGCAACCCATGTCCGACCTTCCTGAGAAAGAACTCACTCGCCGCGGATTCCTCGCGCGCGTCGGAGGCGGCATCGTCGCCGCGAATCTCGCCGGCACGGTCCCCGATCGTACCACCGCGCAGCAGGTCCCCGAGCCGCCCGGCAAAAAACTCGGCTGGGCCGTTGTCGGCCTAGGCAGCCTGGCGATCAACCAGATCCTTCCCGCGTTCGCCAAATGCGAAAAATCCAAAGTCGTGGCGCTGGTCAGCGGCCATCCCGACAAAGCCAACAAACTCGCGCTGCGCTACAACGTCAATCCGAAAAACATTTACAACTATCAGAACTACGACAGTCTCAAAGACAATCCCGAAGTCGACATCATCTACATCGTGCTGCCCAACAGCATGCACGCCGAATACACCATTCGCGGCGCGCAGGCCGGCAAACATGTTCTCAGCGAAAAACCCATGGCCACCAGCTCCGCCGATTGCCAGGCCATGATCGACGCCGCCAAGAAGGCCAATCGCAAGCTGATGGTTGCGTATCGCTGCCGCTACGAGCCCTTCAATCAAGAAATGATCCGCATGGCGCGCTCCAAGGAATTCGGCCCCATCAAAGTGATCATCGCCGATCACGGTTTCAACATCGGCGATCCCTCGCAGTGGCGGCTCAATCAAAAACTGGCCGGCGGCGGCTGCCTGATGGACATCGGCATCTATAGCCTGCAAGCGGCGCGCTACATCACCGGCGAGGAGCCCACCGAAGTCACCGCCCAGACCTACACCAACGCGAACGATCCGCGCTTCAAGGAAGTCGAAGAAACCATCAACTTCCAGCTGCGCTTCCCGAGCGGCGTGCTGGCCAACTGCACCTCCAGCTACGGCTACAACAACCAGAATCATTATCGCGTCGTCTGCTCCGACGGCTGGTTCGAGCTGGAGCCCGCCACCAGCTACACCGGTCTGCAAATGCGCATCCACCGCAAGAACACCTTGGAGGAGCCGCAGCTCCCGGTCCGCGACCATTTCACCCTGGAGATGGATCACCTCTCCGACTGCGTCATGAACGGCAAGGAACCGCTAACGCCCGGCGAAGAAGGCCTCCGCGACATGAAAATCATGACCGCCATCTACGAATCCGCCAAAACCAACAAAACCGTCCGCCTTTAGCGAAACCGGTGAGATCGCTCATTCCGTCGCCGCTGCAGCGCCCGTTCCTAAAGGTTGTGATGAGCGTGGCAGGTCTGCTCGTAACCGCGGTCACTGTGGACGCCGATCATCCTCAAACTGCGGACCAATTCGCCCAACAAGAACTCGCAAAAAAAGTAGTTGGGGCTAACCTGCACAAAATCTGTCTGCCTGATTTCATCGATCACTCGGGGGGCCCCTCGCTCCTTGGACAGCACATCGCCGCGATCCTCTCCAACCTGTTGGCCAAGAAAGCCAAAGGCTTCACCGTAGTCAGCCGCCTCGAAATCCACAAATACTTGGCTAGGAACGGGTGGGCCGACCACGACCTCACCTCTGCTGGTGTGCGTGCAAGGTTTATATCGGACTTCCAAACCGACGCCATTCTCTGGGGCACCATTTCTGTCGACCACGGATTTATGATCCTCGAACTGAGTGCTCGCGATCCTTCATGGTCGGAAATCTTCCGAAGTCGTTACGAACAAACTCTGGACCCCAATTTTTTGGCAGATCTCGACGCCGCTCAATCTGGCACTTCATATTCTTTTGCGGGGGTTGACGGTGTGACGTTTCCGAAGTGTTTGGCCTGCCCAATTCCCAAATTCCCCACAGAGGCACGCACCGAGAGAAGGGCATCTCTGTCGGCCATTATCACCACCGGTGGGCGAGTGACCGATGTTCGCATAATGAAAAGTGCTGAACCCGTGCTGGACCGTGCCGCGATTCAGGCCGTGGGCGGTTGGTCCTTCACGCCCGCTCATGACCCCGACGGAAAACCCGTGGCCGTACGCATCCCGATCGAGATCTCATTCCGACGATACTAGAATCGGGCATTCGAGCTGGTGATCGGCCAACAGGTATGGCTTATATCGGCGCCAACCGCCATCTTCGAATCCACAACAACCAATAAAACCATCCGCCTTTAGGTGAAATTTCCGTCGACGTACGGAACATTTCCCGTCATCCTCCGTCTATCGAGGCATGCGCCCGTCTTGGGTGCCCTATAGGCCTGCGTCATCTGACCCCGACTCCGCCGGGAGGTAACGCGAACATGGCAAGTGGCTCGCTCTTCCAGAATCTTCAAGCCGATGTGCGTTTCGCGATTCGCAGCCTGCTGAAAAATCCCGGTTTCCTCGCCGTCGTCGTCCTCTCCCTGGCGCTGGGCATCGCTGCCAACAGCACCATTTTCAGCGTCCTCGATACCCTCCTCTATCGCCCGCTGCCCTACCCCGAACCCGAAAATCTCGTGGTCCTCTGGCAAACGCCTCCAGGCCATCCCGAATTCCGCAATCCACCTCCGATTGCCGAAAACGTCGACTGGCGCTCCCAGAATCACGTCTTCGATGATATCGGCCTGCTCAGCCAGAACGACTCCGCCAGCGTCGCCGGTCTCGGCGAACCGCGCCCGCTGCACGTACAATATCTCACTCCCAATTTCTTCTCGCTTCTGGGCGCCAAGCCCATCCTCGGCCGCGTTTTCGAAGCCTCCGAAGCCCAAGACCATTCCCAAACGGTGGTCATCAGTCAGGAATTCTGGAAGCGGGAGCTCAACAGTGACCCCAACGTGCTGGGCAAGACTCTGACCATCGAGGGCGTGCTCTCGACGATCGTCGGCGTCATGCAGCCGCACTTCTCGCCTTTCTTCGGCAGCCGCGTCGATCTCTGGATTCCCATCAATCCCGCCAGCAGCCGCTACTCCGCCCGAATCGACCACTGGCTGATGCCAGTCGCGCGCCTGAAAAAAGGCGTCACGATCCAGCAGGCCCAAACCGAAATGGACCTGGTCGCATCGCGCCTTGAGCAGCAGTATCCCGCGAGCAACAAAGGCGTCGGCATAAAAGCCTTCCCTCTCCATCAGGATCTGTTTCGCGGCGCCGGACAATTTCTCTATCCACTCTTCGGCGCCGTCGGCTTCGTCTTGCTGATCGCCTGCGTCAACGTCGCCAACCTGCTGCAGTTCCGCACCGAAACGCGCCGCAAGGAATATGCCCTTCGCGTGTCGCTGGGCGCGGGCCGCGCCCGGCTGATCTCGCAACTCCTCACCGAAAGCGGAATTCTCGCTCTGATCGGCGGCATTCTCGGTGTCGCGCTGGCCTATGGTGGCATTCAACTCCTGCTCGCCCTCGCCGGCGATTTCCCGAATTCCACCGAGGTTGGCATCAATGGCAGGGTTCTGCTCTTCACCCTGGGAGTCTCTCTTGCCACCGCGATTCTGGTCGGCCTCGCGCCGGCCATTCAGGCTTCGCGGCCCAATCTTAACATCGTCCTGCGCGAGAGCGAGCGCAAGACCACGGGCGCATCCAGTTCGATAGCGCGCTACTCGCTGGCCATCGCCGAAGTCGCCCTGGCCATGGTCCTCCTGGTCGGCGCCGGCCTCATGATCAACACCATGCTCCACCTCGAACGCGTCAATCCCGGCTTCGATCACCACAACCTCGTAGCCATGGACACGCAATTACCGGAAGGCGGTAAATATGTCGAGCGCGTCGCCGGCGGCGACATGGAAAACACACTTCCCTCGGTCACCGATTTCTACAAACGCGTACTGGAAAAGACTTCCGCAATTCCCGGCCTGGAATCCGCCGCGCTGATGGGCGCTTTACCCACACGCTGCTGCCCGGAGTTCTATTCTTTCTCGCTTCTTGGTCATCCAATGCCCGCCCCGGAAAATCGCCCGCAAGCCGGCTACAGCGAAGTCAGCACCAACGCCTTCTCCACACTGAAAATTCCGCTCCTCAAAGGCCGCTATCTCGATGACCACGACACCGAATCCGCTCCCTGGGTGATCGTCGTCAACGAAGAATTCGTGCACCAATTCCTGCCCAACGAAGATCCCATCGGACAGCAAATCCTGCTGCGCTACGACCCATATCCGGTCGACGAAATTCGTCCCCGCCAGATCGTCGGCGTCGTCGGCAACGTCAAGCACTTCGGCCTCGGCCGGCAGACCCCTCCCTTCGTGTACGCGCCGTTCATGCAGCAGCCCGCTACTTTCCCCGGCGGAGCCGCGCGTGCCCATCTGCACAAAGCCCTGGTCGTTCGCACCGTCTCCAGCCCAGACGCAACCACTAATCTCGCGGTGCTGGTGAAAAATGCCGTAGCCGAGGTCGATCCCAATCAGCCGGTGACCAACATCGCCACCATGCAGCGCGTTCTGGACGAGTCCCTCGGTGACTCCCGCTTCTTCATGCAACTGTTTGGAATTTTCGCCGGTATCGCGGTCCTGCTCTCCGCGGTTGGCATCTACGGCGTCATGTCCTACACCGTCAGCCAGCGCACCCACGAAATCGGCATTCGCATGGCTCTAGGTGCGGACCGCTCCAATGTCCTCGGCCTGATCGCCAAGCTTTGGCTCCGGCTCACAGGTATTGGCGTTCTGATCGGCACGGCACTCGCCCTGATCGTCGCCCGCTTGATCTCCTCGTTCCTGTTCGGCGTGCAGCCCAGCGACCCGCTAACCTACGCGCTCGTCGCCCTAGCACTGGCGGGCATCGCCCTGCTGGCCTGCTACATCCCCGCCCGCCGCGCGCTCAAAGTCGACCCGTTGGTAGCCCTGCGCTACGAATAGCCTCGAAAGCGAAGCAGCGCATTCGCAGGACTCCAGCTTTCGCGTCTCTTGTCGGACTGTCCGTTTCCGGGACGCCCACTCCCGCAAGCGAACAATTTTGCACCCACGTTTGACGGTATGTTCTCCGATAACTGCACGCCGCTCAGCCAATTAGCTAGCCGTACCTTTGGACCATCGTCTGCCATCTTACTCATGACACCGTATGCAGACCTTATTGCAGGACGTTCGTTACGCCATCCGCACGCTCGCCAAGTCCACCAACTTCACCATCGTCGCCATTCTCACTCTCGCCCTGGGCATCGGCGCGAACAGTGCGCTGTTCTCCGTGATCAACGGCGTCCTTCTCAGTCCCCTGCCCTTCCCTGATCCCGACCGCCTCGTCTCCCTGTACACCAATCGACTCCATTTCGAGCGCGGCTCCATCTCCTATCCCAATTTCCTCGATTGGCAGCGGCAGCAAACCTCCCTCACCTCCATCGCCGTGTTTCGCCACGACGATTTCCGCCTCACCGGATCCGGCGAGGCTGAACATCTCCCCGGCCAAATGGTCTCCGCGGATTTCTTCTCCATCCTTGGCCTCCAGCCCCTCAAGGGCCGCTGGTTTACTCCCGACGAAGATCGACTCGGCGGCGCTCCGGTTGTGATCATTAGCGCCCCGCTATGGAAACGCAAATTCGCTTCCGCTGAAAATATCGTGAACGGACGAATGACCCTCAACGGCATCGACTACACCATCGTCGGCGTTCTTCCCGCTTCGTTCCATCTCCAGCTGCTCAACTTTTCCGATACCAGCGAAGTGTATGTCCCCATCGGTCAATGGACCGATCCCGTTTTTCGCGATCGCGGCTCGGGCCTGGGAACGAAAGCCGTTGGCCGCCTCAAACCCGGTGTCACTCTTGAACAAGCTCGCGCCGACATGGACGCGATTGGCACGCGATTGGCACAGGTCTATCCGGTGGAAGACAAAGACTCCGGCATCACCACCATGTCTATGAAGGAAAGCATGGTGCATGACATCCGGCCCTTCCTGCTCGTGCTGATGGGCGCCGTTGGCTTCGTCTTGCTCATCGCCTGCGTTAACGTCGCCAATCTTTCCTTGGCGCGTTCCATCACCCGCAGCAAGGAATTCGCCATCCGCTCCGCGCTGGGCGCAGGCATGAAACGCGTTGTGCGCCAGCTTTTGACCGAAAGCATCTTGCTCGCCGCTGCCGGGGGCGCTTTGGGGCTGTTCCTGGCGGTTTGGGGAACCGAAGGGGCGCTGAGCTTGGTCTCGGATTCCTTACCCCGTGTTCAGGACGTGAAGCTGGATGCACGCGTCCTGGTATTCACCGTCATTATTTCCGTGCTCTCGGGAATTTTATTCGGCTTGGCCCCGGCGTTCCGGATGTTGCGTGCCGATGTGCAGGAAGCATTGAAGGAAGGCGGCCGCGGGATCGTAGCGGGTCGGCACCGCGCTCAAGGCCTCTTCGTCGCTGTCGAACTAGCCATGGCCGTGGTGCTGTTGATTGGCGCCGGGCTCATGCTGCGAACCATGTCGCGGCTCTGGGATGTCAGCCCCGGCTTCGATCCCAAACACGTCCTGACTTTCTACATCGGCATGCCGCCGGCGATGGATACCGCTTCGCCGACGGCCATTCGCGAGTCTATGCTCGAACTTCACCGCCGCATCGCCGCGGTGCCCGGCGTCCAGTCGGTCTCCATGCTGCGCGGCGCACAGCCCATGCGCAGCGATTCCGAAGATCCCTTCTGGATCGAAGGCCGCCCCAAACCGCAAAGCACTGGCGATCTCTATTGGTCTCTTTGGTCCGAAGTCGAGCCCGACTATCTCAACGTCATGGGCATCCCGCTGCTTCGCGGCAGATTTTTCACCGCCCAGGACACCGCCACCAGCTCCAGAGTTGCCGTCGTCGACGAATATTTCGCCAATCGCTTCTTTCCAGGCGAAGATCCCATTGGCAAATACTTCGCCGACCAGTACATCGGTCCCACGCAGATCGTCGGCATCGTCGGCCACGTCAAGCAATGGGGCCTCGACGACAAAGCCGCCATCCGCGAAGAGTTCTACGTACCGTTTCAGCAGATTCCCGACAAGTACCTGCCGCGCGCGACGCGCAACACCACGGTGGTCGTGCGCGTGAACGGAGAACCGCTAGCCTTTTCCGATGTCATCCGCCGCGAAATTCAACAGGCCAACAACGAGATCGTGATGTTCACCCCCGTCGCCATGGACGACGTCGTCTACAATCAATCGATTTTGGCCCAGCGCTTCTCCATGACCCTCCTCGGCGTGTTCGCGGGGGTCGCGCTGCTCCTGGCTAGCGTCGGGATCTACGGCGTGCTTTCCTACATCGTCGGCCAGCGCACCCGGGAAATCGGCATTCGCATGGCCCTTGGTGCGGGACGCACGCACGTGCTTCGCTGGGTCATGACCGAAGGCGCGCGCATGGCACTGATCGGCGTTGGCGTAGGTGTCGCCGCCGCGCTCGGGCTGACCCGCCTGATGGCTGGACTCCTCTACGGCGTCAGCGCCATGGATCCGCTCACCTTCACCGTCGTCGCTGCCCTCTTGCTCGTCGTGGCTCTGGCCGCCTGTTACATCCCCGCGTGGCGCGCCATGCGCGTCGATCCCATCGTCGTCATGCGCCAGGACTAGCCGTCAGGCGTCCCACCCCGTCTTGGCGCAATGGTGGCCGCGCTCTGTTACATCCCTGCCGGCGCGCGATGCGCGTCGAGCCCATCGCGGTCATGTGCCAGGACTGATCCGCCCTTCCACTCACTCGGCGCGAGGGTTACAATGCGCGGCAGAAGGATCAGGAGGTGCTATGCGCGCGGATCGAGTAGAAATGTCCTGGGATAATTCCAAATCAAAATGGTTGGCTCGCATGCAGAGCGGCGAAGAAGTCATCCGGCGCCATTGCAGTCTGCCGAAAAATGCCGACGACGCGGCTCTTCGCGCTGCCGCCGAGAAAACAGTGAAGGACGAAGGCTACGAGATGGACTCCGCGAACGTGGTGATCTTGCGTGAACAATCCGCGGCGCGCTGACGCCCTCGGAATACGCGAGTCGGGCGTCATGGTCCTACTCTGCTTTCGTTTTCCAATCGACTGATCTTGGCACCCGGGGGTCGGACCTTTAGGTCCGAAATTTTCAAGCGCCAAGTAAAGGGCTTTAGCCCCTGAGGAAACATCTTTCGTTTTCAGTGTCGGAACACAGCGGCTAACGTTACCCTCGAAATCGAGTCCCCGCCAATTCAGGTGTGACGGCCCGGGTCGCCGCTGGCGCCGCCGCGTGCGCAAACTGCAATACCGTGGCCAGCGCGGTCATCTCCAGCGGTTCGCTTCCCACCACAAATTCCAGCCCGATTCCGAATCGCCCGTCGCTCAGCGCCTCGCAATACGCCACGCGCGCCGCGGCGGTAAAGTGAAACCCAGGGATGGCTACGAGAATGGTTTCGCCCATCGCGCGCTCGCTCATGGCGATCACCCGCGCGCCGCGCGAACTCACGTCCGCAGTCACGCCGGTTTCCACGCCAAGCTTGTCCTGATTGCCGACCAGCAGCGCGGTCACCTTCATGTCAATACGATCTTCCGCGCGCTGCGCGGCATATTTCCATTGTGTCATCGGGCTTGCCCCCAGACCAAAAGACCCAGATGGCAATCGCAGCCGGAGTCTCGCGACTCCCAGCCGCACTGGTAGCCTCATCTTAGCCACCGCCCGGTTTCCGCTGTTTGCCAAACCTTCACGCTGCTGTCGAAAGAGATACCGCCGAATGCATCGCCGTGCACGCCTCCCAACCTCGGCAGGCGCGGATACCGTTACCCTCACGGGCAGCGCGACCGCAACAAATCTGGCTGGCACCTACCTCGACACTCTGGGGGATGCCGGCTCTTGGACCGCTTGCACCGCAATCCATCCCTTCGGACCGCCTCCTGGTGTCTACGATTACACCGGGACGTTCAATTCCACCGCGAATCCGCTGACGATCGCCCCGGCCATTTTCATTGAGCTCGCGCAGGACAGCAGCTCCGGTCTCAACGGAAAGGCGACCATCATGAATTCACCATGTATCGGTTCCCTCACACTATCCGGGCACGCGGTCGGCGACGCTTTCCAGCGTCACTGACGCCGCGAACAAAGTACGCATCCTCGCCCTGCCAACCGAACCCACCGTGCCGACCGGCAACAGTTTCGCCGTTAGCTACAAATTTGAGCCAACGGCCGCCAGCTGCGCCGGGTACTTTGGGCGCGGAATGGTGACCATTATTCCGTCCCCTTTCGACTACTAAAACGGCTTCGCATCGCCGACAAAGCGGCCGACGTTCACACGAGTGCGTCAGTTTTTCTTCTTCCCGCGCCGCGGCGCAAGGTACCCTCGCCGCGCTGCTAGTTGCATCATAGCCACGCCCGCCTCGACTATTTACTACTTGTCTCTAATGGTGTAGAAAGAGACGCCCGCGAGCAGATGTCCCCGGCGACATGACAACACCGCTGTTGAACTTGTGAGGGTTCAGGTACAATTCCTGTCCGTTCAGGTCGCCGCGGCGGCTGTCTGCCCGGTCCCCAGCGATATTCTCCTGACCAGCACTGCGAGTCGAAATGCCCATCTCTCCATCAGCCCTTGCGCCGCTGACCAGCGTTCGTTTCCTCGCCGCCTTGCGCGTAGCTCTGTATCATTTCATTCCGTGGGCCGATAAGGCCTTCTGGTGGCGCGGTCTGTTGGGCACACCCATCAGTGTGAGCTACTTCTTTGTCTCGTCAGGATTTCTGCTCGCCTATAACTACGCAGAACGGTCAGATCACGGACAAATGGACACCCGGCGATTCCTGCTGGGCCGCGTCGCGCGCCTTCTCCCGGTTTATTTCCTCGGACTCCTGGTAGCCGTTCCTCTTCTTTTCCAGCAGCCTTCCCAATTCTCACCGGGTAAAGTCACCCTCACCGTGCTCCTTCTGCAATCTTGGTTTCCCAACAGCGCTCTGTATTGGAATAGCCCCGCCTGGGCGCTCTCAGACCTTGCCTTTTTCTATCTCAGCCTTCCCACTCTCTTGAAACTCACGCGTTCCGCGACCAAAAAGTCTTGCCTCCTGGTCGCGGGGCTTGCTTGGATCGTTTCCGTTGGCCTGGGTCTCGCCTACCTCTACATCAACCCCGACGACCTGCATCCCATCAACATCCACAGTCGTGGCTTCTGGCTGTTCGTGCTCAAGTACAATCCGCTCGCACGCTTGCCGGAGTTCCTCCTCGGAATCATGGCTGGCAGATTCTTCCTACTCACCGGCGGTTTCCGGCCTTACACCTCCACGGCAGTCTTCTTCGTGTCCGGAGTTGCTCTCCTGGGCTTTCTCCTCTTCGGCTACCAGATACCGTATCCCGTGATCAATTCCGGTCTGCTTTCTCCTCTGTTGGCCCTCGCTATCTCCAGCCTGGCCAGCGGTGGGCTCGCCGCGGATTTCTTCAAGTTTCGTTGGTTTGTCGTGCTGGGCCAGTCCAGCTATTGCCTGTATATGCTCCATCTTCCTCTTTGGGATCTTCTCTATCGGAGGTCCGCGCCGTGGTGGAATCTTGGCCTGCTGTTCGCCATCGTCCTGCTCTCGTTGGCTCTTTACGAATGGATCGAAAAGCCGGCCACCACCGTTCTTCGAAACATTCTCCTCCCGGCTCCGAAGCCCGTCGCGCTGGCAGCAGACCCTCAGTAAATCTGCCCGGTCATTATCAAGGAGGCAGACTGTCCCTGCGGTCTCTATCCGACCTAGTTTTTCTTTTTCCCTGCTTTCGGCGCGAAGTATCCTCGCCGCGCCTGCACATTCACGCCGCCACGATTCACTTTCACCGACAGCGCATGGTACGCGCCATCGCGCTTCACATCGTCCAGTGAAAACTCCAACACGTACAAATACACCGGCCCATCAACCAGATGCTGCAGACCGCCTTGCAGATCGTTGCTGTTGTGAAAAAAGGTCCCGCCGGTCCCGTCGGCAAGTTCCCCCATCACCGTTCCAGCAAGCTCCGCCGTCTCCCGATGGTAGGCCTCGTCCGAACCATTCATCAGCGCGAGCTGCGACCGCGCGCCTCGCTCGCTCGCATCCACTTCCGTGCTGTACAGCCCGCGCGCATCCAGCGCGTTGATCCGCACGTTGGCCTGCGCCGCCAGGTTCAGGATCATGGATTTCTCCGCCATAGACTCCGGCGTGATGGTCAGAAAGCCCGGCGACACCAGGATCAACGTGCGTTGCCCCGGCAGCTGCCCCATGCGCTTCGCCACCTCTGCAATGAACGCCAGCGACATGCGCACATCCTGATCGTTCATGGTGAGCACGCGCAGCGCGGTGGACTCCACCTTCCTCCGCGCCGTGTCGGGCGTCTCGCTCGTCGCATTCGCGCAGGTGAAGTAATTGGCGATCGCGATGTCCATCGCCGATTGGTCGTGCTTGTTCTGGATGCGATCTGCTTCAAAGTAGCTGATGTCCGGACATTCGCGGCCGACGCTGCGGTACAGATTCTTCACGTGCAACTTGCCAATCGCTTCGCGTAGCTTCTCGGAATCGCGCGTCAGCCCGCTGTTGCTGCCGGACATCGAGACGATGGCGGCCGCTTCGTTGCGCTCCAGGGGATTGGCCAGCAGCTTCGTCCCTACCGCCTTCGCGCGCATCATGTCGCCTTCGCTGAGGTGCATGTCGTCGAACAGGAAGATGATGAAGCGCGGCGCCGGTGTTGGGTTCGGTGCGGGGACTTCAGGCGCGGGAGTTGCGACGGCACCGCTTGCGGCAGGGATCGGCGGTGCGACAACGCTGGTTGCGTTTTCGATCCCGGCGGTTTTCTCGATTGTGAAGCCGGAAATTTCCTGCGCTTTGCCGCGATCGAAAATCTGGAAGTCGTCTTTGGTGAGATCGCCGAGGGCGTGCCCCTGAGAATCCCGCACCACCACGGGCACGAGCACGGCATCGATGCCAACGGAAATTTTGAAGTCGCCCTTGGCGGGGGCAGTTGCCCTAGCCTGCGGCAAGGCTGGGGGTTGCTGCGTCTGCGCGCCCGGCGATGTCGCGGCCGGGGGTTGCTGCGCTGCCACCGGAAACGCTACCGGAAGGATGCCCAGCGTTACCAGGAACCACAGATTTGCCCGAGGCCGATTCATACCGACCCGGTAATTCTATTCCTGTCTTCGGCACAACGCTTCCACTAGTTCATCCGCCGGCCGGGTACCCTTCTGTTCCAACGAAGCGCCAATGCATCAGGCCGTGGCGCTGGCGCTTGCGACAGCAGCCTTCATTTGCGCCATGCGCTCCTCGAACTGGCGGGTGAGGTGCGGCACGATGCCCAGTTGCCGCTCGATCAGCATCAACTGCCCGCGATGATGCATCTCGTGTTCTTTCGCGCCGAGCAACCGCTCGAAGCGCGTCTTCGCGCTCTTGCCATCGGGCTCGGTCACGGTCTCGGCCAACAACTCCGGTGTAGTCGTCTCCAGCCAACTCGCGAACGTGTCGCCCTCGCTGCGCAGCAGCGCGACAATCTCCGCCTTGGTGCGCGGCTTGATTTCCTCGGCGGTAAACGCATCGATCATTCCGAAAAAGTCGAAGCCCTGCAGCGTCGTCAGCCTCTTCTTATGAATTTCTTCCCAGATGCGCGTGGCAATCGCGACGTGCGTCAACATGCGGGCGACCGAACGACATCCTTCCGCTGCGACGTGTTTGTACTTGTCTTCGGGAATATCTTCCGCAACCTGGATAGTGTTTTTGCGCACCGTGCGAAACGATTCCGCCAATTCTTTTCCGCCGTAAATGCTCATGGCTGTTCACCTCTTGGTGGGTTTTCCGTTCGCGCAGGCCAACCCGGATGTGGCGCGACGGATGCTGGCTTCGATGCAAGGCTGCCGGCATCCGTCACGGCGTTGCACGCATTCGCGATAATTTTGGCGACGCGTCGATTTTGGGGGTCGGACCTTCACGTCCGACATATGGCGCCCTTAAAGGTCGGGCTTTAGCCCCTGAGGACCTGCGGTACTTTCGACCCCACTTCGACGCTCAATCGGACCTCAAGGGAGGTCGGCTGGGTTGCGATCTGATCGAGTCGCTCGCGTTCCGCGAGCGCGCACAGCCAAAATGGCTATGCCATCAAACCCGCTGCGGCCGGCTTTTAGCGCCACCAGCCGCGATGGCCCCACCCGCGGCCGTAGTAGAAGCCGACGTAGGGGTAGGGATAGGCGTACGCCGGATAGCCGTAGGCCGGGTAGGCGTAGTACGGACCATAAGGCGGCGGTGGCGGATAGCCGCCGTAGCCG
>Ga0157378_10000111_pt1 | contig 78451 bp, 66 predicted proteins | sample M65metaG_FD_115309 | JGI IMG/M metagenome (GOLD analysis project Ga0157378, IMG submission 115309) | Miscanthus rhizosphere microbial communities from Kellogg Biological Station, Michigan, USA - M6-5 metaG | ecosystem: Host-associated > Plants > Roots > Rhizosphere > Soil | place: USA: Michigan... | reverse complement strand
GTGATCCCCTTTCATCGTGACGTTGACAACGCCACCACCCGCGGACGCATCCACACGTAGCTCGTCCATTTCGCGCGACATTTGTTCCTGCATCTGCTGCGCCTGCTTCATCATCTGCTGAATGTTAAGTCCACCCGGAAATTTCATTGTCTTAAACCTCGCGTTGATTAGTGGGCAGCATCGTAGCCGTCAATGAATAGTAATGCAAAGGTGTAGCAGACTGAGTCTGTCGGTTCACGCTGAGAGGTGCTATAAGCAATCACTGATGACTGAAAACAACTCCGTGTCGCCTAAAGAACGCACCCTCACCGCGCAAATTACTCTTCGTTACGACGTCATTCCTGCTGCAGCGCAACCGGCGCCGCTGCTGATCACGCTGCACGGCTACGGCGCCAGCAAATGGCACGCACTGCGTGAAGCGAAGATGATCGCCCCGGAAGGATTCGCGCTCGCGGCCTTGCAAGGACCGCATCAGCATCTGCGCGAACCGAAAGAGAAAGGCGGGCCGCTACGATATGGTTTTGGTTGGCTCACGAATTTTCATCCGGAAGAATCGGTTGGCATTCATCATCAGGCGCTGCTTCGAATGATTGAGGAAATCTGCGGCGAAGGTATCGCCATTCCGAAACAAATTTTCCTGCTTGGCTTTTCGCAAAGCTGTGCGTTGAACTATCGCTTCGCCTTTACGCATCCGAATGTCATGCGTGGAGTGATTGGAATTTGCGGCGGCCTGCCCGGGGATTGGGACGTGAATGACGGGTACAAACAAACCAATGCGGCCGTTTTTCATCTTGCCGGAGCGCACGATGAATATTATGGGCCGGAACGTGTCGTAAATTACGCCGCGCAGTTACGTCAACGCGCGCACGACGTTGAGTTTCGCAGTTATGATGCCGGACATGAAATTAGTCAGCCAATGCGCGGAGACATTCGGATATGGCTCGGAACAAAATCGCGGTGACCACATCTAATCGATATGAGTCGTCAACGAACTCAGTCCGCGCAGCGGACGAGCGGTAATCGCAACTTGCAAGTGATGGGCGTGGTTGTACTGCTCTTGCAAGTAATATTCGTTTTCGGGTGCGCGCGGCAGATCGCACGCACTCGTCAGCCGCTAAAACCTCCAACAGAAGAAACAGAGGTCCGCCCTCTACCTGCGAACAGCTCGCCCAAGCTCAAACTCGTAATCGACGGAGCCATCGATCAGGTCGGGAAAACGACCAGTTACGATCCTTCTTATCAAAGCCTCGACTATCCAAACGGTGACGTGCCGATCGAAACAGGTGTGTGCTCAGACGTGATCGTGCGTGCCTTTCGCAAGGCGAACATCGATCTGCAAAAAGATGTCCACGAAGACATGAAGTCAAACTTCTCTGCTTATCCTACGAAGTGGGGCATGAGCGGACCGGACGCGAACATCGATCACCGTCGGGTCCCTAATCTCGAAACGTATTTCGCGCGAAAGGGTAAGTCCGTCAGGCTCTCGGAAAATAGCGATGACTTTTTACCGGGCGACATCGTCACCTGGGGGATGGGCAATGGCGGGCAGGATCACATCGGCATGGTGGTCAATGTTTGGTACAAACCTTCCCAGCGCTATCTGATTGTGCACAACATTGGCGCCGGCACGCGCATGGAAGACGTTTTGTTCGCGTGGAAGATCACCGGGCACTATCGATACTTCTGATCAGTCGTTACAGAACCGCGAGCCGTAGCGAGCGGGTTCAACACTCAACGCGCGCATCACCTCGAATCCTTATCCCGCTCACAACGGTTCGCGGTTCTGCAATTCTTCTAGCGCCTTTAGGCGCGTCATGTTATAAGGACGCGCCTAAAGGCGCTCATGAAAATGAACAAGGCAATAAACATTGCGCTGCTACGCAGCCGTTCAACCTGGCGATTTATTACCCAGATTCTTTCAATTCTGGCTATCTCGATTGTCCTTTCAGCTTCTCTATCTGTCGTCATAGCGCAGTCGTCAAATGATCAAAAGGCACAAGCCGCCATTCGCGCGGTGCTCGACGCGCAGGCGGCGGCATGGAATCGCGGCGAGCTCGAAACCTACATGGACGGGTACGCGCGCTCAGACAACACAGTCTTTGTTTCCGGCGATCGAGTTACCCGTGGCTGGCAGACTGTGCTTGAACGTTACAAAAAAGCCTACGACTCGCGCGACAAAATGGGGGTACTGACATTTTCCGATGTCGAGATCACCGTCTTGAGCAAAGACGCGGCAATTGTTCTCGGTCGTTGGCACCTGCAACGCAGTAAAGACGAGCCGCACGGAAGATTCACTCTCCTGTTCAGAAAGACAAACGCGGGCTGGAAGATCGTTCACGACCACACGTCATCCGCGTGATGAACACCGTGATTGCCTCTAAGGTCAGGAAGAGCGGCTTGCCGCCGTTGGTTTGCAAATCACCAAGTAGTGGGGGCAAGCCCGCCTTCCAGACCTGAGAGATTACGACCATCGCTGAATTCATTCGATGCCTTCTTCAACTCAAACCAATCTCGCCACGATCGAGCGCGACGTCGAATCGCGTAGCGCCTCGCTTAAGAAAGAACTTGGTCTGCGCGATCTGGTGCTCGCGCAAGTTGTCTTTGTTTTCGGCACCGTCTGGGTCGGTTTTGCCGCGACCCTGGGGCGATCGCAGATGGCGTTCTGGCTGATCGCGATCGTGACCTTTTACTTACCGCTCGCTGCCGTCGTTATTTACTTAAATCGTCTCGCACCACTCGAAGGTGGACTTTATCAATGGGCCAAGGTCGGCTTTGGAGATTTTCTGGCATTCCTCGTCGCGTGGAATTTTTGGATCTTCGGCATCCTCGTAATGTCGGGCATAAGTTTGATCATCAAGAAGAACATTGCTTACGCGATTGGCCCGCGCGCAGATTGGATGCATGAGAACAAGTGGATGACCACGCTCGTTTGCGTCATCCTCTTGTTATCGGTCGTCGCCGCCTCGCGCAGAGGTCTGACGCTCGGCAAGTGGGTGCAGAACCTCGGCGGCATTATGCTGATCATCACTGTCGCGATTCTGATCCTTCTGCCCTTCATCACGGCCGGCAGCGGAAGTCTGGCGAACTACCACCCATTTTCACTAAGTCTTCCCGAGGTCAACAGTCACAACATTAACGTCTGCAGCAAGCTGGCGGTGGGAGCGCTCTCAGGTTTCGAATACATCGCGATTCTCGCCGGCGAATGTCACGCACCGGCAAAGAACATCAGTCGCTCAGTGATCATTTCTGCGCCGATCATCGCGCTCATGTTCATTCTCGGAACCGGGTCGGTTTTAGCGTTTGTCTCGCCCGACAAAGTCGATTTGATCGCGCCCATTCCACAGGTGTTAAGCCGCGGGTTTGGCTCCTATGGCTGGGTATCGACTTTGATTTCCCTCACGATCTTCGGCGTCGCGGCGCGGCAGATCGCCCTGATGAGTATCTACTTCGCGGGCAACACACGCCTGCCCATGGTGGCGGGCTGGGACAATCTGCTGCCGGGATGGTTTGCGAAGTTGCACCAGAAATATCGCACGCCGGTAAATTCAATTCTTTTTGTTGGCGCGACGACTCTGGTGTTCAGTCTGGCGCCTTTGATAGGAGTCAAAGAAGCCGAGGCTTTTCAATTTCAGGACAATGCCGCGAGCATTTTATATGCCCTCATTTATATGGTGCTATTCGCGATTCCCATCATCGCCATGCGGCGCTTCGGATCGCATGCGCCATGGTGGTTGAAAATCTCCGCCGCACTAGGATTCATCGCGTCACTTACTGGCGCTTTCTATACGATTTTCCCGATCATCGAAGTCGAGAGCCGTTTTCTTTTCGCCGCCAAAATATTGTTGGTTGTTATCGTGGCGAATCTGATTGGCGCGGCCGTCTATACCATTGACCGGAAGCGAGGTAAGCGGGCTGGTAATGCCTAGCCTCGTATGATAATCATTTCGGGCTTTTTCACTTTCGATACCCCGGAAAGGAGAACAAGCATGGGAGGAATCAACCTTGGACGCGCCCTCATCGGCGGATTGGTGGCGGGCGTCGTTTTGAATCTGGGTGAATACCTGCTGAATGGCGTCGTTCTCGCGAAGCAGATGTCCGAGTACATGACGGAGCACAAATTTCCCCAAATGACGGGCAGTGCGATCGGCGTAGCGATGGCGATGACGTTTGTGCTGGGCTTCGTAATGATCTTCGGCTATGCGGCGATCAGGTCCCGCTTTGGAGCTGGGCCCAAGACCGCAATTATCGCTGCCCTCTTCGCATGGTTCGGCGCCGTCGTTTATCCGAATGTCATCGGAGCGGCGTTCGGATTCATTCCGACGAACTTGCTGTTGCTACTTCTTGGTTGGGAGATTGTCGAGTACGCGATCGCCGCGTTCGTAGGCGCCGCGTTATATAAGGAATAGCGGCGGAAGCCGTGCGTAATTCCCTCGCCGTAATTAATTGTTCGCAAGTCATCACGCTCGCGGGCGCGAAACGCGCTCGCACGGGCGGCGATCTGCGTCAACTCGCCATCATTGAAGACGGCGCGATGCTGGTCCGCGATGGCCGCATCGAAGCGGCGGGACGCCGGCGCGAGATCGAAGCGCTAATCGACGCCGACTGTGAAGTGATCGATGCCGGCAAGCGCGTCTTGCTGCCTGGTTTTGTCGATGCACATGCGCATCCGGTTTTTGCGGGAAACCGCGCTAACGAATTCGAGCAGCGCGCGGCCGGCGCAACTTATCGCGAAATCGCTGCGCGGGGCGGTGGCATTCGCGCGACCGTGCGCGCAACACGAAATGCTTCGTTGATGGATTTAGTGAAGACCGGCAGGAGTTACGCCGCATGGTTTCTCCGCTGCGGCACGACCACAGTCGAAGCAAAGTCAGGTTATGGGCTGACACTGGAGGACGAACTAAAGGTTCTGCGCGCGATTAAGCAGCTTAACTTAGAGACGCCGCTCACTTATGTTCCGACGTTTCTCGGCGCACATGACATCCCTGACGAGTACAAATCGCGCCGCGAGACTTACGTCAATCTGGTAATTAACGAGATGCTGCCGCGCGTCACGGAAGAGAAGCTCGCCGAATACTGCGACGTTTTCTGCGAAGAAGGCGTGTTCACGACTGACGAATCGTGGCAGATTCTTTCTGCGGCGCGTTGCCACGGCCTTGGATTGCGCGTCCACGCCGATCAACTTTCGTTATCAGGCGGAGCAAAGCTGGCGGCGGAATTGAACGCCGCGACAGCGGATCACCTCGAACACACCGATCCGACCGGAATCACGGCACTGAAGGCCGCCAATGTCCAACCCGTGCTCTTGCCGGGATCAGTCTACGCGCTCGGTTCCAATCATTATCCTGCGGCGCGGGAAATGATTGCAGCTGGACTTGCCGTGGTCCTGGCTACAGATTTCAATCCCGGCTCATCGCCGACACCATCGATGACGATGGTGCTATCGCTGGCGTGCACGCAGATGAAGATGACGCCAGCGGAAGCAATCACCGCCGCCACAATCAACGCCGCGTACTCACTCAGGCGGGGAGATGAAATTGGATCGCTGGAACGAGGCAAACGCGCGGATTTTGTGATTCACGACGCCGCGGATTATCGCGAGCTGCCCTACTGGTTCGGCGTAGAGCATCCCTGGCGAGTGTATATGTCGGGAAAGCTGGCGTGTCAGAAGCCCGACCGTTAGGGAGGGCAAACTGACTTCCGCACTCCCATGACGAAACGAGACTACATCGATTTTCAAACCCGTACTGAACCTATAGCTTATCTGATTACCTTTCGCTGCTACGGGACTTGGCTGCACGGAGCAGTTCAAGGCTCCATAGATCGAAAGCACTACAACCGATTTGGCACGCCGGATATGCCGGCGAATAGGAAAATTCTCGACGATGAGCCGCTCGAATTAAAGAACCCCGCGGTAAGACTCAATAAACGGCAACGCGAAACCGTAGAAATAGCGATTAGGAAAGTCTGCGCACGCCGCAAATATGCTCTCTACGCCATCAACGTCCGCACGAATCACGTTCACGTTGTTGTCGGTACTTTACGCAAATCAGAGTTTGTTATGAATGCTTCAAATCATACGCAACACGAAAGTTGCGCGAGACGAATCAAGTCTCTGACAACGTAAGACCATGGGCACGTCACGGGAGCACCAGATACGTTTGGACAGAAGAGCAGCTTTCCGAAGCAATTGAGTATGTAATGTTCGGTCAGGGGTGACGAACCTTTGCAGTGATCCGGATTGCATGTCTTGAGACTTGCCCTCCCTTACGGTCGGGCTTCTGACACAAAGCCGCAAAAAAAAAGTCGTTGACGCGTTCGCACTTCTTTTTTATTATTCGCCTAACACTGGAAAGGAGGTGATCCAAAAATATATGAGTTCTAATCACAGTGAGGTGGCTGAGACCTAACCTCAGGATTTGATAATCGGTTGTTTGGTTGTCTTCCTGAGTCAGTCACTGTGACACCTTCTTTCCTAAGGGTCACAGCCCGAGGTCAATCCAAACAGTGCACCGGAAAGCCGCTCGTGCAAAAGCGAGCGGCTTTTCTTCTGCAATTGACTTATCAACCCCCGCGGCGTTAGAAGCATCTGAGAAATCACCACAGGAATTCCAAATTAGGTGTCAGATAAGCAGTCGAACTCTCCCGTCTTTTATGATCCCCGCGGCCGCCGTTGGCGACGTGTGCGGCGCACGTGGCTGGCGCTGGCGATTTTTGTCACGATCGTCGTCACCATTTTTATCGCCAGTGTGCTGGCGAATCCTTTTCTGGCGACGCCGACACTGAAGCCGCTTAAGAATCTGCCGAGCGCGGGCGACATCAAACCGCGGCCATTCGCCACGCCAATCACAAACGCTCGTGAACTGAAAGCAAAGAAGGCGCAAGCCGAACTGCAAAAGGCCCTGGCGCAGACGCGCGTGATGCCGGGAAAACGGCCCGAGCTGATGCCGCGTGTGCCGCCACCTTCGAATACGCCTCTGCCTTTGCCCCCGCCGGTGCAGTTCGCCAAACGGCCGTTGAGTGTCGGCTTCTACGTTGACTGGGACGAATCAAGTTATGCGTCGCTCGAACGAAATCTGAATCACATTGATTGGCTGATGCCGCAGTGGATGCATCTGGTTGACGCGAAGCCGGACGAAACACCTTTCGCCGATGATCTGAATACTCCCGACTCAGACTCAGAACACAATGAAGCTTTGATGGCGCTGAATCTTGTGCGTGAGAAGCGGCCACAAATGCAAATCCTGCCGGTGCTGCAGAACCTTGATGACGAGAAGTGGCAGCCGGATCTTTTGGCGGCCGCAGTCGCGACTGAAGAGTCGCGCCAGCATTTGATCTCGGCGATCTCTGATTTTGTCAGCCAAAACAAATTCGCCGGTATTTGTATCGATTTCGAAGAGCCGACAAAAGAATCGCAGCCCAACCTTCTCAAGTTCATGCAAGGATTGCATGCGGCCTTTCAACAGCATGGCTGGATTGTTGCGCAAGCCGCGCCGTTCAACGATCCGGAGTGGAATTACCGCGAATACTCAGCGGCGTGCGACTACCTGATGCTGATGGCGTATGACGAGCACTGGTCGACCGGTCCTGATATTGGTTCGGTGGCTTCGCAAAGTTGGTACCAACAGAACCTGGCCGACCGCATGCGCGACATCGATCCGGCGAAGACCATCGTGATCCTGGGGAATTACGGGTACGAATGGGTCGACGGACCGGGGAACGGAAAGGAAACAAGTTTTCAGGAAGCCCTGATCGCGTCACGCGACTCTGAAGTCGACGTCACATTCGATCCGGCGACGCGCAATCCTTATTTCGAATTTGACGAAAATGACGACACGCATCACACAATCTGGTTTCTCGACGCGGTGACCGCTTACAACCAGATCCACGCGGCGAGCGGCTATCACTGCGCGGGATTCGCTTTGTGGCGTTTGGGCTCTGAGGATCCTTCGATCTGGTCGATCTTTGGCAGCGATCAGCCGACGGCTTCGCCAGATTTGCTGCGCCGCATCGCCTACGGATATGACGTCGATTTCGAAGGTACCGGCGAATTGCTCGAAGTCACTGCCAGTCCCCATGACGGTTGGCGTGACATCAAGGTCGATCCGGTCAGTGGCTACATTAATTCAGAGACCTACGATCAAAAAGGCATTCCGTCGTCGTACGTTATCGAGCGCACCGGCGATAAGCCTGGATCGATCGCGCTGACATTCGACGATGGACCGGATCCAACCTGGACCCCCGCGATCCTCGACATTCTGAAAAAAGAAAATGTGCCGGCTACGTTCTTCGTGATCGGAAAGAATGGCGACGCTTATCCCGATCTCCTGCGCCGCATCGTCGACGAAGGCCATGAAGTTGGCAACCACACTTACACGCATCCGAATCTTGGCGAAGTGCCGGCGGGGATTACCACGCTCGAACTGAATGCCAACCAACGCCTGATCGAATCGATCACCGGGCGCTCAACGGTGCTGTTTAGGCCGCCGTACTTTGGTGACGCGGAAGCTGACAAGCCCGGTGAAGTTGAGCCGGCTATCATCGCGCAGAAACTCGGTTACATCATGGTGGGCGTGCGCATCGACCCGGGCGATTGGAAACCAGGGGTGACCGCGAATGAGATCGTGCAAAACACGATCGACCGGGCCGAGGACAAGAATCCTGAGACGCGTGGCGAGATCGTTTTGCTGCACGATTCGGGCGGCGACCGCAGCGCGACGATCGCGGCATTGCCCGAATTGATTCACCAGCTGAAGGCGCGCGGCTACAGATTCGTTCCCGTGTCCGAACTGGGCGGCTGGACTCGCGACCAGGTGATGCCGCAACTGCCACCCAGCGAAACTCTCTACACGCGCACCGACCGGCTGACCTTCACCGTGCTATCGATTGGCGGATGGTTGATGCAATGGGTGTTTTTGATCGGAATCGTCCTCGGGCTGACGCGATTGACGATAATTGGTGCGCTCGCGTTTGCGCAGTGGCTCCGTTCGCGGCGCCGCGAGCACGAACATAGTGGCGAGCAATTCGAACCATTCGTATCGATCATCGTGCCGGCTTACAACGAGGAGCAGGTGATCGAAAGCACTCTTCGCAGTCTGGTGAATTGCGACTATCCAAAGTTTGAAATCATCGTGGTCGATGACGGTTCCGGCGATCGCACGAGCGAAATAGTCGCCGAGAAGTTCGGCGGCCAGCCATTCTTGCAATTGTTCACCGTCGCGAACGCTGGTAAAGCCGCGGCGCTGAATTTTGGTTTGCGCCACGCCAAAGGTGATGTGATCGTCGCGCTGGATGCGGACACTCAATTTCCTCGTGAAACTATTCGCGCGCTCGCCCGCCGCTTTGTCGATCCGCACATCGGCGCCGTCGCGGGGAATGCGAAGGTCGGCAACCGCATCAACATCGTCACGCGCTGGCAAGCGCTGGAGTACATCACTTCGCAGAACATGGATCGGCGGGCATTTGCGAGCTTGAACTGCATCACCGTCGTCCCCGGCGCGGTCGGCGCTTGGCGGCGTGAATTGATCGAGCAATGCGGCGGCTTCAGCAACGACACCCTCGCAGAAGATCAGGACCTGACGCTGCTGATTCGGAAGCTTGGCTACAAAATCGGTTACGAAGAAGCCGCGATTGGCTGGACGGAAGCGCCCGCGAGTCTGCGCACGTTGGCCCGTCAGAGATTTCGTTGGGCGTACGGCACGCTGCAGTGTCTCTGGAAACATCGGAACGCATTGTTTCGCCCACGATACGGGGCGCTCGGGCTTGTCGGCATGCCAAATGTTTGGATATTCCAGGTTCTCTTCCCGCTGATTTCGCCAATCATGGATTTGATCGTTATCTACACGCTCGCGTCATCAATTTATTACCGCGTCGCACAACCGTCAGGTTTTTCCTTCACGAATCTGCGCCAGGTCCTATTCTATTATGCGCTGTTTCTGGCAGTTGACTGGGTCGCCTCAGCGTTCGCGTTTTTGCTCGAGCGCAAAGAGCGCTGGCGTCTGCTGTGGTGGCTTTTCCTCCAAAGGTTCTGTTACCGCCAGGTGATGTACTACGTGATGGTGAAGTCGGTCGCGACCGCCGCGCGCGGCGCGGTCGTCGGCTGGGGCAAGCTGGAGCGCAAAGCTACGGTTGAAGTGCGCTCGTAACCTGCAGTTCGGAATTTGAAGTCGTTTAGCGGACGGACTTGTCCGTCCTTCTTTTTGAACTGACAAGCGTCGCGGCTAAACTGACAGCAGTGTTCTCACGAAGACAGTGGTTCATAGTTGCTTTATTGCTTGTCGTCGCCGCGACATTTCGGATATACGTCGCGCATTGGCTCCCGAATGATTTGCCTGACGACGGGCGCGTGTATGCGCAGATGGCGCGCAACGTACTCGAGCAGCACGTCTATTCTCACGATCCCGAAGCGCCGTTTAATCCTTCGCTGATTCGGCTTCCGGGTTATCCGCTCTTTCTCGCCTCCGTCTATTCAGTCTTTGGTCACCAGAATAATGGCGCTGTGCGCATTGTTCAGGCGCTGATCGACACAGCGACCTGCGGGCTAATTGCACTTCTTGCTTTCTATTGGCAACCCGATGAGAAAAAGAAACGAATCTCCGCAGTTGCGGCGCTGGCGTTGGCGGTCGTCTGTCCGTTCACGACGGTTTACACCGCAACGATTCTCACTGAAGTACTGACGAATTTCCTGTTAATCGCGCTCTTACTCGCGGCGACGCTGGCGCTGCGACCGACGTTAACCGTAGAGGACGCAGAGGAAAACCAAAAAAAGAAGAAATTGAAGAAAGCATTAGGTTGGTGGTGCGCGGCGGGACTGATTGGCGGGGTCGCTGTAATGATGCGGCCTGACGCAGGACTGTTTCTGGCCGCGGTTGGATTGACGTTGGTGATTGGTGGTCTTGGGCCTTTGGTCTTTGGTCTTATAAAGAAATCAAAAGCCGAAGATCAAAAACCAAAGACCAAAGAGCAAAGGCCCAGGGCCATGCGAATCGTCGCCCGCGTCATTGCCTCCGGTGCGGCAATGTCGTTCGTCTTCATCCTTGTCTTAGCGCCCTGGACGATTCGCAACTGGCGCGCCTTCCACCTGTTCCAGCCGCTCGCGCCGCAACATGCCGAGATGCCCGGCGAATTCGTGCCGCGTGGTTACCTGCTTTGGGTGCGCTCATGGCTCGACGATCAGAAATATGTCGCGCAGTTTCTGTGGCCGCTCGAGGTTGAACCAATCGATGTTGATGAGCTTCCAGACTCCGCATTCGATTCTCCGGAAGAAAAGAAACGCGTCGCGGCGCTGCTGGAGAAGTACAACAAGCCTGATGACTCTGAGAACTCAGACACCAATGACGCAGCGACTGAGCCATCGCCAAGTCCGACGCCGGCACCTTCGCGAACCCCGGTTACTCAGTCTGCGAAGTCGAACCCAATCGCGTCACCAACGCCGGACGAGGATAGCGACGAAGAAGACAACTCGGAAGATTCGACGGATCAAGAACAGTCGAGCGTCGAGATGACGCCGGAAATCGATGCCGGATTCATGCAGATTGCGCGCGAAAGAATCGCGCGGCATCCTTTTCGTTATTACGTGTGGCTGCCAATTAAACGAGCGCGCACGATGTGGTTCGACACACACTCGCAGTACTGGCCGTTCGAAGGCGAGCTGCTACCGCTCGACGACCTGGACTACGACATCCATCAGCAGTACTGGTTGCCGTTTTTTGCTGGACTGACGGCGATTTACTCTCTGCTGGGTTTGGAAGGAGCCTGGGTTTTGTGGCGTGCGCGACAGTTAGACGCGCGCCAGTGGCTGCTGCTCGCAGTATTGGCAATCGTACTGCGGTTGGTGCTCTTCTCCTCGCTTGAGAATCCCGAACCGCGTTACCTGGTCGAATTCTTTCCGATTCTCTCAGTGCTGGGTGGACTCGCCATCGCCCAACTGACGGCAATTAGGTTTAGAAGAAGTTAGCCTCCCAGCCTCCAGCCTTTGCATCTTACGGCCGTGGCGTGGCCTGCTCAGACGCCGGCACGCGTGACGGATCCGGATTGTCCGGCGACGTGTGCAGATGTACAGCTTTCCAATCCTTCCCAATTTTGCGAAAAACAATCGTCATGCGGCCAGTGTCGGTTTCAGGGGTGCCGTTGAAGATCATCGATTGCGTCCACTGACAAGTGATTAGCGCCGCGGTGGTGCCCAGCATCGTCACGCGCAGGTCGCGTACGTCGAGCTTCACCTCCCTCATGTTCGGATACGAAGCTTCGCGGTTCGCCTTCATCTGGTCCCAACCCTTTGTCACCGTGCCGTTGTAATTAAAGAGCAGTAGCCGCGGCGTGTTCTGATAGGCATTCGTGACCGCCTTCACATCCGCGTTGCGGATGCCGTCGAGCAGACCATTGAACGCCGCGAGCACTGCGCCCGACGGCGACGTTTGCCCACCCGATGTTTCAGGGCGCGACGGGGCCGGCGTTGAGGACGGAGTCGCTTGCGTCGTCGCGGGTTTTGTCACTGTGCGCGGCGTCGGCGAAGGCTTGGGCGGCACAATTGTGCGCGTTCGCGATGATGGCGCTGTGGACGGATCAACTGATGAGCTATTGCTGTTTTGTGCAAGCACGGCGGCAGCGCCGAAACAAACAACCGATGTGGCGACGAGAAGTTTTTTCATGTTTAGATTTCCTTCGGGGTGGTCACGGCAAAATAAAGACGCGAAGATTCTAAACCAGAATCGGCTTGCTGCGGCGAAGTTTTTAGTTTGTGTTTCTTTTGCGAATCGGATCAGCCGGCAAAATCATTCCACGGCACCTGACTGCGCAGACGATTGGCCGAACGCTCGCGTCCGATGATGTCAAACACTTCAAACATCGACGGACCAACGGATTGACCGGTCAACATGGTGCGCGAAGAGTTAATCAGTAGGCCAGCCTTGACGCCTTGCTCTTCCGAGAATGCTCGCAAAGCTGCCTCCGCGGTTGCGGCGTTGAAACTATCGAGACTTTCCAGACGATCCGCGAGCGCAGGCAGAAGTTCTTTCAGTCGCGGCTCTTTCAAGATGTTCTTCTTCACGGCCGCTTCGTCGAAATCGAAGTCTTCTGAGAAGTAGGCGCGGCCCTGTGCCGAAAAATCTTTCAAAGTGAAGAAGCGATGGCGAATCAGCTCTACAGTTTTTTCGAACCATTCGCGCTCGTCATCGTCGTATTCTTCGCGCCAGAGTTTTGCTGAGCGCAGTTCCTCTTTGACCATCGGCAGCAGTTCCGCGAGCGGCATAGTGCGAATGTATTCAGCGTTCATCCAGAGCGCTTTGTCGTCAGTCCAGTGTCGCGGATCGTTTTCATGAAAATTGAAAACGGCATTTGCGCGACCGATGCCTTCCAGCGAAAAGGCTTCGACGAGTTCGTCGCGCGACATAATTTCTTTGGCATCGGGCGGCGACCAACCGAGTAGCGCGAGAAAATTTCGAAATGCGGCGGGCACAAAACCGCGATCGCGATAGGTCGTCAGTGAAACCACCTCACCATGCTTCCGCTTCGAAAGCTTCGCTTTGTTCGGCGCCAGGATCAGCGGCAGGTGCGCGAACCGCGGCACCGCTGCTCCAAAGGCCTGATACAGCAGAATTTGTTTGTGGGTGTTCGTGAGGTGATCCTGTCCGCGAATCACGTGCGTAATGCCCATCTCGATGTCATCGAGCACCACTGACAAGTTATAGAGCGGATGTCCGTCAGAACGCAGCAGCACGAGATCTTCAATTTCCGAATAGCTGCGTTCCTGTTCACCGTAAACGATGTCCGTGAATCGCGACGTCCCTTCGCGCGCTACCTTCAAACGAATCGCAAATGCCTCACCTTCCGCGGCCCGGGCATCTGATTCTGCTTTCGGCAAATCGCGAAAGGGATTGCTGCGATGATCGACGCCTTCCGCCGCTTGCGCGCGCGCCCGCTCGGCAATTTCCTGCTTGATTCCCTTATCGTCGCGTTGTTCTTTCGGCGTGAAGTCGCGATACGCCTTGCCTTCTTCAACCAGACGCCGCGCTGCGACGCGATGCTTTTCGGCATTGTGCGACTGAAAAACGATCTCTTCGTCGTAATCGAGCTCGAGCCATTTCAAGCCCTCAATGATCGAACGCGTGGATTCTTCCGTTGAACGCTGCAGATCCGTGTCCTCGACACGCAGCAAGAAGGTGCCGCCGACTTTGCGTGCATACAGCCAATTAAACAGCGCCGAGCGCGCTGCGCCGATGTGCAGGTAACCGGTTGGTGATGGAGCGAAGCGAACGCGAGTCATAAGAAAAGGCAAAAGTAAGAAGGTAAAAGGCAAAAAGTACGAGCCACGATTTTGCCTTTTTACTTTTTCCTTTTGCCTTTGTGTTTCTGGCGGAGATGACAGGATTCGAACCTGTGAAGGGCTTTTGACCCTTAACGGTTTAGCAAACCGCCGCCTTCAGCCACTCGGCCACATCTCCGCGCGATCTGTGAAAAGTTATTTTAGGGTGGGAACGCCCTTTGTCAAGACAACTAGTCTAGTTGGTAGTGTCGTAATCTGACTTTGCGAAGCTTTGCGTCTTTGCGCCATTGCGTGAGAATGATTTCTTAAACCGAAACTGGTTCACGCCAAGACGCCAAAGTCGCAAAGGAAAAACCGCAAAGTAAGACCTACCATTTAATTATCTCGATGGCGGGCCCGCGAACGAATGAAGACACTGAGCAAGAGAGTTCCTATTGCGACGCCCATGAAGAGTCCGGACGAGAAGTCTGTGACTGATTCAGTAAACAGTGGGTGGCGGTGCAATGACCATTGCCAAATATTGCCAAAAGCGAGGAAGGACAAGCCAATTACCATCAACGCGTCTGCTTTTTTCGATTTAATAAGCACTGGTAAATCTCCGAAACTACAGATTAATGCCGCCGAAAAACGGGGTGACGACTTTGATGCATAAGGCCAGACGTCGACTGCCTGGAGCGGCGCATTAAACCGCGGCCGGCGACTTGAGAAACAAATCCCGGCCCTGCGCGCTGAACAGAAACCAAAACGCGTAAATCGCGAGGAACGTTCCCACCGGAAAAATAAACAAAACTAAGATCGCTGCGATGATTCCCCAAACCCGCGCCCCGGGCCTGTGTTTCCACATCTTGCGACTCGCCAACGCCGTCGGCAGGACCAGGAACAATCCGAGGACAAGATAAAAACCGACGGCAAACATCCCGCCGAGAACACCAATGCCGGCTTGGTTTGTGTCGCCGGTTTCGTTCGCGAACGAGATTCCCAAAGCAACAAATACGCCGAGGCTGACGAGCATCAGCAACAGAAATGTGAGTCCAAAGATCGCGGCGAAGAAAGCGAATCCAATCGCGAGGTACTTATTATGTTCGATGGCCGTCATGTCCTCACGCTGCCAATCCTGCCGGTCGCGGCGCGCCGCGCAGTTGTACCGGAAGTTGCGGCGCACAGCAAACCTGCATCAGCTTTTCGCGATCGCGCTGCAGCTCAGGATGCTCTGCCAGCGACGCGCGGACTTCGCGAAAAATACGCGCCGCGTGTTCGTCCGGAGGATCGACCAGCCGGTAATGCATCCATTTCCCTTCACGCCGCGCAGCGACAATTCGCGCCCGCCGCAGATATGCCAAATGCCGCGAGATCTTCGGCTGGCTGGTTTTCAAAATCGCCACCAGAAAACAGACGCAGACTTCTGACTCGCCTATAAGACTAATCAAACGCAAGCGTGTGCGATCAGCCAGAGCCTTGAAAAGGTCTTCGATGTTGAAAGTGGTCTTTGCCATGGTCAATCAATTCCTACAGTCTTGCTGCGACGCTCGAGCAGAATGGTGTCGCGCCAGATCCCGTTCAATTTTCCGATCCGTTCGCGCCGGCCAACTTCGCGAAATCCACAAGCCGCGTGAAGCGCGATGCTGCTCGTGTTTTCCGGAAAAATCCCGGCCTGCAATGTCCAGACTCCCTGTCGCTCTGATTCCTCGATGAGTGAATCGAGCAACCGGCGACCGATGCCTTCGCCGCGATGCGCACACGACACATAGACACTCACTTCGGCGACGCCACCGTAAACACATCGTTGTGAAACAGGACTAAGGGCCGCCCAGCCAACTATCTCGTCCCCTCGCCGTGCCACCAGCCGGGCAAACCTAACATGCGTTTCGTCCCACTGCTCCCATGATGGCGCGCTCGTTTCAAAAGTCGCGTGGCCCGTGGCGATCCCTTCAAGATAAATCTGCCGCACCCGCTCCCAGTCCTCGGGTTTAATTGAGGCGATAACCAATTCGCTCGTCATATTTGCCTTGACAGATATATTGCCCTCGGCTACCATGCGCTCGTATTCGCTAAGACGCATATGAATTCTAAGGAGAAAGACCATGGAAAGCAAGATCACACAAATCGAGGCGCAGCCGGTTCAGGCCTTAAAGGCTCACCTGGCGATTAACGTCAGCAATGTTCAGGAAAGTATTGATTTCTACCGCAAACTGTTTGGGATCGAACCCAGCAAGATGCGCACCGGATATGCGAAATTCGACGTGCAAAATCCGCCGCTCAATTTAACCCTGAATGAAGGCAGCGTGACGAGCCGCGGTGCTTTGTCGCACATGGGTATTCAGGTTCGCTCAACAGCAGACGTGCTGGCAACGCGTCAACGATGGAATGAAGCCGGTCTTCTGACGAAGGACGAAATGCAGAGTGATTGCTGTTATGCCACTCAAGATAAAACCTGGGTGCGCGACCCAGACGGAAATGAGTGGGAAGTCTTCGTCGTGTTGAAAGACAATCTGCCGGAAACCGTGGCGTGTGAATGCGGCGACAAGGTTACAGAGGCGACGCTTCCGCCGAAAATCGCGGCGGCCTGTTGCAGCACTTCGGCCCCGTTGGAAATTGCGAAGTGAAAGAGCGTCTCGCGCGAAGAATTGTAGCCGAGGGATTAGGAACGGCTTTTTTGCTAGCCGCCGTGGTTGGATCCGGGATCATGGCAGAGCGTTTGGCTGGGGGCAATACGGCAATCGCATTGCTGGCTAATACCATTGCCACGGCGAGCGCGCTGGTCGCATTAATTCTAACCTTCGGCCCAATCTCCGGTGCACATCTGAATCCGGCTGTAACCTTCGCATTTACGACGAAGGGGAATGTGAAGGCGTCGTTGTTTTACGTCTGCGCGCAAGTTGCGGGGGCAATAGCGGGTGTGGCAATCGCGAATCTGATGTTCAATCTGCCCTCGCTGTTCCCTTCCCAGCACGCAAGAGCCGGCGGCGCTGTGTTTCTTAGTGAAGTAGTCGCGACGTTTGGTCTGGTGCTCATAATCCGAATTTGCGCGAGGATGCAACCGCGAATGGTAGCTTTCGCCGTGGCCGCGTATATCGCTGCCGCTTATTGGTTCACGTCCTCAACATCGTTTGCGAATCCGGCTGTAACCATCGCGCGATCGCTCACCGATACGTTTACAGGCATTCGCCCTGCAGATGTGCCGGCGTTTCTGTTGGCAGAGTTCTTAGGCGCGACCCTGGCAATTCTGCTCGCTCGCTGGTTGCTTCCGGGTGGCTCTGAGGTGACGTAGTGATGACGAATAGGAAGCGCGTTCTTTTTCTCTGTACAGGCAATTCAGCGCGCAGTCAAATGGCTGAAGGCTTGTTAAGATCCCGGGCTGGCAATCGCTTTGAAGTATTCAGCGCAGGCACGATGGCGAGCTTCGTGCGGCCGCAAGCGATCGAGGCGATGAAGGAACTCGCGATCGACATTTCCGCCCACCGTTCGAAGTCGCTGAACGAATTCATAGACGAGCCATTCGATTATGTAATCACCGTCTGCGATCATGCCGCCCAATCCTGTCCGGTGTTTCCCGGCGATGCAAAACGGATTCACTGGAGCATTAAAGATCCCGTAGGGATCGGCGACGACGAAGCCCAACTGGAAGCGTTTCGCGTTGCGCGTGACGATTTGAAGAACCGAATCGAGAAGTTCATTGCTGACGAAACTGCTTGAGCAACACGCTCCAAAAAAAACGCTGTCCGAACTGATTCGGACAGCGGCTCTCAAACCCGGAGAGTCAACCCAAGTTAGATCGGCCTGTTAGGTCCTCTTTGTCGGAATCGCTCACGATTTTCGCGACGGTTCTTACGCATCTCCTGCAACTTCGTTCGTTGCTCTTCAGTCAGCAGTCCGGCAATCTGGGCCCGCGTGTTCCGACGCGATTCCTGAAGCTCTTGTCGAAGCTCACGAGCCCGCGCCTGATCTGTTTCACTCAAAGTTTCTTGGCGCCGCTTTTGTAGCAGCTGTTTGAGTTCATCGCGATGGGCACGATTCCTTTCGAGATTTTCACGACGTAGTGCCTGCGCTTGTTGTTTCTGAGCATCGGTCAGGTTCAGTTCACGAATAGCCCCAGCCCGCATGCGTGCACGGCGCCGCATCATCATTCTGCGGCCGCGCTCCCGTTGAACAGTTGGCGCGGTTGTGGCTGGGGTCGGCGGTTCCTGTCCGAGCGCGATCACAAAACCAGTCAGCATGATCGAAAGAATGCCCGCGAGGATTGCGAATTTCTTCATTGGTTTACTCCTCAAAAAGTTAAACGAACTGAGACTTGCGGAGGTCGGACTTTCTCTGATTCCGCCGCTCACCACGCTTAAGACGCGCCGGCGATTAATACAGCCGAGGAAATCCACCGTGTACTGCCGAGGAAATCCACGGATTGTTGGCTTGTCTAATCACTCAGCAGACATTACTCTGTTTTCGAGAAACCGGGCTCGTTAAGAAATCTCGCCGAATGAAACTGCTTCAGCATATCAATTCGCCTGCGGACCTGCGGAAACTCAACCTCGATCAGCTTCAAGACGTTGCCGACGACATTCGTCAGCACATCCTGGAGACCATGGCGCGCGTCGGTGGCCACACAGGTGCGTCGCTGGGTGCGGTTGAATTGGCCGTAGCACTGCATTACGCGTTCGACACGCCGCACGATTGTTTGGTATGGGACGTGGGCCATCAGGCTTACGCGCACAAAATTCTGACGGGACGGCGTGACCTTTTACCGACTGTCAAGCAGTACGGGGGCATTAGCGGTTTCCTGCGTCGCGATGAATCCGAATTCGATACGTTCGGCGCGGGTCATGCCTCCACTTCCATTTCGGCGGCGCTCGGCATGGCGATCGCACGCGATCGAAAGAAGGAAGATCATCATGTCGTCGCCCTGATCGGCGACTCGTCGCTCGCCGGCGGCATGGCGATGGAAGCAATCAACCAGGCTGGTCATTTAAAGACGCGGCTAATCGTCGTACTCAACGACAACGAAATGTCGATCGCACCCGCAGTCGGTGCGCTCACCGGTTATCTGAATCGGATTCGCGAAGCGCACGGCTACCATCGCTTCAAAGACGAAGTCGAAGAAACTCTACTTGCGATTCCGAGCGTCGGCGAAAGACTGCATCACGCCGCCAAGGCGATGAAGGACGCGATCGCAGCGGCGGTCTTGCCGGGCGCGCTCGTCAACGAACTGGGATTCAAATACATCGGCTATGTCGATGGTCACAACGTGAAGGCGCTGGTGCGCGCGTTGCGCGAAGCTCAACAAATCGATGACGGCCCCGTGATCGTTCACGCCCTCACGACAAAAGGAAGAGGACACCCGGCCGCCGAAAAGGATTACTACAAATGGCATGCGACCGGCCCGTTCGATCTGAAAACCGGTGCGCCAATTAAATCGCCGGCGAAAGCGCCAACTTACACGAAAGTCTTTGGTGACACGCTGTGCGAATTGATGGCGAAGGACGAAAAGATCGTCGCATTGACCGCCGCGATGCCTGATGGCACTGGCGTGTGTGAAGCGCTCGAGAAATTTCCGGAGCGGTCTTTCGATGTTGGTATCGCTGAGCAGCACTGCGTGACGTTCGCCGCTGGGTTATCGGTTGAAGGACTCAAACCAGTCTGTGCGATTTACTCAACTTTTCTGCAACGCGCTTTCGATCAATTGGTCCACGACGTCTGCATTCAGGACTTGAACGTCAAGTTCTGTCTCGACCGCGGGGGCATCGCCGGCGGCGACGGACCGACACATCACGGACTACTGGACATCGCATACCTGCGCGGAGTTCCGAACATGGTTGTGATGGCGCCAAAGGATGAACGCGAGATGCGCGACATGTTGTTCACGATGGTTGAGCACGTCGGGCCTGCGGCGATGCGTTATCCGCGCGGCAACGGCATTGGAGTCCCCATCGATCAACCGCCACGCCTTCTCGATATTGGCAAGGCCGAACTGTTGCGCGACGGCGGCGAAGTTGCGATTGTCGCTTACGGCTCGATGGTCTATCCGTCACTCGAAGCGGCTGAACGTCTCGCCAAGGAAGGAATCGATACTACGGTCGTGAACGGTCGTTTCGCGAAGCCCCTCGATAGTGCTTTGTTGCTCGCGTTGGCGCGAACGAAACGTCTGATCGTAACGGTCGAAGAAGCTTATCTTGCCGGCGGCTTCGGTTCAGCGGTTTTGGAGCTGCTCGAGGAAAACGGCCTGCAAGATAAAGTGGCCGTCGTACGCATGGGCGTCCCCGATCGCATCGTCACCCATGGCGATCCAAAGCTGCTGCTGGCCAAGTACGGCCTCGACGCGGATGGCATCCACAGCCGTGTCAAAGAAGCAGTCGAGGTGCTCGACGATCGACGCGCGCAGCACCATAAGGTCATCGCCTGACACGATATCCGGCATTTCCCTGCCTTGTATTCGAACGGAATTACAGAACCGCGAGCGGTGGCAAGCGGGTTAAAAATCCAACTCACAGTTCATGAGAGTTGAGTTTTTATCCCACTCGCTACCGCTCGCGGTTCTGTAAACGCTCCGCCGTGTCCACCCTCAGACGGGCGACGAGTCGTTCCACGCAGCACGCTCGGAACGCGAGGCCTTAGACTTGCATCTAAGAACTTCGGAAGATTATGAACTCCACGAGGATCGAAGTACCCGTGACCCTCCCCGCGCCGCATTTCGACGACGAGCGGACGATTGTTACTGCCCGGCAAGTTAAGCCCATTGGCCGCGCCCGGGTGACTGAAAACTGGCGGAAAGTACGCACACTGTTCCCGCTGATCTTGCTGGCGACATTCTGTGGCGCGCTGGGTGCAGTGGGTGTGAATTACTACGATAGCCGGCACAGGGTCGAGGTGGTCGCACAACCGGCCGCCAACAATTGGGGCGGACAATCAAAACCAGAACCATCTCCGATCGCGATTGCGGCTTCAGCCAATCCGACACCGAGTGTTTCTGATAAAGCTAACGAAGCCACGGCCGCCGAAGTAAAAACAGAAGCAGGCAACACTGACGAGAAACAAACAAAAATCGTCACTCAGCCTGTGCGCGCAGAACCCTCAGACAAACCCGCCGCGAACTCAGAAAAAAAGACCGCCGATGCTGATGCCGCAAAACTTACTCGCAAACGCCGTGTCAATTCGCCCGACGATGAACCAACTTCCGCAAACAAAAAAGGCGCCGGCCGAATTGGCGACATTTTTAGTGGCCCGGATCCCTTTTAGAACCACGACTGTGGACTGAGACAAAGACAAAAATCTCATTCCTCGGTCCCCCCGGCAGTCTTAGTCTCTTCATCTCAGTCCTAACCTCTCAGTCCTCAATCTTTTGTCCTCAGTCTTTGGTCCGATTGTCGCGAATTCATAACAATTCGAGTATTGACCGCTTTCACTCTGCATGGCATTATGCGGCCTGACGCGAACAGCAAATGTTTTGCCCTTTCCTGGTTCGCTGGCTGGCCCTTCCTCATATTTTAAAGAGCAAACCCGACGATCTGAATTAGTGTGTGGCGGCTCGCGCGGTGCGGCGCGAGAGGAAGGTTAACCCCTATGAAGCGGCAGTTCTTGTTCGAGCGAGAGTGTATTCATCGAGACCACGGCGTGGATGGCGACAGTTATAATGGGATGTTTTTCATTCAGGCGCTGCAGCGAATGCATAGCGATGATGCGGTGCGCATGGCGGCCAAGATTTCGCCGTTCTTCTGGGTCGACGCGCCGCGAGTTGTAATATGGCTTTGTAAGCAGTGCGCGACTGAGTTGGCTCTGGTCGATTCTCCGCGGGCGATCCGGCAAGCCGGCCGAGTGGCTTAGTCAAAGTTTTTGCGCATCGCATGCCGTACGCGCAGGTTGAACCGTACGTTACAATCTGCGTATGCCCCGCGAGCGCATCGATAAGCTCCTTGTCGATCGAGGTCTCGCCGATTCGCGCACCAAAGCACAGGCGCTGGTCATGGCCGGCGCCGTTTTAGTTGACGAGCAACTTATTCATAAACCGTCCGAGCTTTTTTCCCACGACGCAAACATTCGAATTAAAGAAAGCGCGACACAGCGTTACGTCAGCCGCGGCGGAATCAAACTGGAAGCGGCACTGCGCGAATTCAACGTCGATGTCAGCGGCTTCGTGTGCCTCGACGTCGGCGCATCGACGGGTGGCTTTACTGATTGTCTGTTGCAGCATGGCGCGCGGAGTGTTGTGGCGCTCGACGTCGGTCACAATCAGCTCGACTGGAAGATTCGCAATGACTCGCGTGTTGAAGTGCGCGAGCAAGTGAATGCGCGCAATCTTGTTCCGGAAGACTTCGGCGGCAAATTCCATCTCGTCACGGTTGACGTTTCATTTATTTCGCTGACAAAACTTTTGCCCGCGGTTGCTCCGCTGCTGACGAGCAGCGGCCGTATCGTCGCTTTGATCAAACCGCAGTTCGAAGTCGGCAAAGGCGAAGTCGGGAAAGGTGGGATCGTCAAAGATCCGTCGCAGCATCAGCGCGTGATATCCGAAGTCAACGAGGCGGCTTCCTCGCTTGGTTTGAAAGTCGCCGGCGTAATTGAATCGCCAATCAAGGGCGCTGACGGCAATGTGGAGTTTCTAGCGCTGTATGTGTCAGAAGCCCGCGCGTGAGCGAGGGCGCCTTACGGATGCAATCGAATAGCTGTCAGGCTCGCGCTCCCTTACCGTCGGGCTTCTGACATAGTTCCTTTGTGCTCTTTCTGTCTTTGTGGTTAATTAGGCACTCGCAAAATCAGCATGCCCGCGATCAAACGCATCGGTGTCGTCGTCAAGCCGCATCAGCCAGAAGCGCTCGAAACGCTCTGCCGGCTGACGGAATGGCTGACGGCGCGTGGCATCGCGCTCGTCGGCGGGCTGGCAGTCGATCGCGAACGGATCGAGCACGAGACCGGATGTGTGATCGAGGTCATTCCCGAAGAAGAGTTGCCACAAAAAGTCGATTTGATTCTCGTGCTTGGCGGTGACGGCACGATGATCGCGACGGCGCGGATGCTCGGCGATTGTGAAGTGCCCGTAATCGGCGTGAATTACGGCGGCCTTGGCTATCTTGCCGAATTCCGAATCGAAGAACTGTTCACGGCGTTGGAGTCGATACTCGCCGGCGATTACAAACTCGAAAAGCGCGTGATGCTCGCGGTTGAGCTAAGGCGCGGCGAGGAATCGGTCACCAGGAATCGCGTGCTAAACGATGTCGTCATTAACAAGTCCGCGCTGGCGCGCATCATCCAGATCGAGACTTACCTCAATGACCAATTCGTGAATTCGTTTCGCGCCGACGGTTTGATTGTGTCAACGCCGACGGGCTCGACTGCTTACAACCTGTCGGCCGGCGGGCCAATCATTTTTCCAACGATGAATACTGTGGTGATCACGCCGATTTGCCCATTTACTTTATCGAACCGGCCCATCGTTGTGCCCGATGATTCAGTAATCGAAGTGCGTTTGATGACCGAGAAGGAAGACGTCGCGCTGACTCTCGATGGGCAGGTCGGTTTTCCGATTCAGGCTCATGATCGCGTGATCATTCGCAAGAGCAACACCACGTTCAATCTCGTGCAGCCGAAGAATCGGAATTATTTTGATTTGTTGCGGGACAAGCTTCGCTGGGGAAGATGACGCGTCAGTATCGAGTTTCGAGTTTGGAGTTTCGGGTTCGCGACTCGGAAGTTGAATCTCTTATTTACACACCGGCGATGGGGAATCAGCTAATTCGAAAACTATGAAACTAGAAACTCGAAACTCGAAACTCGAAACCCCGCAGCGGCGTCCCTGGTACCGGCCTTCGCTCACGACCCAAATTCTAATCGGTCTCGTCCTCGGCGGACTGCTTGGCTATGTTAGTCCGAAGTGGGGCAACAACGTCTATTTTCTGCGCGACATTTTCCTCAACCTCATCAAGTCGATCATCGCCCCGCTGATTTTCTCGACGCTGGTGGTGGGCATTGCCGGCGGTGGTGACTTAAAGAAGGTCGGCCGCATGGGCGTGAAAGCGATTCTCTATTTTGAAATCATCACCACGATTGCACTGTTCATCGGACTGGCCATTGTGAACTTCACGAAGCCCGGTATGAACGTCGCGCTCGTCGGCGGCAGCGACATTTCGACGCTGGTGAAAACTCAGCCGCAAGGCTTTCGCGATCTGATCGTGCACATCTTTCCGGCGAGCGTCGTTGACGCGATGGTGCGCGGCGACGTTCTGCAAATCGTCGCGTTCAGCGTGCTGTTTGCGATGGCGGTGTCGGCGATGGGCGAAAGGGCCGCGCCCATCCTGCGCGGCTGTGAAGCGCTGGCGCAGATCATGTTCAAGTTTACGAATTACGTGATGATGTTTGCGCCGATCGGCGTCGGCGCGGCGATGGCGCACACCATTGCCACGAATGGCTTACAGGTACTAAAGAACCTGGGCCTCTTGATTGGGTCATTGTATCTGGCGTTAATCTGCCTGATGTTGGTACTGCTGGTAGTTATGCTGATTGCGCGCGTGCCGATCATTCAGTTCATCAAAGCCGTGCGCGAACCATTCACGATCGCCTTTGCGACGACCAGCAGCGAGTCGGCGCTGCCAAAAGCGATGGAGAACATGGAGCGCCTCGGCGTTCCTCGCCGCATCGTCGGCTTTGTGATGCCAACGGGCTACAGTTTCAATCTCGACGGCACCACGTTGTATCTCGCGATGGCTTCTGTCTTTGTCGCGCAGGCCGCTGAACCTGTAATTGGTCACATGAGCTTTGGCAGGCAGATCGTAATGATGCTGACCCTGATGATTACTTCCAAAGGCGTCGCCGGTGTGCCGCGCGCCGCACTCGTGATTCTGCTGGCCACCTTGAACAGTTTTATGCCGGCGGGTCTTGGTCCCATCGGCGTCGCAGTGATCTTTGGCGTCGATGAATTGATGGATATGGGCCGCACTTCTGTGAATGTTTTGGGAAACTGTCTGGCTACGGTCGTTGTCGCGCGCTGGGAAGGTGAGTTCGACGACAAGAAAGCTGCGGTGTTCGGGACAGCCGAAGAAGTGAAGCGCGAACTGGCCGCAGGCGAGGTGGCGTTAGCGGAAGCCGCGGCGGAAGGATGAAATCCCCTCAGCTCTAAACGAAACAACGATTAAACGAAACAACGATGCTTTTTCCAATCGCAGATGACAATCAGGATCGCGGCTCGACGCCGATCGTCAACTACGTGTTGATTGCAATCAATGTCCTTGTCTTCGTATTCCTTCAAGGTCTCGGATCAAACGAGAGATTCACGTACGCGTTTTCAACTGTGCCCGCTGAGATAGTCACCGGGCGCGACATCGTTACTCGTGATCGAGTGGTCATCCAGCCAGTCACCGGCCAACAAATCGAAATTCCCGGCTTGCAACCGACTCCAATTCCGGTTTGGCTTACGCTGATCACGTCGATGTTTATGCATGGAGGCATCGCGCATATCTTTGGCAACATGCTATTTCTTTGGATCTTCGGCGACAACATCGAAGACCGTCTGGGCCATGCCCGATATCTGATCTTTTACCTCGTCTGTGGAATCCTGGCGGGACTGTCGCAAGTGTTCGCCACCGCAATTTTCTCCGGCGGCAACGAAGCGAGCATGCTGGTGCCGAGTCTGGGCGCGTCCGGCGCGATTTCGGGAGTGCTGGGCGGATACCTTCTGCTCTTTCCGACACGGCGCGTCATCGTAATGATCTCATGGTTCTTCACGCCGGTCCCGGCGTTTGTCGCTATTGGACTTTGGTTCGTGTTCCAACTCATCAGCGGTTTAGGTATGCTCGGGTCAGGCTCGAAAGCCGGCGGCGTGGCTTACGCAGCCCATATCGGCGGATTCATCGCGGGCTTAATTCTGATTACTCCGTTTATGATTGGCCGGTCCCGCGAAAACTCATACAACGCCGAGCGCTAATGATCATCTAAGACTGCATAATGGTAACCGAACTGGCGCCAACCAATCGGCAAGGCCTCGACATTCGTTCGACTCCGCGGGAAGAGATGAAGCTGTATCCGCTCGATACTTTCGCTTATGAGTTTCCCGGCAAAGAAATCGAAATCAATTTCGAGATTCCTGAATTCACCTGCGTCTGTCCTTTTTCGGACTTTCCCGATTTCGCAACCATTCGCCTCGAGTACGTGCCGAACAATCGCTGTATCGAATTAAAGAGTCTGAAGCTCTATATCAACTCGTTCCGTGAAGTGAAGGTCTTTCACGAGCACGTTATCAACATCATCCTCGAAGATTTTGTGAATGCGTGCGATCCGCTCAGTGTCGAACTCGAAGGCGACTTCAACGTGCGCGGCAACATCAAAACAACCGTGCGCGCGAGTTACCAGAAACAGAGGCAGTAGGAAGTAGGAAGTAGGAAGTAGGAAGTAGGAAGTTTGGACGTGGACGCAGTCACCCCGGTCGCAGTAGTTCTTGTGCTGCTTATCGTCGGCGCGATCTTCTTCCTGGTCGCCCGCCGAATTCTCCGGCTGGCGCTGAAGCTGGCACTGGCTATGGCGATCGTTTCGGCGTTGGTGATAACCGCCGGGTTTGGCTGGTGGCGTGGTTGGTTTGAAACTGGCAGAAAGAATCCAACTCCCGCCGCCACCACAAACAAACGAAGCACTCCGGCGAATCGCTCCCCTCGTTAATCTCTCGATCACCCAACGAATCCGGCGAGTTTACCGACCGACCGTCTTCCGAATCTTCGCCAAGTGATGCCAACTGTGACGCAGTGCGTGATCTTCGATCACGAACTGGGCCGTCATTGGCGCGCCATAGCTCAACGAGAAAGGCGCGGCTGAGTCCAATTCATCATCGGTGAAAGTACGAACCGCCGCAGCGGCGGCGCGACTATTCTCGCGCAACAACTCGAGCGCGGCTTCTTTCGTGATCTGTTTTTCACTATCAGCGTGCTTCGCGTTCATTTCGGCGACGGCTTCCCAAGTAACTTCCGTCACCGCATTGCCGCCGGCGATCGCTCGCGCGGCCTCAACTTCCAACGGATAAACGCTGGCGACATGATGCACGATGACACCGATTGGCCGCCGGTCCGTTTGTGAAACCGGCATGCGCCATTCGGCATCCGAAAGTGTCCCGGCAAAAGCGGCTAAACCCGCCGCGCCTTCCTCAATTCGATCAGCTAACAGTTCAGCTCGACGACTCATCTTCCCTCCACAGTCATTTCAATTTACGATGCCTCCGCAGGAAAACGTCGAATCATCTACCACGTGATGGCCATACAAGTCGAACGTTGGAACGAGCCAGCACCTCCTGACGCGGCAGATTTGCGACGCCGTCTGCAGCGCGAGGGCTATCGCGTCTTTCAGTGGAGCGACGCGCCCGGAACGACTTACGGTACGCATTCTCATCCCGAAGATCAGTCGCATTGGATTCTGGCAGGGCAACTCGAACTGCATGTCGGAACCGAAACCTACACGCTGCGGGTGGGTGATCGAGACTATCTCTCAGCTAACACCGCTCACTCGGCGTTTGTTCCCGGCGATGAGCGGGTGACTTATTTGATCGGCGCGAAGCATTAGTCTCCGCAGCCCGACCATCAAGGCCGGCAAGACAGAACTTTCGCGCCCTTGCTTACGCGCGGGCTTCTGACACAAACTCCTCGATTCATGAATACGCAGTACGAACTCATAACTACTCCCGAACAACTACGCGGCGCCGTCGAACAACTTGCAAGCAAGCAAGTCATCGGTCTCGACACAGAGACAACGGATCTGGATCCTTACGTGTCGCGTTTGCGACTTGTCCAGCTAGCGACGCCCGACAATGTCTTCATCATCGATATTGATAAGTTCGCAAATTACGATTTGAAACGAAGCGACGAATTCGCCTCGTTTCGACAACTACTCAGCGCGCCGCGTCCGATCAAAATCGCGCACAACTCAAAATTCGACGCAAAGTTCATCAAGCACAATTTTGGCGTCGATCTTGGCGGCTTGTTCGACACGCTGCTGGCGAGCCAGCTTGTTTCCGCCGGCGATATCGAAGAGCGACACGGCCTTGAGGCGATCGCCGGACGTTACCTGAACGAAGCGGTCGACAAGACTGAGCGTCTGAGTAATTGGGAATTCGAATTGTCCGAAGCACAGTTGCAGTACGCGGCGCGCGATGCCGCGGTTTTGATTCCGCTGCGCGAGAAGCTGGTCGAGAAAATCAAAGCGAACAATTTGATCGAGTGCGCGAAGCTGGAGTTCGAATGTGTAATGCCGGTAGTCGATCTCGAGTTGACCGGGTTTTATATGGAAAAAGCCCGTTGGCTCGAACAACTCGCGATCGTCGAAGAGCGAAGCGCTGAGCTCGCGAACGACTTGCAGGAAATGCTCGGCGAAGGCGCGGCGCAGGCATCTTTGTTCGGCCCGCCACGCGCAAATATCAATCTGGATTCGCAACAGCAAGTCAGTGAAGCCCTGGAGCGACTTGGGATTCCCTTGCCTGATTCAACACGCAATTGGAAGTTGCAGCCTTTGGCTTTGCAGTATCCCGTCGTCGCGAAATTGCTCGAGTACCGCACGATGCAGAAAGCGCTGACGAGCTATGGCCAGAACATGATCGAGTTCATCAATCCGAAGACTGGGCGGCTCCATGCGGACTTTCGCCAAATTGGCGCACCGACCGGACGCTTTGCCTGCACGAACCCGAACATTCAGCAGGTCCCGCACGCAGTTGAGTATCGTCGCTGCTTCATGGGCCATCCTCAGGGGAGGCAACTGATCATCGCTGATTACTCGCAGATCGAATTGCGCATCCTCGCGGAGTTTTCCGGCGACCAGGCATTCACCGACGCTTTTAAGTCCGGCGCCGACCTGCATCGCGTAACTGCCGCGCAAGTCTTCGGCGTATCAGAGGAGCAGGTGACCAAAGAGCAGCGTGACTTTGCGAAGCGTTTGAACTTCGGTGTCGTCTACGGCATCGGCGCGCAGAGATTTTCGATGATGACGGGCCTGGGGCAGCCCGAAGCCGAGGATGTGTTGCGCAAGTATTTCGCGACCTATCGCCGGCTCGACGCTTACTTGAAAGACTCGGCGAATCGAGCAGTGGATGAGAAGCAGGCACGGACCGCCTCTGGTCGTCTGGTGAAGTTCAATTTCGATCCTTCCGATCGCCAGCAGATCTCCATGACGCAGCGCAACGGAAAAAATGCCCCGATTCAAGGCACGAGCGCGGACATCCTGAAGCGCGCCTTGCGACTCTTAAACGACGAGTTGCGCAGCACGTCGGGCCAAATCGTGAACATCATCCACGACGAAATCGTTGTCGAAGTTGACCAGAACGAGGCCGAAACCGTGGCCGCCAAACTTGAACGCGCCATGTGCGCCGCCGGTGAAGAATACCTGCATAATGTGCCGGTGAAAGTCGAATCGCAGATTGCCTGCGAATGGACGAAATAATTCCCTCTCCCTGTGGGAGAGGGTTAGGGTGAGGGTCCCGAAGGTTAGCGGCGAAGAATATTCAGTTTTCTATCCCGTAGCTTCGCCCCTCACCCCGGCCCTCCCCCAAAGGGAGAGGGAGTAACTTGTCATACAAACGCGTCGCCCGAAGCGACTAATTCACTGAAACACGGCGCTATTCCGTGAAATTACAGGCGATGGACATCGCGGAACTGAAGAGCGAGCTTGAAAGGCTCCATAGCGCCAGTTTTGGCTGGGCCTTGAGTTGCTGCCGCCGCGACCACGCCGAAGCCGAAGAAGTCCTGCAGACGGTCTATTTGAAAATTCTTGAAGGGAAAGCGCGCTACCGCGGCGAATCGAGTCTGAAGACCTGGCTGTTCGCGGTGATTCGCAAAACGGCCATCGGCGAGTACCGAAAGAAGCTGGTGCGCAGTCTGGTTTTTCTCGGCAGTTCGGAAAAGGACGAAGATGGCGTCAGTTCAGCGGATGGCCCAACGAAGCTGTTTGAGAAGTCTGAGTTGCAGAAACAATTTCGGGTCGCACTCGCGAAACTGCCGTCACGACAACGTGAGGCGCTGCACCTGGTTTTTTACGAAGACTTGAGCTTGAGCGAAGCCGCGAACGTGATGGGCATCTCAGTCGGCAGTGCGCGGCAACACTACGAACGCGGCAAGAAGCATCTGCGGGAGTGGTTAAGTAACAGCGAAACGGAAAATGGAATTGTCTGGCGAACAAAAGAAACTCCAAGCGCTGTTTAGCGAACTGAAGGCAGCGGACGAACAAACGACGCCGCACTTCGGGGCAACGTGGAACCGCGCGCAAATCGCGCCGCGAAAAATCCGTGTGCTCAATCCGGGGTTTGTCGCGGCGATGATTCTGTTAGTCTTCGGTGTTGTCGTGTTTGCGGTCTGGTCGCGCTATTCGCGCACGACAACTTCGCCACACCCAGTTATCGCCACAGTTCCGCCGATTCCCGGCACTGGAGCTGAAGCGCCGCCGGTAGCAACCAAAGAACCGCGGGCGCCTCAACCGAAAAATGCCGTGATCGTGGCGCGTCGAAACAAAGCAACAAGTCAGCACAATGCAATGCTCGCGGCAAATCGCAGACTGGAAAAGGACGCGAAGTCGATCGCGAATTGGAGTTCGCCGACGAGTGCCTTGCTCGAATCGCCGAGCGATGAAATCTTCAGTTCGTTGCCGCAATTGAATCAGAGCGCGACTCAACTGAAGTCGTTTTTGCCGAATCGTGCTAACTAAGAATTGTCGGACAGGATGCCGCCTGTCCTTTCACACCAAGCCAGCAAAAATTTGGCGCCTGTTCCCCAGAGGAGACGATATGAAGAAGATAATTGGACTAATCCTGATGACGGTGGCCTTCGGACTAGTTGCCGTTGGCGTGGCTTCGGCGCAACAGCCTCAATCCGATCAACCGCAACAACCGCGGATGCCGCCACCACCACCGCCGGACATGCTGAACAACTCAGTGTTTCCGCCCGACGTGATTATGGAGCACCAGCGCGAACTCGGGCTGACCGACCAGCAGAAAGCGTTCATGCGCGGTGAGATCAATAAAACTTCGACGGTATTTAACGATCTGCAATGGCAATTACAGGACGCGATGGAAGCGCTGCGCGATACGATGAAGGCCGATCAAGTCAACGAGCAGCTGGCGCTGGCGCAACTCGACAAGGTTTTGGATGCTGAACGCGAGATTAAGAAGCTGCATATGGCGTTGGCGATTCGCATCAAGAACAACCTCACGGCTGACCAGGTGCAGAAACTTCAGAATCTGAATCGCCGAGGCGACGGACGTGGATTCGGACACGGTCAGGGCGGGGGTCCTGGTGGACCCGGTGCACCTGATGGACCAAGGCCGCGACAAGGTGGACCTGCCGGTGCGCCCGGACGGCCATCGCGGCCAATCGAGTTTGAGTTCTAGCCCGTCCGAACTCGATCGCTCTTTACAGAACCGCGAGCGGTAGCGAGCGGGATAAGGCGTAATCTCGGACAAGAGAAGCGTCCTTATCCCGCTCGCTACCGCTCGCGGTTCTGTAACTGGCTCCTCTTTGTAATCGAAGATTCGGAAACAAGTTCTTGCGCCGGGCGTTTGATAATTCGCGCGACTTGGCGTGCTAACGCGCGTTAGTCCGAACTGGTATACTCGCGAGCCAATGGCCGAATTTGTTTGTCGTTTAGGAACGCCTGCCGGCGAAATTGTCACGCGGACGATCGAAGCGTCGGCCGTGCACGAGGCACGCGCGCGGCTCGAGCGCGAAGGTTTCAAAGTCTTCAACGTCACGCCGCCAAAGGCCGAAGGTCTCACCGCATTTACCAAAGCGACCGGCGGCAGCAATCGCGGCGCCAAGGTCAAAGCCAACGATTTTCTGCTGTTCAATCAGCAATTGGCCGCGCTACTGCGCGCCGGCATCCCGATTCTACAAGCCATTACGATGTTGCGGCGGCGGGCAACTTCCGTGCGTTTGCGCGCGGTGCTCGAGAGTGTGGAAGAAGCCATTCGCGGCGGCGCCGCGTTATCGCAGGCATTCGCAGCCCAAGGCGCAATCTTTCCACGCATCTACACGGCTTCGATTCTCGCCGGTGAACGATCCGGAGCGCTGGATGAAGTGCTGTCGCGATACGTTACGTACATGCGACGTTCGGTCGCGCTGCGGCGAAAAATTCGTGGTGCTTTGGCGTACCCGATGTTTCTGTTGATCGCGTCGCTCGGCATGGTGGTGTTTCTGACTGTGTACGTCGTGCCGCGCATGTCTGAGCTGTTCAAAAACTTCGGCAACAAGTTGCCCTTTGTGACGCAGGTGGTGCTGGGAATCTCTGATCGACTCGCCGGGAATATCTTCTGGTTGGCGCCCTTGCTGATCGTCACCGCGTTTGCCATTGCGATTTGGTCACGCACGCCGTCCGGCCGGCTGACACTCGATCGGTTGAAGCTGAAGATTCCAATCGCCGGAAAACTCCTGGTGCAGTTGTCCGTCGCACAGGCCTCGCGTTCGCTGGCAACGCTTTTGGCCGGAGGCATCACGCTGGTGGAATCGTGGGAGATCGCGGCTGAGTCGATTACGAATCTCGAATTGCGCCAACGCAGCTCGGCAATTCTACCTCTGGTTCGTGAAGGGCGTTCATTCACAGAAAGCCTGGAAGCGGCCGATTGGCTGCCCGCGTTGGCCATCGACATGATTGGAATCGGCGAACGATCGGGGAGCTTGCGCGAGATGCTGGACGAGGTCGCAACCTTCTACGACGCAGAAGGCGAAGTGAAATTAGAACAGTTGACGACCACTCTTGAGCCTGCGATCCTTGTCGTGATGGGCGGCATCGTAGTAGTGATTCTGCTGGCGATCTATCTTCCGATCATCGAATCGATTTCCGGCGGCCCAATGATGCACCGATAGTTACATGAAGCAGTTTTCTGATCATCAAATTGACAAGCCTGTGAGCGACGGCGTTACGAGTGGCGTCAACGGCGATCTGCCACAGACCGCGGAGCCTCCCGAAGTCCGCCAGGCGAAAGACCTCGCGCTGCGTTACCGGCTGCCGTTCGTGAACCTTTTGCCGCAGGACGGTGAGTCGCCCATCGACTATTCGTTGCTTAATGAAATTCCCGTCGACTTGATGCTGCGCAATCAATTCGTGCCGCTGCGCCGCGAAAACGGAAAACTGCACATCGCGATGGCCGATCCGACGGATCTCGATCGGCTGGATGAGCTCGCCAGCTCTTTGCGCGCGCGGCTGGTGCCATATGTTGCGACTGCTGGCGCAATCGATGTGGTGCTGCGCAAAGGCGATGCGACCCAGCGCGTTTTGCAGGAAGCGGCCTCAGGTTTTCGCATTTCGCTTGTGCGCGAAACTGAGCAAGGTGAAGAGGTGCTCGACCTCGATCGGCTCGCCACCGACAGCGAGATGTCGCCGATCATCAAGCTGGTCGACACGATCATTTTCAATGCGATGGAATCGCGCGCCTCTGACATTCACATCGAGACGCGCGACACCGAAGTCCAGGTGAAGTACCGCATCGACGGTGCGCTTTATCAAAAAGTCGACCCGATCGATCTCGCCTTTCATCAAACGTTGATTTCGCGCATCAAGGTCATGTCCGAACTCGACATCGCCGAACGACGCGTGCCGCAGGATGGACGTTTTCGCGTTCGCTACAAAGGCCGCAACGTCGACTTTCGTGTTTCGATCATGCCGACGGTGCATGGCGAAGACGCGGTGATTCGTATTCTCGACAAAGAACAGATCAACGAATCGTTCAAGAACCTGGACCTCGACGTGGTCGGTTTCGATCCGGACGACCTGCGAAAGTTCCGCCGTTATATCGCTGAACCGTACGGCATGGTGTTGGTGACCGGACCGACTGGTTCTGGTAAGACGACGACGCTGTACGCGGCGCTCAACGAAATCAGAAACGAAGAAGACAAGATCATCACGATTGAAGATCCGGTCGAGTATCAGCTTCACGGCATCACCCAGATTCCGGTTAACGAAAAGAAGGGACTGACGTTTGCCCGCGGCTTACGCTCGATTTTGCGTCACGACCCGGACAAGATCATGGTCGGCGAAATTCGTGACGAAGAGACGGCGCAGATCGCGATTCAGTCAGCGCTCACTGGCCACCTCGTTTTCACCACCGTCCACGCGAACAACGTGATCGATGTGATCGGACGTTTTCTGAACATGGGCGTCGAGCCCTACAACTTTGTGTCGTCATTGAATTGTGTGCTGGCGCAGCGATTGGTGCGAGTGCTGTGTAACATCTGCCGCCGGCCGTATCACCCTTCGGACATTGAGATGGCCGAATCGGGCCTGCAACCCGAAGAACATCGTGGGCGGCTCTTTTATGCGAATACCGGCTGCGAAAGCTGCAATCACACCGGTTATCGCGGCCGAACCGCAATTCATGAACTGCTGGATCTGAGCGATAACATTCGCGAAATGATCGTCGAACGCCGGCCCGGATCAGAAGTCCGTCGCGCCGCGGAAGCCGAAGGCCTCACTTCCTTGCGCGAATCAGCTTTGAAGAAAGTCTTCTCCGGAGTTTCCACGCTGCACGAAATCAACCGCGTTACATTCGTCGAGGAAGTGAACCTCGCCGGCCAGCGATAGGTGCTGACTTCGGTTCTGCTTCGCCAAAAGTCTTAACTTTCTTGCAAGATCATTAGACTCGCTCGTCTCTCGGTCTTTTGGCCAAAGTCACTTCCCGACCTGCTGAGAAAGGAGTAGCGGGGGCAAAACTTAACGTGCCACATTCCTGGCGGGCGATAGCCGCCCGGTGTGATTGCCGGACCTGAAGAAGTCTTGACCTCGCAACCATTTCGTAACCGCTTGCCTTAAATTGGCCCCCTTTTTCTGATAGACTGCCGCCAGTTTGTCGCATTGCGGAACCGACTCAACCTAGCCCGCGTGTAACGAGCAGTGAACTCCGGCTTCCTCGCATCAAACGGAAGCCCGTCGCCGAAAGGTTAAGTTATGAAATCCCAAAATCGCTTCGCTTCACTTATCTCTCTCTTCGTCGTGGTCTGCTTGCTGGCTTTGCCGATGACCGCGTTTGCCAAGAAAGGTCGCGACCACTTCAACCGCGGCCTGGATTTCGAAAAACAGGAGCAATGGGAAAAGGCGGCGCAGGAGTTCACGCTGGCGCTCGCGGCCGATCCATCAAACCCCGACTTTCAGCTGCACTATCGCCGTGCGCTCTTCAACACGTCGCAGATGTACATGCAGCAGGGACGCGCGCTCGCAGAGCAACGCGATTACGTTGGAGCCTACAACGCGTTTCGCCAGTCGTTCGGGTATGACCCGGTGAACCAACTTGCCGTTTCAGAGATGGAGCGCATGCTGCGGCTCCAGGACGTGAAGCAGGGCGGCACCGGAAACATTGATGCGAACAAGTCAGATGGCACGGGAGCGACGCCGGCCACGCCGACCAACGCGAAAACTGCGGACGACGCAACCGTCGCAAGGCCGGAACAGTTGCGCACAGTCAACTACAACGGTGACCTGAAGCATTACATTCGCACCCTCGCTGAGCAGTTGAGTCTCAACGTAATCTTCGACAAGCAGTCGTTCGCGCAACCACGCTCACTGGAAATTAATCTCACGCAACCGACCACGACGGCCAAGGCGCTCGACTTTATTTTCCTTCAGGAAGGACTGTTCTTTCAGAAACTCGATCGCCACACGATCCTGGTAGCCGACCAGGCCCGGCGTCCGCAGTATCAACAACTAGTCGTCAGGACGTTCTTCTTGTCGAATGCAAAACCGGCGAAGGCTTTGGAAGTGATCACGAAAGCGCTGCCGGCTTCCGTCGGTCGTCCGCAATCAATCGTCGTCGTTGACGAAGACACCAACAGCTTGACCGTGCGCGACACGGCTGAGAACGTGAAACTGATTGGTGAGTTGCTTACCAGCATCGACAAAGATCGCGCGGAAGTGGTGATGGACGTCGACATCTACGAAGTCCAGCACAACAACCTGTTGCAACTGGGAAATCAAATGGGCACGGGCCAATTCAGCCTGGGCGGATCACCCGGATTCTCGCTGCTGACCGATAACGCCGTAATTCAAAATCGCACGACTGACCCAATAACGCGGGGAGTGAACGTGGCGCCCATCGTCGCAGGCGTTCCCACGGCCTTGGCCGCGGCGCTCGTCATTCCCCAGTCGATTTTGACGGCGTTTCAAAGCAAGACGAATGCGAAGTTGTTGGCTTCGACGCAAGTTCACGCCTTCAACAATGAAGAATCTCAGGCGCGCATTGGGCAACGCGTGCCGGTGCAAACTGCCCAGGCATATCCATTCGGAATTCAAACCGGCACACCGAATCCCGGTCAGGCATTCCCGAGCGGCGGTTTTCCGGTTATCAACTACGAGCCAACCGGTCTGACTTTGAAATTCACGCCTCAGGTGTTCCCGAATCTGGATGTGCAAGTCAAGATGAATATCGAGTCGAAAGACGTGAGCGGCGCAAGTACGCTCACCCCGATCTTCACTGAGCGCACCATTTCCGGAACCGCCCGCGTGCAGAACAATCGCACGATGATGCTGGCCAGCGTTTCGACAGAGTTGGATTCTGAGGGACGATCCGGCATTCCCGTGCTCAGCGGTCTGCCGATCCTCGGCCGATTCTTTACGGCGCCGACGCACGATAACCGGCAAGTCGACATCGTCATTGCAGTCACCCCGCGCGTGTTGCGCGCTCCCGCCGTCACACCGCGCGATGAAGAGATGCGCCCGAGTGGAACGCTGCAGTCGCCAACGACCGGATCGCTCGAGGCGATGCTGATAGAAACTGCACGCGAAGATCAGATCGCGGCGGCACGAAAGATTCCGAAAGATGTGAACATTCAACTGCCTGACGCGCCGAAACCAACTTACGAACCGGCCGCAGCGCCAAGTGACGCAACGAAGACCGGTGGAACTGAAACCGCGCAAACTGCTGCGCCGGACTCAAAGAGCACCACGACGACCACAAACGTCGCAGCAACTTCGTCATCGACGACGTCAAACTCGTCCGCGAACCCGCCGCAAACGGATGCAGCGGCGTTGCAGCCGAAGGCGGCATCGTTTGCTCCCTCGTCGGATGCAAACAACGTTAAGCCGATGGACGTAGCGACCGCGATCAAGAACGTGGTGAATGCGGATGCGAACGTATCGACGACATCTGCGAGCGCCAAAGAGACTCCCAAAGTGACACCGCCGGTTGAAGATCTTGCGCCGAAGAGTGCCGCGACGGACACGTCGGCGAAACCTGCTGAGCCAACCCCGGCTGTGATCGAGTTGCGGCTCAATCCTGACAAAAATGAAATGACTGTCGGAGAAAAACGCCAGTTCTCAGTCGAGTTGAGTTCGGAAGCATCGCTTAGTCTTGCCGTAGTGATGCTGCGCTTTGACCCGAATGTCGTCAAGATTAACAACGTAACGCTCGGCAAGCTTTTCGCCGATGCGAAGTCTGCCCCAACGCTCACTCAGTCGACAACTGAAAAAGGTATGTTGTTGGTTTCGCTCGCGCCGGCAGCTGGCACTGCTATTTCGGGACAAGGCTCGTTGCTCAACATCGACGTCGAGGCTGTCGGCGCAGGCGAAGCAGCGCTTAGCTTTGACATTTCGAACGTGCATTTGGTGTCGACCGACGGGCGGGGCACAGTCCTGCAAATGGCGCCGATGTCATTGACCGTGAAACCTCAGGTTGCCGCTAAAGCAAACTGATCGTCGTTGAGTCTTTCGCAGAGATGCTGGACGCGCACAAGAAAAATGGATTCACCCTCATCGAGCTGGTGATCACCGTCGCGGTGCTCGCGATCCTCACGCTCGGCGTGATTCCCCTCATGCAAGTTTCGGTTAAGCGGCAAAAAGAGGAGCAGTTGCACGCCGCCTTGCGCGAAATGCGCGAAGCCATTGATCAGTTTCATCGCGAAGCTTTGGCCGGAGCGCAGTACCAAGTGAACCAGCAAGGGACGGGTGCTCCTGCCGGCGAGGGTGGCGCCGGTCGACAAACTGGTCAGGGACAAGGACAGGTCAACATTTTCGGCGATCCCCGCGTCCGAGTGTTCATTACCGATCAGACGATTTTTAGTACGGATAACCCCGACCGCTTTCCACCTGATTTGGAAACTCTCGTTGAAGGAGTTGACGTGCTCCCGATTACCGCCGGTGGCTTGGGCCGGCGGGGAAACCTGAACTTCTCGGCCACCGAAGCCGCCACAGCTGACTCAGCTCTTCCGAAAAAGAAAGTTTATTTGCGCCGGATTCCCGATGACCCGATGACTCCGGAAGACGAATCAAAGGGTGAAGCCGAATGGGATTTCCGCTCGTGTTACGACTCGGCAGACGCAAATTCGTGGGGAGGAGAGAACGTTTTCGACGTTCACTCAAAGTCAAAAGCAAGAGCGCTGGACGGGACAAACTATCGTGACTGGTGACGCGGCAAAGAGCAAAGCGCAAGGGGGAACGGGTAAAGTTTCGTACTTTGCCCTTTGCCCTTTGCCCCTTGCTCCCGTCCGTGAGCGCGGTTTCACGCTGCTCGAACTGATGATCGTAATCTCGATCATCATTATTCTGGCCGCGGTCGCTTTGCCTCAGTATCAGAAGACGATTATGCACGCTCGCGAGACGGTCTTGCGTGACGATCTTTACCGTATTCGTTCGCTCCTCGATCAGTATGCCGCCGACAAAGGAAAGCTGCCGGCATCTTTGGACGACCTGGTCAGCGCCGGCTACATGCGCGAGATCCCAGTGGATCCAGTCACCGATCAGAAAGATTGGAATACTGTAAATGGCGATGATCCATACTCGTCCGAAGGCGGCTCTGGCATCATCGACATACACAGCTCATCCGGCGAAGTGTCGACCGAAGGCACGGCGTACAGCGAATGGTGAGCATTTTTGATTTTGGATTCTTGATTGCCGATTGGCACTTGCTCTAAGAAGATCAAAAATCAAGAATTCAAAATCTAAAATGCTGGATAAGCTTCTTCAACCGAGATTCCCTTCTTCTGCCGTCGGCATCAAAACCGGTACAGCATCAGTAGTGCAACTGGAGCGATCGCGCGGCAGCTTCCTGGTAAAAAGAGCCGCGACGATAAGCCTCCCCGACAACGTGGTTCGCTCAAGTTTTGAGGAAAGCAACGTCCTCGATCCTAACGGACTGGCAACCGCATTGACGGATTTGGCGACGAGCGCCGGGCTCCTGCGCCAGAAGAAATGGTCAGTGACGCTTCCGGAAGCAAGTGCGCGGACGACGATCGTCACGCTCGAAACATCAGGCGGATCTCGCCGTGAAATCGAAGAAGTTATCGAGTGGAAGACTGAACGAGCCTTTGGTTTGCCGCTAGATCAATTGCGGATTGGGCGCGAAGAGTTACCCGCAAGCGAACAGAAGCGAGCGCGGTTTCTTATCACCGCGGTGCGTGCTGATGTCCTCGCAGAATACGAATCGGTATTCGCGGCGATGGGATGGCATACCGGACTCATGCTGCCGCGACATGTCGGCGAAGCGCAGTGGCTGGCGCATGGTCCAGATGGGGATGGTCTATTATTAAGCGCGCACGAGGCAGGATTCACGGCAGTGCTGCTGCGAAACAATCGACCGATTACGCTACGGACAGTTTTGTGCGACACCGAAGAGTGTGATGACGAATTGCACCGATTGCTCTTGTTCTATCGTGATCGTTCGGGCTCGAATGGCAATGCTCCAACCGTCAGTCGCCTGCTGGTAATGGGCGACCTACTCGACAAGAAACGAGTCACTGAAATTGCCCAAGAGACTTTGGGCGTTAATCTAAAGCCGTTGAGTGCCAATGACGTCGGCTTGACGGTCCCGGCAGACTTACCTTTTGATTTGATTGCGGCACCGGCGGGACTTGCCCGCTTAGCGTGGTGAAACGAGAGGCTAGAAGGTAGCGCGACGGAGTACAGAAACACCCAGGAGTCCGAGCAAACACCCGCTCCACACTTTTGAGCAATTTCGAACCTCTGACTTCTAATCTCTAACCTCTCGTTTGAAACTTTAGCGTTCCGCCAAACGTAAACTCGAAGCAATTGCCAATGACAAACCCCGTCGCACTGGCAAACGCGTTGGCCGACAGCGAACTTGTACAGAGTACGCTGGCCGGGCGCGAGTCTGGTTTCGAAGAGTTGGTGCGTCGTTACCAACGCCCAATTGCGGCATACGTGTATCGCATGGTTGGTGATTACGATGCGGCGCTGGATCTGACGCAGGAAGTCTTTATCAAGGTTTATGCATCGCTCGCGCGCTACCGGCCTGAGTTCAAATTCTCGACATGGATTTACAAGATTGCGCACAATGCGGCGATCGATCATTTGCGCCGTCATGCCACGCGCGAAGCGGTCGCAAGTTCGGAAACGGACCGTACCGAAGTCGCTGTCGAAAGTCGCAGCCTCTCGCCGGAACAGGAAAGCGAGCGCACTGAACGTTGCTCAGAAATCGAAACCGTGGTCCAGTTGTTGCCCGCGCCGTATCGCGAATTAATCCTGCTCAGGCATTCGCAGGACTTGAGCTACGAGGAGATCGCCGAAATCACCGGTCTGCCGCTGGGCACGGTGAAGAACCGCCTGTTCCGCGCGCGCGAAGCGATGCGCGAACATCTAATGCAAAGAGGAATCATTAACCCTTAACGACGCATGAGTCTGTCGGAAAACAACAAGAACTGTCCGCGCGAAGAGATCGCCGCTTACCTGGATGGCGAGCTAGACGCCAATGCGCTGATCGGTTTCGAAGAACACGTCGCGCAATGTGCCGACTGTGCCGCAGAACTTCGGAGCCAACGACAGCTGCTCTGCACGCTTGAAGCTGCGTTCGGAACTACGCGGCGGCAGTTTCAACTTCCCGACAATTTCACACGCGTCGTGGCTGCGCACGCGGAAAACGACATGCGTGGCTTGCGTCACAAAGTAGAGCGCCGGCGCGCTCTGCAACTATGCGCGGCGCTCTTGCTGGCAGCGTTCATGCTGCTCGGAGCGGCTTCCAACAGCTTAATCTTTCAACCGGCGCGCGCTTTTCTTCGCATCACCGCCAGCGCGCTCGACGTGCTTTTGCGAGCTGTGGCTGATGCGGCGGAGGGCGTGACCATCATCGCGCGGATGATTGCGCGCACGAGCGTCACGGGCCCGCACGGATTTGGAATTCTCATAGCGCTCGTTTTTCTGATCGCAATTTCGCTGCTCCCTCGGCTCATCGCCAACTACCATCGGACCGAATTCATTGAATAGGAGGAACACAAGGAAAAAGGTAAAAGGTAAAAGGAAAAAAATCGCTCCGTGGTTTTTCCTTTTTCCTTTTTGCTTTTTCCTTCTCGTTTCGGCTTCAGCTCAGACCGTCCCCATCCCTCCGCCAAACGATCCAAATGCTCGCTTGATCGAAGGCGTCAACAACACCACAGTTTTCGGGATGGGCCAATCAATTCGCATTACCGGCACCGTCAAGGAAGGCGCGATCGCTTTCGGCGGCGACGTCATTGTCGAAGGGACCGTTGAAGGCGACGTGGCTTCGATCGGCGGTTCGGTAATTCAAAGGCCTGGATCACGCATCGGCGGTGATGTAATCGTGCTGGGCGGTGGCTATTATCCGGACAAGACTGCGGAGGGTCGCAATCCAAACTCCGTCACCATCATGTATGCGGGCTACGAGAGTCAGCTGCGGCGGGCGATGCGCGAGCCGTTCAGCTTATTGAGCCCGCAATTCACCCCGGCCTTTCTCGGCGTTCGGCTACTCGCAATTCTTTTTTGGTTCATCATTTCGCTCGCGCTATCGGCAGCGTTGCCCAACACGGTCAGTCGCGCGGTCGCAAGGCTGCGACTGACCAGTTTGCGGGTCGCAATTATTGGCATTCTCGGTTCGATCGTACTCACGGTCGGTGTATTCCTCTGCTTGTTGGTCTTGCCGTCGCTGATTGGTGGGGTGTTGTCGATCCTGGCGGCGCTGCTCGTGATTGTCGCCACACTGTTTGGACGTGTCGTCATCTCCGCAGCAACCGGTCGCTGGTTGCAACGGCGATTTTTCCCGACGCTAAAATCCGAATCTGTAATATTGCTGCTCGGTGTGACGTTTTGGGTAGTCATGGCATCGTTGCCATACGTTTGGCCGATCGTCGATGCGGGACTGCTGTTGGTGAGTCTGGGACTCGCGCTCACCGCCCGCTATCGCCTCAGTTGGAAGAAGTCTGAGTTGTAACGCAAACTATTCGTTCGTACCGCAATCCTGACGTGTCGGGATTCGGTTACAAACAGGGAATCGATCCTTCGTGTATCCTGCGACTGAACCGACGGATGATGCGCTGGTTGCGGCTGCGACAACTGGTGACGAAGCAGCCTTTGAGGCGCTGTTCAATCGTCACCGGCGTCAGGTTGCCCGCATCGCGGGGCGTTTCTTTGCGCAGCGCGAACAGATCGAAGAGATTATCCAGGACGCTTTCACCAAACTTTATTTCGCACTCCACACCTATCACGGAACTCACGAAGCTTCATTCAAAGCGTGGTTGGCACAAATTACTGTCAATGCCTGCTACGATCAATTGCGTCGCGTACGCCGTCGCTCTGAGCAGGCTCTCGGCGAGTTCACGGAAACCGAAACGAGGGACTTCTCTGCTCAATTGCGCGTCGCCGGCAGCGATGTGGAAAGCGCATTGATCTCGCGCGACCTCGCATTGAAGCTGCTGACGCGGCTGAGCGCCGAAGATCGTCTGGTCCTCACGCTACTTGATGTCGAAGGATTTTCGGTCGCCGAGATCGCTGAAATGCGTAACTGGTCGATTTCAAAGGTGAAGGTGCGCGCGCATCGTGCACGGGCGCATTTGCGCCGGGTTTTGCGGAAATACGTGTAATTCCGACGTGTTTCGGAGGTTTGCGACTGAATAAGTGTGTAACCCGTTTGGGCTCGGAATCGTATTTGGCTATGGGTATAACGGAGGCGGGCCGGTGATGTTCAAAAGAAATTCGCAAAACGATCAGCATCTTGACCGCGCAGGCAAAGCAGTTTTGTGCGCGGCCGCAGCCGAGGAACAGGAAATTGACAGGGCCGCAGAATCGCCCTTTCTCTTCACACGTATTCGCGCCCGCATCGCGGAACGACTCCGCGAAGACGAGTCAGGCGGCTGGCAGTCTTTGCCGCGCATCGCGTGGCGCGCGATTCCGGCGATGGCCTTAGTGGCGTCGATTGCCGGCGGATTGATGTTGTGGTCAGGACAGTCAGCTAATGCGCCCGGCGCCGCGAACACAACGGCGGGTTTTGGTATGTACGAAGATGCTTTGACCGACACAAACGATCCGGGAGTGGAACAGACAGTTCTCAGCCGCAACAACTTGTCGCACGAAGACGTTTTCGACATGGTCATTGAACGCGGCACTCTGGAGAACAAGAAATGACTTTGACGGGACATGCGAAAGCAAAGATTTGGCTGGTGCTGGTGGCGGTCTTCGTGTTGGGAGCAGTCACGGGCGGCGCCTTGACCGGTCTATATCGCTCGCGCGCGAGCGGCACGGCGGGCCGGGATGTTCGCGAACGCGCGATGAAAGACCGGTTCGAGAAGATGCGTCAGGAATTGAATCTGACGGATCAGCAGACGACAGAAGTTCGCGCGATCCTGGACGAAACGCGCAACGAATATCGCACTTTGCGCGAAGAGCTGCGACCGCGTTTCGAAGAGCCTCGCTTAAAAGCGCGTGCAAAAATCCGCGCGCTACTCACTCCGGATCAGCAGAAGAAGTTCGACACGCTCGTTGCGCAGCAGGACGCTGAACATAACGCGCGCGACACGGACAACGGTAAGCGTTAGCGCCTCGTCGCACCTCGTTCGACAAATAACCGACTACTTTTCCGGATATTTGTGCAACTAACTGCATATGAGCGGCGTAAAAGGATTTAACTTTCCCGGGGAGCACACAAAACGATCGTGAAAAACACCTCTTTAGTTATGGGACTAGCCTTTGTCCTGATGACGGGCCTGTTTCAGGTTCCGGCATATTCAAATTCACCCCAGCAAGACGATCCGTCCATAAAGGCGACCACTGTCTTTGGCAACGTCAGCGAAATCAATGCCTCCGCCGGCCAGATCACAATCAAGACCGCTGCCGGCTCTGTCGTCGTCGCCAATGTCAATGAAAAGACGACCTACCAACGCATGCCGCCGGGCGAAACTGATCGCTCAAAAGCCGTCGAAACTTCTTTGACGGAAATTGCAGTGGGTGACGGCGTGGTCGCGCGCGGCTTTGTCGCCGCCGATCGCAAGTCGGTTCCTGCCCAACAAATCATCGTCGTCAGCCAGTCCGATATTGCCAAACGAAATGCGGCGCAACGTCAGGCTTGGGCGCGCGGCACCAAAGGAATCGTGAGCGCGATCAATGCCGAAGCGAAAGAGATTACCGTAACAAGCCGGTCGCTTGCCGGCGCATCGCAAGCTGTAACGGTTGGGGTCGACAAAGCAAAGCTAAGGCGTTATCCACCTGATTCGATTCCTAAATACGAAACTGCCAAGTCTGCGAAGTTCGAAGAGATCAAACTTGGCGACCAATTGAACGCTCGCGGCGAAAAGAACGCCGAGGGTACCCACTTGAGTGCCGAGGAAGTGGTCTTTGGAACTTTCAAGATCGCGGGGGGAACTGTCACGGCGATTGACCCGGCAGCAAAAACGATCAGCATCAACGAGCTGCAGACTAAGAAGCCGCTCACCATTACCCTCCAGCCCGAAACCGTCGTCCGTCGCTTTCAAATGATGATGGGCGGTGGCGCAGGTGCACCTGGTGCTGGTGGGCAAGGGCCAGGCGCGGGGAATGGTCAGGGACAAACAGCAGCTAACCGGCCCGCATCTGGCGCGGCACCGGTGCAGGCGGCGGACAAGGTCCGGGCCCCGGTGGTCCACGTCCGGGCGGCGGCGGAATGAATATGGCTGACCTACTCGAGAGGCTGCCGACAATTTCAATCAACGAAATCAAAGTCGGCGACATGGTCATTATGTCGACCCTGCCTGGTTCAGACCCGACTAAAACGACAGCAATTTCAATGGTCGCAGGCATCGAGCCGCTGCTGCAGATGATCGCAGCGCGCCAGGCCGCTGGTGGTCAACCGCGACCACAAAACGTCGATCTGAACAGCAACTTTGGCGGCATGTTCGGAGGCATCGGCGTTCCGTAATCTTTTGACTGCGCCGCCGATCGAATCGTACGCGTTTTATGGCCACGATTAGTGCGGCGCTTTTATTTTGAGCGCGTCCAGTCAACGGCGTGTTCACCCCAACGAAAAATTTAGAGACGAGATTGATGATGACTTTGAGAAAATTTACAACTTGTTTGGCGGCATTCGCTTTTGTCGTCGCCGCGTGCGTAACGGCGGCCGCGCAGGGTCGTGGCACTCTGCGTGGCTCAGTCAACGACGAAGTCGGAGCCGTCATCGTGGGCGCCACTGTGACTCTGACTGACGGTTCCGGAGCGCAGAAGACAGCGACTACGGGAAACGACGGGGCGTTCGCTTTCACCGGATTAACACCGGGCAAATATCTCGTGCGCGCTGAAGCCGGCGGCTTTGCACAATCGGATGACATCGAAGTCGATGTCACGACTGCACGACGCGACCCGACAGTGATCACTCTGAAGGTCGCTCAGATTGAAAGCGAAGTTAAGGTGGAATCCAATCCCCCAATCAGCACCGACAGCAACAGCAACGCAAATCAACAAGTGCTGTCCGGCAAAGACCTCGAGGCGCTGCCGGACGATCCGGACGAACTCGCGGCTGCTTTGCAGGCTCTCGCCGGCCCTTCGATCGGTCCGGGCGGCGGCCAGATTTTCATCGATGGGTTTTCCGGCGCGAATCTGCCGCCCAAAGAAGCCATCCGCGAAATTCGCATCAATCAAAATCCATTCGCCGCTGAAAACGATCAGCCGTCGGCGCGCATCGACATCCTGACTAAGCCCGGTACCGACAAATTCCGCGGCAGCGCCTCGATCAACTTTACGGATGAGAGCCTGAATTCGCGCAATCCGTTTGCGGTCAATTCCCCCAAGCGCACGCCCTATCAGGTGCGCCAGTACAGCGGCAGCGTCAGCGGTCCGATCGTGAAGAATAAGGCTTCGTTCTTCCTGGAGCTCAATCGGAACGAAACGGACGATAACGAACTGGTGCGCGCGACCGTGATAGATCCGACCTTCACCATTCAGCAGTTCGGTGCGGGCTTTCTCGTGCCACGCAGGAATTTCAACATCAGCCCGCGCCTCGAATATGCAATCAACTCGCGCAACACTTTGATCGCACGCTACAACTACAGCCGCAATCGCACGGAAAACCAGGGCGTCGGTGGTTTTTCGTTGCCTTCGCGGGCCTACGACAATGTCAACACGAACCAGAACATTCAGTTGACGGAAACGGCCGTGATCAACGCGATGACGATCAACGAAACTCGTTTTCAGTTCTCGCACAACACGAGTGAATCGCTCGGCAACAGCACGATTCCGACCTTGAACGTCAGCGGCGCTTTCAACAGCTGCGCGGGCACTGCCACCGGGTGTTCCTCTGTGGGCCATGCCACGAACGAAAGGAACAGTTGGGAGTTGAACAACTTCACGCAGATTCAGCATGGCATGCACACCATCAAGTTCGGCGGCCGTCTGCGTGGCGTGAAAATCGACGACATCAGTCCCAACAATTTTGGCGGCGCGTGGGGCTTCACCGGTGGTTTCGGTCCGCAGTTCGATGCGGCCAACAATCCAATTGCCGGCACCAATGTCCTGCTCAGCAGCATCGAGCGGTATCGCCGCACCGCGTTAATTCAGGCCAATGGACTCACTGCGCAGCAGCTGGCGTATTGTGGAGTCTCCACAGTGGCACAGTGCATTCGCACGCTCGGTGGTGGCGCTTCGCAGTTCAGCATCAACACCGGCAATCCCGCGGCAGAGGTTTCTCAATTCGATGTTGGTTTCTACGCCCAGGACGATTGGCGCGTGCGGCCAAACTTCACTTTGAATTACGGCTTGCGCTACGAGAACCAGACGAACGCCAACAGCAAATTCAACTTTGCGCCGCGCATCGGCTTTGCATGGTCACCTGGTGGTGGAGCGAATTCGACGCGGCCGCCAAAGATGGTGCTGCGTGGAGGCATCGGCATCTTTTACAACCGATTCAACGAAGGACAGACTTTGCAAGCGAACCGCTTCAATGGATCCAACGAACTTTCGTACGTCATTACCGATCCGGCGGTGATTTTGCAGCGTCCACCTACTGCAGCAGAGCAGCTGCTCAATCCGTCTTTTGCTTTTCTTAACACGTTCCCGGCGGTTCCATCAGTGGCGAGCGTCCCGGCAACTCAGCAGACAATTTGGCAGGTAGCCCCGAATCTTCAGGCGCCGACTGTTTACTTGACCGGACTGCAAGTCGAGCGTCAATTACCGAAAAACATCACGATGTTCGTTGGTGCTTATTCGATACGCATCCAGCATGTGATTCGCGCGCGCGATATTAACGCACCGTTGCCGCCGCTGTTCACGACGCGGCCCAATCCCTTGCTCGGAGACGTCAATCAGTACGAGTCAAGCGGCACGTTCCGTCAGAATCAAATGTTCGTCGGCTTCAACAGCCGCCTCAACCCAAGGATCACCCTGTCTGGAAATTACGTGCTGAGCAAGACCAGCAACGACACTGATGGTCAAGGCGGTGCTTTGTTCCCGAGAAATTCCTACGATCTTTCCGGTGAGTACGGCCGTGGTGGCTTCGACATACGGCATCGGTTCACGATCTTCGGCACGATCAATTCGCCATGGTGGAAACTGGTGTTCAATCCATTCGTTGTGGCGAACACTGGTCCGCCGTTCAATATCACCACGGGACAGGACCTGAACCTCGATCGTCAGTTCAACGAGCGACCGACGTTCGCGCAGCTCAACGCTTATTGCACGAACCTTCCCTCGCGCTGCACGAGCTTTGATTATTCGAGCACGAGTAATGAGTTCATTCCGCGCAACTATGGAAACGGCCCTGGCTCGATCAGCGTCAACCTGCGCGTGAGCCGCACCTGGACCTGGGGTGGCGAATCGCGTAGCGCTGCTAACTCACGGCGTGGCGGCGATCAGAACGCGCGCCGCGGCGGTGGCGCCGCCGGGGGTGGCCGTGGCGGTCCGTCGATTGCCAGCGCGGGGGCGGCCGGCGGCGGTCAACGTGGTGGCGGCGGACCTGGTGGTGGCGGCCCAGGCATGATGATGGGCGGTCCCGGCGGTGGCGGCGGCGCCGGAAAGTACTCGCTGACTTTCTCGCTTAACGGGCAGAATATCTTTAACCACGTGAACCTCTCGACGCCGATCGGCAACCTGACTTCGTCGAACTTCGGTCAATCGCTCGGTTTGGCAGGCAACTTTGGCGGTTTCGGTGGTCCGGGCGGCAGCAGCGGCGCGGGCAACCGCAGAATTTACGCCAACCTGCGGTTCACTTTTTAGAACAAAACAACCCCTTCAGGCGTAGTTAGTCTCGAAACCCCTCTGACACCCACGACAGAGGGGTTTTGAGTATTGACTCTGTTCGATGGACGGTTCGCGTCCTTCCATTCAGTAACAGCTTTAGCCTGGAGGATTTCTGATGAGATTACTAAGCCTGTCTTTCCTTGCCCTTCTGCTCATGGGCGTCACGGTCTTCGCCCAAAAGAGTTCTTCGTCAACTTCAGCACCAAACGGAAACGCTGCTGCCCCGTCAGCCAGCGCCATTCCGCCACCACCAACAATTACCGCGGAAACGACACCAACCGAGCTTGCACACGCGGCACTGGCGGCACTCGGTGGTGACAAATTCAAGAACCTAAAAAATATTTGGATTGTCGGAAGCGTGGATCTCTACGCCCCTAATAGCACCCTCCCCCAGCCTGGCAAGTTCTCGATCGTAACCGCCGGCGCGAAATTCCGCATGGATGTCGATGCCTCGCCCGCGTTTAAATTCAAACAGATCTTCGACGGGCAACAATCCTACAGCTCAATTCCCAACGTGCAGATGCCGCCCGCGGACAAATTCGGTCTTCCGGTGCTGATCAAATACGACCAGCCAGGCTACACCGTCTCGGCGCTACCGAACGAAAAGAAGCTGCGCGGTTTTCGCATCACGGACGCTGAAGGCAACACGACCGACTTTTACATCGACCCGGCGACGGCGCGGATAATGAAATACGTGAGCCCATACAATGGCTACACCTTCGGCACTGAAAATTCGAAGTTCAAAGAGATCGATGGTGTGCTGATTCCGTTTAATTTCTCGCAGCGCATGGAGATGCCGATTGGCGCGTTCTTTGCCGATTTCAAAGTGAAAGAAGCGAAGCTGAATCAACCGCTGGGTGATGATGTCTTCTTGATCCAGTAGCCAGCGGAAAAAACCAGCCGACTATTCCAGCCCGCTCAATAAGAATTGTGCGTGGGGTTTTCTCCGCGGTTCACTTCGACGCAAGCCAACCGGGTAGCGCGGCGGCCTGCCTGACCCAACTCGCCATCTGCTTCTCGTCGAATCTGTCGCCTTCATAGATGTCGAGATAGCGCATGTTCTTGTCTTTGCTTGCGCCGGGCGGAACCGGTTTCAGCGCCGCGCCGCGGAAGAAACCGATTTTGACGTACTTCGTGAAAACATGGAACGACAAGAACCAGCCTTTGCCCTCAATCCCGTAAAATGGTGAGTTCCATTTCACGGCTTTGCGAACCTTCGGCGCGTTGCGCGTGATAAGCGCGTCGAGACGCTTGCCAAGGTCGCGTTTCCAGCCGGGCATCGCACTGATGTACGCCTGCACCGGCGCATCGCCTTCGCCTTTCGCGATCTGCGGATTGCCGCCAGCGAGAAGTTTCATTGGCTTGGCCTTACCCGCACGCGACCGGGCCTGCTTACCCTTCGCGCGGACCTGTAATGAGCGCTTAGATTTATTTCGCAATTTTCGTGAAGATTAAACCGCCCCAATTCAATGAGCTGACCTTCCCGTCGGCATCCTTTGTAAAGCCGATGACCTCCCCGTTTCCGCCGGGCACCATCACAATCCGAATGGTGTCCTTGTCGGTGTAGGGCGTGGCGACGGCGTTCATGTAGCCCATGCGAACCGCGAGCGCTTTTTCCATCGCGACCATCTCGATTGTGCCGGCGAGATCGTTCGTATACTTGCCCGCATAGTCGGCAAACGGTCTTGTGAGCTGCCACTCTCGCTTTGCGCGCTGGGCCGCTTCAGCAGCAATTCCCTGCTTTCTATCTTCGTACGCCTTAACCGTGTCCTGCACTTGCTTGGCGTAATCGGCCTCAAAATTCTCTGTTTGCAGCCACCAATCGTAAGCATACGCAGCGAGCATATCGGCCAGGCGCCCACCGATCGCGTCGTTATTCACGAGCACGCCGACTGCGATTTTTTTGTCAGGCATGAACGACACATGACTGCGATAACCGGGATACCCGCCGTGATGATAGATCACTTTTTCATTTCGGTACTTGCCGATCTGCCAGCCGAGTCCGTATTCGCCATCGCCTGAAAATGGCGGCTCGTTACGCGTGCTCTTTGTATAACCCGTGTGGGCATTCCGAATAAGATCCGCCGGGAATATTTGTTTCCCGCCAAGCTTGCCGCCATTCATGTTCACGTTAAGCCATCTGCCCAAATCCGAAACGCTCATGAAAATTCCACCGGCCGACTGCATGTTCTCGTCAGTCTTCTCAAGTTGGCTTCGAACCATCTTGCCCGCATTGGCCGCATCGGTATCGATGACATAAGGAGCCGCGATCTTAAACTTCTTTGCGCGTGCCTTTGAAACATAGGCAGTCGTGTGTGTTAGACCTGCGGGAGTGAATATGCGCTCTTGCAGCACGTCCTGCCATTTCTGGTGCAGGTGGTAATGCAGCGCGAGGCCGTAAATGTTATAGCCGAGGTTTGTGTAAGCGTACTTGCCAAAGTTGGCTTCATTAAAGGTGGTGCCGGCCGCAAAGACGTGGTCGATCTCACCCTGGTCTATCTGGCCGGTGAAGGCGAGGCGATTGATCAGCGGAGTGTTCCGCAATCCGCTCGTATGAGTCAGAAGATCCCGGATCGTGATCTTGTCTGGTATTTCGTTTTTGAAGTGAATGCCCGGCGTGTATTTCGTGACTGGGTCTGAAAACTTGATCTTGCCTTCCTTGTCCAGCGTAGCGGCCGCCAACGCCGTAAACGACTTCGTCGACGAAGCGATGTAATAAAGCGTGTCGGCGTCGGCCTTGATACCGGCTTCCCTATCGGCCATGCCGTACGCGCGAACAAAAATTGGCTTGTCGTCTTTGATCACTACGATGGCGATGCCCGGCAGATCAGGAAACGACGCGAGCGTCTTACCGATTTGCGCATCGTACGCGGAGGCAAAGTCTTTTTCTGTTCGCGCATTGGTCTGACTTAGGACCAAAAGGCCGGCTGAGTGCACTAGCACGGCTATTAGCGAAATAGCGATCGCTTTTTTCATTGGCTCTCCTGTGAAAGATTCGAGAGGTCGTAAAGAAACTACGAGTTGAGCTACGACCTGCGGAACAGGAAAGTTCCATCGCCGCTTCTTGGCTTTCAAGGTCGATCTAAAGACCATGGGTTTCGTTCTAGTTGGATTCGGCGGCGCATCGAAACAGTCTCTTACTTGTTCCGTCGACCGCGAAACACTAACCAAATCTTCCTCGCGACGAACAGGGCGGCCTGACTCAGGATCGCCGCGCCCACTCCGGACAAGCGAATTGCGCCGAGCCATACGACAGCGCCGATGATTGCGAATATCCAGCCCGCGTACATCCAATATCCGGCAAAGATAGTGACGGGAACGAAGACCTACCTAACTGCGGGCGCGTATTGTTGAGCTTCCGAAGCCGGCGCGTACACGTAACCGAGTATGGGAATGGCGAGAACGAGGTGAACCCAACGAAATATTGAGCGGAGGGCGGCGCGACTAATCATTCAGTCCCTTCCCTTTGAGAATCTGCGGCACAGATTTCTCAATCCGCGCTTGCCGGGTTTTGGATTGTTTCGGTTGAGAGAAATAAAGGAGGTATCCTCTCTGCCGTCCCGGAGTTAACGCATTAAAAGCTTTCTTCAAGCCCGAGACTTCATCTAACTTGGTTTTGAACTCGTCGGGCATTTTGAATTCAGCAGTCTTCTTCAGACTCACTTTCAGGCCGGTCTTTTCCACTTGAATGGCCTCTTTGATGTAGGCCTTCAGACTCGCGCTCAACTTAATGATTTCACGAGTATTGGTGAAGCGAATCTGACGAGCGGCCTGCACATTCTCGGTTTGTTGGATGAGAATGCCTTTTGGATCCTCCAGCAGCGCGCCTTTGAAAAACAGAAGTGCGCAGTACTCTTTGAATCCGTGAATCAAGACGATGTTTCTTTGCTCGAATGTGTAACAAGGGCAACCCCACTTCAATACTTCGCTCAAACCGCAGCCGAGAATGATTGTTCTCAGTTTCGCGTATTCTTCCTGCCACTTGCCGGGCTTGTCGAAAAACCAATCAACTCTTGGATTTGTTCTGTTCATTTTTTTTGAGCCCGGAAAAGAAGAACGTGAGTAGCGATAGGCTCGTCATTGTTCAGCCTAGCGGCTTTGCGATCTCCCAGTGGTGTCCGTATGGATCAGCGACGCGACCGACCCGCCACCCATGTTGCTCACTAACGGGCGTTACTTCGCGCGCGCCCACTGCCACCGCACGCCCAAAGACCGCGTCCGGGTCCTCCACAGCCATCACCATCCGACAGGTGCTGCCGCCGAGCGTCTCTGGGCTGAAGTTGCCATGCTCAGGCGATTCGTCGGCAAGCCAGAATTCGGCGCCACCGACCGCTAACCTTGCCACAACATCGCCCTTCTCGCTCTCGATACGAAACCGCTCTTCAGCGCCAAACGCGGCCTTGTAAAACTCGACCGCAGCCGCACCGTTGCGAACCGAAAGCCACGGTGCGATTGAGCACTGGGCATTCGCACCGGTTTTGGAATCATCGATCATTCGTTGGTCCTTCGTGAGTCGCCGGCATCCTGTTTACAAGTTATCTCCGAAACCGGTCGAGATAAGCAGCTTATAGCGGTTGTCATGCGGACTGACAAGTTTGCAGTTCACCCCATTGACAATCAATCCGCGCGACCCGCAGGCAAGATTCCAGCGCCCCCCGCAATGCGCGCTTGCCAATATCGATTGAATCGAGTATTGAACGCGGCCATGAATCGACGCAAATTTAATTTTGCTCTCGGAACGGCGACCGTTGGTCTCGCCTTAAAGTCGCCCCTCGCTATGGCTCACGGTACCGCACCGTTGCGCGTTAACGGCGCGCGCTTGAATCAACACCTCCACGAGCTGTCTGAATTCGGTAAGAACCCACAGGGTGGAGTTAGCCGCGTTGCCTATAGCGAAGCCGATCGACTGGGACGCGAGTATGTAATGAACTTGATGCGCTCAGCGAAGCTCAACGTGTCAATTGATGCCGCGGGAAACATCATTGGACGCCGCCGCGAGAGCAGCGAGACAAAACTGCGGCCAATCCTCATTGGTTCGCACATCGACAGCGTTCCGGAAGGCGGCAATTACGACGGCGATGTGGGGTCGCTGGGAGCAATAGAAGTCGCGCAGACGCTCGCCGAAAACAACATCTATACACAACATCCGCTCGAAGTCGTCATCTTTCAAAATGAGGAAGGCGGTTTGATTGGCAGCGAAGCGATGATTGGCGTCCTTGGCGAAAAGGAACTCGATCACGTTGGCAGCAGCGGAAAGACAATTCGCGAAGGCATCAACTTCATCGGTGGCGACGTTTCAAAGCTGGCGAGCGCCAAGCGAGAGAAAGGCAGCATCTCCGCTTATCTTGAACTACATATCGAACAAGGCGGCACGCTCGAAGCCGAGCACATCGACATCGGCGTGGTCGAAGGCATTGTCGGCATCAACCAGTGGAACGTAACCATCGAAGGCTTCGCGAATCACGCCGGGACCACCGCGATGAACAATCGGCGCGACGCTTTGCTCGCGGCCGCGAAGTTCATTGAGGCTGTCAATCGCGTGGTGACGAGCGTGCCGGGTCGCCAGGTAGGTACCGTCGGGAAAATTCAAGCGTTTCCCGGCGCGCCCAATGTAATTCCCGGCAAAGTAATCTTGACGCTGGAGCTACGCGACCTCGAAGCAGCGAAGATTCAAATGTTGTATCAGAAGATTCGCGCCGAAGCGGACGCAATCGCACAGGCAAGCAAAGTCACTTTCGATTTCGCGGAGATCAACACGAACATTCCCGCGCCTACCGATTCGCGCATCCGGGCGCTGATCAGCCAATCGGCGAGAGAGTTGGGACTGACGACGAAAGAGATGCCGAGCGGCGCCGGTCACGACGCGCAGGACATGGCCCGCCTCGCTCCGGTTGGCATGATCTTCATTCCCAGCATCGGCGGCATCAGCCACTCACCGAAAGAGTTTTCGCGGTCGCAAGATATTGAAAATGGCGCGAACGTGTTGCTGCAGACCGTGCTGAGATTGGATACTGACGGCGGTTTTCCGGGGTAGTGCCCTAATTTGAACGGGACACCGCTTTCCTTAACTGTCCATTTGGCTATTCTTAGTACGACGACATGAAGTCCGTCAGTTTCGAACACTGATTACCGGTTGCCTGGCATGCTTACTCCAAGAAAAAGGGAACGGATAAGGGATGAGGCGCAAGTTCGTGCCGTCACACAAGCTAACGTCGCAAACAGCAAAAAGAGTGGGCTTTGGGCTTTCTTTAATAGCGCATTCGGAATTTGGCTGCTCTCGACAATTGTATTAGGGGTTTTGACATGGAGTTACCACAATATCGCACCTTCAAATTAAGACTCTACTTTATCCTGCGCTTAGCCGATTACCGCCATCCACACCAGTCCTGATCCATCATCGCCAATCAACCTCAGGATTCGTTTTATTCATTTGCGTTGCTACTTCCCGAGATACTTCTCAAACCACTCGACATTCGCCTGCATGGCGGCGAGTTGCATCTTTGGCTCGGTCGGGCCGTGCGGCTGGCGCGGCAGCACAATCATACGCGTCGGAACGCCCTGCGCTTTGAGCGCATTGTAGAACTCGTAGCCCTGCGAAATCGGGACGCGAATATCGGCGTCGCCATGTTCGATCATCGTGGGTGTCTTTACGCCCTTAACGTTGAACATCGCGGAATGCTTCTGATATGCGTCCATCTGATCCCAAAACTGCCCACCGAAATAGTCTGGTACAAAGGCCGGAATATCAGCGGTGCCGTTGAAGCTCATTAGGTTTGTCACCGGCGCGCCCGCGGATGCGACCTTGAACCGCTGCGTCTGCGTGACAATCCAGGTTGTCATGAAACCTCCGTAGCTCCAGCCCATCACGCCAAGGCGATCGGGATCGGCAACGCCCATAGCGATCACTTTGTCTACGCCGGTCATCAAGTCCTGATAATCGGCTCCGCCCCAATCGTTGTAATTCGCACGACGAAATTGAGTGCCGTAGCCGGAAGAGCCGCGCGGATTTGCTCGCAGGATCGCGTAACCCTTCGATGAGAAAGTTGCCAGCGGGTAAACCCCGCGGCCACCGAGAAACGTTTGCTGAAATACGCCGGTGGGTCCGCCGTGAATATTTAGAATCAAGGGGACTTTTTGCCCGGCTTGATAACCGACCGGATACGTGAGCAACCCTTCGATCTCTTTGCCATCTTTTGAAGTCCAGTGAATGACCTCGGTCTTTCCCACCGGCGGAAGCTTCGTGTCGGAGTTTGCGTGGCTGACCTGAACAGGCGTGAAGGTCGACACCGCCGACACAAACGCGTCGGGCGGCGTATCGGAAGTTTGCCGCACAAAGCCGAGCATCGTCCCGGTCCGATTCAGATTGATTCCAGCGAGAACGGCCGGCGTTGTCTTGATTTCCTCAATCTTGTTGCTCGCAACGTCCAGCGAATAGAGCTGTGTGGAAGTCCCTTTTGCTTCATTGAAGTAAATGCGTTTGCCGTCCGCAGACCAGCCGGTAATATTGGGCTGCGCGTCATAAGAAGCGGTCAGAGCTTTCGCTTGTCCGCCTGCGGCGGGAAAGACTTTGATCAAACCACTTCCCGCCCAACTCGGAGGATTGTCGCTGATGGTTATTGCGATCCATTTGCCGTCTGGCGAATAAAGCGGCGAACTTTCAGCGGCACTGGTATTCGCAAAGATGGTGGCTTTTGCCGCTCCCACTTCCACGATCGAAACGTCGCCGGTCGTCCAGTCGTTCGCCACCGACGACTTCGTATGATCGAATACAATTCGACTCCCATCGGGCGACCAGTCGAAGTTATCTACGTTGTAATTCTCAGTCGTTAGTTTGCGCGGCTCGCGCTTGCCGTTCGCGTCCTTTTGCACCGGAATCACGTACAAGCGCGACATTTTCAAGTTCTCGTCCACCCAACGAAAATCATTCTTCGCCTTATCGTTCTTCTCTTCGTCTTCAGTTTTTGCGTCGGTCATCGTAAGGGCGATCCACTTGCCATCGGGCGACCATTCAAAATTCGACACTGCGCTTTTCGCGTCGGTCAGCGGTTCAGCCTCGCCGCCGCGCAAAGGCAGCAAGTAGATATTGTTCTTATTGTCTTTGCGATTCGACATGAACGCGATCCAGTTTCCGTCCGGCGACCATTTCGGATTCGACGAAGACTTTTCATTGAAGGTCAGTTGAAAGTTTTCCTTCCCGTCAGTTGTCGCCAACCAAAGTTGCGTTACGTATTCGCTTCGATCTGAGGTCATCACGGCACTAGAAACCGTGTAGACGACTCGCTTGCCATCGGGCGACACACGCGGTATTCCAACCGTGCGCGTTTTGATTTGCAGCTCCGGCGTCCAGGTCACGTTGGTTTGCGCGCTGATCGTGATGCCAAGAATTAGAAGCGCGACGAAACTTTTGATTAAGATCTTCATGTTAGTTCTCCTGAAAAAGGGCAGGGTATAGGCTGAGAGCCCGCTTCCGCAACGTTGAACCTCGGTTTATTTGTGGATTGAGGTCCCATTGATTATGAATTACCGCCAACCACACCAATCCTGATCCATCATCGCCCACCAATCCGTTCCGATCGGTTGGCCATCCGGCGGATCATTTGGCTTCGTGAGATTCATCTTTTTCGGATCATCCTGGAAGCGTTTGATCTGACTTGCCGTGTAGAGCAGGAACGCGCGTTGATTTCGATCACGAGTTGCGTTCGCGTTTCCGGCCGCCCAATCTTTCAACTCATCCAACTTCAATTCGGCGATCGCGCGCACTTCGTTTGACGCCCGCTCGTTCGCCGCCAAAGCCATCAATTCACTCAGCACAACACCATTGACTGTTCGCTGAATCTCGCTGTCGTAACCTCCTTGCGCAGGCGCGTGGAAAGTTTCGGTGAGAATCTTATCGAACACCACGTCGAGGGCGGGAAACTCCGCGCCGTTGCGCGCATTGAACTCGACGATGCGCGCCGACCGTTCTGCATTGAACAGAAAATCGCAGACGTGATTCGCGTACGCCTCGGCCGGGGCGAGCGCATCGAATGCCGGCGCCGTGCGAATGCGAAAGTCTTCGCGCGTGCGTTGGTAACCCGGCGGACGCGGCGGAATGATGCGCAAGAGCGATTCAGGCAGACGCAAATTGTTCGGCTTCAGAGTTTCGAGCACCGCATACAGCGCGCGCTTCTGCTCTTGCGGCGAAACAATCTCCGGGTTCTTGTCGCCTTTGCCACGCACGCTGAACGTGTAGTCTTCACCGCCAATCAATTTCGCGACCGCTTCAACCTGATAACGATGATGCATGTATAGCGGCACGAGCACGTCTTCGAGTGTCGCCATCGGCGCGCCTTCGCGAATGTTGTCCTCGCCGAATCGGGCTAGGGCGCGGTCGCGAACTTTCATCAAGTTCTCAAGCCCGTCGATCACATTTGTGCCATTGTCCCAGAGGTGCGCGAACGAACTCGAAGCGCTCGGCGGTCGCGCATCTTGATCCGTCAAGTAACGTAATCCCCGCGCGAATGCGTCGCTGAGAGTTTTATCGAGCGCGGCTTTCTCATTGGTGCCTGACGGAAAGTCCTGATAGCCGTACGCAATCGCGACCTTGTCCCATTCGCCGATACCTTTCGCGTATGACTCAGACAAATCGGGTGCACCGTCTGGCCCCAGCTTCACCATCGGCGCAGGATAGTCCATCACCGAGGCGCGGCCGGTCGTGCTCGCGGCGAAGTTATGTTGCAGACCGAGCGTGTGGCCCACTTCATGCGCGGCGAGTTGCCGCAGTCGGGCAATGACTACTTGTTGCATGAGCTTGTCGACGACCGTTTTGTCCTTGCCGTACGGGGCCAGCAAGCCTGAGGCGATGAGAAAATCCTGACGATCGCGCAATGAGCCGAGCGACACGCGACCCTGAATAATTTCGCCCGTGCGTGGATCGTTCAACGACGAACCGTACGACCAGCCACGCGTCGAGCGATGCACCCACTGAATCACGTTGTAGCGCACGTCCATCGGGTCAACGTCCGGCGGCATCACTTCGACGCGAAACGCGTTGCGGTAACCGGCAGCTTCGAAGGCCTGGTTCCACCAGCTCGCGCCTTCGATCAAAGCCGAGCGCACCGGCTCAGGCGCACCGCGATCGACGTAGTAAACGATCGGCGCGACAGGATCACTGATCGCGGCAGAAGGGTCCTTCTTCTGCAAGCGATGACGGCTGACGTAGTGCTTCCAGATCGGCTCGCTGATCGGCGTAGCGAAATCCATGTACTGGATCCCAAAATATCCGGCGCGCGGATCGTTTTCGCGCGGCGTGTATCCAGGTGGCGGCAACTCGACGAACGAGATGTGTTCGCGCACCGTGACGGCCTGGGGGTTCGGCGTCACCGAGCGGACAAACGGCCCTGAGTCGCCTTCAGTCGTGAACGTGAGTGTCGTCTCGACTTCGGTGTTCTTCGGAAAGTTCTTTGTGTTCGGCAGATAAAAAGCTGATCGTGAAGCATCCAGGCGAAACTGACCCTGTTGGCTGCGTTGCAACGTTCCGGGAATGCCGTGCACATCGCGCAGGTAGAACGCGGTTGCGTCAACGAGAGCATGATTGCCCTCTTCAGCGGCAACTTCGAAGCCCCATAGCGTCGATTCAGCGAACGCATCTCTGACGGCGCGTCGCTCGTCTGCGTTGTTGCTGTCGGCTCGGTATCCCTGGTTCGCCGCAATCATCAGAACCTTCGGACCAATGCGTTCAAACCGCACTACGTAACTCTGTCCCAGCTCGCCGCGATCCAATCCGAGATCATTCGATCCGACGCCGGCGCTGAGCGATTCGACATAGAGAAACTCAGAGTTCCACTTATCGATCTCCAGCCAAATCTTTCCTGCCTTCGCGTCCCAATAAAACGGAAAGTAGCCGGCGAACTTCTGCATGCCGGCAGTTTTTTCGGTGATCGTCAGAATCTTGATTTCGGAAACCGACCGCTGCTGGGCAGACGCGCTCAGGCACAAGCACAACAAAACTCCGAACGAGTAAACGATACGTTTCATTTGATTTCTCTCCGCATTGCAGGTACGAACATGTAAAAGCAGGTAATTAACTTCAACCACGGCCGAACTTCGGCACATCTTCCGCGGGAAATGATTGACGTAAGCCGATGTCTCTACTATCATTCGCCCACCTCGCAAGTCAAAGCGCAAACTCACTAGGCTGGTCTCAGAGCCTGCGGTCGCTCGGCTCGTCGCGTGATCAAGTCTAAATGCTAACAACGAGACCAAACTCTGGTTTGGGTTTGGACCCAATGCCTCGCTCCGACGGGACTTCAAGCAAGAGGCGATTAAATGCGGAAACGCGTTCTCACTCGAATCATCGCGGCAATTAGCCTTGCCGCATGGGCGCTCATATCCGGCCTCATCTGGCGCGAACTCGGCATCCGCACCAAAGTTGCTCTTGCTGTCCCGTTGGTCTACCTGGTGGCGGTCACTGTCCGCGGTTCATGGAGCCTCTCGAAAGGAGGTTCCCAGGCCGATTTCTTCGTGGTCCTGCGAAGAATCTCCGGCCGCCATCTGAAATACCACATGATCTATCCGCTGGCGATTGGCGGCCTGTTAGAGTTTGCCTTCATTTTTTGGGGCCAGCCGGCGTGGTCGATGCACGCAGTCCTTGAGTCTCTTCGCGAATTCTTTCGGCTACAACACATCGTTCCGGTCCTTGGAGTGGTGTTGACCTATCTGGTGCTTCTTTATCGATTCATCACCACTTCGACGGTCATTCCGTACAACGCAGAAAACCTCGCGAAGGTGCGCGGGCATCTCCGCGATGCGACGGGGTATTTTGCGTTGAGTCCCATTCGGTTAAAAGATTGGTTCAAGCCAAACTCCGTCAGGTACTTCTCGATGTTGCTCAGCAAGAAACGAGACGCGGAGCAAAAGAACGGCAAATTTGATTACCAAAGAGTTTTCGTCTTTGCGCGCGATCGAGACTATAACGATGCCATCACCCAAGTACTCGATCGGCCCTATTCATGGGCGCTCAGTCGGTTTCACGGAGACTTCTCGATTCCCCTTGCCTATGTTAAGCAGCGAGAATTGGGTCGCGTACTTGATAGGGTTGACGAAAGCGCGTTGCCCGAACTCCTGGGACCAACTATGTGGCCGGAGTGGATGATCAAGCGCTTCAAACTTCATCTGCGCAAACCGTGGATCTTTCATCTTGATTTCGCGCTTATTTACAACCCAAAAGGAAACATCGTGATCGTCGCGCCGGTGGGAAAGGACGACGCCGCCATCGTTGAGGACAAAAACATCGTGGGGATTTACGAGCAGTTAATCACTGAATTACGGAAAGCCACGCATGACAATGAGGGTAATGTCCGCGAGGACCACGATTTCGTCGGACTCATCAGTGATCGCTAAAAGGCGGCACTACTTCTCGTCGAGTTTGCGCCCGGCGTTCAGGTTGTCGAAATTCATCAGCACGTTCCAGACCAGCGAATAACTGCCCGCAGTCTGGCCACGCCAAAACGGATTGTTCGAAAACAAGATGACATGCCCGCGATCGAGCGGCGAATCGATCACGGCGGCGTGTTGCGCGATCTCGTCTCCACCGTCGAGCAAGCCTGACACCAGCAACTCAGAAGCGTTGCCCCAACGCAGAATCACGCGTGGACGTTGATCAGCTGGAATTAACCCAACCAAATTGCGGCGCTGTTCTTCCTGCACGGGTGCCGCTTCCCACACTTCGACTTGCGGCGGTGGCTCGGGAAGTTCGGCGGGCGGACGGCCCTGGACCACGTCGGGATCATCGACTGTTCCGCGACCCGTGGCGCGCTGGCCTGCGCCAACTCTGCGTCCACCTCCGCCCCCAGCGACGTTGCTTACGTTGAAGATTGGTCCGTTGAAGCAGTAAACCGACAACGTGTCGCTGTAGCCGTACGCAACCGGACTGGTCGCATCGACCATGCGCGTTTTCAAAATGTCGCCAATGGCGCGCAGACGCGAGGCGGTTTGAATCGAAACGCCGGGCGTGAATCCAGCCTGAACTGCGAAGCTCGCTGAATCATCAGCGCCGATGAATACGCCGCCGCGCCTGACAAAATTCTGGAGGTTCATCAAGCCGGGCCAGCCAAGACCCGGACGAATGTCGTCGGTCGAATCAATCTTCCCAATGTTCGGCGTCAGAGGCGTTGTCTTCCACGGAATTGGATTGCCGTACATCGGCCTTCCTTGAATCACCGCGTTCAAGTTGCCGTTGCCGGGCCCGAACACGATAACGTCGTACTTCTTGTTCAGATCAGAATCTTTCGCGACGTCTTGCGTGCTGATGTAATCGAACGGCACACCCATCTGATCGAACGCCAGCCGCCACCAGCCTTCGTCCTGCGTGTTGAGCCAAGTGTGCATGATGGCGATGCGCGGAAGCTTGAGTGCGTGAGCTTTCACTGTCGGCGCTTGCGCGACCGCGAGGACTTTAATGCCTAATTCGGAAGTAACTTTCGTCAACTCGTCCGCCGACACGTTGCGAATGATGAACGAGCCGCGATTGAATTTCTGACCACCAGCTTCGAAAGGTTCCTCGGCTGCATCAACCAAAGCTCTGCGCAGACGAAACCGCAGCGTCACCAAATTGTTATCCGCACTTTGATTGACAATGAACGTGTCCCCCGTGCCGGTGAAGCCGCTGGCGGAACGCACTTCGCCGTTCACGAGCTCCATCGGCGCGTCGAGCGCTTTCACGTCGGTCACACGCACCACCTGCACGTTGCTCACTTCGCCAAACGTCCAGCCCGTGTCGTCATAGACACTCGTTTGTGGATCGCGTGGGCTCCAGTACTGATAATCCAGCAAAGCATCGGCGATGCGACTGTATGGTTGGTCCATCCGCACCAGATAGGTGCCGGCCGGGAAAGTGCGCGTCTCCGTCTCATTTTTGGCCGGTGACGCGGACGGACTTGGCGTTGGAGAAGCGGCGCCACGCGCGCGTGGTGTGGCTTTCTTCTTCATAGTTACGGTAAATGGCGCGGTCGCGCGATGGACTTCGCAGCCTTGGGCCTGCATTAAGCGCAATAGCGCAGCCTGATTTCCCGGACGCGGATCGTCAGCGGGAAAAACGTAGGCCGCCGGGCCCTCAACCTTTGGCTTCTCAACCGATCGTTTGGACTTCAAATAAAAGTTCTTGAGGAACAGCTTACCGTTCTTGTTGAAGTAATCCAGCGAAATCAGAATCGCCGTCTGTTCGTAATTGTTGTTGTTGCGCTGCGACCACTTCGCGCGCGGCAGCGGTGGATTCTGTTTGTACCAGGTTCGCTGATATTCGTCTGGCGAAAGCGTGCGCACCAACGTGTCCGCTCCGCCGTTGCCGAACGTCTCGTACAAACGGCTGATGCCATTGTGCGTCGCCGCAATGAACATCAAATAGCCCGGTGACCAGGTGTCGAACGTGCCGTGCGCAAACACGCCGGGCATGCCGAACTTCGTCATCTCAGAAACGTTCTTCCAACCAATCAACTGCCACTCGTCAGTCAGAATCGGATCTACCCACGCGTTGTATGGCCCATCGCCGACGGTATTGTCGTAAAGATAAGGAACTGACTCGTGGAGATCATGAAGCACCTGCGGCTTCCAACTGAGATAGGTGTTCAGGACGTTGCGCGTGAGTTTCAGCGACAGACCCATCGCGTCACGATTGTTGTCATGCGCCACGTAATGGCCCCAGTAAAGCAGCGGCGGCCAATTCTCACCCGGGTGCGCAAGATGCCAGTTGTAAACATCAACCATGCGGTCGCGGCCATCGACTTCCACGATCGGCGTGATGAGCGTGACCATGCCATCGCGAATTGACTTGATGTAAGGACTGTCGTCAACCGCGAGACGATAAGCGAGTTCCATCAATGCCGTCGGCGCGCCGGTTTCAGGCGAGTGGATCGTGCCGGTGATGTAGTAGATAGGAAATGATTCGTCGACAAGCTTGTCGGCTTCCGCATCGTTCATGTTGATCAGCCGCGGGTCGGCAAGCTTCGTCAATCGCGCGCGGTTCTCTTCCAGTTTCGCCAGAAGACTCTCTGAAGCAATTGCCACCGCGATCATTTCGCGGCCTTCTTCAGTGGTTCCAATCGAGAATACTTTCACCCGCGGCGAAGCCTTCTCAAGCATGCGCATGTATTTGTAGACGTCAGCGGAATACGGCAGCTTGCCCGGCGCGCCCGCGACATCGCCGAGCACGACTTTCGGGGTGGGCACGTTGGGCGAAGCCGGCAGATAATCGGTCAACGGCGAGTTAAAGAATTTTTCCGTCGTGTACTCCGCGATCTTCTTTGTGTAGTCCTCGTCAACCGCTTGATTTGGGTTGCGCGCGTAACCGTCCTGCGCGTGGGCGCTTAATGCAGCACCGATGATCAAGAGAAGAATTGCACACGAAAAGCTGCTGATCTTTTTCAGATGCATTTGGGCTCCTTAGAGACTGGCGACATGAAGCGTTTGAAGAATCGGATCGACACCCGAAGAGAGAAGATGCTTTTAAGCGAAACCGCGAAGTAAGTCAATCGGTCCGCGTAGCCGGCGAGTGACAGTAGCCCAGCATTTTTACATCTTCGTGAGCCTCCTTTGGCGGCGACAGACGTTTCGTGATCCGTTCTGTCGCCCGTTTCACTGGCTTCGATCGGTTTTCTTATTCGAGTCCCAGCGCTGAAGTGCTGGGCTACTCTCAATCGTCCGCGGACGTGGCTTCTTTGCAAATCTGAATCGCGGTTCCTAAAATCGAGATCGGCTTGGCTCAATCGAAACAACAATCGGATGAACGTAACGCGCTCGGCGAAGGGAGGCCGCTCGCCGAATCGCAATCTGCGCTCGAAACTGATGCTCCGGACGTCCAGCCGACGCCAAAGGCTGCGGGCGGCATGGCCTCGGCGCTCACCGCCGCGCGATTTGCGTGGGGCGAAATGGGCGTAGTTCGCGGGACGCGAACGCTGCTGCAACTCAACCAGAAGCAGGGCATCGACTGTCCAGGATGTGCTTGGCCCGAACCTGACGGAGAACGCTCGCATTTCGAATTCTGTGAAGAAGGCGCAAAACACGTCGCTGATGAAGCCACAAGAAAACGAGTTACGCCTGAGTTTTTCGCCAAATGGAGCGTGCGGGAACTGGCCGAGCAGACGGACCTTTGGCTTAACCGCCAGGGGCGTCTCACGCAGCCGATGGTCTTGCGCAAAGGCGCGCAACATTACGAACCGATTCAATGGGCAGCTGCGTTTGCGCTGATTGCGGAGGAACTCAATGCGCTCGCCTCGCCCGACGAAGCGATTTTCTACACGTCGGGCCGCACCAGCAACGAAGCCGCGTTTCTCTATCAATTATTCGTACGGCAATTCGGCACGAACAATCTGCCGGACTGTTCGAACATGTGCCACGAATCCAGCGGCACCGCGATGAAGGAAGCGCTCGGCTTTGGCAAAGGCACAGTGGCGCTTGAAGACTTCGATCTCTGCGACGCGATTTTTGTTATTGGGCAGAATCCGGGAACGAACCATCCGCGCATGCTAACCACATTGCTCAACGCGAAGCGACGCGGATGCAAGATCGTGCACATCAACCCTCTGCCTGAGGTCGGCACGACCCGTTTCAAACATCCGCAGGAATTTTGGACTTGGCCCGGCGGCGGCACTCAACTCGCAGATCTTTTCTTGCAAGTGCGCGTTAACGGCGACGTCGCGTTGCTGAAAGGATTGATGAAAGAAGTTTTCGACGCCGAAAAGCGCGAGCCAGGCAAAGTGCTTGATCACGACTTCATTAACGAATACACAAAGGGATTTCCAGAGTTCAAAGAAAATTTGAGCAGCGTTGCCTCAGACGAACTTGTCGAACAGTCGGAAATCACGAAAGCACAGATCGAAGAAGCCGCGCGCATCTTCATCGAATCTGAACGCGTGATCTTCTGTTGGGCGATGGGCCTGACGCAGCACAAAAACGCTGTGGGCAACATTCAGGAGATCGTGAACCTGATGCTGCTGCGCGGCCAATTGGGTAAACCCGGAGCGGGACTTTGCCCGGTGCGTGGTCACAGTAATGTGCAGGGCGATCGCACGATGGGAATTTGGGAACAGCCAACTGCGCAATTCCTCGACAGCTTAGAGGGGGAATTTAAGTTTAGCCCGCCGCGAAAGCATGGCCTGGACACAGTGCACGCCATTCAAGCGATGCACGAAGGCAAGGCCAGGATTTTCTTCGCGCTCGGGGGCAACTTTCTTTCCGCGACGCCCGACACTGAATACACCGCAGAAGCTTTGCGGCGCTGTAGTTTGACCGTTCACGTTTCGACGAAATTGAATCGAGCCCATCTGATTACGGGAAAGCAGGCGCTGATGCTTCCTTGTCTCGGTCGAACTGAGATCGACACACAGGGCAAGGGCGAGCAATTCGTCACGACAGAGAATTCGATGGCGGTCGTCGAACAATGGAGCGGAAGACTGAAACCGGCCTCAGAACACCTGTTGAGCGAACCAGCCATCGTCGCGGGGGTTGCGAAAGCGACGCTCGGCAGTCGCGGCACCGTCAACTGGGACGAGTTGATTGCCGACTATGATCACATTCGCGAACGCATTGAGCGCGTGGTGCCGGACTTCGAAAATTATAACGAGCGCGTCCGGCAGCCGGGCGGGTTCTATTTGCCCAATCCGATTCGCCAGCGAGAATTCAAGACCAACGACGGCAAAGCGCATTTCACTGTTCATCCGCTGCCGCAAATCAAACTGGAACCAGACGAATTCCTGATGATGACGATGCGCAGCCACGATCAATTCAACACGACGATCTACGGGCTCGATGATCGTTATCGCGGGATTAGCAACGGGCGACGCATTGTGTTTCTGAATGCAGAGGACATGCGCGTGGCTTCGCTTAACGAGGGACAATTAGTTGATTTGATTAGCCGGTATAACGGAATAGAACGGGTGGCGCGCGGCTTTCGAGTTGTACCTTACAGCATTCCCCGGCAATGCGCCGCGACTTATTTTCCGGAGGCGAATGTGCTGGTTCCGGTCGATTATTATGCCGATAAAAGTAACACGCCGGCGTCGAAATCGGTGGTGATTCGCATCCAACCGGCGGCATTAACCAGAGAGGGCGGGACAGACGAACCAAATTGAAAACTGAAAAATGAAAACTGCAAATTGAGAATTGACTTCTGCTTACTGCTTACTGCTTACTGTTTTCTCTGTGTCCTCTGTGGTTAATATCTCCTGACTAATGAAATCAAAGAAGGAACACTACCAAGAGTTGGCCGCGCCGCTTTCGAGTCTGCTCGCCGGCGAACGTGATTTGATCGCGAACTCCGCGAACTTCACTTCGTTCATCTTTCGCTCGGTGCCCGATTTAAATTGGGCTGGCGTCTATCTGGTGAAAGACGGTGAACTGATGCTCGGACCGTTTCAGGGCAAACCGGCGCGGGTGCGCATTCCGTTCGGCCAGGGTGTTTGCGGTACCAGCGCGACCAAATGTGAGACAGTGATCGTGGCCGACGTGCATGAGTTTGCCGGTCACATCGCCTGCGACCTTGCTTCGAAATCCGAAATTGTCGTGCCGTTAATGAAGAATTCGACGTTGATCGGCGTGCTGGATCTCGACAGCCCGTCCGCGTCGCGCTTCGATCAGGAAGATGCGGATGGTCTTGAGATGCTCTCGCGCATTCTGCTCTCGTCGGTACAAGTATGAGTGATCGACAACCCAGCATCATCGCGGTCAGCGGCCTGTCGTCTAACACCGGCAAGACAACGCTCGCCTGCGAATTGATCGCGCGCCTGCCAGGCTGGGAAGCCATCAAGCTGACGCGTGGCCACTATCGTTCGTGCGGCAAAGATCCCAGCGGCTGCTGTGTCAGCGACCTGCTTCGCGATCAGCCATTAATTCGTTCCGGCTACGAAGCAAATTACGAACTGGGAAAAGATACGGGACGCTTTTGGGATGCCGGCGCGGTAAATGTTCACTGGGTAATCGTCGGCGAAGATCAGGTTGAAGCCGGCATAAATGAAGCTCTCTCGCGTGTCAAAAGCGGCGGCGTAATCGTCGAGGGCAACAGTTTCCTGGAATACATCGAACCGGATTTTGCGATCATGTGCGCGCGCGCGGGCGAGAACAAAGTAAAGAGTTCCGCGCGAAGAAATCTGCAAAAAGCGGACGCGCTTTATTTATCGACGATTGAGGACGCGGATCGAGAGGCCGCCATCGGATCGTTTGCAACCTGGCGCGCCAGTTTGTCGATCGATCTGAACGTCCAGGAGATTCCGATTTACACGCGACCGGACCTGGCGCAGCTCGTTGAAGCGATTCTGCAAGTAACGACTGCGCCGGTTGCGGCGGTCGTAATTAATGCATGACCGCAGGCAAGAGACCTGCGCACCGCACGCAGGAGGCGTGCGCTCGAGATATGATCACCATTCGCAAATCTGAAGAACGCGGTCATCTCAATCATGGCTGGCTCGATACCTATCACACGTTTTCATTCGACCAGTACTACGACCCGGCGCACATGCACTTTCGCAGCCTGCGCGTGATCAATGAAGACCGCGTTGCACCCGGCCAGGGCTTCCCAACGCATTCTCATCGCGACATGGAAATCATCACCTACATTTTGGCCGGCGCACTGGAGCATCGCGACAGCATGGGCAATGGCTCAGTAATTCGCCCGGGCGATGTGCAGCGGATGAGTGCGGGCACGGGCGTCGCGCACAGTGAATTCAACCCCTCGAATTCCGAATCCGTGCATCTACTCCAGATTTGGATTATGCCGCGCACGCGAAATCTTTCACCAAGCTACGAACAGAAGGCGTTTTCCGAAGACGAGAGGCGCAATCGTTTGCGTCTGGTGGCGTCGGATGATGGACGCGACGGCTCAGTAACCATTCATCAGGACGCGAGAGTCTACGCCGCAATTTTGGATGGCGACACAACGATTGAACACACTTTGAGTGAGAGCCGTTACACCTGGCTTCAAGTCGCGCGCGGAACCGTCACGATCAACGGGCACGAGCTAACTCAAGGCGACGGCGCAGCGATCAGCCGCGAACGCTCGCTGAAAGTCGTATCTTTCGATGAAGCAGAGTTGCTTCTTTTCGATCTAGCTTAACTATTTGTGCTTGACGGCGGAGGCGCCTGAATGACTCTGAGTTCTGCTACGATCTCCTGAATTCTCTTGGCCTGCGCCTCGATTGTCTCGGCGCGCCGTCGGGCTTTCTCACTCAACTCTTCGCGCAAAAGCAACTGCGCCTGCCCGAGCAAGGCCGCCAGGGGATTGTTAATTTCGTGCCGAACGTGCGCCACGAGGTCAGCAGCTTCACTAAGTCTCTTCTCATAGTCTTCGATCGTGGCTTGCAAACGCGCAACCTCGTCCGGCCGGGGCGACTGTGTATTGTTCATCGATTCTATTTGCGTGGGTTGTAATCATCGAACGTGAAGATGCGGCTGAACCCGCGAGGATGCCACGCTGATATTCTCCTGATCGTGCGCCGAGAGCGCAACAAGTTTTTTGTTATTGATGCCATAAACTAATTATGTACGGTTGCGCACGGAAGTTGACTTGATGCGGCGAGTTACGTACATTCGATTTTCTGTTGGGAGGTCGTCTAACGGTAAGACTGCGGACTCTGGATCCGCCTATCGGGGTTCGAATCCCTGCCTCCCAGCCAAGAAATCGGGGGGAGCCTCAAACGAGATTTGCGACTATGTTTTGGATCTCTGGCTGGTTGGCAGATTATTGTAAGTCGTTCAATCGATTTCCGGTTCAGTATCGTTTACGACTTCGAAATTACCATCCGGCGCGAGTTCGACATTGCACCGATGACCATAGGTTATGTTGTCAGTTGGTCCGGCATCGATGAAATTGTCTGTCACCGGCAATCCGCCAATCGTTCTGGCCGCCTCAGTCGGCTTCGTTCCCAAAGCCACATCATTGCGTGTTTGCGCGAACAAATAAGTTGTCCATTGCCCCAACTCTTCGTGCGGGGCCAGAGTCAACTCGCCCGCGTAGACACAGAATCGACCCAGCTTCGTAAGAAAACAGATCTCCAACAACAACGACTCACCGGCCCCGCCTGAAATAACCAGGCGATCGATGTGGGCGGCCTCAATTTCAACTCGCACGGGTTGATCACTTCGCGAAACCGTACGACGGCCAACCTCTTCTGATTCGCGGAACGCCCGCACCGTTACATCGCTGCCCAATACCATTATTTCCAGCAATACTCTTTGGACTGGGCGAGGCAGCGTGACCATCAGGCCGTGACTAGGAAAGCGCAGAGCAATGTTGCCAGGCGCCGGATTGAATGGGATAAAAGCGGCTGTGCTGCCTTGTGGATCGTATACAATTCCATCAATATTTAGGGCCTGCCTAAATTGCTGGCCCGCCTTCTGTTTGGCGAAGTTCAGACAACGCCTAAGCACCTCGTTTTCCAAACCGTGTGTAACCGAGCCGCGATTAAATTCTCCAGCTTGCTCGAACGGCCTGAGAATTATCTTGTAAGCGCGATGATGGCTCGGAGACAGCGCGGCCGCGGTCACAAAATAATTATGACAGGTTGACTGTTTGGGTTCCGGTCCCAGTAGAGCAAAAAACTTCACCGTGGCCCCGCGCAGGTAAGTATGCTTATCGGTGATGAGTTCTTGGGCGTCAATAACATGCTCGTTACTGCGTGTCTCATCAGCCGCAAAGGTCATGACCTGGCGATCTGTATGACGCTCGTAGTTCCATTTCACGTTGAGCTTGTAAGGCCGGCCGGGAAAAGGAATCTGCGGATAGTCCATGTCGACGGAGACAATTTCCTTCAGGGTCCGTTCATCCTTTGCCGGCAACGTTGCTTCTTGGCCGCGCCGGTTAGGATCGATTTCATCAGACAAAGCGGCCGCGAGTGCCGCCGTCGCGAAGACAACTGCGGCGGCATCGACGATGGGATTATCAACACCCCGATAATGGAGCTGCCCATCGGGACAACAGGCGGCGCTGTCCAGCGATACTTCGCTGTTAAGGTAAAACCGCGGCTGTTGCACTTCGTCACCAACATGACCATCGCCGTCGAACACCAGAACATGTTCGTTGGTTAATCCGACCAGGCGATCGTCACTTACCGCTAACAGAGTCATGCCCAGCGTGCCATACGCATTCATGTTCGCGTTTCCAACGGCGATACCGCCCACGAGTGTGTCAAACATTTGACTGCGAGTATTCTTCTCGTCGACAGATCCATCGAGTGGCCGGCGCTTCGCCAGAATTACATCGGTCGGCACTCCTTCAATTTCGGCCGGAATGGGCCGATAACCGCGGTCCTCCAGCAACTCGGGCGCCACTTTCTCGCTGACGTGGAAACCGATCACCAGCTGATCCGGTTGCACATAGTTGCCGCGAGTTCTCAGAGCAGGCGCCAGGCCCAGTATGTTGGGTTGCTGCAGCCACTCAGGCGAAATTCTCGTGATGATTTCTTCCAACTTCTCGAACGACGTGCGATCCTTTGGATTCATGCTCATGATAGTTCTCCGTCATCGAAGTTTGAGGGCGAGCGCTGAAAGGACATCCTGGATCGGAGAGGTGCCGCCATTGCCCGAATGCAAGAGTCCGACCACGCGATTCATCGTGTCCGGCTCTCGTGAGAGGACAATCGAGCCGGAATCGCCGTGATCATCAAACAGTTCTTCGCCGAAAGCGGGATCCGCGCCAATCACAAACTGGGGAAGAGCAAAAACAAGGTCTGGGTGGGCCGGATCAGGCGTTGAGTCTTCGCTACTACTCTGGGTAAACGGTCCGATCGAAGAGATAATTCCATGGGTCAGACCAGTCCGGGAACCGGACTTGTAAACATGCTTACCTACGACGTCGGCCGACGCGAGACTCGGAAACGCGACCTGCGGGTCGATTGGGATGACCGTGTCCAAGCCGACGATGGGATTATTATTTGTCTCGCCCGTAATGACATCCACGACCTTCTGCAACGCCGGTCGGCTTCCGTCCAACTCAATGATGCATGCATCTGTGTTGCCGCGGTTAGAGAGTCCGACAGTGCCGATCTTTCGCGGATGATCGCCGACGTTCCCCCAGCCGGTCTTGTCCGCCACGATGGTTTCAATGAGCCCGACCAGCCAGGCGATCAAAGCAATTATCAGTAACACGATTTTCCACCACGGGTCCTGAAACGCCAGGGGTCCGAACTGGCCCGTGAATCCGCCATTAATCTCGACTGTGTAGTCGAACTTCAGCGGAAGCCAAATACCGCCAGGAAGACAAACACGTTGCCAACCCTGTCCGCCATCGCCGTCATTCCCGCAATTACAAGGAGTTTTGTGATCGCAGCCCGTCAAGCAACGACAAAGGATCAAGAGGAGTTCGCGAATGATGCGCTGGTCGCAGTAGCCGCCTTTTGCCTGTTTGAGCCAACGCTCGATTTCAGCTGCCGGCGTGTCTCCGCCGCGGGTTGGATGCGGTGCTTGACGAACTTTGCGGCAAAGCTGCTGCACGGCGGTCGCGTCAACAGCCATAGACTTCATTGTTAGCGTGGCTACTCCTTCAGGTGTCCGCACAATGGCGGTCCCGGTGTCACGGTCGTAGCCGAGATCCGCAACGAATGCCACGCGCGAGTTGTGCCGCATCGAATGATCCGGATCTGGAGTTGAACCTAAGTTAAGTAAGACAAATTCGACGTCAGGTTTTCCTCGGCGGGCTGCGCTGGCATCAACTTGAAAATAAACAGTAGTCTTCGCGCCTATGTCGATGGGCGGAATGCGAATTGATCGTCCGGAGAGTGTCTGTTGGGTGGCCATGAGACTTTGAGGGCTCCAGCTATCAATCACGAAAATGCCAAACGACGCCAGCGTCGCGCGACCCAAGTCGGAGATATCGAACAGAAGTTCATCTTCAAACGCCTCACCCCAGGTGTTCTTGATCTCAACTCCCATATATTGAATGCCGTTTATTCCGACGAATACTCCATCGGAAAGCATCAAGAGGGTCTGGGCATCGACGGCATAGGGTCGCACTGCAACTTCAAACATCGGCCCAACCTTGCTGACGAGAATCACCAGGTCGTTGGGCGTCGTGTCACCGGGGGTAAAATGATCCTTCGAGCGAACTACTTGCTTCATCTCGGCGCCGATTTCCTGCATCGGGTCCGGGAAGATGCCTTCATTCTCGGCCCAACCACTGCCGTCGTTATGCTGAATCGTGAGGTTCCACAGTTCGCCGTCTACGATCTGTAAAATTCCCACGACGCCTGAAATAGTCCCTGCGCCTGATGTAGCCCCAGTGATTACCACGCGTTGAGGCCAGGCAGAATCCTTCGCGATGACGCTTACTTGCCAACGTCCACGGTATGAAACCATCTTGTTACCTCCTGTTGATGATTGCAGGCTCAGGTTGCAATCGGACACAGAATCTTTCAACAATGATTCTTGACTGGGTGTTTCTTGGCGAGTGGCGCGGAGCAAGCTCGGGAGATTCAGCCCAGCACGTTGAGAATGCGCAGACCCTATTCTCCTTGCTCGGAAATGTCAAGCTTTTTGCTAAGTAAGTGTTGGGAGGATTTAAGCTACCGCGCTTTGCTAATAATCTTAACATCCGGCAAGGCTTATCTGCTGTTTGCCCTTCCGGCAAGGTAAGCTTTCATTTTCAGAACTGAGCGAGGGCTTCAAACGTGAAGACGCCCGAACTATGATCGGCTTGGGGCGGCTTTGCTGCAAAAGCCGTAGAGCACTCCAAATAATCGATGCGTAGCGTCGCTTTTTCTAAGGCCATTATCACTACTTTTGCGGCAAAGCGACTCAGGGCAGGAATTGCGTCTACCCGCTGGAAGGACATGCTTCAAGTTTCATATGGCTCGCCTTTTTTCGTTGACCGATAGAGCCTTACGGCTGTTTGTAAACCGCTCCGTCTTTCATCACAAACTGCACGTGTCGCAAAACCGAGACATCGCGTGTCGGATCGCCTTCGACAGCGATCAGATCCGCGAACAGGCCACTCTTCACCCGGCCGATTTTGTCTTCCATGTGGAGCACGCGCGCATCGATTGATGTTGCTGATTTCAGCGCGTCAACGATCGGCATCCCCCAAGCCACCATCGCTTCGATTTCGCGCGCGTTGTCGCCGTGCGCAAAAACGCCGACATCGCTACCGCTGGCGATGGTGACGCCTGAATCGAGCGCTTCCTTAAAGACGCGTTTCTTATTTTCCATCGTGGCCGCGCTCGCAATCGAAAGCGTAGGACAAAGCGCCGTGCCGCGTTCTTTCATCAACCGGAACAACTCAGGCGTCAATCCATCGCCGTGTTCGATCGTTTCAACGCCGGCGAGAATTGCGCGGCGCGCGCCTTCGGTCGACGTCGAGTGTGCCGCTACCGGAATGCCCGCGCTCTTGGCGATCTCGACCGCAAGTTTCAATTCATCAAGCGTGAAAGTCGCATGCGCCGCGCCGCCCGCGCCCCAGCGATAATCCGCGTAGACCTTCACCCAGTCAGCACCCTTGCCGATCTGTTCGCGCACGACACGACTCAGACCATCGATGCCGTCGGCTTCTTCCGCGCCTTGCGGCACGTTCCATTCGGGCGCGAAACCTTTCGGGCCATAGCTGCCCGTCGCCACAATCGCGCGCGTCGCGACGAACAGGCGCGGGCCCGGCACGATGCCTTGGTTTACCGCCTGCTTCAGTCCGACGTCGGCGTAACCTGCGCCTTCAGTTCCGAGATCGCGCAGCGACGTAAAGCCCGCCAGCAACGTACTGCGCAAGTGATTTGTGGCGCGCGCGACACGCAGACTCAAAGCTTCACGCGCAACTTGATCGTTCCAAACCGTTTCGCTGTAGGGATGCAGGAGGATGTGTGAATGCGCGTCGATTAGTCCGGGCATCAAAGTCATCCCGCGCAGTTCGATCGCTTTCGCATCGGCCGGCGCTCTTACTTCGCCCGCCGGGCCCACAGCTTCGATCTTCTGCCCACGCACCAACACGACCCAGTTGTCATGGAGTTGCGCTGACTCGCCATCAAAGACGTGCGCTGGCTTGAGGAGATAAATCGTTTCAGGTTTAGGCGCAGGAGTTTGCATTTCAGCAGTTGGCATGGGGGAAAAAAAGACCGCGCAGACGATTACGCAGACGACGAGCGAGCTAGTGATTCGCATATGATCGATTCGTTTGTGAGTGCGGATTGTAACCTACAGCTGTGAAACCCCGACGGCCTCACGAACTTTCCCGTTGCCGCCCGCAAGTGCCGCGGCTGACCGATCACTTGCCTCGAGCGCCGCGTGCGCCGCCGCGAGTCGCGCCACCGGCACGCGATAAGGCGAGCAGCTCACATAGTTCAGACCAATCTCGTTGCAGAACGCGATGGACTGCGCGTCGCCGCCATGTTCACCGCAGATGCCAACCTTCAAGTCCGGTTTGACGCTGCGACCCCGCTCGGCGCCAAGCCGCACCAGTTCGCCCACGCCTTCGCTGTCAAGAACCTGAAACGGATCGTCGGCAAGAATTTTTCGGTCGACATACGCCGGCAGAAATCGGCCAGAGTCATCGCGGCTCAGTCCAAAAGTCGTCTGCGTCAGATCGTTTGTGCCGAACGAGAAGAACGCAGCGTGCTGCGCAATCTTGTGCGCCGTCAAAGCTGCGCGCGGCAGTTCGATCATGGTGCCCACTTCATATTCAATGGTCATGCCGTGCTCGCCCATTACCTGTTGCGCGACTTCGTCGATCAAGGCTTTTTGTTGCGCCAACTCTTCACTAATGGAAACCAGCGGCACCATGATTTCGAGCGTCACCTGCTTGCGCTCGCCCTTCACCTGACAGGCCGCTTCGAAAATCGCGCGGCACTGCATGCGCGTGACTTCCGGAAATAACAGGCCGAGGCGGCAGCCGCGAAATCCAAGCATCGGATTCGCTTCGCGTATCTTGTTCACGTGATGCAGCAGTTGTCTTTTCTCGTCGATCTGGTCGAGGAGTTGATCCATGTCCGCGAGCGTCTTCGCCTGACGCAAAGCCATCTTCAGTTCGGAAAGCTCGCCAAGCAACTCGTCGACATTCGGCAGAAATTCGTGGAGCGGTGGATCCAGCAGACGAATCGTCACCGGAAAGCCCGCCATCTCACGAAAGATGCCGACGAAATCTCCGCGTTGCAGCGGCAGAAGCTTTTCCAAAGCTTTCTCACGAGCACCGACACCGTCAGCGAGAATCATTTCGCGCATTGGCGTCAGACGCTGATCGCCAAAAAACATGTGCTCAGTGCGGCAGAGGCCAATGCCTTCCGCGCCAAATCCGCGCGCTGTTCTTGCATCGAGCGGCGTGTCAGCATTGGCGCGCACACCGAGCTTGCGAAACTTGTCGGCCCACTTCATCAGCTCGTGAAAGTCCTGGCCGAGCTGCGGCTGAATCGTCGGCACTTTGCCGAGAAACACTCGACCCGTCGAACCGTCAACCGTGATCCATTCGCCCTTGGTAACGACTTCACCGTTGACGCTGAACTGGTGCTGGCCGTAATCGACGTCGAGCGCGGACGCGCCGCTCACGCACGTCTTGCCCATGCCGCGGGCGACCACCGCCGCGTGACTCGTCATGCCGCCGCGCGCAGTGACGATTGCCTGCGCCGCGACCATGCCGTGAAAATCGTCGGGGCTTGTTTCCACACGAACGAGCACAACTTTCTCGCCCTCTTTGGCCATCTCTTCGGCTTCGTCAGGAGTGAAAACAACTTTTCCTTGGGCCGCGCCGGGACTCGCCGGCAAACCGGTCGCCAGCACATGCGCGTCGGCTTTCGGATCGACCGTCGGGTGCAAAAGCTGATCGAGTTGTTGCGGAGTCACGCGACGCACCGCAGTCTGGCGATCGATCAACTTCTCGCTCGCCATGTCTACCGCGACGCGGACAGCGGCCGCGCCCGTGCGTTTGCCGGTGCGCGTCTGCAACATCCAAAGCTTGCCGCGCTCGATCGTGAACTCGCAATCTTGCATGTCGCGGTAATGCTTCTCGAGCAACTGTGTGATCTCAGCGAACTCCTGATAAACCTTTGGCAACTCTTTCCTGAGTTGGCTGATCGGATTCGGCGTGCGCGTGCCTGCCACCACATCTTCGCCCTGCGCATTCAAAAGATATTCGCCGTAGAGTTCTTTCTTGCCCGTCGAAGGATTGCGCGTGAAGGCGACGCCGGTGCCGCTGTTACTGCCCATGTTCCCGAACACCATTGTTTGCACGTTCACCGCCGTGCCGAGGTCGTCCGGAATACGATTGATGCGCCGATAATCAACCGCGCGCCGTCCCATCCATGAGTTGAAAACCGCCGCGATGGCCACGCGCAGTTGTTCGTATGGGTCATCGGGAATCGCACTCTGCTCAGCGAGGATGATCTGTTTCTCTGCCGCAATGATCTCGCGCAACTCTTTCGGTTTCAGATCCGTGTCCTTGCCACCTTTGGTCTGCGCCTTGAAGCGATCCATGACGCGCTCGAACTTTGAATGCGCGACGTCGAGCACGATCTCTCCGAACAAGGAAGCGAAGCGACGATACGCGTCGAGCGCGAAACGAAGATCGCCAGTCTGCTCTGCTAATCCTTGAACCGTTTCTTCATTGAGGCCGAGATTCAGCACTGTGTCCATCATCCCCGGCATTGAGAACGCGGCGCCCGAACGCACAGACACAAGCAGAGGATTTTCGGGATCACCAAACTTCTTACCGACTTTTTTCTCGATTTCGTGAAGCGCTTCGACGACCTGTTCCCACATGCCTTCGGGAAACTGTTTGTTGTTTGCGTAGTAAGCGTTGCAGGCTTCAGTGGTGACGATCAGACCCGGCGGCACGGGTAAACCCGCACGGCTCATCTCGCAAAGGCCGGCGCCTTTTCCGCCGAACAACGACTTGTTCTCGCCGTTGCCTTCCTTGAAAAGGTAAACCCACTTTTGTTCGGTTTCGACTGGTGTTTCTTCGGTTTCGGTCACTTCGAGGGTTGCTTCAGGCACAGTGTTCTACCTCAGGATCAGGGGTATTCGGAAAGACATCATACACCCAGAAGTCGGCTGGCGCAGCAGCGAACTCGGCGGAACGCAAGTTGAACGTGATCGGTGTCACGAGTGAAATTGCAAGGATTTTGCCGAACTTCGGTTTGGAAGTTCGAACAAGCTCGTGCCAAATTCGTACCGTGACAAAGGTGACCGAAGAAGTCTACAAATACCTGCCCGATTGGCTGGCCCGCTTCTTGAGCCTTCAGTGGCTGCCAAACACTCGTTGGCTGCGGCGCGTGATCGTTGCAGTCATCGGTTTCACCGTGCTGTTGATCGGAGTCGCGATGATCGTTCTGCCGGGTCCCGCGATTGTTGTCATCCCGCTCGGGCTCGCGATTCTGGCGACTGAGTTTGTGTGGGCGCGCCGCGTTTTGAAAAAAGCGAAGGGCTATTTTGAAAAAGGGAAAGAGAAACTAACCAAAGGCAGGAAGTGAGACGCCGGGTTAGTATTTCGGTACGTTCGGATCGACGTCGTTTGACCACGCGAGAATCCCGCCTCTTAGATTCATTAAGCGACCGGTGAATCCCGAGCGCTGCAGCGCTTCGATCGCTTTTGCGCTGCGGCCGCCCATCTTGCAATGCACGACGGTCTCGCGTTCCGGATCGATTTCGTTCATGCGATTCAGCACCTGACCCAACGGGATCAGTTTCGAGTTGGGAATCTGGCCAATTTCGAATTCGTGCGGCTCGCGCACGTCGATGATTTGCAAATCGTCGCCTTGATCGAGGCGTTGCTTAAGTTCTGTGGCAGTGATTTCTTCCATGGTGGTCTCCGTTTCGGCCTGCGGCGCGAGACCGCAAAACTGTTCGTAATCGATGAGCTTTTTGATAGTGGGGTGGTTTCCGCAGACGGGGCAGTCTGGGTTCTTGCGC
>Ga0157378_10000109_pt1 | contig 78488 bp, 70 predicted proteins | sample M65metaG_FD_115309 | JGI IMG/M metagenome (GOLD analysis project Ga0157378, IMG submission 115309) | Miscanthus rhizosphere microbial communities from Kellogg Biological Station, Michigan, USA - M6-5 metaG | ecosystem: Host-associated > Plants > Roots > Rhizosphere > Soil | place: USA: Michigan... | reverse complement strand
TCGATGTCCGGTGTCGACGTCTCCATCCACAGCAGATCGGCATACGGCGCATAGGCGATGGCCCGCGCGATGGCTGCATCGACGCCGTTCCGAATCATGAAGAAGCCTTCCGCCGTCCGCTCGCCGGTGAGGAAGGGCTGATCGCGCTTGTCGATGTCGCTGGTCAGCAGCGTGGCGCTGTTCGCATCCGTGCGGGCAATGACCAGCGTCGGCACGCCCATCACATCCGCCGCCAGCCGCGCCGCCAACAGCGTGCGGATGAACTGCGACGTCGGCAGCAGAACTTTCCCGCCGAGGTGGCCGCACTTCTTCTCGGAGGCCAGTTGGTCCTCGAAATGGACCGCCGCCGCCCCGCATTCGATCATCAACTTCATCAGCTCGAACGCGTTCAGGCACCCGCCGAACCCCGCCTCGGCATCGGCAACGATCGGCGCGAACCAGTAGGTGTCGTGCTTTCCTTCGCTGTGATCGATCTGATCAGCGCGCTGCAAGGCCTGATTGATCCGCTTCACCACCTGCGGCACGGAGTTGGATGGATAGAGACTCTGATCCGGATACATCTGCCCGGCCAGGTTGGCGTCCGCGGCAACCTGCCAGCCGCTGAGGTAGATGGCCTTGAGCCCGGCGCGAACCTGCTGGATGGCCTGGTTGCCGGTGAGCGCGCCGAGGGCGCTGACGTACGGCTCGTCGTGCAGCAGCTCCCACAAACGATTCGCCCCCATTTCGGCGAGCGTCTGGGCAATGTCAATCGAGCCGCGCAGGCGCACCACGTCGTCCGCCGTGTAGTCGCGGGTGATCCCATCCCACCGCGGGTTGTTTTCCCAATCACGCTCGATCTGCCTTGGGTCGCGTACCGCCTTCAGCTTCACCATCGCTAGTTCTCCAGTTTCAAAAGCTCCTCGTACGCCGGGAGCGTCAGGAAATCAGCCAGGTCATCGTTGAGAATCAGGTCGTCGAAGATCGCCGCCGCCTTTTCGAGATGCGGACGCGATCCGATCCCGCGCAGCTCTTCGTCGCGAATCGTTCGATACAGCTCGGACGTCACCGCGGTGCCGTCGTCGAGATGGGCGTGGTGATGAATCCACTGCCACAACTGCGTGCGCGAGATCTCAGCGGTGGCCGCGTCCTCCATCAGGTTGTAGAGCGGCACGCAGCCGAGGCCGCCGAGCCACGCCTCGAGATAGAGGATGCCGACGTTGACGTTCTGCCGCAGCCCTTTCTCCGTGATCACGCCCTCGGGGACGCGCAGAAGATCGGCCGCGGTGACGTTGACGTCATCACGCTTGCGGTCGATCTGATTCGCGCCGGGCATGTGCTCGTCGAAGAGCCGTTTCGCGATCGGCACGAGACCGGGATGAGCAACCCACGTACCGTCATGCCCGGCCCGCACCTCGCGCAGCTTGTCGGCGACCACTTTCTCCATGGCCGCGTCATTCGCCGCAGTGTTGTCCTTGATGGGAATCTGCGCCGCCATCCCGCCCATGGCGTGAATGCCGCGTCGATGGCAGGTCTTGATCAGCAGTGCCACATACGACGCGAGAAAGTGCTTCTCCATGGTCACGCTGCCGCGATCCGGAAGAACGAAATCGCTCTTCGCTCGCAGCTTCTTGATGAAGGAAAAGATGTAATCCCACCGCCCGCAGTTGAGTCCCGAGGAGTGGTCGCGAAGCTCGTAGAGAATCTCGTCCATCTCGAACGCCGCCAGGATGGTCTCGATGAGGACAGTGGCCCGGATGGTCCCGTTCGGGATGCCAAGCGCCCGCTGCGCATGAACGAAGACATCGTTCCAAAGCCGCGCTTCGAGATGCGACTCCATCTTCGGCAGATAAAAGTAGGGCCCGGTCCCGCGCGCGATCGCTTCCTTCGCGTTGTGAAAGAAGTAGAGCCCGAAGTCGAACAGACTGGCCGACACCGGGGCGCCGTCGACCAGCAGATGCTTCTCCAGCAGATGCCACCCGCGCGGACGGACGACCAATGTCGCCGTCGTCTCGTTCAAGGCATATTTCTTCGCTCCCGCCTCGAACGAAATCGACCTCCGCACCGCATCGCGCAGATTGAGCTGCCCCTCGATGTTGTTCGCCCAGGTCGGAGCATTGGCGTCCTCAAAATCCGCCATGAAGACGTTCGCCCCGCAGTTGAGGGCATTGATGATCATCTTCCGATCGACCGGCCCGGTGATCTCCACGCGCCGGTCGGTCAGATCCGCCGGGATCTTTGCGACAGTCCAGTCTCTCTCGCGGATGTCCTTCGTCTCCGGCAGAAAATCGGGAAGCTCGCCGCCGTCGATCCGCGCTTTGCGAGCCTCGCGCGCCGCCAGCAACTCCTCCCGCCGCGGATTGAACTGCCGATGCAGATCGGCGACAAACGCGATGGCGTCATCGCTCAGAATCGCATCCCACTCCGGCCGCCGCTCGCCGCGTACTTCGACGTTGTTCATGCGTAGAGCAGTGGAGCACGGAGCGCGCCAAGTTGATACCCCTCTGCAAGTTACACTGTCAACGCTTGTGAAGGTGGAGGCGTAAGGTTGTCAACGTTTGTAAAGAAAGTATTGCGTGCCTACTGCGCGGCGAGGATGACCTTCTCCGCGTCTTCCAACTCCGGCATGCGGCGGAGGTAGCCGCATTGCTCGATGAGCGTGCGCGCTTGTTTCAGATCCTCGCGGGCGGCGGCGAGATCGTCGCGGAAGAAGAGGCGGGCGCGGTGGAGGTGGACGTCCGCGAGATGGAGCCGCATCGGGCCGCGCTTGGCGATTTGTTGGGCTTCTTCGAGGTCGGCGCGGGCCTCGGCTGTTCTACTCTGTACCGACCGCAGCCACGCGCTGGTGAGGAGTCCGCGGAGTAGGTGCGTCAACTTACCGGCTTGACGGAAACTCCGAACGGAATCGTCGACTCGCGAAGATAAATTCGGGCTCTGACTGTCGAAGGACAAAGATTTGAGAATCGAGTGGTAGAGCTCAATGCGGCCGAGGGTGAGTTGGTCGAGGGCAATGTCGAGGAGCGCCGTGTTGTGCTCGCGTGACCATTGCAGCGTTTGAGCTACACGCTGCTCGATGTTGAGTGTTGCTGTGAATTGCGATGGCTCCTCCTGGCGTTCGAGCCTGATCGGACGCGCGTTCGAGAGCTGCAAATTGGCATGCTCCAACTGGGCGTGCCATGCGGCGCGCTCACTTTCGGCCATTAGGAGGTCGCAAAAAAGGAACCCATTTAGTGAATATAGCAGTGGGTACTCGGGCCGGTAGTCCCGCTGAATGGCCTCTGCCTCGTCAAAATGCGTCCGGGCCGACTCCGCCAGTCCCGCTTGATGCAGCGCATCGGCGTGCGCGGTACGCGCGCTTGTACTCCAGAACGTGTTACCGCTCTGGTCAGCGAATATCACGCACTGCTCGGCGACTTGCACGGCGGACGCTATATCTCCAAGCGTCAGATCCAGTTCGCTAAGGTTGTTGGCGATAACCGCGGCATGCAGCCACACTTTCTGTGTTGTATGCAGTTGCAGGCCGGTTCGCATCGGCTCGCGCGCTTCGCTCAGGCGGCCGAGGTCACGTAGGAATCGTGCCGTTTCGCCGAGTAACCAAGCTTGTAAGTTCTCCGTGAGTTCCGTCGCCGGCGTTGTCCACGGGACGACGAAAAAAGATGCCATGGCGGCGAGGTTCGCGCCCATCGCGCCGAGTTTTCTCTCAGAGTAGAAGGCGTGCGGGCCACGTGTACCACGTAGGATGCGGTCGTGGTAAACCTCAAGGCACATCTCCTGATACAGCCCGGCCTGGCAACCGTGGGCGACTGCCTGGTAGAGCGGCTGGAGGCCTTCGAGACCCTCTGGCCAGTAAGGCACGCTTGCCTGCAGGTGCTCAGATAGACAGGAGTGCGCCGCCAGCCATGCATGTGGCATATGCTCGCGCAAACGCCGACCAAAATATTCGCGTATCAGCGGGTGAGCTTCAATTGCATTGAGATTTGAAGGCTGAACATTGAATGAGTGGGGTTGCGGTTCGCCGAGCGGAAAGGCGTTGTTTTGCTGCCCTTGTTCCATCACGCTTCTGGCAAGCTCCTCGCCATAGCCAAGGATAAGGCGGGGTTCCCAACGTTGCTCCTCGATGAGGCCGAGTTGGACGAGGCGCTTGATGTGTAGATTCCATTGGGCATCCGTCAGCATGGCGAGTGTATCGGTAAGGCCGGGAATGACTGCGCTTCGAAGCGCGGTAAGGCAATTGGGTGTGGCGGGGCGGTCGAACAGGCCGAGGAGGCGCAATATCGCTACCTCCACAAATCGGCCGCCATTCTCAAGCCATCGTTCATACGCCTCCATCACGTAGAAGGCATGGCCGCTGGTCTCCTCGTAGTCCGCCTCAGTCAGCGAGATGAGATCGCGTTTACGGATGTCACCGTCGTGAGCTTTGGCGAGGTATTTGCCCAGCAGCGTGAGGGTGAGAGCGTGGCCTTTCACATCCGCCGCGAGTTGCTCGCATTCCGTGGAAGTTCCGTTCACACGGAGCTTCTTCAGCAACTCGCCTCCCGCTTCTTTCGAGAGTTTTTCTAGTTTCCACTCCGGCGCTGTACTCGCGTGCCATGTATTCAGCTCCGGCAATTGCTGGCGCGTAGTGACCAGGCAGAGGCCACGGTGGTCCGCTGCTAGGCCGCGCAGGAGGGCACGCAGCGCTTCGTCGCGCAGATCGCCGCTCTTCGCATCCTGCAACGGTTCGAGGCCGTCGAGAATAAGGAGTGCGCGATGCTCAGCGACTAGTCGGGCGAGGCGCTCACCCTTCTGCCATGCGCTAGCGTTGCTGGGAGCGAGATCGTGATCACCGAAGAACTCGAGCGCCTCCTTGACGAAGATATCCGCGGAAGCAGCCTTATCCGCGCCGGTAGCGTCGCCATCCGTGCGAGCACCTTGGCTGTAGAACGACCAGTCGAAGTAGCGTTCGATGCCGCCGTGGTTTTCTTTCGCCAGCGTGTTCGCTGCCCATCGAGCGACCAGTGACGTCTTCCCAACGCCACCCCAGGCGACGATCGTGACGACGTTCTTTTTCTCAGGGCCGTTCCACGCAGCGTCGAGTCTCTTGAGTTCTTCCTCGCGGCCAATGAGCAGGTCGGAGCCGCTGCTGAGGCGAGAGGAAGCGGCGCGGAAGTCGGTGACAGAAGATGGGAAGATCGCGGTCGATGAGTTTGAAAAGTAGTGGTCCTTCGGCTTGTTCTCGTTCAGCGCCAAGCGCTCAAGGATGCGCGTGGCAGCGAGTTCCGGCGTTTTGTCGTCCAAGTCGACGAAGCCGGCTGTCGAATAGATGCCTTTGCCCTTTGCGTGGTCGAACCGGCAAAGCATGACCTGCTCGTTCCTTCGAGTCTTCACGAGATCGAAGATTGCACGCCACTCCAAACCGCACCATTCTTTGTGTTCGTAGTCTGGACAGAAGACGGCGACAACTAGATCGGATTCGTCGTGATAAAGGTCCGGCAGGAGGAAGCCGAGATCATCACGCCCGAACTCTGCTTCGTGGTACTTGTCGTAAAGGATCGCCGCTTCCCCGAAGCGTATAGCCAGAATGCCCGCGACTTGAGCGACGTAGTCCCTCTTTTCGCCCGTGAATGAGAAGGCCACTCGAAAACGTTTGTTGGAATCGCTCACCCGAGAAGGAATACCACCAAGCAGTAGTTAAGAGAAGCCCGGGTGCGACAATAGCGAAAGCCAAATGAACACCCTCGGCACCAAAGTCCGCTCGATCCGCCGTCGCGAGCACCTCACGCAGACCGATCTCGCGGCGAAGCTGGAGATCTCTCCGAGCTATCTCAATCTCATCGAGCACAATCAGCGGCCGTTGCCGGCGCATCTGCTGGTCAAGGTTGCGCAGGTGTTGAAGGTCGATCTCGACTCGTTTGCGGATGACGATCATTCGCGGCTGGCGGCCGATCTTCAGGAAGCGTTCGGCGATCCGATGTTCGAAGAGCATCCGCTGACGACGTCGGACATGCGCGAGCTGTCAGAGCATCCTGCCACCGCACGGGCGGTTCTTGCGCTGTATCAGGCCTATCGATCGACGATCGAGTCGACGCGGGCGCTGGCCAGCAAGGTCTACGACGGCGATGACTTTCGCGGCATCGATCCGGCGCATCTGCCGTCGGAAGAGGTGAGCGACGTCATCCAGCACAACGTCAACTTCTTTCCGGAGCTGGAAGAGATCGCGGGGAGAACGGCCATAGATCGGCAGGATGCCTATCGGTCGCTCGTGCAGCATCTGCGCGAACGGCATCGCATCGAAGTGGCCATCGTTCCGGTCGGACGCGATCGCGCGGCCACGCGGCGGTACGACCCCGAGCGGCGGGTGTTGTCGCTATCAGAAGTACTGCCGCCGTGGAGCAGGCAGTTTCAGCTTGCCCATCAACTCGGGCTCATCGAAGCGGCGGAGGTCATCGACGCCATCGTGGGACGTTCAAAGGACCTCCTCACGACGCCGGAGTCGGCCAAGCTTTGCCGCATCGCCCTGGCCAGCTACTTCGCCGCGGCGCTGCTGATGCCGTACGACGATTTTCTGCGCGTGGCTGAGCAGGTGCGCTACGACATCGAGCTGCTGCAGCATCACTACACCGCCAGCTGGGAGCAGGTCTGCCACCGCCTCACCACCCTTCGCAACCCTTCCCGCCTCGGCGTCCCTTTTCACTTCGTGCGCGTCGACATCGCCGGCAACATCTCCAAGCGCTTCAGCGGCACCGGCATCCGCTTCGCCCGTTTCTCCGGCTCTTGCCCGCGCTGGGATGTGCACGCCGCATTTCTCACGCCCGGCCGCATCCGGACCCAACTTTCAAAAATGCCCGACGGCACGGCCTACTTCTGCGTGGCCCGCACCATCCGCAAGAGCTTCGGTTTCGCCGCCGGCGACGCGATGATGGCGGTGGGCATCGGCTGTCCGGTCGACGCCGCGCGCAAGCTGGTCTACGCCGACGGCTACGACCTCGACAACCTCGACGCCGCCGTCCCCATCGGTACGACCTGCCGCCTCTGCGAGCGCCTCGACTGCGAGCAGCGCGCCTTTCCGCCGCTCCAGCACGGATTCACCATCGACGAGAACGTGCGTGGCGCGTCGTTCTACGCGCCGGCGGGAAAGCCGGCGCTGCCGATCGTGAAGAGGAAGAGATAGAGGGTTTCGCGGTCTCGCAGTTGCGGAGTCTCGCGGTTCATGCAACGACAACCGCGACTGCGTAACCCCGAGACCGCGGAACCGCGAAACCGCTACTGAACCGCCGCTTCCTTCGCGCAGAACTGGTTGAACGACATCGCCAGTTCCGAGGCGATGTCGTGGGCGGCGCGGCCTTCGATCTGGTGGCGCTCGATCATCTTTACCAGCTCGCCGTCGCGGAAGAGAGCCACCGATGGGGATGAGGGACGGTAACCGACAAAGTACTCACGGGCGCGCTGAGTCGCTTCGCGATCGTTGCCGGCGAAGACGGTGATCATGCGATCGGGACGGACCTCGTTTTCGAGGGCCATGGCGATGGCGGGGCGGGCCACGCCGGCGGCGCATCCGCACACCGAGTTCACCACCACCAGCACCGTTCCCTTCTTCTCCTGCAGTACCGCGTCCACTTCCTGCGGGGTGCGGGTCTCTTCAAATCCGAGCTGCGTCAGCTCCGCGCGCATCGGACCAGCAATTCGTTCGTCGTACATGATTTCCTCCGGCGATGTGAAAGGTGAATCGTAGCGGAAAAATTCGTTCGTGCGGTCACCTCGTAACCGCGGCACTCACCGCCGCACCGCCCGCCCTCGCACCATCCCTGCCAGCGTGGTCAGGTCGCGGCTGTCGATCATCCCGTCGCCGTTGGCGTCGCAGCCCCAGCTGGCCCGCACTGGCGCGTTCTGCGCCGTCGTCATCGGCCGCGGGCCGCTGGCCAGCACTTTGCCGAGCGCCGTCACGTCGGACGAATCGACCACGCCATCGCCGTTGCAGTCGCCGCGCAGAGGGACGGTCAGTTTGTAGATGCCGAAGCCTGTGGCGAAGTAGACGCTGCCATCCGCCCCCTCGGTCACATCGATGATCGGATCGGTCTCGTTCTGGATGACTGCCACCGGGTCAGGCATCGGCTGGGCGTAGACGTCGGGGATGTAGTAGAGCGCCTTGGCCACGTAGCTGCCGAGCAGATAGCCGCTGTGAAGGATGGGATTCTGTCCACTGAGCGGCGCCAGCCCTGTCGGGGCGATCACGCTCGAAAACGTGTAGACGGGAGCCCGCGTGCCGGCCACCGGCGGCTCGTTCCCCGCGGTGAACGGCCAGCCACAGTCATCCCCCTCGGATACCACATCGATCTCGTCATCAGCCACGTCGCCGTTGTCGGTGAGGATGACCCGCTGCCGCGCCTCATCCCACGCCAGGTCGAACGGATTACGGACGCCGCGCGCGAATTGCACCGTCGATCCGTCGGGAAGGATGCGCCAGACCTTGCCACCGTTCCACGCCGGATCGGGAGCGAGCAGGCCGACGCCGTAATCGCCGATGGCCAGAAAGATCGAGCCGTCGGGTCCGAGCGCGACATTGCCGCCGTGGTGCTCGGTGGAGGAGCCGCGCTCGGGCATGTCCTTGTCGCAGGCGAAACGATGGATCTCGGTTTCGACGCCGGTGCGCAGGTCGACCGCGGAGACGACGTCGTAGGTCTGATTCGGCCGCGTGTAGTGGACGATGGCGGTGTCATCGTCGCGGAGCGCCAGCCCGATCAGGCCGGAGTTCCCATCGCCGACGGTCGGCAGATGCGCGACCACGGTGTCGGGATAGCGAATGACGTCGCCGCTCTTGATGGAGTAGTAAATCGTCCCTTTCGAGTCGACGGCCAGCGAGGTGATGAAGCCCGGAACGGCGTGCAGGAGCTGCACGCGAAAGCCGGGCAGCGTCGACGCGTTGGCCGCCGAGGCCAGCAGAAGAATCAGGAGGAGTCGCTTCATTCGCCCGACCGACAAACGATAATCGTGCCAGCCTCTTCCCGGGAATGGAGATGACGGGGTCAAGGTTACGAAGGCCCTTGACGCATGAGGGAGCCGCGCCGATAATCGCGCCCCTCGCCGCGGCCGGAACCATCCAGCCGCCAAGCGTCTCTCACCAGTGTCGCGGGGTGGAGCAGTCTGGTAGCTCGTTGGGCTCATAACCCAAAGGTCGCGGGTTCAAATCCCGCCCCCGCAACCAACCTCGATTTGATCTAAGCCGCCGGAAACAGCGGCTTTAGTTTTTTGTGACCTCGCTGTCGCGTTGAGCGAAATCGGATGCAGGTGGGTATTGTCCGTGAATTGTCCGTGTTCTCTTTCGGGCGGCTCATGGCCGCATGGAACTGCACCCCCACGGTATACTCGCAGTCGATGCCCCAAGTCGTCGTGGAACCCGTCATTCGATGGGCCGGAAGCAAGCGGAAGCTCTTGCCCCAGCTTGCTCGCTACTGGAGGCCCGAGTTCAAGCGCTACGTGGAACCGTTCGCAGGATCGGCATGCCTCTTTTTTCGCCTGCATCCAGAGTGCGCCGTCCTCGGTGACATCAATCAGGAATTGATGCTGACGTATCGTCAGATGAAGGCAAACGTTGGGGCAGTCATCACCGAGCTCGCGGGGCTTCGGAAGGGAAAGCGCATCTACCTGAGGCTTCGTCGCACGGACCCGAATTCTCTCCCGCCCGCAGCTCGTGCTGCCCGTTTTCTCTATCTAAATCGCTTCTGTTTTAACGGCCTCTACAGAACGAACGAGGCAGGCCAATTCAATGTGCCGTACAGCGGAAGGCGGTGCGGCAATCTGCCTGAGCCGGTGGAACTCCGCGCAGTCGCTCGACGCCTACGGCGCGTTACCCTTGTTGCCTCAGACTTCGAAGACGTATTGCGGCGCGTGGGCCCCGGTGATTTTGTCTACATGGACCCTCCGTTTCGTGTCAATGGTCGCCGCATGTTCACGCAGTACGACAGCACTGCGTTCAAGCACACTGATTTGTTCAGGTTGAGGCGATGGATGGAGGCACTCGCAAAGCAACGGATTCCATTCCTCGTAAGCTACGCCGGGAGTGAAGAGGCTCAGTTTCTCAGCGACGGCTTCAACACCGAGAATCTCAAAGTGAGGCGCAACATTGCTGGTTTCACCGAGCGGCGAGTCCTCTTTGACGAGGTTCTAATATCGAATATCACGCCGGGGGAGGACGTCTCATGCTAACGCGACGACTCCGTGCTGTGGACGACCAAACTGCTTCGGTTGTCCCCAGTGGTCGGCTGCTGCAGCTTCGCCCCGATCAGCTAAAGCCGAACCCTAACAATCCACGACGGCTGTTTGATCCCGAGCCTCTGCGGGAACTAAAGGAGAACATTCGACAGCACGGCGTGCTGGTGCCGATAACCGTTTACCAGCTCAAGGCTCAGGAGAAGTTCGCCATCCTTGACGGCGAACGCCGATACAAGTGCTGCGTGGAACTGCAAGATGAGGGCCTCCAAATTCGCATCCCAGCAAACGTTGTCGAGCAACCGACCAAGGTCGCTGGATTGCTCTACATGTTCTCCATTCACAACTTCCGAGAGCAATGGGAGCTCATGCCAGTCGCGTACAGCCTGCGGGTGGTGATGCGCGAACTCGGTGAAGACAACGCGATTAAGCTATCGAAACTCACGGGGCTGGGCGCCAAGCAAATTGAGCGGTGCAAGAAATTGCTGGACTTCCCCGAGGAATTTCAACAGCTCTCGCTAGATCCTGACCCGACACAGCGAATACCGGCGAATTTTTGGATCGAGCTACATCCTGTTCTCGCGCTGTACGAGCAGCACCTTCCCGATGTCGTCGAGGAACTGGGTCGCAACGGCATCACAAATCGGATGGTCGAGAAGTATCGATCAGGCGGCGTTAAGAGCGTCATTCATTTTCGGCGAATACTCGAGGCGTTTGAAATCAATGAGGAGCAAAAGAGTACGCTCGTCAACACACTACGGCGCTACGTTGCTGAACCAGCACTTGAAACGCGTGAGGCGTTCGACGGCTTTCTAGCTCCAAAGCGCGGACGTATACAGAACGCAATAAAGGCTTGTGAGGGGTTCATTGAACAGCTCGAAAAAGCCCGACTAGACTTCGCAACGGAAGATCGGCAAACGCTGATTGCAAAACTGAATCATGTTCGGAATTACGTGATATCACTAGTGGACCGCCTCGAAGGCGGTGATGCGGCGGATGACGAGAACACGTCTTGATGCTCAAGCTGCTGAACGCTTATCGTCGAGTGGCGTTCGAGTTTCGCGATTACCGGCCGGCCAGAGTCACCTTAGCTTCGATTGACGAATGGCTTGCACAACACGAGAGGACCGACCGCGCGCTGCTCCTGGACCTACTGCGACACGTTCGCTACGTCGGCGAAGTGGAGGCAAGACGTGCGCTTGTGGATCAGAACAAAGCAATCCTTGGCCAACTGCAGCGCGCCGGTGTTCCATACAAGAAGGTCATTTATGTGCAGGTGCACGATGCCGGTAGTAGCAGCCCTGTAATGCTCAACGAGTTGCGCGACGCGGCGCAGCTCATTCAACGCGGATGTAACTTCGTCGATTCGAAGGATGTCGCCGGAATTGCGCGACTAACGGAGCGGCTCGGGGACGGCGCCATTATCTACGTCGATGACTTCATCGGCTCCGGTCATCAGATGATCGGTGCCAGGAATCACATGATGCAGTATGCAATTGGTTCGTTCTCTGAGTTTGCGCTTGCGGTGTGCATCTGCGAGGAAGGTGCGTACGATCTCACGAAACTCGGTGTTGAGCCGCGCGCGCGATATATACACGCCCGCGCCGATCGTCCCCTTCACGAACTCGGCACCGTTTTCGACGCTGCGAAGAAGCAACGACTGATCGACCTCTGCGCGGCGATCGACAAGAAGGGCGGACTCGGGTATGAACAGATGGCGACAATGGTCGTCCTGTACCGCAACGCACCGAACACGTGCCCCCGAATTTTGCGAGGCAGCCAAGGGCAGAGTCCAATGAAAGGGCTCTTCCCCCGAACTACAGACTTGCCGGTATCAGATTAGCTGAAGACTGGCGAGATAGGCTTGGGTTTTCGTCATCGCGTCGCGTAGGTCGCGCTCGTCGGTGATGTTGTACCGGTCGAAGACCGCCCCGGTGCGGTGGCCGCTGATCTTGATGGCGACGCTCTCGGGTACGCCGGCGCGGACCATGTTCCGGACGGCGGTGCGGCGGAAGTCGTGGAAGAGTTTGTGGCCGACGCCTGCGGCGGTGCAGGCGGTCGCCCATGACTTTTTGAATTCGTGTATGGGTTGCCCGTCGCGGTGGAAGACGTAGCGCGGGCGACGCCGCGGAAGAGATACGGGTTGGGCCGTCACAGCGGCGAAACCTTCGCTAAAACTCTCCGTACACTACATCGCATTGACAAGTACCTTGTCAGAAAGCATTGTGGAATCGTGACGGATCTCTCGTTCGACAACTGGATGACGCAGCTTCGGAAGGGGCTGCTCGAGCTGGCGGTCCTCAACTCGATCGTCGCTGCGCCGCTCTATGGCTATGACATCGTCCGCCGTCTGAGTGACGTCGACCATCTGGTGATCACCGAGGGGACGGTGTATCCGATTCTGAGCCGGCTGAAGAACAGCGGGCTCGTCGAGACGTACATCGAGGAGTCGCAGGAAGGGCCCGCGCGCAAGTACTACCGGCTCACGCCGCGCGGCCGCGCCGAACTTCATCGGATGAACCAGCACTGGGACAGCCTGCACCAGGCCATCGGGGGTCTGCGAAAGCAAGGGAAGCGATGATGGACATGACACCTGCAGCACGCCAGCAGCTTGACGAATACCTCCAGCGCCTGCGGAGTGAGCTGCGCACGACGCGCGCCGACGTTGCGGAGGAAGTGGAGCAGAGCGTGCGCGAGCACATCGAGATTGCGCTCGACGATGCGCCGACGCCCGTCAGCGGCACCGACATGATCGGCATCCTCGACCGACTCGGATCGCCCGAGCAATGGTTGGGCGAAGAAGAGCGCGCAGTGGCGAATCGCATCGGCCGCTCCGGAGCCGACGACTCTCGCCTTCCGTACGTGGCATTCGGACTGGTCCTCGCGTCGATCGTCTCATTCATGTTCTTCGGCTTTCTGCTGCTGATCCCGGCGATGTTCGTCAGCCGCGCCTGGATCGAACAGAAGCGCGAACGCGGCGAGCCGCTCGGTTCCAAACGCTGGCTCGTCTATCCGTCGATCGCGTTCGTGCTCGCGTTCGTTGCGCTGTTGCTCATGCTCGGACCACCGCTCGGCGCGATGGCGCTCGTCCGCGGCCACGTGGGGCAATCGTTCGACGTCCCTGCGGATCCGGCCTGGGAGCTCCGCTTCGATGCAGGTCTTCGCGCGGTGATGTTCGGCGCGTGGTGGATCGTCGCCGGCGCGCTTTGCGCCGCGTTCATCCGGCCGATCCGCTTTCTCTTCCTGCCGCTGCTCGATCGGGTACGCCGAAAACATTTCGCGGTCCTCTCCGCGATCGGGGCTCTTCTGGCCGCGACGGGCGCTGCGCTCATCTACTACCGGCACTAAATCGACCTGACGGAGATCTTCACGACGGACGCAGCGCGCCCGTCCGGGGGATGTCTGTCTACGAGGAAACCATCGCCATGTCATTCGAACTGCGGATCGATCAACTCTCCAAGACCTACCCGAACGGCACCCACGCTTTGAAGGGTGTATCGCTCGTGATCCAGCCCGGAATGTTCGGACTGCTCGGGCGGAATGGCGCCGGCAAGTCGACGCTCATGCGCACCATCGCCACGCTGCAGGAACCCGATTCCGGGACGATCACGTTCGGAGACCCTTCGACAGGCTCAGGGCAGGTCATCGACGTCATCCGCGACAAAGAGCGGCTGCGCGAGACGCTTGGCTACCTGCCGCAATCCTTCGGCTTCCATCCACGCGTGAGCGCCGAGCGGCTGCTGACTCACTTCGCAATCATGAAAGGCGTCGTTGACGCCGGCGCGCGTCACGACGTCGTCGAGGCGCAGCTGCGCCGCACGAACCTGTGGGACGTCCGCCACAAGCGCGTCGGCACCTTCTCCGGCGGGATGCGCCAGCGGCTCGGCGTCGCCATCGCGCTGTTGGGGAACCCGAGGCTGATCATTGTGGATGAGCCGACGGCGGGACTCGATCCGGAAGAGCGCGTGCGCTTCCTCAACCTGTTAGGCGAGATCGGCCAGTCGAGCGCGGTGATCCTCTCGACGCACATCGTCGAGGACGTCGAAGAGCTCTGCAGCAGCCTGGCGGTCATCGATCGCGGCGAGATCCTCCTCACCGCGACACCGGCGCAGGCCATCGCGCAGGTGCGCGGGAGCATCTGGCGGAGGAGCGTCAGCCGTGAGGAGCTGCCGGCGCTCCAGCGCGAACACGCGGTGATTTCCACCAAGCTGAAGGCGGGACAGACCATCGCGCACGTGTATGCGCGGCACTGGCCCGGCGCGGGATTCGAGCCGGTCGAGCCGGACCTGAAGGACGTCTACTTCGCCGTGATGGGCGGACATGCCGGCGTGCGGGCGGCGGCATGAGACTCGCCGAGACCTTCCGCTACGAGCTCGCCTACCGGCTGCGCTCCGCCTCGACCTGGCTCTACGGCGGCTTGCTGTTTCTCCTCGCCTTCTACGTCGTGCACGTCGACAACGGCGGCAGCCACACGATCACCGGCAACGCGCCGTTTCGCGTCGCGGAGATCACCGCGCTCTTCTGCGGTCTCCTGGGCATGCTCGTGACGGCCGCGCTCTTCGCCGATGCCGCGCTGCGCGATCGCGCCTCGCGCATGGATCCGCTCCTCTTCACCACCCGCCTGCGCCCCGCCGAATACCTCGGCGGCCGCTTTTTCGCCGCGCTGCTGGTGAACGCGGTGCTGCTGCTCGCCACTCCACTCGGGCTCTTCATCGGCTCGCTCATGCCGTATCTCCAGCGCGAAGGGCTCGGCCCGAATCACCTCTCCACGTACGTGCAGCCGGTGCTGCTCTTCTCGCTGCCGAACCTCGTGCTCGTCGGCGCGCTCCTCTTCACCATTGCCGTGCTCTCCCGTCACGCGATCGCCGCCTACCTCGGCGCGATCGCGATCTTCGCCGGCTATCTCGTCGCGGCAGGCCTGTGGGGCGGCATCACCAATCCACTGCTCTCCGCGCTCGCCGATCCGCTCGGCATCAACGCGCTCAAGGCGATGACGAAGTACTGGACCGCGGTGGAGCGAAACGTGAGGACGATCGGCTTCCCGGCAATGCTCCTCGTGAACCGCGTGCTGTGGCTCGCGATCGCCGGCGGCGTGCTGGGAGTGCTGCTGCGCACCTTCCGATTCACGGAAAGATTCGGACTCGGCCGGGTTGATTCTGCGCCTAACGAAGTTCCTCGGGTCCTGGGCGGAGCTGCTCCGAAGGTCGCCGGCGTGTTCGGCCGGCGCACGCGGATCCTGCAGACTCTGGCGGTGATGCGCGAGGCGCTGACGGACATCGCCTCGGGGTGGCCGTTCCGCGTCGCCTTCGTCGCGGCCATCGCGCTGGTGCCGCTATTGGGATGGGACGTCGGCGCTCACTACATCGACACGGTGACCTGGCCGGTGACTCATCTCGTCGCGAGCGTCGTCATCGCGGACGGCGCGGTCTTCATCCCGTGGGTGATCATCGCCCTCTTCGCCGGTGAGCTGGTTTGGAAGGACCGCGACTCCGGCGCCGCGGAGATCGCCGACGCCGTTCCTGTGCGCACCGCGACGGTACTCCTCGGTCGCTTCCTCGCGCTGATCGGCATCATCGTGGTCTTCCAGTTCGCGCTGATGCTCGGCGGCATGCTGCTGCAGGCGCTGCATGGTTACTACGTGTTCGAGCCGCTGCTCTACGCCAAGATCCTGTTCGGCTTCAAGCTCGCCGACTTCATCCTCCTCGGCGCGCTGGCGATGACGATTCACGTCCTGGTGAACCAGAAGTACATCGGCCACCTGCTCATGATCATGGTGATCGTCCTGACGCAGGGCGCGCTGTACCACCATCTGCTGGTCTACAACAGCGCGCCGGAGTGGACGTACTCGCAGATGAACGGCTTCGGACCGTTCGTTGCGCCGTTCATCGCCTTCAAGCTGTATTGGGCGGCCTGGGCGCTGCTGCTCGGCGTCGTTGCCTTTCTGTCGTGGCCGCGCGGCCCCGAGCTCGGCATCCGCAAGCGGTTTGTCGCGGCGCGGGCTCGTTTCACCGCGCCGGTGATGCGCCTGGCCGGCGCCGCCGGCCTGCTCGTTGTCGTATTGGGCGGCTTCATCTTCTACAACACGAACATCCTCAACGAGTACCTGTCGTGGGACCGCGGCGGCGCACCGCAGGCCGAGTACGAGCGTCGCTACGGTCGTTACAGAGATCTTCCGCAGCCGGTGATGGCGGCGGCGGACCTTCGGATCGAGCTCTATCCTGAACAGACGGCTGTCGACATGAGCGGTACCTACCGCCTGGTCAACAGGACCGGCGCGACAATCCGAACGGTGCACGTCGAGACGCCGCGCGAGCGTGGCGGATACGCGGTGCGCTCGATGTCGTTCGACAGGGCATCGGGACCGCGACTGACGGATGGGGTGCACGGCTACCGGATCTTCGAGCTCGCCCAACCGCTCGCTCCGGGCGAAGCGCTGCAGTTCCGATTCGACGTGTCGTTCCGTCCGCGCGGCTTCGCCGAGCGCTGGCAGCAAACGAAGGTCGTGCGCAACGGCAGCTACTTCGACCGGATGCTGCTGCCATTCATCGGTTATCAGCCGTTCGAGATCACGGACGCGAAGGAGAGGGGGAGATACGGGCTGCTGCCGAAGAAGGCGATGGCGGCGCCGGGTGATGCGGATGCGAGACGCTATTCGAACGTCGTCCGCGATCTCGACCGCATCCCGGTGGAGACGGTCGTCGGCACTTCGCTCGACCAGACCGCGATCGTGCCGGGCGTGCTGCGCCGCAGCTGGACGGAGAACGGGCGTCGCTACTTTCACTACGGCACGCGAGAGCCGGAGACGTTTGCCACGGCGGTGTTCTCGGCAAGGTACGCGGTGGCCGAGGGAAAGTGGAATCACGTCGCGCTGCAGGTCTTCCATCACCCGCCGCATAGGGCGAACGTCGCTCGCATGATCGCCGCGATGCAATCGTCACTCGACTATTACACCTCCCAGTTCGGACCGTATCCGTATCAGGAGCTGCGCATTGTCGAGGTGCCGCCGTACAGCATCAACGGCCGCGCCTTCCCCTCCGCCCTGGCGCTCGCGGAGCAGAACTTCATTACACGCGACGAGAAGGGGCAGGCCGACCTCACCTTCTTCGGGACTGCGCACGAGACGGCGCACCAGTGGTGGGGCGGACAGGTTCGTCCCGCCTACGCGAAGGGGCGCTCGTTCGTCTCCGAGTCGCTCGCGAACTACAGCGCCATGATGGTCACCGAGAAAGTTCTCGGCCCCGCCGCAGCGCGCCGCGTCTACGACTATCAAATGGAGCGGTATCTCACGAACCGCGCGCAGTTGGGCCGCGACGTCCCGCTGCTGGAGGTCGACGAGGCGCCGTACGTGTCGTACGGAAAAGGGGCAGTCGCGCTGTACACGTTGCGCGAGCAGATCGGCGCCGGCGCGGTCAATCTCGCCCTGCGCCGCCTCCTCGAAAAGTACCGCCACGGCGGACCGCCATATCCGACGTCACTCGACCTCTACGCGGAGCTTCGCGCGGTAACGCCGCCGCCGCTGTATCCGCTCCTCACGGATCTCTTCGAGACGATCACGTTGTGGGATTTCAAGACAAAGTCCGCGACTTCGCGACGACTGCCTGATGGTCGATACGAAGTGACGCTCGATATTCGTGCGCAGAAGCTCCGCGCGGACGAGGTCGGGCGCGAGACGCCGGCGCCGATGAACGATGTGGTCGACGTGGCCGTGTTTGCTACGGGCAACGACAGGCCGATCTATTTCGCGCGACACCGTCTGAAGAGCGGCAAACAGACGTTGACGATCCTCGTGTCGCAGCAGCCGAGCTGCGCAGGCGTGGACCCGGAAGGAAAGCTGATCGAGCGCGTCAGAGAAGACAACGTGGTGAAGGTGACGGAGTAAACGCGAAGCGCCGGACCCAATCCTCACCTGATCTTCTTCGCTCGCACCGGCTGCTCCCCTTCTCCGAACGTGTACTCGAGCCCCGTGACGACGTCGCCCTCGCGAATGAATCGAATGCGGGTATCCGTCGTCACCTTGAAGAAGAAATCGCCCTTCGGTGAGGCGAACATCTCTGATCGATCGCCTTTGGGGATGTCGATGAAGAGACGCGTTCCCTCGCGCGTGATCGTCTGCGCATGCGTCTCGTCGCGGCCGTAGCCACCGACGTAGGACGCGATGGTGGCCTCGTCGAGCGTGATCGAAGGTTCGTAGTGCGCGGCGCGCGCGCTGAGCCACTTGTTCATCACCGCCGCCGCGGCGTCTTTGCACGGATCGTCCGACTTCAATACGAAGTGCCGCAGGAACGCGCAGGCAAACGGATTTGTCTCGCCGGCACCGGGGACGTGGAAGCCGTCGGCGAGAGCTTCGCTGTTCGCCAGAAGAATCAGCGAGACATTCTTCCCCGGCACTTTGAAATACAGCGCGGAGAATCCCGATCCCCAGTTGCCGGTGTGCCAGATCAGGCGCTCGCCGCGGTACTCGTCGGTGAACCAGCCGAGTCCGTACGGCAGGGGCTGGCCTGCGTTCGATACGAACGGCGTCCACGCCAGCTCCTGCGTCTTCGGCGGGAGAAGAACGTGGCGATCGATGGCAATGTCGTACTTCGCCAAGTCGCGCACCGTCGAGAGCAACCCCGCCGAGGCACCGATGTCTCGGTGTGGGTACGCGCTGTAGACGATCTCGCCCTTTCCGTAGAAGGCGTACGGTCTGGCGAACCGGGCCAGGTTCGCGGCGTAACGGCTCGTGAGCTCAGGATCTTCGATCACGTCGTGGCCCGGAACGCTTTCTGTCATTTGCAGCGGGTCGAGAATCCGCTGCGTGATCACCTGCCGAAACGGCGCGCCGTACTTCTTCTCGATCACCGGCGTAATGGCGTAGTAGAGGTTTCCGTTGTAGGCGAATTGATCGCCGGGCGTGCCCGCGGACGTGTGGCTGAGGATGTGACGAATCTGCACGCGCGGATCGGTAATCGTTCCTGAATATCGCGCCGGGGTGTACGGCGCGATCGGCTCATCGAGCGACAGCTCTCCCTTCTCGACGAGCTGTAAGACCAGCACAGAGCCGAACGTCTTCGTGACCGAGGCGAGGTGGTAGAGCGTGTCCGGCGTGGCCGGGATGCGGTTCTCGAGGTCGGCGTATCCGAAGCCGTGCATCCAGAAAACCTTCTGGTCCTTGACGATCGCCGCGGACATGCCGGGGATGTGCAGCGTCTGCCGGAGTTCGTCCGCATCCCGTTCGAAACCCCTGATCCGACCGGCATCCGTAGTCGCGCACGCGGCCAGCGCGAGGGCGAGTACGACCGGTACGAGCCTTTTCATGAGGGAGTCTCCCGAAATGGAAGAGACGACGCGCGCGCCTCGCGGTTAGCTGATCGATGAGGAAGGGGTAGGAACCAGCCTCTTCTCGTCACTCCTCTTATATAGATGCGTCCCTGTCTGATTCTTCTCATCGTGGCGCTTCCGCTCCGGGCGCAAATGGCGGAGACGATTACCGTCACCGCCCCGGCCCGCCGCCCCGAGCGGATCGTCGAAGCGCCGGCGTCGATCGGCGCGCTCACAGCGGAAGAGATCGCGCGGCGTGGGTTGGACGGGCAGGTGCCGCGGCTCGTCGCGGCGATGCCGGGCGTACAGTCGCCGCAGAACGGCCTGTTCGACTTCAGCCTCAATGCTCGCGGGTTCAACAGCTTTCTCAATCGGCGCGTGCTGATGTTGATCGACGGACGCGATCCGTCGATTCCGATCTTCGGCGGCGCGCAAATGTGGGCGTCATTCCCGCATCCGCTCGATGAAATCTCGGCAGTCGAGCTCGTGCGCGGTCCGGGCGCCGCACTGTACGGCTCGGGCGCGTACAACGGCGTGCTCAACATGGTCAGCAAACGACCGCGCGACGAGACTGGCGGCGCGGTGCGCATCACGGCCGGCGAGCTGTCGGCGCTGCGAGGCGAAGTGCGCGTCTCGGCGCGCCTTACGCCTTCGCTGTTCGGGCGCGTCATCGCCAGCCGGTTCCGCGGCGACGATTTCACGCGGCCGCGCGTGACGTCGGTCGAATACGCGGGATTGCCGAACGAGCGCGTCGCGCCAGTCGACGACCGCGCCGACATCACCTCCGCATCCGCACGGCTCGATCAATCCATCGGTGATCGCTACGTCCTGACGATCGAAGGGGCCAGACGCTGCTCGACGGCATCCTCATCGGCGCCGGTACAGGGCGGCTCAATCTCACCGACACGAAGCACCCGTGGGGCCGCGTGAACGTCAACACGCCGCAGTGGAACGTCTCCGGCTCGTACACCGGCGAGACCGATGACCGCATGGTGGACCTCGGCAGCGGCTCAGTTTCCTATATCGATTCGTATCGCGCCGCTGTCGAAGCGCAGTGGCACGGTACGTACGCGCGCGACCGTGTTCACGTCGTCGCAGGTCTTGCCGCCGACACGCTTTCGCTGGACACCGCAGATCCGTCGGGGCGTCAGACGATCCTGCCGCGGCCGGAACGCGAGCGCGGCCACGCTGTCTTCGGCCAATGGGAATTCGCGCCGAGGCCTGGATGGAATCTCGTCGCCTCGGCGCGATGGGACGACACCGATCGCTCGCCGTCGCATCTCTCGCCGCGCATGGCGGTCGTGTGGGAGTTCCGTCCGCAACAGAGCGTTCGCGCCACCTATGGCAATGCGTTCCTCAGGCCGACACTCGTTCAGCGCACGCTCGAGTCGCCGGTCGCGCCGCCGCTCGATCTCAGCGCGCTCGAACAATCGCTCGCTCCGCTCCTGGGCGGCGTGCCACTCGGATTGAGCAATGTGCCGCTGCTGCTCGCCGGCAACAGCGGTCTCGTGCCGGAGCAGGTCGATGGATTCGAGATCGGCTATCGCGGCACCGTGGGATCGCGCGCGGCCATCAATGTCGTCGTCTATCGCAATCGATTGACGAACTTCGTCTCGCAGGTGTTGCCACAGCTCGGCACGCCGTTCGGCCGGATCAATCCGAACTATGGACCGTATCGTCCGCCCGATTCGCTCTCGCCCGCGGCATCCGCCGCGGTGCTCGGCGCGTTGCAGAGTGCGCTCGGACCGAACTTCGCGTTCCTGTCGAACGATCTGAAAGGCAAGCCGGTGCTCGTGTTGCTCTCGTTCACGAACTTCGGCGAAGTGCGAACGCAGGGACTCGAGCTCGGAGTGACGATGCTCGTCGCGCGGAACGTGAGCGTCGATGCCAGCTACACGTTCTTCGACTCCGACGTGATCCGCGGAGGCGGCCCGCTCGTGCCGAACGCGCCCCGCCATTCCGCATCGCTTGCGATGACCTATACGCGCAATCGGGTCGATCTTGCCGCCACGGTGCGCTACGTCAATCGCTTCGACTGGCGCGACGGCTTCGATGTTGGCGAGGTGCCGTCGTACAGCGTCGTCGACGCGACCGCCTCGTGGCGCGTGCGCGATCCGTGGACGCTCGCCGTCGACGTCTCGAACGCGGCGAACAAGGCGCACTTCGAAACATTCGGCGGAAACGTCCTCCGCCGCCGGGCGATGGCGAGCGTCAGATACGCGTGGTGACTACTGCTTCCTGCACGACTCGGTGTCGAGCTCGATCCAATTGCCGCCCACCTGGGCCTCGCTCTTGTGCTCGATCGTGCTCTTGTTCCTGCGCACGAATGTGTCGCGCGTCGGGAACGACGTCCCGCCCGCGCTCATCTCGCCCGACCAGACGATCGTGTCGCCGTTCCAGCCGTCCGACTCGACCGCCACGCGGCCGCCGAAATTATTGACGGCGTAGCCCGCCAGTTTCTTCAGCTTCTCGTCATAGCCCCAGTAGACGTGCCCTGCCGCCGGATGCGGATTGCTTTTCGTCTTCTGTTCCGCGTAATTCGCGTGCAGCCAGAAGCTGTTCAGCACCCACGTGACATGAATCGTGGCAATCGTCGGATGCTCCGGCCCCCATTGCGTCTTGAACGCCTTGCCAGTGCACCGCCAACTGCCCGCGAATGGCTTCAGATCGCCAAGGCGGGAGGATGGCGCGGTCTGGGCGAATGCGCTGGCAGCAAGAATTGTGAAGATGACGACGTACACGCGCTTTATCAAGATGACCTCCTCAGCGTTTCTTCACGGCATCTAAACGGAATATGGGAAGGATGGAATGATGATAGCAGGTCGGCAGCCAATGGCGACGCGTGCGGGTATCCTCAGCGCCATGCGCCCTCCGATTGCGGTCCGTCTGCTCGTTGCCGCTCTCGCGCTCGTCAGCGCGACGGCTTCTTCGACCACCGGCGGCGCCCGGAAGACCAAGCCGTGGACGGCGACGGGGCGCGTGGTGGACGTACAGGGTCGGCCGGTAGCGGGCGCGGCGCTCGATGTCAGCATCACTAACCATGAATATCGGTCCGTGACGATCGGCCGGGGAGTCAGCGGTGCCGATGGCGGCTTTGCGCTCCGCCTCACTACGAACGAGTACGGTGACCTGGGCCTCGGCGTCGACGCGCCGGGCTTCGCGCACTGGGGTTGGGCCGGCTTTCCTCGCGGCGTCGCGGACGAGAAGATCGTGCTCCATCGGATCATCGATCGGCCGTTCATCGAAGGCCTCCGTGCGGTACGCGACCCGGCCGAACGCGCCCGTCGGGTGCTGGAGATCGCCGCCTCGGATGACCTCCCGGAGATCGAGCAGATGTTGCCGTACCTCGGCGAGCTGCGGGCGGAGCTCGCAGCGATCGTCCGGGCCGGGACGACTGAGCCGAGGGACCGCAGGGACGGCTCCTCCCCATCCGACCACGCCGCGCGCCTGTTAGCGTATTGGGCCGACCCTGCGGACGACGTGCTCGTCGTGCCTTGGCTCAAGAAGAACTGGGGCGGCAGGCCTGCTCATGTGGCGCACCTTGGCCTCTCCGCAGCGTCCATCCAGGAGGTCTGCGATCGCTGGCGCGAGATCCACTTCGCCGATCAGGGCATCTCGGGCCCCCAGCCCTGGAACTCCTGCCTGAATCCAGTGGTGGACCCCACCGGCAGCCACGCCCTCGCGCTGTTTCGCGTCAAGTACGCCTACTGGGGTTACGACATGCACCTGGTGATGCGGCGGGAGGGCGATCGATGGGTGCTGCGCGGGGTCGCTGAGAACGGCATTTTCCACTACAGACACTGAAAACGGTCCTCCTGATGACTACGTTTGACCGATTAATGTTGCCGGTCCCTTCGAACGCGTGAGGCATGAGCGACACACATAAAACGATCGAGGCCGTGTGGAAGATCGAGTCGACGCGGCTCATCGCCGGGATTGCCCGCGTCACCCGCGACATCGGCATTGCGGAGGAGCTCGCGCAGGACGCGCTTGTCAAAGCTCTCGAACGATGGCCGGACGAAGGGATCCCGGAAAAACCTGCCGCATGGCTGATGACCGTGGCAAAGCTGCGTGCCATCGACGCTCTTCGCCACGGGCGGATGCTGGAGCTCAAGCATGGAGAGATTGCGCGAGAGCTGGAATCCCAGCAGCAGCGGCTGGGTGAAGCAATGGATCAGGCGTTGGATCAGGTCATCGATGATGACGTCCTCCGCCTGATTTTCACCGCCTGCCATCCGGTGCTGCCCGTTGAGGGGCGTGTCGCGCTGACGCTGCGCCTGGTCTGCGGTCTCACCACGGCGGAGATTGCCCGCTCGTTCCTGGTGCCGGAGAAGACGCTGGGGCAACGGATCTTTCGAGCGAAGAAAACACTGTCCGAAGCGAAGGTTCCCTTTGAGACTCCGCGCGGCGACGAGTTGAGAAAGCGGGTTGAATCGGTGCTGTCGGTGGTCTACCTGATCTTCAACGAGGGATACACAGCGACCGCAGGCCACGAGTGGATGCGGGCAACGCTGTGCGAGGACGCGCTCCGCCTTGGGCGCATGCTGGTGCAGCTGCTGCCCGAGGAGCCGGAGGTGTATGGGCTGCTGGCGCTGATGGAGTTGCAGGCGTCGCGCACGGCGGCGCGTCGCGGACCAACCGGCGCAGCTGTCCTCCTGCCCGAGCAGGACCGTTCGTTGTGGGATCGCACACAAATTCAGCGAGGACTGGCTGCGCTCGCTCGCGCTCAGGAGCTCGGTGGGGGCGCGCGCAGTTACACCCTGCAGGCGGCCATCGTGGCGTGTCACGCGCGAGGGAACAGCGCGGCGGATACCGACTGGCAGCGGATCGTGCTCCTCTATGACGCACTGCTTCAGCTCACCCCCTCTCCGATCGTGGCGCTGAACCGCGCGGTGGCCGTCGGAATGGCACGCGGACCGGCCGCTGGACTCCAGGCGCTGGATGCTCTCGCCGCTGAGCCGGCGCTGGCCAACTATCATCTTTTCCCGAGCGTCAGAGGAGATCTGCTCGTGAAGCTGGGACGACATGCCGAAGCTCGTGACGAGCTTCAACGCGCTCTTGCGATGACGGACAACGTTCGCGAGCAGGAGTTGCTGTCGAAAAAATTAGAGCAGATGTAGAAATCGGGTCCGGCCATTCGTCGACAGGATGAAAGAGCGAACAGATAAAGGAGAACTCATGCCGCATTACCTGGTAGCCAGTCACCTCCCCGACAATTTCGATCCGTCCTCGGTGGACGAAACCATGGTCCGCGCGATCAACGACCTCAACGACGAGCTGGAAGCTGCCGGCGCCAGGATCTTCGTCGGCGGGCTCAGCCCGGCCAGCCAAACGAAGACGTTGCGGGCGCAGCCCAATGGCGACGTGATCGTGACCGACGGACCGTACCTTGAAGCGAAGGAGCACGTGGGCGGTTTTTCGATCCTGGAAGCCGCCGACATGGACCAGGTGCTGGCGTGGGCCCGCAAGTCAGTCGTCGCCAGCCGGATGCCGGTCGAAGTGCGCGAGATCCCATACAGCAACCTGCCGAACGGCACAGCGCACCCGTCGCGGCAGCGGCAAAAGACGTGAGGACCGGCTCCTCGTCCGACCTCGTGTTCATGAGGTTCGCGGCAGTCTGTGCGCGAGCCTCATAACCCGAGGGCGGGTTCAGACCTGTCTCTGCAACCAAGATGACCTCTTTTGATGGTCGACGCTTGCGTCGGCCATTCGCATTTCTGACGTCCGCAGAAAATGCGAAAACTAACCGTATTTAGAACGTGACGCTCGATCAGGTTCGCCATCGCCCGACGATGCCAGCGGCCGTACAAACCAACGATTTTTCTTGGTTTCGGTTACGCCGAGGTAGGGAAATTCCGTCTTCAGTCACTCCTATCAGATGAACCCAATCAACTGAGGGAGACCATCGTATGGTGACTTCGTCGCAAGCGTCACGCGCCTTCGGCCGCGTCGTCCAGAAGTCGTTCTATGTCGCAATCACCATCGCCGCGATCCTGATCCTGCTCCTTCTCGATGGCTGGCAAAAGAAAGCCACCACCGACGCGGGGCTCACGTTCGGCAATCTCCAGGACTTTTTCAAGGAAGCGCAGGAGCCCGCGCGCTCCGGCCTCCAAGCCGTCGCGACTGCCGTACCGAGCAGCCTCACTCTTGCGGATCGAGAGGCGGTCATGGCGAAGGTTGAGGGGGCGCTGCGCCACACGCCACCTCAGCTAAAGCTTCCGCCCGACATCGAGGTGTGGCGAACCGCGCTCGCCGAGCGTGAGGACGCGCTGAATCGGCGGGCGAAGCTTCTCCGCGAGCTGGAAATCCGGCAGAACGGTCTGCTGCAGGATCTCGACAGCGCGGGAAAGGAGTACATCGCCAAAAGAAGCGAGCTTGAGGTGTTGACGGCAAGCCTTTCGGCCGCGAAGGACAAACTGGCGAAGAAGGACCTCGAGGATTTGCAGAAAAAGGTCGCCGCAAGAAAAGACGAGTTCGACCTGCTCGGAAAGAAGCTTTCCGCAAGAAGAGAGGAGCTCGACGCGCTGGCCAGCGACCGCACACGCATCGAGAATGCCTACGCCACGCGCATCAATCTGAGAGCCGCGACGGCGGCTCCCATCCGCGAGGCATGCCGTGCGGAGCTGGATCGAGTGATCAGCGCCGCCATTCGGCATCGGCCGCTGATTCCGTGGCTGAGCGTGGCGGTAAATGACTTCATCCGAAACCTCGTCGATCACACCCACCCGCTCCATTTTGTCTACGAATTGCTGTGGTATGCCGCCCTCATCGTCGCGGTGCTGAGCCTCGCTGCATTCCTGATGATCGTATTCGTCAACCTGATCGGCTCGTCGACGGCGGAGTCGACGTTCAACGAACGCATTCCCGAATTGATCAAAGGCGCTCCCGCGGCTCTGAAGGAGGCCTCGCTCGGGCAGACGGCGAAGACCGTCGCCGCTCTATTCGCCGCCGCCACCATCAGCACTGTCGCGGTGAAGGGAACCATCGCCAGTGCTGCAAGCAGTCCGATCAACGACCAAAAGACAGCTGCGACCAGCGTCTCGGCGGCTGCTGGTACACCGGAGCGGCCGGGAAAGCCATCCGACGGAAAACAGGGCATCAAGGAAGAGAAAGGAGATCCGGGCGATCCAGGCAAAGGCGACGCCGGTGCGCAGGGACTCACGGGGCCGGCCGGCGGCAAGGGCGACAAAGGGGACAAAGGCGACAAAGGCGACAAAGGAAACCAAGGCGACCGAGGTGGCGACGGAAAGCGGGGTGATCGCGGCCTAAATGGGGCCGACGGAGTGGTCCCCGAGCAGTGGCACGACGAATTGACGGAAGGGTTTGAGTTGCTGAGTCAGAAAGTGGCGGCGGCCCAAGCCGACGCGGCAAAGGCACAGCAGCTCAACGAAGCCACGAAGCAAGCGTTGAGCGATGCTTCGGCCAATCTCGGCAAAGCCGACATTCAGGAAAAAGACCAGCGAAGTACATTCGACACCGGCGTGGTGAAACAGGTCGAGCTTCGCCAAGGCGGCGGATTCTGGGCATCGATGCCGTGGAATCAGAAGTACAGTCTCGGTCCGGTCGCGGCGGAGGCACTCAAGAGTAAGGTCGGCGACGATTGTGTTGCAGCGGCATTGGCCGCTATGACCAACATGCCGCCGCTGACACGGTCGGAATTCCACAAAACTTATGTCGCTGCGATTGTCAAAGCGCGAGATGAAAAACGATGTCAATCGGTGCTCCCACCGATCGACACCGTCGTCAAACGCACCGAGCCGGCTGTGCTGACGCTCGCGCGCATTCCGCGATAAATCAGGAGAGACTTGGCCATGGACACCTTCACCGCACCCGCACCGGCCGTACCGGCACCGTCCGAGCCACCGCATGCGACCGATCCGTACACACGAGCCGCCGAAGCGCTGCTGAGTGTCACAGCGTTCTGCGGCACGATCGCACTGGCGTTGCTCTATCCTCAGACCAGTCTGGCGGCTATCCTCGTGGTGATCGCAGTGATCGCGTTCTTCACGTCGATCTTCTGCGAGGAGAAAGCGGAGAAGCGGGCAGCGGAGCCTCCGGATGAGGGTCTGGCCGCCGACATTGAAGCGCTTCGCATCGCGAACCTCCGAAAGCACATGAAAAGGCGGCAGTATCTGGTTACGAAGGAGCGCCTGCTGACTCTGGAAGATCATGGCGTAGGCCGCGACGTGCGGGCGAGCCTGGTCAGCAAATTGGACGGCGACAAACCGGTGCCGATGTCGGGCGAAGATCTGTTGGACTATCTCGATGAGTGCGTTGCGACGAAGCGAGTCGACGAAGAGTTGGACCAACTCGACCGCTATCTCCGCTGGCAGCCGCCCAAGCCGAAGCCCACGCACGACGATCAGAACCCGAAACCTGAAAATGCAAAAGCAAACAAAGAGACGCCAACTTTCGCGCACACAAAGCTAATCTAACGGCGGGACGCTTTCCTCCGACGCAGGCGCATCGGGAGATTGCTGACCGAAGTGATCGGAGTTTAGGCCCAAAACCCCTCACACCCACATGTAGCGATCATCACAGTGCCAGGAAGAGCCTTCCCGTTACCTTCCACTCGTGCAAGCAACCACGTTGACGGAAACACCTCTGAGAGCGGTCGAAAAGCGGGAGCATCGCGCCGCCGGCGAGGTGCTGTTTGCGGAGGGGGAGACGCCGTCCGGCGTCTACGTCCTTCATGCGGGTGACGTCGAGCTGGTGTTTGCGCCTCGTGAAGGGGAGCCGAAGCCGTTGCGGGTCGTCAATCCGGGGCGGATTCTGGGGTTGAGCTCCGTGGTCATGCAGCATCCGTATGACTGTTCGGCGATTGCGCGGACGGAGTGTGAAGTGGGCTTCGTCGAGCGTGAGGAGTTTTTGCGGTCGCTGGAAAAGACGCCGGCGATCTGGCTGAGCGTTCTGCGCATGCTCAGCAGCGACGTCAACGCGGTGTATGACGACATGCGCTCCCTTGCCATCGGGTGACGTTCGTCACCTCGGCGCATGACGCTCGTCATCGGTCGATGGTTGAGCCGCCGCTATCGTCATTTTCATGACAATCCTTGCCGAGGCTCCTGCGCCGCCGACCGTCAAACCGCCGATCGAGAAACCGAGCGTCGCCATGATCGACGGCAACGAGGCGGCCGCGCGCGTGGCCTACGCGCTCAACGAGGTCATCGCCATCTATCCCATCACGCCGGCCTCGAACATGGGCGAATGGGCGGACGACTGGGCGGCGCAGAAGCGGCCGAATCTCTGGGGCACCGTTCCGTCGGTGGTGGAGATGGAGAGCGAGGCCGGAGCGGCCGGCGCGGTGCACGGCGCGCTGCAGACCGGATCGCTGGCCACGACCTTCACGGCATCGCAGGGACTGCTGCTGATGATCCCGAACATGTACAAGATCGCGGGGGAGCTGACGCCCACGGTCTTTCACGTCGCGGCGCGGTCGCTGGCCACGCATGCGCTGTCGATCTTCGGCGACCACAGCGACGTCATGGCCGCGCGCGGTACCGGCTGGGCGATGCTCTGCTCCTCGAGCGTGCAGGAGGCACACGACTTTGCGTTGATCGCGCAGGCGGCGGCGCTGGAGTCGCGGATCCCATTCCTCCATTTCTTCGACGGCTTCCGCACGTCGCACGAGATCGCCAAGGTGACGTTGCTGAGTGACGCCCAGATGCGCGCGATGATCGATCTGGAGCTGGTCTTCGATCACCGGTCGCGCGCGCTCACGCCCGACCACCCGGTCATGCGCGGCACGGCCCAGAATCCGGACGTCTTCTTTCAATCGCGCGAGCGCGCCAATCCCTTCTATCGCGACTGCCCCGCCATCGTCGCCGAGGCTATGGAGCGCTTCGCCAGACGCGTCGGGCGCTCGTACACGCCGTATGAATATCGCGGCGCGCCGGATGCGGAGCGGGTGATCGTGGCCATGGGCTCGGCGTGCGAGACCATCGGCGAGACCGTCGATGCGCTGAACGCGCGCGGCGAGAAGGTCGGCGTGCTCAACGTGCGTCTCTTCCGGCCGTTCGCCGTGACGCGGTTCGCCAATGCGCTGCCGGACACGGTCCGCGCCATTGCCGTGCTCGATCGGTCGAAAGAATCGGGAAGCGCCGGCGAGCCGCTGTATCTCGACGTCGTCACGGCGCTGCGCGAGGCCGATTGCAACGTGCCGGTCGTGACCGGCGGACGGTTTGGACTGTCGTCGAAGGAATTCACGCCGGCCATGGCCAAGGGCGTGTTCGACGATCTGAAGAACGAGCATCCGCGCAGGCATTTCACCGTCGGCATTCGCGACGACGTCACCAATCTCAGCATCGACTTCGATCCGTCGTTCACCGTCGAGAGCGACGACGTCGTCCGGGCCATGTTCTACGGCCTGGGATCGGACGGCACGGTCGGCGCGAACAAGAACAGCTGCAAGATCATCGGCGACACCGGCCGCTACGCGCAGGGCTACTTCGTCTACGACTCGAAGAAGGCCGGTGCGGTAACGGTCTCGCATCTCCGCTTCGGGCCGGCGCCGATCCGCGCGCCATATCTCATCGAGCACGCCCAGTTCGTAGCCTGCCACCAGTTGTCGCTGATCCAGCACAACGATGTGCTGAAGAACCTCGCGCACGGCGGGACGTTCCTGCTCAATGCTCCGATCGACTCCTTCGATCAGTTGCCGGCGCACATCCGCGCGGAGCTGGCGGCGAAAAAGGCCAGGCTCTTCGTCATCGATGCCTCGCGGGTGGCGCGCGAGTCGGGCATGGGCAATCGCATCAACACCATCATGCAGGTGGCCTTCTTCGCCTGCGCGAGAGTGATGCCGTTCGACGAAGCGCTCGATGCCATCTGTTCGGCGGTGCGGAAGACCTACGCGCGCAAAGGCGAGGCGGTGGTGCAGAAGAACCTGAGCGCGATCGACGCCACGCTGGCGAATCTGCACGAGATCGCGGTGACGAACGAGCCGGTGATCGCCGAGACGCACCCAAAATCGAACGCGCCGGCGTTCGTGCGCGACGTTCTCTTCGAGATCATCGGTGGCCGCGGCGACGCGCTGCCGGTCAGCGCCATGCCGTGCGACGGCACCTTTCCGACGGCGACGGCGCAATACGAGAAGCGCAACCTGGCGCAGGAGATCCCGGCGTGGGAGACGGCGGCGTGCATCCAGTGCGGGAAGTGCGCGATGGTCTGTCCGCATGCGGCGATCCGCATCAAGGCCTACGATCCGGCGCTGCTGGCCGACGCGCCGGCGACGTTCAAGTCGCTGAAGCCGATGCACAAGGATTGGGCGGAGCTGGCGTACACGATCCAGGTGGCGCCGGAGGATTGCACCGGCTGCAAGATCTGCGTCGACGTCTGTCCGGCGCGCAGCAAGGTCGATCCCGAAAATCAGGCGCTGCTCATGGTTCCGCAGCAGACGCTGCTCGAGGCGGAGCGCGCGAATTGGGACTTTTTCCTCAAGCTGCCGCAGCGCGACCGGCGCGAGATCAATCCGGGATTGATCCGGCATCAGCAGTTGCAGGAGCCGCTCTTCGAATTCTCCGGCGCATGTTCGGGCTGCGGCGAGACGCCGTACCTGAAGTTGATGACGCAGCTCTTCGGCGACCGCGCGGTGGTGGCGAATGCCACCGGCTGTTCGTCGATCTTCGGCGGCAACCTGCCGACGACGCCATGGTCGAAGAATGCGGACGGCCGCGGGCCGGCCTGGGCGAACTCTCTCTTCGAGGACAACGCCGAGTTCGGCCTCGGGTTCCGCCTTTCGCTCGACAAGCAGCGCCAGTTCGGCATCGAGCTGCTGGAGCGCCTGGCGCCGGCGATCGGCGAGAACCTTTGCCGCGCCATCATCGATTGCCCGCAGGTCACCGAGGCGGAGATCTTCGAGCAGCGGCAACGGATCGAATTGCTGAAAGTGCGCCTGCGTCGGGCCGAGCTTTCGACGCGCATGCACAAGCTCGATCCGACCGACGAGCAGCAGCTTCTCGCGGTCGCCGATGCGCTGGTGAAGAAGTCGGTCTGGATCGTCGGCGGCGACGGCTGGGCCTACGACATCGGCTTCGGCGGCCTCGATCACGTGCTGGCCAGCGGCCGTAACGTGAACATCCTCGTGCTCGACACCGAGGTCTATTCGAACACCGGCGGGCAGATGTCGAAGGCCACGCCGCGCAATGCCACGGCGCGTTTCGCCGCCGCCGGCAAGCCATCATCGAAAAAAGACCTCGGCTTGATGGCGATGACCTACGGCAACGCCTACGTCGCCAGCGTGGCCATGGGCGCGCGCGACGAGCACACGCTGCGGACGTTCATCGAGGCCGCGGCGTACGACGGGCCGTCGCTGATCATCGCCTACAGCCACTGCATCGCCCACGGCATGGACATGGCCACGGCGCTGCAGCATCAGAAGGCCATCGTCGAAGCGGGTCAGTGGCTGCTGTATCGCTTCAATCCCGATCGCGCCAGGCGCGGAGAGAACGCGCTGCAGCTCGATTCGCGCGCGCTCAAGCGTCCCGTGGGCGAGTTCCTGAAATCGGAGAACCGCTTCCACGATCTTTCCGCCGAGGCCATCGCCACGGCGCAGCACGACGTCGACGCGCGGTGGAAGATGTATTCGTATCTGAGCTCGATGAAGGATGTGTGACGATGGAACGGCCTAAGCAGACCTCGCGAACTGCCGGACGGAGATCAGATCAGCGTCGGACACGTGACGAATGTCGGTAACTCGGAGCGTGAGTAGAGCCTCTGTACGGCCCGAAGCGGTAACGAACTCCACCTCAATCCCGTCCGGCTCGTAGATTTCGACGACGGTGCCGAGATCGCCGCGCTTCAGGCCATGATCGGGCAGGTCGCGATCGAGAACGACTGTATCCAGCGAGGAGTAGTCCATCAGTATTCTCCCGGGTAGGCGGTGACGAATCGCGGAGCGCTTTCGCCATCGAGAATTATCCACACCGTGATGACGCCGGCCGCATCACCCGACGGTCCAGAAAGCCTACCACTGACGACGTACTTCATTCCGTAGGGGTTCGGTTGAGTTTCGATTACCTCATGGTTTTGAGCATGAACGAGAAGCCCGGCTTCGAGTCGGCGCCAATCGTCTGGCGAGTATCCGAGCGACGTGAAGAAGGCGGATTTGAAGCGGCCGATTGGGTGGACGGAGGAGAGCAAATAGTCGTGAATCTTGGCAGGGTTGATTGTCGCCCGATGTCCATTAGGAACTCTCACCTATCGCCTGGCGGTACGAACAAGGACTTTAAACGGATCGTGTATCGCCGTCAAAGCGCTGGTTTTCCGGTTCGCATCACAGGGCTGTGTGATTCAACCCACCGCGACGCGTGTGCGGTGGGGCGCAGGCTGTCCGCGATGAAGATCTCTATCTTTACCGGCGACCTTTGCGATGTGCCGGCGGAGGCGCTGTGCACGTCGACCAATCCGCGGCTGTCGCTGGCGATGGGGACTGGCGGTTCCGTCCGCGGGCGCGGTGGATACGGGATTCTTCGCGAGTGCGAGGCGATCGTTGCGGCATCGGGTGGCCGCGGACTGGCGGCGGGGTCGGCGCATCGGACCACGGCGGGTGAGCTGCCGGTGAAGATGATCATCCATTGCGTTGCCAGCGATGACGTGCATCGATCGTCCGCCGGCATCATTCGCGATTGCGTGAAGAACGCGCTGGTGGCGGCGGCGGGCTGCGAGAGCGTGGCCATGCCGCTCTTCGGAACGGGTCACGCACGGTTCAAGATCGAGGATGCCGTTCGCGTGATGGCGGAGACTCTTCGTGACGACACAGCGAACGTTGCGCGCGTCTTTCTTGTCGTGTACGACGCTGATCGCGCAGACGACGTGGCGCGAATCGTTCGCTCCGTCATTCCTGGCACCCCGATCGACATTCAGCGCGGGCCGGCCAGTGAGGAGACATTCAGCATGTGGGCGGCGGAATGGTAGCTGGAGTGATGCGACGCACGTCACACCTCTTCGTGATCCCGATTGTTCCCGCCGAGGGTCGTGGGCCGCTATCGTGCGATGGCATGAATGACGATCTCGTCCGATCCGTCAGCGATGAGCTGCGGTGGGATCCGCGTATCGATGCGGAGCGGATCGTCGTCTCGGCCGATGATCGGAGGATCACGCTGACCGGCACAGTGCAGAGCTATTCGGCGAAGTGTTGCGCGGAAAAGATCGCGCGCGAGATTCGCGGCGTGGTCGAGGTGAAGAACGATTTGGAAGTGCGGCTCCCCATCGGCAGCTATCGGACGGACGCGGGGATCGAGCGCCTGACCTCGGAGATCCTGCAGAACCACACCTCGCTTTGCGATCCGCTGCCGCGCATCACCATCCGCGACGGCTGGCTGACTCTCGACGGCATCGTGACCTCGGACGTTCAGAAGCGATCCGCCGAGGATGCCTTGCGGGATGTGGCCGGAATCCGCGGGGTCACCAACAACATCGTGGTCACGCCGCCGGCCAACGGCGGCGGCGCGGCGGAGGCATTCGAGGCCGCCGTGCGGCGCCGCGCCGCGCTGGCCGTACGCGAGTTGAAAGTCGAAGTGTCCGGAATGACCATGACGGTCTACGGAAAAGTCTCGTCCTGCGTGGAGCACGACGCACTCATCGAGCTGGCCTCGCGCCGCCGCGGCATTGCGCGCGTCGAGGACCACGTCGTCGTCCAACCATTGACGATCGGGAGCCTGAGATGAACAAGAACGTACTCGCCGTCGGCGTCGCCGTGATCGGTCTTTCGGCGCTGCTGTACGCCGGCGTTGCCGCAATGCGCGGCGGCCGCGCGGCCAGTCCGGCGGCGCCGGCCACCGCCGCCGCGATGACGTCACTGGAATCGGTGCCGCGCATTGCGCCCGCGGCGCTGCGGGAGAAGATCGATCGCGGCGAAGTCGTGGTCATCGATGTCCGCGACATCGATTCGTACACGGCCTCGCACATCAGCGGCGCGATGCACATCCCCGTCTCCTACATCGAATCGGAGCTGTCGTATCTGCCGCGCGGAAAACCGATCGTGGCGTACTGCACGTGACCCAACGAGGAATCGAGCGCCCGTGCGGCGCTCATCATGAACAACGGCGGCATCCCGGCCTCGGCGCTCACCGGCGGCTTCGATGCCTGGCTGGCTGCAGGTTTCCCAATCACCAAGGGTCGTGAACGTTGATCGAGAAGGATGGATGATGACGAAAGCTCTTACGTGCTCCCTGTTGCTCGCGGTTGCTCTGCCGATGGCGGCCTTTGCCGACGGCGCGGCGACGTACAAAACCAAATGCGCGCCGTGTCACGGCGCCGACGGCAGCGGCCAGACTCCGGTCGGCAAGAACCTGAAAGTGCGCGATCTCCGCTCGCCCGAGGTGCAGAAGCTGAGCGATGCCGAGATCACGAAGGTGCTCACCGATGGGAAGGGAAAGATGCCCGCCAGCAAGTTGGCGCCGACGGACATCAAAGCGGTCGTCAGTTTCATCCGCACGCTGAAGTAAGAAACCTTTTTTCACCACAAAGGCACAAAGGACACAAAGAAGACCTTTGTGCTCTTTGTGTCTTTGTGGTGAAACGCTTTTTACGCGCTGCGCAGCCGCGCGATGGCCAGCATCGCACCGCCGTAGATGGCGAATGCGACGAACATCATGGCCGGCGCGCCGCTGCGCAGCTCCTGCGCGATCACCTGCACGGCGGTGAGCACGAGCGTGACCACCGCCAGCTGCCACGCTTCGGCGATCTTCCATCGCCGCGCGATGAACGCCAGGGACACCGCGGCCGCGGCGAGGATGATCGTCCGTACGACGGCCGCGCCGCTGTTGACCAAGTGAATGGCGACGGCGGCCGCGGCGCACACCGGAATCGCCAGCAGCGGCAGGCGGGCGAAATCGAGACGGGCGAAGGCGATCAGGCAGCTCGCCGCGGCCACCATCGCCAGGATCGGGATCGCCGTCTTCTCGCCTGCGATCGCCGCGGCTGTGAATGGGAGCAGACCGCCTGCGATGGCCGCGGCGACACCCCAGACCGCGCTTTGCACCGCGAACGCGGGCCAGGCCTTGCGGCGCGCAAGCTCCGCGGCGACGAGCGCGGTCACGGACCAGAGAATCGTCATCGCCGGCGTCTGGAGCACCAGCGCCGAGGCGGCACCGATTCCGATCAGCGAGGCGATTGCGGTCTGCGCATTGGCGCGCATCATCACCGTCATCCAGGCAACGGCGAAGACCAGCAGCGTGATGACCAGGGCGGAGCGGTTCTCTTTCGATTCATCGAGCAGCGCGGCGACGACGAGGAAGATGGCGAAGAGATCGCTCTCGATGGCCAGCATCCAGCCGACGTAGTTCAGCGAAAGCAGGAAGGCGATGACGCCGGCGAACGTCAGCTCGAGAGCGAATGGGATCAGCTCCTTCGTCGCGTACGCCAGGAAAAGCGCGACGATCGTCGCACCGGCCGCCGCGATCCATGCCGGCAACTGCAGTGCGTACGCACGCGCGACGATGAGCATGCCGATGCTGAACAGGGCGATCACGATTGCCGCGCCGACAGCGCCGAGAACGTGGAAGCGGGTGACCGCCTCGGCGATGATCGGGTAGCCGACGATCGAAGCGACGGCGGAGTGGAACACGGCGGCGGTACGCATCCCTTTCCGCGCCGCGAATGCCGCGGCGGCGATCCAGGCGATCGCGTAGACGAGGCCAAGGGCGATTCCGATTTGCGGCTTCAGCGTGGTCGATTCCGTTGCCGCGCGCAGCAGGAAGGCGCCGCCGAGGATGAGAATCGCGCGGCCGGTCAGCGAGAGGATGTTTTCACGCGGAGGCGCGGAGACGCGGAGGGAAGGCGCCTCCGGCGCTGGTCCGAGCGCCAGGTGCTTCTCGATCGTGCGCAATCGTTCCTCGATTGCGTCCAGCCTGTCTGCGACGTCCATGCATCAGGCAAGCATCGAATCGGCCTCGCACACGGTGCGAACCCGCACAGACGAGGGTGATGGCGGGCACAGCCGCCTGTTCCCCGCGCACGCTTTCATGCCGTCTGCGTCACATAGGAGCGAAGCGCATGGATGTTCTGGCCCCTGTTCCCCGGCGGCGGTTCCTCAACTGGTTTCTCGGTACCTCCGTCGGCGCGTTGATGGCGGCGGTCATCTATCCGATCGCACGCTTCGCAAGCCCACCGCGCATCCCCGAGGCGACCACGAATCAGGTCGAGGCAGGGGATGTGTCCGATGCCGCCTTCAGCCAGAAGGGATTCAAGATCATCCGCTTCGGCGCGGAGCCGGTCATCCTGCTGAAAGCGGGCGAGGGCGAATACCGCGCCTTCTCGGCGACCTGCACGCATCTCGACTGCATCGTCGGATACCAGAAAGATCGCAGCCGGATCTTCTGCAACTGCCACGGCGGCGCGTACGACCTCAACGGCCGCAACGTCTCCGGCCCGCCGCCGCGGCCGCTCGTCGCGTACAAAGTGAACCTGGTGGCGAAAGGCTCCGAGCCGGCGAAGATCGTCGTCTCGAAGGCGTAAGCGCGCATGCTCGCCCGCGCCCGCAGCTGGCTCGATGACCGACTCGGTCTCTCCACGATCGTCGAGTTCGGCTCACACAAGACCGTCCCTCTCCATCGCTACAGCGTTTTCTACTACCTCGGCGGGATGACGCTGTTCTTCTTCCTGGTGCAGGTCTGCACCGGCGTCCTCTTGATGCTCTATTACCGGCCGTCGGCGAACGAAGCGTTCGAATCGGTCGAGTTCATCATGACCGTCGTTCCCTTCGGATGGCTGATCCGCTCGATCCATTCGTGGTCGGCGAATCTGATGGTCTTCTTCGCCGTGCTGCACATGGTCAGCGTTTTCTTCATGAAGGCCTACCGGCCGCCGCGCGAGCTGACGTGGATCAGCGGGGCCCTGCTCCTGTTTCTGATCATGGGATTCGGATTCTCCGGCTACCTCCTGCCGTGGAATCAGCTGGCCTTCTTCGCCACGAAAGTCGGGACCGACATCGCCGGCGTCGTGCCGGTTCTCGGCGGATGGATGGTTCGCTTCCTGCGCGGCGGCGACCGCGTGTCGGGGGGAACGCTGTCGCGTTTCTACGGCTGGCACGTGGCGCTGCTGCCGGCGATTACGACGGTGATCCTGGTCATGCACCTTGCGCTGGTGCAGGTGAAGGGGATGAGCGTGCCGGCGCCGTGCGAAGAGGAGTCGAAGCGCCGTCCGCCGATGAAGTTCTTCCCGCACTTCGCCCTTCGCGATCTCTCGGGATGGATCTTCGCCCTCGGCGTCCTCGCCGCACTGGCTGCGCTCTTCCCGTGGGAGCTGGGCGAGAAGGCGGATCTCTTCGCGCCGGCGTACGAGAACATCCGGCCGGAGTGGTACTTCGTCTTCATGTTCCAGACGCTGAAGCTGGTGCCGGGCGGCGAGATCGCCGGCATCGAGTACGAAGCCATTCCGATCATGCTCTTCGGCGCGGCCGGCCTGCTGCTGGTCCTGGTTCCGTTCTTCGACCGGAAAGCGGCGCGCACCGGCCGAAGTAAGGGATGGACGATCGGCGGCATCGCGGCGCTGCTGTTCGCGCTCGGCATGACCTGCTGGGGCTATGCATCACTTTTACCGCTCTACGTGGTCCTGATCAGCACCCTCCTTCTCTCGCTCCTGGCCTTCATCACCCGCGGCAGCAGAAAACCGGAGGGGCGATGAGAATCCAATTGCTCGCGGCGTCCATGGCGATGTTCGCGATCGGCGTGTTTGCTGCCCAACCCGTGCGCGAGACGTCGTGCATTCACTGCCACGGCGGCGAGCTGTTCGACGATGCCGGCAAAGCGAAGGTGCGGCACTTCGGCATCGACGTCCACTCCACGGTCGGACTCTCCTGTCACGACTGCCACGGCGGCAATCCCGATCCGAAGCTCGGCGACGACATCGGCGGAGCGATGGATCCGAAGTTCAAACCGAATCCCTACATCGGTGCGCCGAAGCGGCAGGACATCCCGGAGTTTTGCGGACGCTGCCACTCCTCGGCGGCGTACATGAACCGTTTCAACCCCGCCGCGCGCGTGGACATGGTCAGCGAGTACTGGTCCAGTCATCACGGCCAGAAACTGCGCAGCGGCGTGACCGATGTGGCGACATGTATCGATTGCCATTCGGTGCACGATATCCGCCGCAAAGGGAATCCCGATTCGCCGGTTTACCCGACGCACGTCGCGGAGACGTGCAGCCGCTGCCATTCCGATCCGAAGCGGATGACCGCGAACGGACGCAACATCCCGGTCGATCAGTACGCGCGTTGGAGCCGCAGCGTGCACGCCAGGGCGCTACTCGAAAAGGGAGACCTGACCGCACCGACGTGCAACGACTGCCACGGCAACCACGGCGCCGCGCCGCCGGGAATCGGCAGTATCCGCTTCGTCTGCGGAAGCTGCCATGCGCGTGAGGAAGACCTCTTCCGTGCCAGTCCGAAAGCAGCAGGCCTGGAGCAGCACAATCAATTCCTCGCGAGCGTTCCCGACGGCAAGTGCGCTACGTGCCATGACGACAAGCGGTCATCGCTCCAGTACACGCAGCTAAGCTCCTGCCTCGTTTGCCACGGCAATCACTCCATCGTCCGTCCGACGGTGGCCATGTTGGGAGCGCTTCCCGAGACGCCGTGCGCGTTCTGTCATGAGGGCGTCGGACCGCTGGCCGGTTTCGTGGCCGAGCCGAAGGCGAAGGCGGAGCACTTCCAGCAGATGCGCGGCACGCTGCTGGCCACGGCAGACCGGCTCCATCTGAAGGGCGACGAGCGGTTCGACTGGCTGGTCGATCAGGCCCTGAACCTTCCCACGCACCGTCTCCAATCGACCTCGGACGGAAAAGTCCAGCTCCGCCCCGAGTTCGCGCGGCTGTTCGAGAAGTTCCGCATCGGCAAGACGCACTACACCTATCGCGATCCCGCCTCCGGCCACGATGTGAAGGTGGCCGTGCGCCGCTGCAACGACTGTCACGTTACGACCGGGCAGGGACTGGACACTTCACGTGCGCTACTCGCCGGCACGCGCGAAGTGACCAGCATGATCGCCCGTTCCGAGCGCATTCTCCTGGCCGCGCAACGCGGAGGCGTGGAAGTGCGCGCGGTACGTCCCGAGCTGGACGCCGCCGTCGACAATCAGATCGAGCTCGAGGCGCTGGTCCACACGTTCTCGCCCGCGGGAGCGTTCGCCGAGAAGAAGAAGGAAGCGCTGCAGCACGCCCACGCCGCCTTGGAAGCCGGCCAGCACTCCCTCGACGAGCTGGCCTACCGCCGCCGCGGCCTGCTCATCGCCCTCGGCGTGATCGTGGCCGCACTGGTCGCACTCGCGATGAAGATTAGAGAGGGGTAATGCGCTTTTCTCCGCGCCTCCGCTACTCCGCGTGAGAATCGTTTCACGCGGAGACGCGGGGACGCGGAGATGTCACTGCGACGGTTGCCAGCGCCTGCGCCAGGTCGGCCAGCAGGTCGTCGAGATCTTCGCAGCCGGCGGAGAGGCGCACCAGGCCTGCGGTGATGCCCTGGCGGCTCTGCTCCTCCGCGGGGACGGCTTTGTGCGTCATCGAGGCTGGATGTTCGATCAGCGATTCGACGCCGCCGAGGGAGACGGCAAGGGTGATCATGCGGACGCTGTTCATCAGGATGCGTCCCGCTTCTGTTCCGCCGCGCAACTCGAAGGCGATCACCGATCCGGGGCCTGACATCTGCCGCTGCGCGAGCTCGAATTGCGGATGAGACGGCAGTCCTGGGAAGCGAACCCAGGCCACCTCCTCGTGCTGTTCGAGCCAGCGGGCGATGGCGACGGCGTTCTGCTGCGCGCGCTCGACGCGCATGCCGAGGGTGCGGATGCCGCGCAGGACCAGCCAGGACTGATGCGGATCGATAGTCAGGCCGAACATGATTGCCGCATCGCGAAGGACGGCCAGCATGGCAGGCTCGCGTGCGATGACGATGCCGGCGATGACGTCGCTGTGCCCGTTCAGTGATTTCGTCATCGAGTGCAGCACGACGTCGGCGCCGAGGGTGATCGGGCGCTGAAGGTGCGGCCCGGCGAAGGTGTTGTCGACGACGAGCGGAATGCCGGCCGCGTGCGCGCACGCCGATGCCGCGGCGAGATCGACCAGATCGAGTGTCGGGTTGGCGGGCGTCTCGGCATAGACGAGGCGCGTTTCCGGACGGATCGCCGCGGCCAGCGCAGCGCTGTCGGTCGCCGGAATGAAGGTCGCGGTCACGCCGAGGCGTGAGAAGTAGCGCGTCAGCAGCGTGCGCGTGGCGCCGTAGAGCGGATCGGTGCAGACCACGTGATCGCTGTTGCGCAGCAGTGCCAGAAAGACGGTGCTGATCGCAGCCATGCCGGTGGCTGTGGCTACGGCGCCGCATCCTTCTTCCAGCTCTGCGACGCACGATTCGAGCGCCTGCACGGTCGGATTCCCCATCCGCGTGTAGATCGGGCCGGCGGACGTTCCCGCAAAGCGCGCGGCGCCTTCTTCGGCGGAAGGAAAGGCGAACGTGGAGCTCTGGTAGATCGGCACCGAAACCGCGCCGCGATGAGCCGCCGGATCGAGACCGCCGTGGATTGCTTTCGTGTGCAGGTGGTTCGCGTCGTTCGCCATCTGGCGATTCTGCGACGCAGGAAAGAAAGCGCCGGATGTCGCGCGGCACATGTGAATGTGATGCGCGACACCCGGGATGTGGCGTTACTTTTTGGCCAGGCCGCGGATGTAGGCGACGAGCGAGGAGATGTCGGCGACGCTCAGCTTGGACTTGTAGGCGGGCATCTTTCCCTTGCCGTCGCTGATGACTTTCTGCAGGTCGGCGTCGGACTGCTTCTGCACGTCGGCGGAGCGGAGGTCGCGCACCTTCATGGCCTTGCCCACCGAGGTCTGGCCAGTGCCGTCGGGACCATGGCAGCTGGCGCACTTGCCCTTGTACGTTTCAGCCGCGCCGGGCGCATCGGCGAGAGCGATCGTTGCCGCGAACAGGAAGAGGGTGATCATCGATGCGATCGTGAGTTTCCGGGTCATTTTCGAATCTCCTTTTTTGCGGCGCTCAGAGTAACAAAAAGCGGCGCCAGCCGTGGCTGGCGCCGCTCATAGGGAAATGTGATGGATGCTACTGCTTCGCCTGGATCGTGGTCGGGTCGTTGGTCTTCATATCGATCATCGACGCCGAGGAGATGATGTTCGTCCCCTTCACCACCGTCACCGTTGCAAAGCCCCAATCGATGTCGGGAGCATTCGCGCGGTTCTTGAACGGTTCGAGATCCTGCAGGCCGGAGCCGGCCGGAATGGTCAGGTTGTAGGCGTTCAGCGACTTGCCGGACGAATCGAACAGATTGATGGTGACCTGCGCGTCGGTCGTTCCGCCGTTCGTGACCACCAGGTTGGAGCGGAAGGCGCCGCTCTTCTGGCGCAGTCCGATCAGGCTGATGGTCTGGCCGGCGGAGTAGCCGAGGTCGGCGACGCGGCCGTCGTAACTCTGTCCGTAGGTACCGGCATCGCCTTGATTGAAGATGCGCGTGGCCACGAGCAGCGGACGGTCGGAGCAGATCTCGAGCGCGCCGATGTTGCTCGATGCGCTCATCGTGGCCGTCAGATCCTCGAACGCCTTCTGCGAGTTGCCATCGATGGAGCCGGTGGCTTCGAGATCGCCGCCGGCCTGGTGCAGGACGAAGCGCAGCGAGGCCGTGGAGGATTCGAGATTGCGCGCCACCAGATCGGTGCGCCACTGGCTGCCGGCGCTGCCGGGCGTGTGGCCGGCCATCTCGCTCCAGTAGACGTACTTCGTCTTGCAGGAAACCGCGCCGGCTCCGTTGCCGAGGCCACCGCCGATCGCGGCGGGGCTCACGCCGTTGGCCGGCGTCGAAACCGCGGCCGCATTGATCGAGCTCACGGCGAAGAGCGAGACGTCGAGCGCGGAATTGACGAAGGCCGGGTTGTGCACCCCTTTGCTCTTGTCGCTCTGCACCATGAAGTAGTTCCAGCCCGCTTTGCCGAGCGCGGGATCGGCCACCGAGTACAGCTCGACCGGCGAACCGGCCGGCCGCACGATCTTCACCGTTGCCAGCGAGAGGTCGCTGACTTTCGTGCCACCGGTGAGCGTAACGTTGACCCCCTGCCGCCCATGGCTGGAGATGAATTCGACAGCGATGATGTCGGAGGCGTTCTTCACCGTCTTCAGGCCGTTGAGATCGATGGCGTTGCCGGCGCGGATCTGGGCCTGCATCAGGTTGCGGATGGAGATCTCCATCTGCGCCTTCAGCGCGTCCAGCTTGACCTGCACCGGCGCCTGCACGGTCTCCTTGGTGATGTTGCTGTGGCACTTCGTGCAGATGGTGTTGCTGGCGTAGAACGTGTGGTTGGTGCCGCCGTAGGTGCCGTCGGCGTTCAGATTTGCCAGCGCGGGCGGCGGATTGGTCGATTCCATGTGGCAGGAGACGCACGAGTCCTGAATCATCGAGTGCAGGCCGCGCGTGCCGACTTTCGTGAAGTAGAGGTTCTGCCCCATGAGGATGTCGGCTTGCGGACCTTCGTGCGGCGCGCGGGTGGCGTCGGCGACGGTGAAGTGCGCGTCATCGCGAAGATCGCGGCGGCCGTTGTGGCAGGTCATGCAGATGGCGCCGCTGCCGACGTTGGTGGCGGTGAAGCCGGCCAGGAGCAGCGGGGTCTTGCCGGTGACGCGGACTTTGGAGTTCGTCGTGGGTCCGCCGGACGTCGTGCCGACGTCGTGCGGATCGTGACAGGTGGCGCAGGTCTGCGGATGAACATCGTCCGTGGTCCAGGTGACGTCGAGCGCGGCGGTGCTGAATCCTTTGTCGTTCCACTGAACGAATCCCTGTGCGCTATGGCATTTCGCGCACGTCGCATCCGTCCCCTCGGCGATGGCGACTTCGTAGTTGGCGTGGCCGGAGAGCTGCCATTGCTGGTAGCGCCCATGCCGTGCCGGTTCGCCATGGCACGTTCCGCAGACTTCGGACGACAGCGTCTTGCGCGAGCTGTCTTTCTTCATGTGCGCGGGGCTGTCCTGCGGACCGTGGCAGTTTTCGCACTGGATGTTGGCCATCCGGGCCGTGGCCGGATAGTTGGCCAGCATCTTCGACCAGTTCTGCGGGTCGCCGTGGGTCAGCAGGTCGGTGGTGAGGAAGCTGGCCCAGTCGGCGGCTTCGTCGATCCCGTTATTTTTTACTGCCTTGGCGTTGAAGCCGACGGAGTGGCAGGAGATGCAGGCCGATGTGTAGTGGCCGTTCGGCGTGGTCACGTTCTGCGTGAAGATCTCCGCGTGGCCTGACTGCGCCCACGGCGTGAAGAGATCGAAGTGCGGCGTGTTCTTGACGTGACACTGCATGCAGGCGGCGTCGGCCACCGGCCGGCCGGCTGCATCCTGGCCGGTGATGATGCCCTTCCAGGTGCCGGCGTGGATGGTCATCGTCACCGGCTTGTTCGTGGCCAGGTCGGTCACGCTGAGCTGGTAGGTGCCGGCGACGTCAGGCGTGAATTCGGGGTTCTGCGTCACGGCGTCGAGAAGCGTGGCGGCCGAGCCGATGGGCACGGTCAGCGTCCAGTTGTAGGTGGCCTGCTTCTTCGCGTGCAGCAGTACCGGCAGCAGGATCGGAACGTTGCGTGCTCCGGTCGCCGTCTCCCACGGCACGTTGGCGGCCAGCGTCGTGGCGGCGTGGTAGGTGCCGGAGGACGTGGTCACCGCCACGTCGAACTTGATCGCGGCGGCGTCCGCGAGCGCGTGCGGCGAGACGCCGGCGACGACGAAGCGGTTCTGTAGGCCGCCCTCGTAGGCGATACCGGCCGGCAGATTCGCGGGCCGTTGTTCCGCGGTGATGGGAGCCTCTTCGAGCACCGTCATCAACTCCTCGCGAAACAACCTGCGGCTCGGCAGAGAAACGGTGACGGTGTCGGCGGTGGTGTTGGCCAGCGTTGCCTGGACGCCGCCGCTCTGCGTCCACTTGATGCTCTGCAACGCCGAGCCGTCGTTGATGACGACGTTCGCTTTGGCGGTGACCGTCGCGCCGGGGACCGGGTCTCCGGTCACGGTCATGGTGACGGTGACCGGAGGGCTTGCTGCGAATGTGAAGCCCGCCACTCCCGCGATCAGAATTGCCGCGATGAGCGCGAGCGTGGGGTGGTGCTGATACCTGCTTTTCTCCATGACGCTCTTCTCCTTTTGTCCGTTCCGGAGGATGGCGTTCACCGCGGGGCCGTTGCGGCTGCGCGGTGGGCGTCGATGGAGTCACATTGCGTTCGAAGCGAAAAGAAAGCAGTTCACACGGTCACCCATCCCGCGTGCCGCCAGTCACTGGCCGCCGTGTGTGCTTGCTGTCACGCCAGGCTGCGCGCGACCTGGGCGTGCGCGTGCGAGACCGCGCCCTTCCGGTTCCAGTACGACACCGCCAGCAGAAAATCGGCGACGTTCGTCGAGGCAAAGGTCGGCGCCAGATCGGATGGCGCAATGATCCCGACCACGCGGCCCTGATCGTCCACGACCGGCAGGCGGCGGATCTGCCGCGCCTCCATCAGCTCGATGGCGGCCTGGACGTCTTCGTCCTGCCGGATGGTGTAGACCGGTTGCGTCATCACCTCGCGGATCGGTGTGCTAGACGGGTTCTTTCCCGCGGCCACGGCGCGGCAGGTGATGTCGCGGTCGGTGATGACGCCGGCCAGTTTCGAAGAATCGCAGACGGGGATGAAGCCGCAATCGTGATCCAGCATCATCCCGGCGACGGAGTCGAGCGTGTCTCCGGGTCTGCAGCAGATCGGCGAGACCGTCATCGCATCTTTGATCAACATGAGCATGTCCTCCGCCGAACATGGATAGAGCCGGACGACCTGGCCTGCGAGGAGGCAGGTCACCCGGCTCCAGGTGTGCGTGTCACACCTGGTGGTTCGCGGCCGATCCCCGGCGCGTCAGGAAACGACGTGGTGTTTCAGCACGTCATCGTGATTGCGCGAGAAGTAGACGATCACCACCGCCGCGGCCGGGATCATCCACTGCCAGAAGTGAACGTCGGGCAGATCCTGCGTGACGTAAATCTGCGCGCCGTAAACGAACGGCAGCGCGAACAGTACGGCCCAACCTGACCAGAAAAGGGTTCTGCGCATGAGAGCCTCCTTGCGCTCATGTTGTGCGCGTGCGCATCGCTCCGCGAGGAGCGCCGGCACAAAAGGCATTGACGCGCGTCACATGGCGTCGTGATTCCAGCCACCGGCGGGAGATCGCGCGCCGGGCCATCGTTTCGCCCACCATGAATGACGAAACGCCGTTCGTTCCCCGAGGTGCCGTGGCCTTCTTCGTGGCCATGATTGGGTTCTACATCGCGGTCTGGGCGCTCGTGGCCGCAATCATGGCAGCGAGGCGCTGACCATGAGCCGCATCGGAATCGAAAAGGGCATCATCACCACCGCTGCCATCTTCGTCCTCACCCTGGCCGGTGTCATCGCCCTCACGGTCAAGCAGCTCGGCATCGGACTCCCCACCTGTCTGACCGACGTCCGTCCCTTCCTCGAGGGGAAAGTCATTGATCAAAGTGTTGCTCAGGCGCCGAAGCGATACGAGATCCACTACGTCGCCCGCATGTGGAAATTCGAGCCGGCCGAGATCTCCCTCCGCCCCGGATCGACCGCGGACATCTACCTCAGCACCGCCGACGTCACGCACGGCATGCAGATCGTCGGCACCAATGTCAACCTCATGGCCGTTCCCGGCGCCGTCAACTACGCCCGCGTCACCTTCGACAAGCCGGGCGACTATCTCGTGGTCTGCAACGAGTACTGCGGCGTCCAGCACCACAACATGGCCGCGCGGATTCACATCACCGACAAGGCCGCGGCCATTGTTGCGCCGCCGCCGGCGGTGCTCATGGGCGGACGAAAAGTCCTCGAAGACCAGGGCTGCACCGCCTGCCATTCGCTCGACGGCACCAAGTCGATCGGCGGCACCTTCAAGGGCCTCTACGGACGCAAGCGCGAGCTGACCAACGGCACGGTCGTCGTCGCCGACGAGGCCTACATCCGCGAGTCGATCGAGAGTCCCGACGCCAAGGTGGTCAAGGGCGTCGAGCCGGGCATGCCGCCGCTCCCGGTCACGCCGGCCGACGTCAACGCCATCGTCCAGTACCTGAAGACGCTGCAGTAGAGCGCGAGGAAAAATGAACATGCGATCGGCAGCTCTCCCGTACACGCGCATCGACGTCGAGCCCGGGCTCCGGAAGATCATCCTCTTCGAGATCCTCTTTCCGATGGCGCTGACGATCCTCGGCATCGCCATGGGATTTCTGCAGGTGCTCTTCCGTGCCGGCATCATCCGCTCGCAGAGTTTTCTCGGCATCGAGTACTACCAGGGTCTGACGCTGCACGGCGCCATCAACGCCGTCGTCTTCACGACGTTCTTTGCGGTGGCGTTCGGACATGCCGTGATCCGCTTCTACCTCGGCAAGCCGCTCTTCGCCGGAGCGGCGTGGACGTCGCTCATCCTGATGGCCTCCGGCACGCTGCTGGCCGCCTTCCCGATGCTCACCGGCCACGCCAGCGTTCTCTACACCTTCTATCCACCGCTGAAAGCGCATCCGGCTTTTTATGTGGGTCTGGTGTTGCTGGTCATCGGCTCGTGGATTGCCTTCTTCAGCTGGATCCCGTTGTACCGCCGCTGGAGGCGCGAACATCCAGGCGAAAAGGTACCGCTGGCGGTGATGGGGATCTTGGCCACCTTCATCGTCTGGTTCATCGCCACGATCCCGGTGGCGATCGAGATCATCGTCCTGCTCATTCCGTGGTCGCTCGGCTGGACACCGACGGTGAACGTGCCGCTGGCGCGGATGCTGTTCTGGTTCTTCGGCCACCCGCTCGTCTACTTCTGGCTGTTGCCCGCATACGTGATGTTCTACACGATGCTGCCGAAGCTGTCGGGCGGGAAGCTCTACTCCGATTTCGCCGGCCGTTTCACCTTTCTCTGGCTGGTGGCCTTCTCCGCGCCGATCGGAATCCATCATCAATACATGGAGCCGGCCATCAACACCACCTGGAAGGCCGTGCACGCGCTCTTCACGCTGCTGGTGGCGATTCCAAGTCTGGCTACGGCGTTTACGCTGGCCGCGTCGATGGAGCACGGCGCGCGCAAAAACGGCGGCACGGGTCTCTTCGGCTGGTGGCGGCGACTGCCGTACCTCGACACCAACCGCTGGATGTTCGGCTACCTCTTCGCCGGCCTGGTGCTGTTCATCCCCGGCGGCATCACCGGCATCGTCAATGCCTCGTACAACCTCGACACCGTCGTCCACAACACCTCGTGGATGCCGGCGCACTTTCATCAGACCGTGGCCGGCCCGGTGTTCCTGTCGTTCATTGGCGGAAGCCTGATGCTGCTGACGATGCTCACCGGCCGCGAGGTGGCCTTCAAACGGATCAACGTCTGGATTCCCTACTTGTGGGCGCTGGGAATCATGGTCTTTTCGACCGGCCTCTTTTACGGCGGCGTTGCCGGCGAGCCGCGCCGCACGAACCTCGGGCTGTCCTATGCCAATCCCGCGTCGCCTCTGTATCGCCCCGACTGGGCGTTCTCGCGAATCGTCGGCGCGATCGGCGGGACGATCATGGTGATCGCCATGATCCTTTACTTCGTGGTTTTCTTCGGAACGCTGCTGAAGAAGAAGACGACGGCGCCGTTCCTGGAGCTGCCGATGTCCGAGCCGTATCACGACGAAGACGTGGCCTCGGTGCAGAGCCTGCGGCCGTGGATCGTGGCCGCGGTCATCCTTCTGGTGATCGCGTATGCCATGCCGTTCGTCGAGCTGGCCCGCGGCAAATATGAGGGCGCGCCGCCGTATCGGCCGGGCAGTCCGGTAGCGCAGACCCGATGAAGCCGCTCGTCCTGACTCTGGTGCTGCTCGTGCCGTCGGTGGCGATGGCCACCGGCGTGGTTTCGTCCGAATTCATCGCCGGCCGGCAGCTCCCGAACATCGACATCATCGACGACGCCGGCCGCGTGCGCTCGACCGCCCAGTGGAACGGCATCCCCACCATCCTTGCGCCGATGTATTGCCGCTGCCCCGTGGCCTGCCCGCTCATCGCCGCCGCGCTGAAGAGGGGAGTGGCGCAGTCGTCCGCCAGCCCGTCGGCCTATCGCGTCGTCCTCTTCTCCTTCGATCCGCACGACACGCCCGCCGACCTGCGCCGCTTCCGCGAGCGCGAAAGAATCCCGCTGGCGTGGACGGTCGCCGCCGCCTCCCACCCCGGCGATGCCCGCCGCATGCTCGACGCCATCGGCTACCGCTACGGAGAGATCGCCGGCTACTTCACGCACCCGAACGAAGTCATCGCCCTCACCGCCGACCTGAAAACCGCCAAAGCGATCGTCGGAACGAACTACGACGTCGACGACCTCCTCACCGCCGCCCGCGGCGGCCGCGATTGGATCGGCCGCTACGGCGGATGGGTCCTCGCGTTGCTTTTGCTGGCGTGTTTGCTGTCGGCCATCGATCTGGTCACGCTCTTTACGACACGGCCACGGATGCGAGCGCAAATCTGAATAGATGTTTCAGACCGGTTGTTTTGCCGAACCGTGCGCACGACAGTGACAATCGACGACGACATTTACGAGGCAGCTCTGGCAATTGCCCGCACAACGGGTCGCCCACTTGGACGTGTGCATTCCGAAATGGCGCGTACGGCTCTCGAGGCGCGTCCGCTGTCGCGCAAGCGTTTCGCCACCTTCAAGGTCGCCAAGGGGAGCCGCATCATCTCTGCGTCGATGATTCAGAAGGTGTTGGATGACGAAGGCATTGTCTGAGCATGTCGCGTTCTGAAGCTTTAGTCCCGCTTCGTGATTGGTTGGGAGCTGATGACGCCTTTCTCAAATTCGCCGTCATCCTGAGGCCGCCGGAGCCGCGGATGATAGATTCGCGCGCGAAGGCGCGCCACGCAACCTTAGCCCCGCGCTTGGCGCGGAGGTGATTGGATGTGGTCAATTTGCGGCCGCGGAGGCGGCCGCTACAAAAATTCTCGACATCATTTTGGTGGCCGCCTTCGCGGCCACAAAATCTTGAACGACCGGCCCCCGCGCCAAGCACGGGGCTAGGATTGTTTAACGCGCCTTCGCGCGTGACGAACAGAGTGGGCCAGAGATTTCTTCACAGCCCCTGAGCCGCCGGAGCTGCGTAGCCGGAGGCGGAGTAGCGGAGGACGGTCGAAGGTCGAAGGACCCCCGGCGTGCTCGCATCGTGAAGTGCCGCCGCCCAACCGGGTTATCAGCTGGGGGTCCTTCGACCGTCCTGCGCCGCTCCGCGCTTCGCGCTACCCGGCTCCGGCGGCTCAGAGTTTGTGAAGAAATGGTACGTGCTGTGGAAATCTGGGTTGGCCGTTACCATCGAAGATGATGGAAGAGCGGGAAGAAGAGGCAGCGGCGCGGACGGTTGAAGCGAATCGTGCTCAGACCCGGATGGTGATTCTGGATCTGGAGCATTTGCTTGCGGCGGAGCATCAGGCGCGAGCGGTGTGGGCGTTCGTGGAGCGATTGGATCTGAGCCGGTTTTACGCTGCGATCCGATCGCGCGAAGGGAAAGCAGGACGGCCGGCCGTGGACCCGCGGATTTACCTGGCGCTATGGATCGAGGCCACGCTCGACGGGATCGGCTCGGCACGAAAGATTGCTCACCTCTGTCAATACCACTTGGCGTATCAGTGGATCTGCGGAGGAGTGGCGGTCAACCATCACTCGCTTTCGGACTTCCGGAACCTGTCGACGGATCTGCTCAAAGGTCTTCTGACCCAGAGCGTGAAGAAGCTGATGCAGGCCGGGCTGGTGGAGATCAAACAGGTCTCCCAGGACGGGATGAAAGTGCGGGCATCGGCCGGAGCGTCGTCGTTCCGCACGCGTGGCAAGCTCGAACAACTGGCCCGTGAGCAGGTCGAGACGCTGGCCGGTGAGATCGAAGACGAGAGCGGCGCATCCGACAAGCGAGAAGAGGGAGCACGCACGAGGATCGATCAGGATCGCAGCGAGCGGCTCAACCGCGCGCTCGGTGAGATGGACGAGGCCGAAGAGCGGAAGCGATCGAACAATGGGAAGAAGAAGACCGAGGCGCGAACATCGACAACGGATCCGGAAGCGCGGGTGATGAAAATGCCTGACGGCGGGTTCCGGCCCGCGTACAACTTCCACATCGCCACGGACGTAGGCTCGATGGTGGTGCTGGCGGTGGAGGTGAACAATGAGGGAACAGACCTGCATGCGATGCTTCCCCTGGCCGAACAGATCGAAGCCGAATACGAGATGCGTCCCCAGGAATGGCTGGCCGACGGAGGGTGCACCTCGGTCGAGAACATCGAGAAGATGAGCAAGCGAGGCTGCAAGGTGATCGCGCCGGTTCGTCAGCGCGCGAACCCGGACCGAAAACCGTCCGATCCTCGGCCGGGCGACAGTGAGGCGATCCTCGAATGGCGGGCGCGGATGGAGACAGAGCAGGCCAAAGAGACATACAAACGACGAGGTGCGACCTCGGAATGCGTGAACGCGCACTTCCGCAATCAGGGTCTTCTACGTCTGCTGGTGCGCGGCACGCGAAAAGCGTTAGCGGTCGCGCTGATGCACGCCATCGCAAGCAACATGCGACGCGGTTGGGCTCTGGCGTAACGCCGAAAACGAAGTCAGACCCAATCGCGCGCACGAACCGATGTCGAAGGGCCGCCTTCGATCGATCAAGCGCCAGCCTCACAGGGCCGTTCGCAACCCCGAGCGACCAACCCACTACAATCCTGCTCGGCGCTGCCAGCCGATTCCTTCACAGCCTCTCAGGATGACAGTGATGTGAGTTCAGTGCGAACGTAATCCACCTCCTGATTTTCTCCCTCACGAGGCATTAGTAATCTTCGACGCCGCTCGTCCTCCTCGCTTGAGCGGGCCAGCCACACCCGCACATCGCCCTGTGCGCAATCGCACAACCACTCGTACCGGAGCGCACCTCGGCCGGATCGCGCCACGCCTACATTCCTGTTGTCCTCACTGACCCCAGGTGAGCCGAAGGAGAGCGCATGAGCGTGCATCCAACCGTCCATCCGACAATCAACCAGCAACTCAAGAGATCCGGCAGCAGCCGGCGTGACTTCATCACCTTCTGCGGAAAGCTGATGGTGGCGGCGCCATTCGGTCTGGCCATCACCAACTTTGTCACTCCGGAAGCCGTTGCCGGAGTGGTCGGCAAAGCGCGGCGGCCATCGGTGATCTGGCTGCACATGCAGGACTGTACCGGTTGCACGGAGACGCTGCTGCGGACCTCGGAGCCCGATCTGGCCGCGCTCATCTTCGACGTCATCTCGCTCGATTACCACGAGACGGTCATGGCCGCCTCGGGGAGTGATGCCGAGGCGGCGCTGAAAGATGCCATGGCGGAGAACGATGGGAAGTACGTGCTCGTCGTCGAAGGATCGATCCCGACCAAAGACAACGGCGCCTACCTCAAGATCGCCGGCCGCAACGGCATCGACATGCTCAAGGACGTCGCCAGCCACGCCGCGGCCGTCATCTCGATCGGCTCCTGCGCATCGTGGGGTGGCATTCCGTCGAGCAACGTCAATCCCACCGGCGCAACCGGCGTCGACTCCATCATCAAAAACAAGCCGGTCATCAACCTGCCGGGATGCCCGCCGAACCCGTACGTCCTCCTGGCCACCGTCCTCGAATACGCCACCACCGGCAAGGTGCCCAAGCTCGACGCGCTCGGCCGACCGAAATTCGCGTACGACCGGCTGATCCACGACCACTGTCCCCGCCGCGCGCATTTCGACGCCGGCCGCTTCGCCGCGCAGTTCGGCGACTCCGGCCATCGCCAGGGGTGGTGCCTCTACAAACTCGGCTGCAAAGGGCCGGTCACGCACGCCCCCTGCTCCACGCGGCACTTCAACGAAGTGGTCGACTGCTGGCCGATCGGCATCGGCGCCCCGTGCGTCGGCTGCACCGAGAAGGACATCGCCTTCACCGTCCCGATCTTCAAGACTGCCGACGTCACCCGCGCCGTGCCGCCCGACTTCTATCCGCCGATTTACGCCGAGCACAAAGGCATCAGTCCGGCGGCGACGGGGATCGCCGGTCTGGTCGGCGGCGTGCTCGCCGGCGCGGGATTTATCGCATCGCGAAAAATGAATGAAGGCAGCAGCGACGAGCCGAAGGAGTAGACGATGAACACCGATCGTCGAGCGTTCTTCAAGAACATCGCCGCCGCGGCGGCGGTGACCGTCATCCCCACCGCTGCCATCGCCCGCGAGAAAAAAACCGCGCCGGCCGATGCCGTGGGCATGCTCTACGACACCACCCTCTGCATCGGTTGCAAAGCGTGCGTGGTGGCCTGCAAAGAAGCCAACGGCATGCCGGCCGACACCAGCGGCTACGGGCAGGGTCTCTATGACGCGCCGAGCTCCCTCAACCAGTACACCAAGAACGTCATCCAGCTCTACAAAGACGGCGGCGAGACCTCGTTCGCGAAAAAGCAGTGCATGCACTGCATCGATCCCGCCTGCGTCGGCGCCTGCATGCTCGGCGCTCTACAGAAGGGCAAATTCGGCGTGGTCTCGTACGACGTCAGCAAATGTGTCGGCTGCCGCTACTGCGAAACGGTCTGTCCCTTCAACGTCCCGAAATTCGAATGGGCCAAGAAGGCTCCGAAGATCGTCAAGTGCGAGCTGTGCAAGGACCGGCTGGCCGAGGGGAAGGAGCCGGCGTGCACGGAAGTCTGTCCCAGGAAAGCGGTCATCTTCGGGCGGTACACCGATCTGCTCGATGAAGCGCACCGCCGGCTGAAGGCCAGCCCCGGCAAGTATGTCCCGAAGGTCTACGGCGAGCACGAGCTCGGCGGCACGCAGGTGCTCTACCTCTCACACATCGACTTCGAGAAGATCGGCTTCCGCTTCCAGCAATCCGAATCCGTGCCGCACCTGCAGCAGAGCGTCACGCACGGCGTCTACAAAGGCTTCGCCGGCCCGATGGCGCTCTACGCGCTCCTCGGCGCGGTCGTCTTCCGCAACCGCGGTAAGTCGGAAAAGGAGTCGTGATGCAAACGCACGCACGCGCACTCGGCGGTCCGCTCTTCACGCGCGCCTACCTCGTTCTGCTCGGGCTCGGCGCCATCGGAATCGCGTTGACCATCTGGCGATTCGCCGTCGGCCTCGGCGCATCGACAGGATTGTCCGACGGCTATCCGCTCGGCATCTGGATCGCCCTCGACGTCGTCACCGGAACGGCGCTCGCCTGCGGCGGCTACGCCGTGGCCCTCGTCGTCTACATCTTCAATAAAGGCCATTACCACCCGCTGGTGCGGCCGGCCATTCTGACCTCCGCGCTCGGCTACACCATCGCCGGCACCTCGGTGGCCATCGATCTCGGCCGCCCCTGGAACATGTGGAAGATCCCGCTCTACTTCTGGAACTGGAACCTCAACTCCTCGCTCCTGGAAGTGGCGCTCTGCATCATGGCCTACGTCTTCGTCCTCTGGATCGAGCTGTCGCCGGCCTTCCTGGAGAAATTCAGCGCCGACGGTCCGCCGCGGCTGAAGGCAATTGCCGATCGTCTCCTTCCGATCCTCGACAAAGCGCTGATCTGGATCATCGCCCTGGGCATGCTCCTGCCGACGATGCATCAATCGTCGCTCGGTTCGCTGATGATGCTGGCCGGACCGAAGCTCCATCCGCTCTGGCTCACCGGCTGGCTCCCGCTCTTCTTCCTGGTCACCTGCCTGGCCATGGGCTACGCGGTGGTGGTCTTCGAGACCGTCTTCTCATCGATGGCATTCGGGCGGAAGCCCGAATTCGCCATGCTGCGCAACCTGCAGAAGATCGCGGCCTGGGGCGGCCTCTTTTTCGTCATCATCCGCCTCGCCGATCTGGCCGTCAGCGGCAACCTGCACTACGCAACGCGCCTCGATCTCTACGGCACGATGTTCTGGATCGAGAACGTGCTCTGGCTCCTGCCGCTGGCGATGCTAGCCGGTCCGCGCCCCGATCTCGGCAATCTGTTCCGCGGCGCGATGGTGGTGGCGCTGGCCGGCGCTGTCTACCGCTTCGATACCTACCTCGTGGCCTTCAATCCCGGACCGGGCTGGCACTACTTCCCATCGATCCCGGAGATGTTCATCAGCTTCGGCCTGATCGCCATCGAGCTGGCGATCTACGTCGCCGTGGTGAAGCGCTTCCCCATCGTCGCGTCGGCACGGCCGACAGCGTTGGTCGGCAAAGCCTCCGCCACCATTTCTGCTCATACGAACAGCATCGGAATCCTGGGAGAAAAACCATGACCAGATTCACCGTCGACCCGATCACCCGCATCGAAGGGCATCTGCGCATCGACGTCGAGGTCGATCAGGGGAAGATCAACAAGGCCTGGGCCTCCTCGACCATGTTCCGTGGCATCGAGCGCATTCTCCTCGGCCGCGATCCGCGTGAGGCCTGGCTCTTCACGCAACGCTTCTGCGGTGTCTGCACGACGGTCCACGCGCTGGCATCGGTGCGCGCGGTGGAAGACGCGCTCAATCTGCCGATCCCGATGAACGCCCAGTACATCCGCAATCTGATCCTGATCGCGCATGCGCTGCACGATCACATCGTCCATTTCTACCACCTCTCCGCGCTCGACTGGGTCGATGTCACGCAGGTGCTGAAGGCCGATCCGGCCAAGGCGTCGTCGATCGCCGAAAGCCTCTCCGACTGGCCGAACAACTCGGCCAAGGAGATGGCCGCGGTGAAGATGAAAGTCAAAGGCCTGGTCGACAGCGGCCAGCTCGGTCCGTTTGCTCATGGGTATTGGGGACATCCGGCCATGAAGCTGCCGCCGGAGGTGAACCTGATCGCCGTCGCCCACTACCTGCAGGCGCTCGAGTACCAGCGTTACGCGAACCAGATCGTCGGCATCCTCGGCGGGAAGACTCCGCACATCCAGAACGTCGCCGTCGGCGGCGTGCAGAACGCCATCAACATCGAAAGCCAGGCCGCGCTCAACGTCGACCGGCTGTACCAGATGAAATCGCTGCTCGACAAGGTCGTCTCCTTCGTGCAGAACGTCTACGTCCCCGACGTCTGCGCCGTGGCGGGTTTCTATCCCGACTGGTTCAGCTACGGCGCCGGCGTGACGAACTACCTCTCCGTCCCCGATCTCCCGCTCGACGAGAAGAGCACGAAGTACGACCTGCCCGGCGGCTTCATCCCGAACGGCGACCTCTCGAAGTTCCATCCCATCACCGGACAGAAGGACGAGTACTGGCGCAAGGCGGTCACCGAAGACAGCGAGCATGCCTGGTACAAGGGTGGAGGGCCGCTGCATCCGTGGAAAGGGGAGACCGATCCCGAATTCACCGACTGGAAAGAAGACGGCAAGTACTCCTGGGTGAAAGCGCCACGCTTCGAGGGCCAGCCCGCGCAGGTGGGGCCGCTGGCGAACGTGCTGGCGGGATACGCATCGGGCAACCCGCTGATGGTGAAGTGGACCGACGCCGCCCTTTCCAAGATCTCGGCGATCGCGAAAGTCAAAGCAACGCCGGCCATGCTGCACTCCACGCTCGGACGCCACGGCGCCCGCGCCGTCCGCACCGCCGTCCTCTCCGAGCTCGCCGTCAAGCACTGGCAGTTGCTCACCGACAACATCGTCAAAGGCGACGCAGCCATCTTCAATCAGCCGGAGTTCCCCAAGGGCGAGATCGAAGGCGTCGGCTTCCACGAAGCGCCGCGCGGCACGCTCTCACATTGGGTGGTGATCGACGACGGCGCCATCAAGAACTATCAGGCGGTCGTCCCGACGACCTGGAACGCCAGTCCGCGCGACAGCAAGGGAACCTCCGGCCCATACGAGGCCTCCCTCCTCGGCAATCCGATCGCCGACGCGCAGCATCCGCTCGAAGTCCTGCGCACGGTTCATTCGTTCGACCCGTGCATGGCCTGCGCGGTTCATATGTTCGATCCCTCTGGCAACAACACGGCAAAAGTGAAAGTGCTGTGAGATCCGCCGTCTACGGAATCGGCAACATCCTCCTCGGCGACGACGGCATCGGCCCCGCCGTCGTCGCCTATCTTTCCTCGAATTTCGAGCTCGGCCCGGAGATCACCATCGAAGACCTCGGCACCCCGTCGCTTGATCTTCCCAACTACCTGACCGGCTACGATCGCGTGATCTTCATCGACGCCGTCGCCGCCGACGCCCCACCCGGCACAATCCGCCTCTACTCCCGCGACGAGATCGTCGCCGCCCCACCCGGAATCCGCATCAGCCCCCACGAGCCCACCATCAACGACGCCCTGATCGTCCTCGACTTCGCCGGCGGCGCGCCGAAGGAGGTGGTGCTGGTGGGTGTGGTCCCACAAACACTGGAGGGCGGGATGACGCTATCGCCGGCGGTGGCGGGGGCGGTGCCGCGCGCGGCGGCGATGGTGGTGGGGGAGTTGGGGAAGCGCTACGCGGCGTAGAAAGTCGCAGGCGAGCACGAGAGAAACGCCTGCAAGCTTTTCCGCTTTCTTTCTGTTTCGGACTATCCTGTGGCTTCAAGGATGACGCAGATTCGCTTCAAGTTCGATCCGGAAAAGCTCGTGCAGGCGCTCGCGTTTTTCGCTTTCCGCGGGGTGAACGATCTCGACACGCTGAAGGCGGTAAAACTCCTCTATTTCGCTGACCGCCAGCACCTGCTCCGGTACGGCCGTCCGATCCTCGGCGACGACTACTACTGCATGAAGAACGGCCCGATTCCGACGAACGCGCTCAGCCAGATTCAGGACGCGTTGTCGCCGAATCCAACGGGCGACCACGATGCGCTGTTCGACGAGTATCTCGATGTGGATCGCGCACATTCGTACCCGCGCTTTGTCCCGAAAAAAGAGCCCGATCTCGATGTCTTCTCTCCGACGGATATCGAAGTGCTCGACGACGTTTTAAAGACCTACGGCGGGAAGTCTGCGTGGAAGCTGCGGGACCTCACGCACCTTGACGAGTGCGTGAAGCGCGCGGACGAAGAACGGGTCGCGCGCGGCATCGGCAGTGTTCGTATCCCCTTCGAATTGTTCTTCCTTGGTACGGACAGCAAACTGCTGCCCCTCGTAGAAGCCGACCAGGAAAACCGGGATTTCGCCGAGTCGCTGAGCTGGTGAGCCCATTGAGGCGCCGCGATGCGCAGTACGCCACAGCTGACATGAAACGTGAAACCGGGTTGTGCTAGATCGGTGCTGGGTAGAACCATCGAGACAGCGCTACCTAACAGTTAGCGTTCCGGTCCAACGTCTACTGCCATGCGAAGGAACTCCTCGCTAGATCGGCGAGACTCCAAAGATGTGCAAGGTCTCCATTGCGGCCTAGCAACTCCCTGCAAAGATACGGATTCAGATGGACTAGACGAGTGAGAGCGGCGCCGCGCTTGGCGATGGGCTCGGTCACGGCGAGCACCTTCTTTAGCCGCGCAGCGCCGAATTCCGATGTCACGCCGAAGAACGCGATGTGCGGGTTGGCGCGTGCGGCAGCGGGCATGTACTCACGCGCTTCATCGATCATGTCAACGCGATCGTGTCGGTATGTCCATCGAGCTGACAGAATAGCCACCGGCCGTTCGTTTCTTGTCGCAAGGATGTCGATCCGCGGATCCTTGCTCCGCCCGGAAAACGAGAAGCCAGGAAAGCGTTCGTGCGGAGAGACCTCTTCAAAGAGATCAAGCGCTGGATCGCCAAAGCGCTCAAGTACCCTCGTCACTAGCGACCGGAAGGCGTGTCCGCGAGGGTTATTGGGTTGTAGGGGGCGGATCTTTGGCTCGCGAAAAAATGCCCCGATAGTTCCGCAGACGTTGCCAGGAGACGTGTTCAGCTTCTCCGCAAGGTAGTCGCGCACCGCATCCGCTTCTCTCAGGCATTGGTTTCGCCTTCCGAGAATCGAGACCTTGTAGTTATTCCGTTCCATCAATACTGGACTCCCATGAAACGGCCTCCAGCCATTGGAGTCGAAGATCTCGCATGTAAGGAGGAGTCTGGCCACGGCGAGCCAAGCATCGTCAATCTGGTAGCCCGCTGAATCGATCAGTTGATCAAAGAGGGTTACCGCCAAGTTCGCGTTTGGATCGTTCGTCCCGTGTCTCACGAGAAGGCATTCTGATGGAAGAACTCAATAGTTGGTAGGGCGATTCACTGGGCGAACTTCAACCACTCGAGCCTGCGGCATTGAAGATGCGCATTTGCTCGGGGCCATGAGGCGCTTCGTAGACTCGATCGAACGCGCGTCCAATGGCTGATGCCACAGCTTCAGCAACCGGCGGCGGGAATGCGTTGCCCACCTGCCGATACGCAGCAGTCTTTCGCCCGGTGATTTGCCATGAGTCTGGGAAGCCTTGAATCCTCGCTACCATCCGAACGGTGAGCTTCGGCATCGCGTCAGCCGGAAAGTTACGGTCCGGAGGCCCGTCAGCGATCCCGATACCATCTACGGCTAGCTGCGCCCACTGAGCCCGCGCCCGCGTCGGACCAAGATCAGGGCCACCGTGCTTCTTCGACCCGCCGACGACCGTTGGAGCAATACCGTTCGCGCGGCGCACCCACTTTGAAGCTCCCCGCCATCCGCCGGCCGCGATCAGGTCTGAAAGGACCTCCCCTACGCTTGTCGCGAAGGAGCCATTTCCTTCAGGCCATCGAAAGTAGTCGAGGTCTTCAGCCTTCAGCGCAATAACTACGCACCGTGGTCGAAGTTGGGGAACACCAAAGCTTGATGCGTTGAGAATCCTGAAATCAGCCATGTAACCAAGTCGCTTAAGACGAGCTAAGAGGCCTCGGCGGTACTCGCGAAACTTCTCGGACGCGAAGCCAGGGACATTCTCGAGCATGATCGCGCGTGGCTGAATCTCTGCGGCGAGTCTCAACGCTTCGGGGAACAGATCGCGTTCGTCATCGCTGCCGAGCTGCTTCCCGGCTATGGAAAATGGCGGGCACGGCACGCCACCAGCAAGCAGGTCGACGCGACCGCGATACGGGACACCGTCGACCGTGCGAACGTCCGCGTTGATCACGTTCCACTCTGGGCGATTCAAACGCAGGGTTTCGCAGGCATGGCGGTCGAGCTCGATGGCTGCCACGCAATCAAAGCCTGCGGCTTCAAGCCCGATGGCCTGCCCACCAGCTCCTGCGCATATTTCGAATACCGTCGGCATTAGAACCCTCAGTGTAGCGGAAGGTTTCGTGGGCGCAAGACCTTCTACTATTCGTAGAAAAAACCGCGATGGATGTTCACGACAAAGCCACTCGATCGTTCAATATGTCCCGGATTCGTGCGACGAACACGAAGCCTGAAATGATGCTCCGTAAGCTCCTCTGGCTGAGCGGATTGCGTGGCTACCGGCTCCACTCCAAGTTACCCGGCAGACCTGACATCACTTTCGGCAAGAAGCGAATCGCTGTGTTTGTCGATGGGTGCTTCTGGCATGCCTGCCCACACTGCTCCGACGGTCGGGCACCGAAGTCCAACACAAGCTACTGGATGGAGAAGCGGAGGATGAATCGCGAGCGGGATCTTCGCAACACGTCGAAGCTTGAAGGTGAAGGTTGGACAGTGATCCGACTCTGGGAGCACGAAGTCAACAACGATCCCGTAGGATGCGTCCTTCGCACCGCTCGCGCACTCGGCCTAGAGCTCGTCAGCGATTGACCTTTGCCAGAACCCCAAAGGTCAACGGGCGAGCGAGCGCGCGCGGCTTCTCTCCAACCGCGACCGGCGCCGGCTCGACCTCCTCCGCTGACGCCCCCTCCCCGTGACATCCATCACCACCCCCTGTGTCCTCCGACATCCCCTCGTGTTCCCCTCGCGCCTAACTTGAGGGGCACATGAACCTGGGTGGACTTCATATCGAGATCCGCGGGACGGTGCAGGGGGTTGGGTACCGGCCGTGGGTGTTTCAGATGGCGCGGCGGATGGACATTCGCGGTGTCGTCAGGAACGACTCTCGCGGGGTGTCGATCGACGCGTTCGGCGCCGCGGACGCCCTTGACGGTTTCGTGGTCGCATTGCGCAGCGACGCTCCTCCCGCCGCGCGCGTGCGGTCCGTGACCTGCCTGGAAATCCCGTTCGTGAGCCACGCCGCGTTCGCCATCGCCGGGAGCACGGCGGGCGCGGAGCGTCATGTCTCGATTCCCGCGGATCTGGCTACTTGCGACGACTGTCTGCGCGAGATGCTCGATCCCGCGGACCGCCGCTACCGCTATCCCTTCATCAACTGCACGAACTGCGGACCGCGCTACTCCATCGTCGTCGACGCGCCGTACGACCGAGGAAATACATCGATGGCGGCGTTTCAGATGTGCGGGGAGTGCCGGCGCGAATACGAATCGGCCGATGATCGCCGGTTTCATGCCCAGCCGAATGCCTGTCCTGATTGTGGCCCGCGGATCGTGGCGATGGATAACCGCCAGCGGCGGATCGTGACACGCGATCCGGTCCACTTCGCCGCGCGTGCCCTTCGCGCCGGGTTCACCGTCGCCCTCAAAGGCCTGGGAGGATTTCTTCTCGCCTGCGATGCCACCAGCGCCACCGCCGTGCAGCGGCTTCGCGATCGCAAACGGCGTGAGCGCAAGCCGCTTGCGGTGATGGTGCGCGACCTGGCGCAGGCGGAAGAGATTGCCGCGTTGAACGATGCCGAGCGCGAGCTGTTGCTGTCGATCGAGCGGCCGATCGTCCTCGCGCGCGCGCAGGCGCAATCGCAGCTGGCATCGTCAGTGTCCGGTGTGATCCCGCTCGTCGGGATCATGCTGCCGTACACGCCGTTGCATCACCTTCTTCTCCGCGATGCCGGCATGCCTCTCGTGATGACCTCGGGGAATCTCTCCGACGAGCCGATGGTGACCACGAACGGCGACGCGCTCGATCAGCTTGGGGATGTCGCCGATGTCTTCCTGCTGCACGACCGCGAGATCGTTACCCGTGTCGACGACTCCATCGTCCGCGTCATCGATGGCGCGCCGGTGGTCCTGCGGCGTTCCCGAGGATTCGTGCCGCGGGCGATTGAAACGAGTCGCGCGTTTGTGGAGCCTATCCTTGCCTGTGGCGCGCATCTCAAGAACACCTTCTGTATCACCGCCGGGAACAGCGCCTTTCCCGGGCCGCACATCGGCGACCTCGAGAGCGTGGCCACGCTGCGCGCGTATGAAACGGCCATCGAGCGGATGAAAGCCTTCGTTGGCGTCGCGCCCGGTGTGCTGGCCCACGATCTTCATCCCGACTACTTCTCCACGCGCTACGCCCTGGCGCAGGAAGGCGTGCGCACGATCGCCGTGCAGCACCATCACGCGCACATCGCCAGCGCCATGGCCGAGCATGGGATCGAAGGTCCGGTCGTCGGCATTGCCTACGACGGCACCGGCTTCGGAACCGACGGCACCTCGTGGGGCGGCGAGATCCTCATCGCCGGTTACGAGAACTTCGAGCGCTTCGCCACCTTCCGGCCGATTCCGCTGGCGGGCGGCGACCAGGCCATTCGTCAGCCGTGGCGGATCGCCCTGGCGTTGCTCGATGATGTGTTTGACGGCGCTCCGCCGCTGCACGCCATCCCGCTGTTCCGCGAATTCGCCGCGCCCGCGATCGAAGCCGTGCGCCGCATGATCGCGCGCCGTTTCAACACCACGCCCGCACGCGGAGTCGGGCGCTATTTCGACGCATTCGGCGCAATCATCCTTGGCGTTCCCGACGCGCGCTACGAAGGCGAAGTGGCCTTCCGCTGGAACATGATCGCCGATCCCGCTGAGCGTGGCCGCTACCCGATCGTCATCCATGAAGGCCTCGCGCCGTGGGAGATCGATCCGCGTCCGATGGTCAAAGCCGCGGTCGACGATCTTCTCACCGGCCGTCCCGCTGCCACGATCTCCGCGCGCTTCCACAACACGCTCGGCGCCGCCACCGCGGAAGTGGCGCGGGCCGCGATCGCGAGCAAAGGAGACATGCCGGTCGTCCTCAGCGGTGGTTGCTTCCAGAACGCGCGGCTCGCCGAGTCGGTCATCGACGCCCTTCGTTCATCCGCGCGCGTGGTCATGAACCGCGACGTCCCCGCCGGAGACGGCGGCATCGCCCTGGGCCAGGCGTTCATCGCCGGCGCGCGCCTGCGCGCGGGTGTCATCGAGTCAGTGGTTGAGGAGGAGCTCGTATGTGCCTAGGCGTGCCGGGCCGTGTCATCGAAGTTCACGATTGCACCGCCACCGTCGACTTCTGGGGCGTGCGCAGGGAAGTGCGCCTCGACATCGTCGATGAGCCGGTGGCGCCGGGGGACTACATCCTCAACCACGTCGGCTTCGCCATCCGCCGCATCGCCGCCGAGGCGGTGGGCGAGACGCTGGCGCTCTACGAAATGCTGCTGCGCGAAGGGGAGGATGCCGACGATCTGATGACCAGCGACGTGCGCGCCGAAATCGCGGGGACGGTGTGACCAGCGAGCTGCAGTTTCGCGATCCCGCCCTGGCGCGCGCGCTGGCGGCAACGCTGGCCCGGCAAATGGACGAGATCGGGCGGCCGGTGGCGGTGATGCACGTCTGCGGCAGTCACGAGCAGGCCATCGCCCGCTTCGGCTTGCGCTCGCTCTTCCCGAAATCGCTCGACGTGATCATGGGTCCCGGCTGTCCCGTCTGCGTCACCGATGTGCCCGAGGTCGATGAGAGCATCGTGCTGGCGCGGCAGGGCGTGCGCATCGCCACCTTCGGCGACATGCTTCGAGTTCCCGGCACCGTGCAGTCGCTCGCCGACGCGCAGGCCAGCGGCGCGGCCATCGACATCGTCTACAGCCCGCGCCAGGCCGCGGAGATCGCCCGCGAGACCGGCGACGAAGTGGTCCTCTTCGCCTCCGGATTCGAGACTACCGCCGTGGCCACCGCCGCGGTCATCCTCAACGATCCGCCGCCGAACTTCTCCGTCCTCTCGGCGCACAAATACATCCCGCCTGTGATGGAAATCGTGGCCGAGATGCCCGGCTCGCGTGTGGAAGGATTCCTCGCCGCCGGCCACGCCGCCACGATCACCGGCTCCGCGGTCTTCGAGCCGTTCGTCGCGCGTCACAAGGTTCCGGTGGTCGTGGCAGGATTCGAGCCGATCGACATCCTGGCCGGACTGGTCGAGCTGCTGGAGCTGATCCGCAACGGCACGCCGCGAGTCATGAACATGTTCCCGCGCTGTGTGAGTGCCGAGGGGAATCTGGCGGCGCAGAGGCAACTGTGGAGAGTGTTCGAAATGACCGGCGGGCGGTGGCGCGGCATCGCCCACGTGCCGAACGGCAACCTGCGATTGCGCGACGAATTCGCGCACGTCGACGCGCGGCGGCGCTTCACCATCGATCTGCCGTCGCTGTGGGACTACGCGCCGCCGGCGCTGGCCGGCCAGTGCATCTGCGGCGAGATCATGTCCGGCATTCGCAACCCGCGCGACTGCCGGCTCTTCAACCGCGAATGCGTCCCCGAGAACCCGGTCGGCGCGTGCATGGTCTCTAACGAAGGCACGTGCAAGATCTGGCACCTCTACGGCGGCGTCCCCGATCTGGAGGCGACGGCATGACCACCGCGATCGATGCTCCCGTCGGACGCGTAACTCTGAAGCAGGGCGGCGGCGGGCGGGCGATGCGCGCGCTCATCGAACGGCTCTTCGTGCGCGACTTCGCCACGATGCCGTTCGAAGGCGTCGGCATCGCCGCCATGGACGACGGCGCCGCCATCCGCATCGGCGACGACTGGCTGGTCATCACCACCGACTCGCACGTCATCCATCCGATCGTCTTTCCCGGCGGCGACATCGGCCGCCTCTCCATCTGCGGCACGGTCAACGACCTGGCCATGATGGGGGCGACGAACGTGCTGGGGCTCACCTGCAGCGTCATCCTCGAGGAAGGTTTTCCGCTGGAATCGCTCGAGGCCATCCAGCGCTCGATGATCGCCGCCTGCCGCGAGGCCAACGCGCCGGTGGTCACTGGCGACACAAAAGTCATGGGCCGCCGCGAGATCGACGGCGTGGTCATCAACACCTGCGGCATCGGCCTGACGCGCACGCTCGTCCGCGACAACGGCCTCGCCGCGGGTGACCGCATCATCGTCACCGGCAGCATCGCCGAACATGGCCTGGCGGTGATGGCGGCCCGTCATTCGATCGGTATCGAGAGCGATCTTGTCTCCGACGTTGCCCCGATGAATTCGCTCATCGCCTCGGTGCTCGACACGATGCCTGACGCCGTCACGGCGATGAAGGATCCAACCCGAGGAGGCGTCTCCAGCGCGCTGCACGAGATGGCGGCGAAGAGCGGCGTCGGCATCGTGCTTCAGGAGCGCGACATCCCGGTCACTCCTGCCGTCCGCGCCGTCGGCGAGCTCCTCGGCATCGATCCGCTGCACGTGGCCAACGAAGGGAAAGCGCTCATCGGCGTACGTTCCGATCGCGCGGCCGATGTCCTGCAACTCCTCCGCGCGCATCCCCTCGGCCGCAGCGCCGCCATCATCGGCGTCTGCACCTCCGAGCGCCTCGGCTCGGTCATCCTCGATACCGGCTTCGGAAAACGCCTTCTCGCCGAGCCTGAAGGCGAGCCGCTCCCACGCATATGCTGAACGTCGCCGTCCTCTGCTCGAAACGCGCGCCCGGTCTTCCGGAGCTGCGCCAGCACGTCAACGTCGCCTGCGTGCTCGATCGTCAACCGACGCGCGGCTGCGATCGCCGGTCGTTCGACATCCAGACCGGCGTAATGCTGGCCCGTTACGACATCGACGCCGTCGTTCTCCTCGGCTACATCTACATCCTCACGGAGCCGCTGCTGGCCGCGTTCCCCGAGCGCATCCTCAACGTTCATGACTCCGATCTGACGTTGCGCAACGACGACGGCAGCCCGCGCTATCCCGGCTTGCACGCCACGCGCGACGCCATCGTCGCCGGCGAGCGCGAAACGCGCAGCTGCGTCCACATCGTCACGCCGGAGCTCGACGCCGGGCCGGTGCTCGCTCGTAGCAACCCCTTTCCGGTGGCGCCGTTCGTCCGCGTCGCCGCCGCGCGCGGGGAGGACGACATCGTCCGCGCCTACGCCTACGCGCAGCGCGAATGGATGATGCGCACCACCTGGGGCGCGCTGGTATTCGAAGCATTGCGCCGGCTCCTGCCGCGGAAGGCGGCGGCATGACCCACATCCGCGTCGAGGTCACCGGCACCGTCGGCACGATCACGATCGATCGCCGCGAGCGCTTCAACTCGCTCGACGTCGAGACGGCGCGCGACCTGCGCAAGGCCGGCCTGCAGATGGCGCGCGATACCGCTATTCGCGCGGTCGTCCTGCGCGGCGAAGGCGGCGTCTTCTGCAGCGGCGCCGATCTCAAAGACATCCGCGCTGCCTCGCCGTCGTACGGACCGGCGTTCAAGGAAATCCTCGAATACATCCACAGCACCATCTCGGAGATTCGCCGCGCGCCGAAGCCGTTCATCGCCGCGGTCGACGGAATCGCCGCCGCCGGCGGATTCGGCCTGGCCATGGCCTGCGACCTCGTCGTCGCCTCCGATCGCGCCTTGTTCGAGTGGGCCTACACGAAAACGGGACTGACCGGCGCGGAGAGCTCTACCTTCATGCTGCCGCGACTCGTGGGGTTGCGTTGCGCCTTCGAGCTGCTCTTTCTCAATCCTCGCCTCACGCCCGAGCGGGCGCTGGAGATCGGATTGATCACCGCGATTTATCCGTCCGAGACGTTCGATGCGGACGTCGCCGCGCTCGCGGAGCGGCTCGCCTCCGGACCAACGGAGGCGATGGGGATCGCAAAAGAGCTGATCAACCAGGCCGCGGGGATGGATCGTCTCGACGTTCATCTCGACCGCGAGCTGCAGCACCTGGCCCGCATCGCCGATGGCGGCGATTTCGCCGAGGGCATCGACGCCTTCTTCGGCAAACACCAGCCGAAACTCGGAGCGTCGTGATGCACGAGTACTCCATCGTCCAGTCGCTCGTCGATTCCGTGGCCGCGGCCGTCGGCGCGCGTGACGCAGAAGTCCACGAAGTCCACATCGCCATCGGCGAGATGTCCGGCGTCGACTGCGGACTCCTGATCACCGCGTACGAAGTCTTCCGCGCCGGCACCTTGTGCGAACACGCGTCGCTGACGATCGACCGCATTCCGGCTCAGTGGCACTGTCCGCGGTGCCAGCAGCCGATCGCGAAGGGCGCCTTTCTTCGCTGCGCCGCATGCAACTCCCCGGCGCAGCTCGCCGCGGGTGACGAGATCATCCTGCAACGAATCGAACTGGAGGTGGCCTGATGTGTACCGATTGTGGATGCGGTGACGTGAACCTCGTGCCGCTGGAGTTGCAGACGCGCATCCTGGCGCGCAACGACGGCATGGCCGCGCACAACCGCACGCACCTGCGCGAGTACGGCGTCTTCACCGTCAACCTCATGGGCTCGCCCGGATCGGGCAAGACCGCGGTGCTCGAGGCGACCGCGCGCGCGTTCGACGACGGCACGAAACTGGCCGCCATCGCCGGCGATCTGGCCACGGAGAACGACGCCATGCGCCTCGTCCATGCCGGCATCCGTTCGCGCGCCATCAAGACCGGCCAGGCCTGTCATCTCGACGCGGAGATGGTGCATCACGAGCTGCATCATCTCGATCTCGACGGCGTCGAGTACCTCTTCATCGAGAACGTCGGCAATCTCGTCTGTCCTGCCGTTTACGACCTCGGGCAGGACGTCAATGTCGTGGCCCTGTCGGTCACGGAAGGGGAGGACAAGCCGCTGAAGTACCCGACCATGTTCGCCAAGGCCGATCTCGTCCTGCTGACGAAGACCGATTTGCTCCCGCACCTGGACGTCAACGTCTCCGCCATCTACGACGCCCTGGCGCGGGTGATGCCCGATCCGCTGATCATCCCGCTGGCCTCGCGCCAGCCCGGAGGCGTCGACCCGTGGATCACCTGGCTGACGCAGCGCCGCGCGGCAGTGGCGATGGAGCTGGTGGCGTCATGACCGGATTCTCCTGGACCCTCGTTCTGGCCGCCGCTACGGTGGGCTCGCTGCACACGATGGCGCCCGATCACTGGATGCCGTTCGCCGCGCTGGCGCGTGCGCGCAGGTGGTCGCCACTGCGCACGTCGCGCACGACCATTCTCTGCGGCTTCGGCCACGTCACCGTCTCCGCGCTGATGGGCATCGTCGCGCTCTTCGCCGGCCTCGGCGTGATCCGGTTGATCGGCGGCCGGCTGGCGTCGCTGGCCACCTGGCTGCTGATCGCATTCGGCGCCGTCTACATGTGCTGGGGCATTCTCCGCAGCCTGCGCCGCGATCCGCTGGCGGTGATCCACGCGCACGATCATCATCACGTGCGCGGCGCCAACGATCACGATCACGGTCTCACCGAGTGGTCGCTCTTTCTCCTCTTCTCCGCCGATCCGTGCCTGGCCGTGATCCCGATGATCATCGCCTCCGCCGGCGCCGGCTGGCGCACCGTGGCCGCGGTGATCGTGTCGTACGAGCTGGCCACGATCGCCACGATGGTCGTGCTCGTGACGTTCGCTCACGCCGGCGCGCGCGCCATTCACGCGAGCTGGATCGACCGCTACGGCGACGCCGTCGCCGGCGCGCTGATCGTCAGCGTCGGCGCGGCCATGGCCGTGATGGGAATCTGACCGCACACCAGCCCGTGCGGCGAATCACATCGCAAGGGTGACTGGCGGCATCGTGCGATGCGTGCGCGAAACCTATTGTGTGTTTCGAGGTCTCTTCCGATGCGAAACCTGATCATCGCCGCCGCCTTTTTGATTGCCGCCGTTTCCGCGCGCGCGCAGATGACGAATGCGGAGTGCCTGGCCTGTCACGACAATCCCGATCTCAAACAACACGTTGACGGTAAAAAGTTGGCCGCCTCCGTTCACGGCCCTCTCGACTGCACGAACTGCCACGCCGATGTGAAGGCCTACCCGCACGATCCGGCGCCGAAGGCCGTCGATTGCGCCTCCTGCCATCCCGACAGCGTCGCTGCATGGGACAACAGCCTGCACGCGAAGGCGGTCAAATCGGGAGTGGCGCGCGGCGCGAAGTGCGCCGATTGTCATGGACTGACGCACGAGATCCTGCCGTCGTCCGATCCGAAGTCGAAGACCGCGCACGCGAACATCCCTGCAACCTGCTCGACCTGCCACGGCCAGAAGTTCGCCATGGCCAGGGCTGGATTGAGCACGCAATCGGCCATCTCCTATCAGGCCAGCGTCCATGGCCGCGCCGTCGCCAACGGCTCGGCGAAAGCAGCCGTCTGCACCGACTGCCACGACCATCACGCCGTCCGTCCAGCCAACGATCCGCTCTCGGGCATCTTCAAATTCAACGTGGCCCGCACCTGCGGAACGTGTCACGCCACCATCGCCGCGCATTACGCGGAGAGCGTGCACGGCAAGGCGCTGGCGCGCGGCAACTGGAACGCACCGGTCTGCACCGACTGCCACGGCATCCACACCATCTCGCACGCCGCCGATCAGGTTGGTGGTCCGCGCTCGAGCTGCGCGAAGTGTCACGAGGGCGTGCGGCTCAGTCTGGAGTTCGGTGTCCCGGCGGCGCGCGTGGCTTCGTACCAATCGAGCTACCACGGCCTGGCCCGGCAGATGGGCTCGACGACGGCCGCCGATTGTGCCAGCTGCCACACCGCCCACGACGTTCTGCCGTCGTCCGATCCCCGTTCGGCCATCCATCCGAAGAATCTGCAGAAGACCTGCGGCAAGTGCCACGACGGCGCGGCCATCAATTTCACCCGCGGCAAGATTCACCGTGCGTCCGGCGACGTCAGCGATACGCCGTCGCGCATCGTGACCTGGATCCGGCGCATCTACATCGCCCTGATCCTGGTCACGGTCGGCTTCATGCTCCTGCACAACATCCTGATCTGGTGGAGGAAGGCCGTTGCCGCGCGAAAGGCGCGCAATGCCGGCCACACGGTCGAGCGGATGAATCTCAACCAGCGGATCCAGCACGCGGTGATGGGAATCAGCTTCGTGGTGCTGGTGATCAGCGGCTTCGCCCTGGCCTGGCCGAATTCGATCTTCGCCACGCTCTTCGGGCCGAGCGAGCAACTGCGGCGCGTGGTCCATCGCATTGCCGCCGTGGTGATGATGGCCATCGGCCTCTATCACCTCGCCTACATGGTCTTCACCCGCGAAGGACGCAAGGGTCTGCGCGATCTCTGGTTCCGATTCTCCGACCTCAACAATGCCATCGGCACGGTCGGCTATTACCTCGGCGTGAAGAAGACCAAGCCGCAATTCGCGCGTTTCAGCTACGCCGAGAAGACCGAATACTGGGCCGGCATGTGGGGCACGGTGGTGATGGCGCTGACCGGCCTGATGATCTGGTACTCTGTCGCGGTCGCCCAATGGATCCCGCGCTGGTGGATCGACGTCGCTACTACCGTTCACTACTATGAGGCCATCCTGGCCACGCTGGCCATTCTGGTCTGGCATTTCTATCACGTGATCTTTGACCCCGATGTTTATCCAATGAACTGGGCCTGGCTCGATGGGAAAATGCCCGAAGAGCTTTACAAGGAAGAGCACCCCTTGGCGGATGAGGAAGGGAAAGACGAATGACGGAGTCGGGAAAGCCGTTGCGGTTGTCGCGTAATCTGATCAGCGAGGCCGGCATCGGGATCGCCGTTGTGGCTCTGGCGAACCTGGGGTTTCTCGTTTACCTCGATGCCACGCGCGCGAATTCGAATCCCTATATGGGGATTCTGACATGGATCATCGCCCCGGCCATTCTCATTACCGGCTTTCTCATCTTTTTCGCCGGGATGTTGATCGAGCGCCGGCGGCGCCGCCACCTCGCTCCCGGGGAAGTTGCCGAATATCCGAAGATCGATCTCAATGAGCGACGCACCCGCGTCATCGTGATTGCATCCGCAGTCGGCCTGATTCTCTTTGTGACGATGTCGGTCGTTGGCAGTTATCAGGCCTATCACTACACTGACTCGGATGCTTTCTGCGGAACGGCCTGCCATAAAGTGATGTACCCGGAATACACTGCCTATCAGGCCTCGCCGCACGCCCACGTCGGCTGCGCCGGATGTCATATCGGGCCAGGCGCGGGCTGGTTCGTCCGCTCGAAGCTCTCCGGTTCCTATCAGCTCTATTCAGTAGCCTTTCACAAATATCCGAGGCCGATTCCGAGTCCTGTGCAGAATCTGCGGCCGGCGCAGGAGACCTGCGAGCAATGCCACTGGCCAGCGAAATTCTTCGGCGCACAGTTGAAGGTCTTCAACCATTACGCGTATGACGAGACCAATACGCCGAAAGAAGTGCGCATGCTGATCAAGACCGGCGGCGGCAGCCCGCAGGGAGGCCAGACCAGCGGCATTCACTGGCACATGAATATCGCCAATGAGGTCACCTACATCGCCACCGACCGGCAGCGCCAGGTCATTCCGTGGGTCCGCGTCAAAGACCACAATGGAAAAGTGACTGAATACAAGGCCGAAGGCTCGAAGCTCACCGACGCGCAGATCGCAACGGCGACGACGCGGCGCATGGATTGCGTCGACTGCCACAACCGGCCGACACACATTTACCGTTCACCGGACCGCGCTGTCGATACGGCCATCCTCAGCGGAAAAATCGACCACACCCTTCCGTTCATCAAGCAGCAGGCCGTCGCTGTTCTGTCAGCCGATTATCCGACCACAGACGCCGGTATCGCGGCGATTGCCAAGGCTCTTCCTGCGTACTACGAAAAAACCTATCCGGACGCCTACAAGACGAAGCGGGCGCAGATCGATGGCGCGGTGAAATCGGTACAAGAGGTCTTCCGGGCCATCCGTTTCCCCGAAATGCGCGTTGATTGGCGCACGCACCCCGACAACCTCGGGCATTTTGCGTCGATGGGCTGTTTCCGTTGCCATGACGATCAGCACGTCAGCAAGGACGGAAAACGAATCAGCAAAGACTGTCAGATCTGCCATACGGTTCTTCCGGAGACCAATGCTACGAACGCCGCATTCGAGCATCCGGTCGATATCGGCGATCTGCGAGCTGTCAATTGTGCCGAATGCCACACCGGCGGCGGCATGTAAATCAAAGGAGGTAACAACCATGAACCGGAAATTGTTTGTCATTCTCACAGCCACGATCCTTCTGATTCTGCCGGCCACCCTCGCCGCGGCCGACGGCGCAGCACTCTACAAGGCGAAATGCGCATCCTGCCACGCCCTCAATGGCGCCGGCGACACCGCCATGGGCAAGGCCATGAAGCTGCGCGACCTGCGCTCGCCGGAAGTCCAGAAGCAGAGCGACGCCGAACTGACCAAAGTCACCGCCGACGGCAAAGGAAAGATGCCCGCCTACAAGGGCAAACTGACCGACGCCGAGATCACCGCGCTCGTCGCGCACATGCGTACGTTGAAGTAAGCCCATCACCACAGAGGCACAGAGAAACCCTCTGTATTCTCTGTGTCTCTGTGGTTCAATGCCTTTCAGCCGCCTCAACGTGCCAAAGCCCGACGTCGTTCTGCTCCATTCCCCCAGCGTCTTCGAGTTTCGCGAACGGCCGATCGCCTATGGCCCGACCAGCGACGTCATCCCGTCGACGGTATTCGAGATGTACCCGGTCGGGTTCCTGACCTAGGCGGCATTTCTGCGGCGGAACGGATATCGCGTCCGCATCGTCAACCTGGCGCTGCGGATGATGCGTAGCCGGCAACTCGACCTCTTCTTCATGCGCGTCACGCCAGACGGACACACTTTCCGGGCATTGTTCAGAAACTCCCGTCGGGCGAGGACGCCCGCCGGTTGCAGGCGCGGACGCCCGCACTACGCGGCGGTCAACGTTTCAGCGTCAGCGTCACGTCGGTCGCCCCGAGCTTCACCGTATCGATCTTCACCGCCGGCGCGTTCGGCTCCTTCGTCATGGCGTCGCGATCGAGATCGATGCGGGCCTCGAGCGACACCGTGTCCGGTGGCGTGCCGCCCATCATCGAATCGCCGCTGCCGAGGGTGAACTTCGCGGGGAAGGACGTGATGTCCAGGCGCTTGGCCAGGATCGGATGGCCTTTGCCGCTCTTGTCGCGGGCGATCACGAACACCGTCACCGGTCCGGAGACGCTTCCGGCCACCGTTGGATCGAGAGCGATCGTGCCCGAGAGAAGAACCGCCGGCAGCGGTTTCGATGACGATTCCGCGGACGGAGGCGCAGATGTCGTCGCAGCGGCCGCATTCATCGCCGCGATGTGGTCAGCGATCGGCAGGCTGGCCGGGGCCACGGCAGCTGCCGGCTCCGGCGGCGGAGTTACCGTGGCCTTCGCAGTGCCGTCGTAGCGCACCGCCACGATCGCCAGCGCGCCGACGATGGCGGCGGCTCCGATGCCGAGGAAAAAGCCGCCACGGGCGGAGAGTCGGGTGGGCTGCTGTTCGTTGTTCATTTTGGAGACTCCTTTTCGTACCTGCCGCGAGAACAAAACCAAGTCGGCCGATGGCTTGCAGGTCATTTCATGACTGCTTACCTTATGGGCCATGCGGCTGCTCCTCAGCGGCTGCGGACACAAACGGCTGTGACACCTGTCACACGACAGCGGTGCCCGCGAACATGGCTGAGCTTCTTCCGACACCTTAGCGTGTGCACGTGAAGGAAACAGACCAAGTGAAAAAGGTATCGGAGGTCCGCATGAACACCCAGATGAGGCGCGCCGTTTTCGCGGTATTCGTGATTGCGCTACTCGCATTCCCCATGCTTGCGACAGACGCTCGCAAGAGAGCCGCGCCCGCGCCCGCGCCCGCGCCGGCGCAGCCGCAATACGCGCCGAGCCAGGTCGAGGCCTACCTCACCGCCTCGGACATCGCATTCGTCCGCCCCGGTTTGAAGATCAAGGTCAACTCGATCACCATCGGCAGCGACCGCAAGCCGGTGATCGACGTCAGCCTCACCGATGACCTCGACCAGCCGCTCGACCGCCTCGGCAAGACCACGCCCGGTCCGATCTCGCTCAGCTTCGTCCTGGCCTGGTACGACCCGGCCACGCGCCAGTACACCTCGTACGGCACGCGCACGCAGACCTCGCCGGCCGACAGCCCGCATCCGGGCGTGACCGCCACGCAGGCCGGCACGATCGCCGGCACGTTCACCGACCTCGAGACCGGCCACGCCAAATTCACCTCGACCACCGTCCTGCCCTCCGGCTTCGATCAGACCAAGACCCACACCCTCGGTATCTACTCCTCGCGCAACATGACCGCGGTTCCGGGTATCGATCCCGCGCTGGCGAAGAATTACTTCGCCAACGTCGAATTCGACTTCCGTCCCGACGGTGGAACGATCGCCGCCGGGAACACCTGGGACAAGATGCGCGACTCATCGACGTGTCTGAACTGCCACGACACGCAGTCCGCGCTGAACGCGCACGGCGGCTCGCGCCGCGACGTCAAGCTCTGCGCGCTCTGCCATCAGCCGCAGACGACCGATCCCGACACCGGCAACACCGTCGACATGAAGGTCATGGCCCACAAGATCCACAACGGCGACAACCTGCCCAGTGTCAAAGCAGGCACGCCCTACGTGATCATCGGCAACGCCCAGTCGGTCCACGATTTCTCGACCGTGGCCATGCCGCAGGACATTCGCAACTGCGCCACCTGCCACGAGGGCTCGGTGGCGACGAACAAAGGGGCGCAGTCAAGCGTCTGGTACACGAACCCGAGCCGCGACGCCTGCGGCTCCTGCCACGACGACGTCAACTGGGTGACCGGTGCCAACCACCCGGCCGGACCGCAGGCCGACGACAAAGCCTGCGCTTCCTGCCACCAGCCGGACAGCGGCCTCGAGTTCGACGCCTCGATCAAAGGTGCGCACACCGTCCCCTTCAAGTCGAAACAGCTGAAGGGATTGAACGCCACCGTGGTCAGCGTGACCAACATGCTCGCCGGCAAGCAGCCCACCGCCGTCTTCAAGATCACCAACAACGACGGCACCGCCGTCGACGGAACGAAGCTGGCCACCTTCTCGCCGATCCTGGCCGGACCGACCTCCAACTACAGCGCGAACTTCCGCGAGAACGCCATCACCAAAGGTGTCTTCAGCGCTGCCGCGGGAACGACGACCTACACCTTCACCGCTGCGCTTCCCGCGAATGCATCCGGAACCTGGACCATCAGCGCGGACATCCGCCGCAATGCCACGCTCAAGCGCGGCGACGGCAAAGCCGACATCGCCATCCAGGAGTCGACGATCAATCCGATCAAGTACGTCGCCGTCACCGGCACCGCCACCCCGCGCCGCACCGAGGTGACGCTCGCACAGTGCAATCAGTGCCACGACAGCCTGCAGCTGCATGGCGGCCAGCGCCGGAACATCGAAGAGTGTGTGATCTGCCACAGCCCGACCGGGAACGACCAGGGCAACCGCCCGGCCGCCGCGGGAGTTCCGGAGTCGATCTCCTTCCAGCGCATGATTCACCGCATTCACTCGGGCGAGAATCTCACGCAGGATTTCACCATCTACGGATTCGGCGGCTCGAAGAACAACTTCAACGAAGTGCGCTTCCCCGGCGACACCCGCAACTGCGCGAAGTGCCACGCCAGCACCGCGGCGTACACGCTGCCGCTGCAGCAGACCGACATCGCATCGGTCACCACCTTGCGCGATTACTTCACGCCGCACGGCCCGGCCACCGCGGCCTGCCTCGGCTGCCACGACAACAAGGATGCCGCCGCGCACGCGTTCCTGAACACGGCCACTTTCCCAGGATCGACGATCCCTGCCGAGGCCTGCGCAACATGCCACGGAACCGGGAAAGACCACTCAGTCGAAAAGGCGCACGCGCGGTAGCCACGGTCCGAGGGAGATCGTAAGGATCTCCCTCGGATCTCCACCTGTTCACGACGCTTGGAGAGAATCATGAAATCGCAAATCGGAGGACTGCTTCTGCTGCTGGCTCTCGGTCTTCCGGCCCTTGCGCGGACCATAGCCCAGACGCCTCCCGCGACTCCGCCCGAAAAACCTCCCGAGCAGACAGCACCGGCTCCCGCCACGCCGCCCGCTGCCGAACCGGCAAAAGCAGAAGAGCCGGCCGCGCTTCCCGCCTGCAGCGACTGCCACGCCGATCAGGCCAAAGCCTTCGCCGCCAACGCCCACGCGCGTGGCAAAGTGAAAAAGGGTGAGGTGCCGAACGCGCTCTGCGAAAGCTGCCACGGCGACGGCAAAGCGCACATCGAAGGCGGAGGCGACAAGGACAAGATCTTCAAACCGGTTGGCCTCACGGGATCCAACAAGAGCTGCATGAGCTGCCACGACGTCAGCAGCGATCGAATCTCCCGTCACGCCGGCATGCACGCCAACTCGCCGGCGGTGAACTGCCTGACCTGTCATTCTATCCATTCCTCCGAGCCCCACGCGCCGCATCTGATCGTGAAGAAGCAGATCGCGTTATGCGACTCCTGCCACATGCCGCAGGTCTCGTCGTTCCGCAACAAACCGTACGCACATCGCCTAGGACGCGGCGGGATGGAGTGCTCCTCCTGCCACGAGCCGCATGGCCGTCCCGGTGTCGAGAGCCTGCGCACGACCAGCGCCGGCGAAACGCCCTGCCTGGCCTGCCACGCCGAGAAACGCGGACCGTTCGTCTTCCAGCACGGCGCCGTCGCCGTCGGCAGCTGCACCACCTGTCACGAGCCGCACGGATCATCGAATCCGAAGCGCCTCAAACGGGCCACCGTCGCGCAGCTCTGTATCGAATGTCACTCACCGATTGGCAACGCCGGCCTCGGCTCGCAACCGCCGTCGTTCCACAACCTGAGCAGCCCGCGCTACCAGAACTGCACCAGCTGCCACGTTGCCATCCACGGCTCCAACCGTGATCCCCAACTGCTGAAGTAGGAAGGCGATGAACATGAAACGATTCGTCGCGAACTGCCTCTCTCTCCCGATCCTGATGATCGCGTTTGCCGCGCACGCGCAGAGCGTCCCCTTCGATCTCGAGATCGGCTATCGCTGGCTCGATCTCCACGGCAGCAGCCAGATGTACCGCACGCAGGTCAACGAGCGCGGCGGGATGCTGATCCGCAACTTCACCCTCGCGACCTCGGATTTCGAAGGCCACACCTCGCTGGTCGACCGCTTCCGCATCGACGTCAGCGACCTCGGCTCCGGACCGGCGCAGTCGTTGCGCATGGAAGCGTCGCGCGCCGGCGCCTACCGGCTTCGCTTCGGCTATCGCGCCGCCGATGCCTTCAGCGCGCTGCCGGCCTTCGCCAATCCGTTGCTCAGCCAGGGCGTGATCCCCGGCCAGCACACGTTCGACCGCACGCGCCGGATGTACGACCTCGATCTGGAACTGATGCCGGACCGCGCCATTACCCCGTTCATCGGCTACACATACAACGACAACTCGGGACCAGGCTCGACGACATATCACCTCGGCCAGGACGAATTCCGCCTGCTGCAGGATCTGCACGAGCGCGATCGCGAGATCCGCGCCGGCGCCGCCTTCCACTTCGCCTCGGTCTCCGGACAGCTCACCGAGGGCTGGCGCAACTTCCGCGGCAACGAGACCTTGACGCTCGCGCCGGGCGCGGGCGACGGCAATAACCTCGCGCCCGTCCTCGGCACGCCGGTGACCGCCGGCACGATCACCCGCAACGACACCACGCACGTCAAGACGCCGTTCACCAACTTCTACATCAGCGGCGACATCCTGAAACGCGTCCGTCTGATCGGGAACTACGTCCGCTTCTCCGCTGAATCGAACGGCAGCGAGACCGAGGCCGATGCCGGCTCATTCGCATCGTTCGCCCTCAGCCGCTTCTACACCGGCCTCTCAGAGAACGCCACGTCCAACGCAAAGAACCGCACCTGGCGCGGCGGCGGACGGGCGGAAGTCACGCTCGCTCCCAACCTCGACTTCCTGGCCGGCTATCAGAAGGAGCACCGCGAGCTCGACGGCATCGCGCTGATCGACACGGTCTTCCTGCAGAGCATCACCTTCGCCGGCTTCGACCGCCGCGACGTCGAAACGATCCTCCACGCCACCAGCGCCGTCGATCGCGATGAAACCTACTGGGACGCCGCCGTCTCCGCGCGGTCGTTGGGCCCCTTCGCCTTGCGCGCCGAGTTCCGCGAGACCAAGCAGGACATCACCGTCTCGCCCGATCTCTCCGAAATCGTCGTCCCCGGCAGCCAGGGCGGCGACTTCAACCGCCGCGTGAACACGCTCGATCTGAGCGGAATGTACTCGCTCTCCGGCCTGATGGTGGGCGCGTCGATCCGCCGCGATTCCGCCGACACGCCGATCTTCCGCACCGACTACCTCGACCGCAGCCGCACGCGCCTCCGCGCCGGCTACACGACCCCGAAGAAACACGTCCGCGCCGGTATCACCGCCGAGAAGACGACGCAATCCAACAACCAGCCCGACATCGGCTACGAGGCCCGCATGCGCCAGTACACCGGCGACGTCGAAGTGTCGCCGATCGACGCCCTGCACTTCCGCGGCTCCGTTTCCCAGTTCCGGGCCAATAGCAACATCCTCTTCCGCCACCCCGAGAACTTCACCATCGGCGATTCGATCCACACCGAAAACGGCAAAGCCCGCGAAGGCGGCGCCAGCTTCGTCCACGGCCCCTTCTCGATCGACGCCAGCCTCTCCCGCTTCGAAAACGGCGGAACGATTCCGTTCAACATCGACCGCCACCGCGTCCGCGCCACCTTCGACTTCAAAGGCCGGACCGGCCTCGCCGTCGAATGGGATCGCGACAACTACAGCGAGCCGGCGTCCTCGTTCGCCGACTACGACGCCACGCGCTACGGCCTCTACTTCCGCTGGCGGCCGTAAAAAACGTAGGTCGGACTCTCCAGTCCGACCTCTTGTGACCACTCCTCGTCACTGTAGTTTCAGACCCGGGTCAGCCGGTCGGACTGAGAGTCCGACCTGCGTTTTGACGAAGTGCGGCGTCCCGCCGCCTTCTGGCAAGACACCACGATTCAGCCAAGCACCGCGGCGGCGAGGACGCGCGCCGAGCCAGCCGGCGCGACGCCAGCGCTCCGTTCGGTGTGAAAACGTAGGTCGGACTCTCCAGTCCGACCTCTTGTGACTACTCCTCGTCGCTGAAGTGTCAGACCGGGGTCAGCCGGTCGGACTGAGAGTCCGAC
>Ga0157378_10000108_pt1 | contig 78677 bp, 75 predicted proteins | sample M65metaG_FD_115309 | JGI IMG/M metagenome (GOLD analysis project Ga0157378, IMG submission 115309) | Miscanthus rhizosphere microbial communities from Kellogg Biological Station, Michigan, USA - M6-5 metaG | ecosystem: Host-associated > Plants > Roots > Rhizosphere > Soil | place: USA: Michigan... | reverse complement strand
GTCTAGAAACTCAAGACCACCCCAGCACCAGCAAAGTAGTTGTGCATGTAGCTCTGGGGCTTGATGTTGAAATCTGGCTCACCGGTGTAGAAGTCACGCAGTTCGCCACGCAGCTTCAGGTTGCCAATCAGCGAAATATCAAGGCCGACTCCTAGCTCGATTGCTCCCTTGGTGGTGCTCTTCGCACTACTGGCCCCGCCAGCCACGAGGGTGGAACTAGGGCTAAAGTGACCGAATCCTCCACCGCCGCTGATCCATGGAGAAACCGCGGAATGCGGAAAGGCATTGATTCGAATTGCCGGTGTAAGAAAGATGGCGCTGTAACTCTTGGGTACGATATTGGCGCCGAAATTCAAATCAATGGTAGGGTCGTGAACAAACGGAATTTCAACGCTTAGTGAAGCGAAACCTGCATCCAGCAATCGCCGTCCGTAGCTGAGCGAATAGCTGAACCCATCACCAAAATGAATATTGCTGTCGCTTAGAATGGTACCTTGCACACCTTGATCGCTGATAAAGGTGCGGCCTAAACCGGCTGAAACGTCATTCACCTGCGCAGACAGACCGGCGGCGATCAGAAACACTGCGCACATCGTAAGCAATGTGTTGCGTACCATCTTTCCTCCTGCAATCGCCCGATTTTATTTTCCTAGAGTAGCACGGTTGCAAATGTTTGCATCCCTTCAAGATGCCTGTTTTGATGACCATGCCATCCCCCGCAGCCGCGAAAGTCCGTTCCTGAAGCGATGGTAAGATAGTAACAACGCATGCCCTTATCTCCTTCCACCGAACTACCGGAATCTGTCGTGGCCGAGAACGATTCTTCTGCCGCGAAGCCTGTGAAAGTGGGCTTTGTGAGTTTGGGCTGTCCCAAAAACCTGGTGGACAGCGAAGTGATGATGGGCATGCTTGAGCAGGCAGGGGCCGAACTTACTCCCAATTCTTCGGATGCAGACGTGATTGTGGTCAATACCTGCTCCTTTATAGCAAGCGCGCAGAAGGAGTCGGTCGACACCATCCTGGAGATGGTGCGGCATAAGACCAAGGGGCGTGCCAGCAGAGTGGTGGTCGCAGGATGCCTGGTGGAACGCTACCGCGATGAAATTCGGAAAAACATTCCGGAAATCGATGCGATAGTCGGTACCGGTGAGCTGGACAAAATTATTGCCGCGGCCGGGATTGCCTCTCCAGCAGAGCCGACTTCACCTTTCACCATCCTGCAAGGCCGGGCGGAGGGCAATCTTAGGGAATCGCAGGGTAGATTTTCGCGCGAGAGCTGGGACGGCGCGATCGCCGATCTTCCCAACTACCTTTACGACGAGACCACTCCACGCGTGCTTGCCACTCCCGGACATACTGCCTATATCAAGATTGCCGAGGGCTGCGACCATCCTTGCGGTTTCTGCATTATTCCGCAATTGCGCGGAAAATTCCGTTCGCGGCGTTTTGAATCTGTCGTGGCTGAGGCCGAGCGACTGGCGCGATCTGGCGTCCGGGAAATAACGCTGATTGGCCAGGACACGACCTGCTACGGGGAAGATTTCGGTCTGAAAGACGGGCTTGCGTTGCTGCTGGAAAAACTAGCGGCAATCGACGATCTGCGCTGGGTACGGTTCTTATACGCCTATCCCAATAAGATTACCGGCAAGTTGCTGGACACGATCGCGGTCCATGAAAAGATTTGTTCCTATATCGACGTTCCGCTGCAACATGCGTCGCCATCGGTCTTGAAACGCATGAAGCGTGGCGGCGGCTCTGATCTATTCATGAAATCAATCGAAAGGATGCGGCAGACGATACCGGAAGTTACCCTGCGGACGTCTTTCATCGTAGGTTTTCCGGGAGAGACCGAGCAGGAGTTTGAAGAACTCTGCCAGTTCGTAAAAGAGGCTCGGTTTGATTGGGCGGGAGCGTTCAGCTACTCCGACCAGGAAGGCGCAGCCGCGTACTCTCAGCATAACAAGGTTCCGGGCCGCGAAATTGAACGCCGCCGGAAGCACTTGATGCAGATCCAGCGCGGTATCAGCAAGCGGCGGAAACGATTTCTCATTGGCAAGGAATTCGATCTCCTGCTGGAAGGTATCTCCGAGGAAAGCGATTTACTACTGGAAGGACGCACCGTGATGCATGCGCCGGAAATCGACGGAAAGGTATTCGTGAACGATGTGCGGGAAGATGTGACGCCGGCCTTCGGCCAGTTCTATCGTTGCCAAATTACAGAATCGCACGATTACGATCTGGTGGCCAAGATAGTGTAGGAAACCATGGCAGGTAAACGCGCACTAAAGCTGAAGTGTCCGATCTGCAAGAAAACCGTCCAGGCGAAAGCCCCGGAGTTTCCTTTTTGCAGCGACCGGTGCCGGCTTATCGACCTCGGGAAATGGGCCAGCGGCGCCTACAGGATCGCTTCCCCAGGATCGGAAGTTGAGGACGAGGTCCGGAAAGAAGACGAACCGGAAAGCATTCACTGAGGCGCGGGCGCGCACCCCAGCCGGTGGAACTGCAGGGCTATCATGAATCAGGTTCTGCGGAATGACGGAGTGGCGCCACTTTGGGCTCGTCTCGTAGCTACTTTCTTCGGCATTGGTTGGCTCAAGCCGGGGCCCGGTACCTGGGGCTCGCTGGGGGCCGTGCTTCTGTGGTGGGGGGTGAGCCGTTTTATTGAGCCTCACTTCCAACCCGTCGCTGCGATCCTACTTGCACTGTTGGCGATTGGGATCGGCATTCCGGCTGCAACTCGAGTCGCAGTGGCTTATGGTAAGAAAGATCCCCAGTTTGTGGTGATCGATGAAGTGGCCGGGCAGCTGATTGCTGTAATTGCAGTCCCGCTAACATGGAAATCCCTGCTGCTGGGATTTATACTTTTTCGTGGGTACGATATCTTGAAGCCCCCACCGGTTCGGCAGTTGGAACGCCTTCCGCAAGGCACAGGCATAGTGCTCGATGATGTAGGAGCCGGCCTTTATGCGCTGGCTGTGATGCAGGTGGTTTTGCATTTCGGCTTGCTGTCCCGTTAGTCCCCGGCGCGTGTATCAGGAAATACGTCCATGGGAATTTCAGATCGTCTGCTCGGCAAGAAACCCGCCAATGGAAGCCCTCAGATTGAGGCAGTTTCGCCGCCTGCGGCCCTGCCGGGGGGCGAAGTGCGCATTCATGGCAAAGCCCTGCGCCCCGCGGAGCTTCGCCGTCCGCGAGTGCAATTTGGAAAGCTCGACGGAGCGGTTGTAATCAGCTCTGATGAGTTCATGGTGGCGAGGGTCCCGCCAGGGGCGTCATCCGGGCCCATTGTGATTTCGACCAATGGCCACTCCAGCAATCCGCATCAATTGAAGGTAGCCGTCACCATTGCCGAGAACTTGCATCCCGTAACCAACCCTGCGCTGGATGCCGAGGGCAACATTTATGTGACGTTCTCGGGATCGCGCGGACAAAAAGTTCCAGTAGCGATCTTCCGCATCGACACCAACTACGAATTGAAGCCCTTCGTGGGTGACATGATGAACCCCACCGCAATTGCTTTCGACCGTGCCGGACAGATGTACGTGTCGTCGCGCTTCGATGGAACGGTGTATCGGGTGGCGTCGAATGGAACCATGACATCGTATGCGGAAGGCATGGGCATTGCTACCGGCATGGCCTTTGACCGCGAAGAGAATCTCTATGTTGGTGATCGCAGTGGAACTATCTTCAAGATCGGTCGCGATCGTCAGATATTCGTATTCGCGACGCTTGAACCGAGTGTCTCGGCTTACCACTTGGCCTTTGATCCGCTGGGTAATTTGTTTGTGACCGGTCCCACCACGTCAAGTTTTGACACCGTCTACAAGATCGACCGGCACGGTGCGGTGTCAACCTTCTTCCGCGGGTTGGGGCGTCCTCAGGGTTTAGCGTTCGATAAAGACAGCAACTTGTACGTAGCGGCGTCCCTGGCCGGGAAACGCGGCATCGTGAAGATCGCCCCAGACAGAAAAGCAGCGCTGCAGGTAGCCGGTTCGAACCTAGTCGGGCTGGCATTTGCTCCGGGGCGATCAGTGGTGTTGGCGACGACCGGAGAAGTGCATCATTTATCGTGGGACATTCAAGGGCTGCCGCTCATCCCGGATCTCGTGTCGTGATCGTCCCTTCTGCGTATTCATTTACACTCTAAGCGTGAACGCGGAAATCATTGCTATCGGATCGGAGATGCTCACTCCGTTCCGGCAGGACACTAATTCTCTCCATCTCACCGAAAAGCTTAACGACCTTGGTGTTGAAGTTGCTTTCAAAACTATTGTCGGGGACAGTCGCGAACACCTCACTTCGACCGCTCTGCTCGCGCTCAGCCGGTCAGATGTAATCATTTTTATGGGAGGACTGGGTCCTACCGAAGATGACCTCACTCGCGAGGCAGTGGCGGATGCATTGGGACTTCCGCTTCGGCGGGATCCCAAGATTCTCGCGTGGATTGAGGAAAGATTCGCCTCATATAAATTCAAGATGTCGTCCAACAATTTTAAGCAAGCCGATGTCATTACTGGAGCTACCGTTCTACCTAATCCAAACGGCACCGCTCCCGGCCAGTGGATCACCGGCAAGTTTGAGGGCCGCGAGCGCATCATCATCCTCCTTCCGGGACCTCCGCATGAACTGAAGGCATTGGTTGAGGCACAGGTGGTGGCACGGCTTCGGGCGAAGCTTCCACAAGCATTCATTGCTACCCGGCTGCTGAAAATTGCGGGAATTGGTGAGTCGAATTGTGATGCTCGGGTGGCGCCGATCTATACAACCTTCCCGGACGTTCAAACCACAATTCTGGCTGGAGCTGGGGAAATTCAGTTACACCTGCGTACCAGTGGGACATCGATCGAAGCCGCGCAGGCGCGAGTGGATACGCTGGCAGAGAAGATTGAAATCGAACTAGGCAACTTGGTCTTTTCTGACAATGGGGATTCGCTGGAACAGATTGTGGGGTACTACCTTCAGATGCGGCATGCGACCCTCGCCGCGGCGGAGAGTTGCACCGGCGGCCTACTCGCGGAACGGATTACTTCGGTTGCGGGAAGCTCTCGATATTTTCTGGGCGGAGCGGTGGTGTATTCCAATGAATTGAAGACGAAGTTTGCGGATGTGCCGACTAAATTGATTGAGAAGCATGGGGCAGTGAGTTCAGAAGTGGCGATCGCGCTGGCAGAGGGAATCCGCAAACGCTGCGCCGCAACCATTGGAGTTGGTATCACTGGTGTGGCGGGCCCGGCGGGCGGTACTGAAGAGAAACCGGTGGGATTGGTATTTCATGCTGTAGCGAGCGAACAGGGAATTGAAGTGATAGAAAGGCGATTCCCTGGAGACCGGCAGAGAATCCGGTGGTTTGCGTCGCAGGTGGCCTTGGATATGGTGAGAAAGAAATTGGTGGGGTAGGGTAGAGCGATGCGGATCTTTGTTGCTTTGGACATTGATGATGCGATCCGCAGCCGCATTCAGCGGTTCATGGAAGGAGTTCAGGAATTCGCTCCCGACGTGCGATGGGTTCGGCCGGAATCGCTGCATGTGACTCTCAAGTTTATCGGGGAACAGCCCGAAGAATCGGTCGAGCAAGTGAAGCGGGTGCTATCCCAGGTCGAGTCTAAAACCTTCTATATCAGTTTTCGCGGTTTCGGTTTTTTCCCCACTGCAAAATCTCCACGAGTGTTCTGGATCGGAATCGAAACGGATCCCGAGCTTCAAAGGGTTGCTGCGAGCATCGACACCGCCACGGCATCTCTAGGCATTCCGAAAGAAAGTCATGCCTTCAGCCCGCACCTCACTTTAGCGCGTATCGGCTCCGCGGCTCCCGGCAGGCAAAAGGGCGACCGGGTTAACCGGCGGTTCGCCAAACTGCAAGAGAAGCTTGGGAATCTTTCCTCTCCTGACTTTGGTACGATGATCGCCCGCGAGTTCTTCTTGTATGAGAGCCGGACCTTGCGAGAAGGTGCGCGCTACACAAAAATCGCGTGCTACCCGTTGAACTCCTGAAATGCCGCTCACTCTGATTGTCGCGCTAAGCTACTTGCTAGGCTCGATTCCTTTTGGTTATTTGCTGGTACGCGGCTTGCGCGGTAAAGATGTGCGCCAGACCGGTAGCGGCAATATAGGCGCTACCAACGTTTCGCGGACGTCGCCAACCCTAGGCTTTGTCACATTGTTGTTGGACGGACTGAAGGGTGCTGGGGCAGTCTTGTTGGCGGCACACCTGTTCCCCGGCAACACAAAGTTGGAGGCGATCGCTGCCCTATTCGCCATCCTGGGTCACGTATTTCCCTGGTGGCTGAAATTTCGCGGTGGCAAAGGGGTTGCTACCGGGACCGGCGCTTTTCTCGTGCTCGTACCCAAAGCCGCGCTGGTGGCCATGGCTGTATTTGCCGCGATTTTCCTGCTCTTCCGCTATGTTTCATTAGCATCGATGGCAATGTTTGTGGCTTTACCGCTGGCCGCATGGTTCTTCGGCCTTGTCCCCTCGGTTCTGATTATCGTAGTGGTGGCCTCTGCACTCGTTGTTGCGAAGCATCATGAAAACATCCAGCGCTTGCTCAATGGCTGCGAAAGTCGATGGGGGAGCCGATGAAAATTGCAGTCATCGGAGCGGGAGCATGGGGCACCGGTCTCGCCATTGCTCTCGGAAGAAATAAATCGCATGCCGTGCAACTATGGGCGTTTGAACCTGAAGTTCGCCAGTCAATTGCCCGGGCTCGGGAAAACCTGCAGTTTCTACCCGGTTGCCAGATTCCGGAAACAGTCTCCGTAACGGGGGATTTGGAGGAGGCGCTGACTGGCGCTGAGATCGTCATCAGCGCAATGCCGTCGCAGCACTGCCGTAAATTATTTCAGCAGATGCGCCCGCATGTGAGTGACAAAATGCTGTTCGTCAGCGCGACCAAGGGTCTGGAGGAGGATAGCCTATTGCGGATGACGCAGGTAATTTCTGCCGAATTGTCGCACTTTCGGGCCAGGATCGGCGCCCTGAGCGGCCCAACCTTTGCACGCGAGGTGGCTCGCGGGGATCCGACAGCGATCACGATCGCTTCTACTGACGCCGGGCTCGCTGAGGCGGTGCAGCGCGAATTTAGTGATCCCACCTTCCGGCTCTATACCAACGACGATGTAATTGGTGTGGAACTGGGCGGTGCGCTGAAGAATGTGATTGCCATTGCCGCCGGCGTCTGCGACGGCGTGGGGTTAGGGCACAACTCGATCGCCGCTTTGATTACCCGTGGGTTAGCGGAAATTACGCGACTAGCCGTCGCCTGTGGTGGCGAAGCCCGAACTCTAGCTGGGCTTGCCGGCTTAGGCGATCTGGTTCTGACTTGCACAGGAGGACTGTCTCGAAACCGTAGCGTAGGCGCGGAGTTGGGACGTGGCAGAAAGTTGGCGGAAATCATCGCAAGTATGCATGGTGCAGTTGCGGAGGGAGTCTTCACGACTACGGCTGCGGTGGGGCTGGCGAGGGCGAATTCAGTCGAAATGCCAATCACGCAGCAGATGCACGCAATTCTGCGCGAAGGGAAGCCACCGCGGGAGGCGATACGCGAGCTAATGACACGCAGCGCCAAGCGTGAAATTTAGTGACCGAGCCTTTCAGCAGGGAGTGTCAAGCTCCTCCGATTCTGACAAACCTCCCTAACTCTACCTCGCTTTCCGTTAAAGCCTCACACTGGGCATCAGTGGCATGGTATCTGACGGAGTTAGCGGTGCGAAAGTTGTCGTAGGCCGCCTGAGAAGCCCAGAAATCAAGGGTGATATAGATTTGTAGATCCGCCTGGCCCCGGTTGAGCTGGGTTCCGAAATACGCCGGATCATTCCGAAAGAATTGGGCCCATTCACCGGTTGGCCCGTAAATCCTTTCGAATGTGGCCTCCATTCCTGGCCGCACGCGGAACTGCCAAATCACCAGAAACCCGTAGTCCAAAAGGCACCTCCTGGAGGCAATTTTCGCTCGAAAATCAGCGGTACTTCGGTAACTCCGCAAGCCGCCAAGTTAGCGGGTTCCGCAGGATGTTCCAAGTAAAATTTAAGAGAGTATCCATGCCAGCCGCGGGGGCGGCTATAGGGCCAATTTGTCTCCAAACTTCAAACTTCCATCGCGTGTTCCCATCCTGTACGTGATCCTGAGCGTTTTGATCATCATCAGCGTGGTGCCCATGTATTTCTACACCGCGAAGGTGGAGGCCATCAATCGCGAGCGGCTGATCACCAATGAGCGCCTGTTACAGAACACGGTGACCCGGTCACTGGCGGACGATTTCTCGCAGCATCAAGGATCGTTGAGGTTGATGCTGGGGAACCTTGCCTCTGCGGTTCAGGTAACCAGCGGTGGCGATATCACCGGGGGACAGGTGCAGGCGCCGGAGCTGCGGGCACTACTGGAAAACTTTGTGTCTTCTTCGCCCGACCTGGCATATGCCACTTTGCTTAACTCCGAGGGCAAGGGAGTCTCCGCCGGGCGAGTCACTCCGGATGCATTCTTACGGCGCGAGATGGAGCGCGCCTATGTCGCCTCCCACTCAGGCCAGGGATACAACGGCCGCGCCCTGGTACTGGGCAGCGGGAAGTCTGCAGTGACGGTGATGCTGGTTAGCACCCCTGTGACCTACGGTGGGCGCTTTCTGGGCATGGTCGCGACAGTCGTCGACCTGCAGTTCATGATTAACCGCCTGCAGGAAGCGACGAAAGGCGGTCTGACGCCCTATGTGGTCGATAGCGAAGGACGTTTGGTGGCGGCGGCGACCTCAGACTATGTAACCGGGCAAGACATGACCGGGCTGGAAATTGTCCGGAACTTCGTCGACCAGGGTAGTCAGGCACAGTTCGTTGCGCCTACTGTGGAGTTCGAACTTAAGCAGGGAAAGAAATCAACCAAGATGCTAGGCACCTATAGCCCAGCATTGAATCTGGATTGGGCGGTCATTGCCCAAAAGCCCCGGGATGAAGCCTACCGCGGCGTATACGAAATGGAAAGCGCAGCCCGCAAGCTGGCCATTATGGCGGTCATGGTCAGTCTGGCGGTTGGCTTCTTTGCCGCCCGTTGGGTGAGTCACCCTCTTGAAGTGCTCACTGCCTCAAGTCGCGCTATTGCTCGCGGAGACTTCTCGCAACGTGTGTATGTCAAAAGCCGCACTGAAATCGGTGAACTTGCTGACACCTTCAACCATATGACCGAGGAGCTCGAACATTTCGTGCTCGATTTGCGGCGAGCCGCCGCGGAGAACCGCGAGCTCTTCTTGAACTCCATTCAGATGCTGGCGGGAGCCGTTGACGAAAAGGATCCCTACACCCGAGGCCACTCCGATCGCGTAACCAAATATTCCGTGATGATCGCGACCGAGATGGGGCTCGCCGAAGAATCTATTGAAATTGTGCGGGTTGCGGCCCAGCTCCATGATGTGGGCAAAATCGGAATCGAAGATCGAATCCTCAAGAAGCCGGGCGCTCTCACCAACGAAGAGTTTGCCATCATGAAGATGCACACCACCAAGGGCGCCAACATCCTTCGGGAGGTGACGCAGCTGAAAGAAATGATTCCCGGCATAGAGTTGCACCATGAATCACTCGATGGACGAGGCTACCCTCACGGCTTGAAAGACGACCAGATCCCGTTGCTTCCACGAATCATTGCGGTGGCCGATACCTTTGACGCACTTACCACCAACCGTCCCTATCAGCAGGCGCACGACCCGCAGGAGGCGTTGAGAATCATTCGTTCGTTGTCCGGCAAGCGGCTCGATCCACATGCCGTGACTTCAATCTGCGCTATTTATGATCGAGGAGAAATTCGTGTGACGTCGGCGGTTGAGTCTGTTGCACCGTCGGTCGAGGCGGCTGAGGTTGCCGTGGCCCTTGCAGTCGCTCGCGAAGTCGCAGCGTCGTCGTAGTCGGCTCCCCCTCCTCATTTTTACCCTCCCAGCTCTGATTCAAACTGCCAGCTATAATCGATTTGTAGACAAAAACTCCGCATGATTCAGACACTTTTCGGCAGCCTCGAAGAAAAGCCAGGTTTTCTTGACCGGATGAAGGAAGCTGTGACTCGCACGCGCGAGAACCTCGCCGAGCGCATCGAGGAAGCCGTCGCCTTTTCTAAGGAAATCGATCGCAATACCCTGGATGAACTCGAAGGGACGCTGCTGGGCGCAGATCTTGGGACCACAACGACCCAGGAGGTTTTGCAAAAGCTTCGCGAAAAAGCAGACCGCAAACAAATCAAAGATGTCGCCGAATTGAAACGTTTGTTGAAAGACGAGTTGCTCGCCATTCTCCTGTCGTCGAATGCTGCCCCTGTCCAAAAAGTAGATGGAGTTCCGGAAGTCATCATGGTAGTCGGGGTGAATGGAACGGGAAAGACCACGACTATTGGAAAGCTCGCGCAAGTCTTCCGTTCTGACGGCAAGGCCGTTCTGCTGTGTGCTGCGGATACCTTTCGCGCGGCCGCGATCGAGCAATTAGAAGTTTGGGGGCAACGCACCGGGACTGAGGTCATTCATACCAAGGCGGGCGGAGATCCGTCGGCCGTTCTCTTCGACGCCTTGCAGGCTGCGAGCGCGCGCCATACAGACTATGTAATTGTCGATACAGCCGGGCGGTTGCACACGAAGACCAATCTGATGCTGGAACTGGAGAAGATGAAGCGGACGGCGCAGCGTATTATTCCCGGCGCACCACACGAGACCCTTTTGGTGATGGACGCAACCACCGGACAAAATGGATTGCAACAAGCGCGTCAATTTACGCAAGCGGCGGGCGTGACCGGCATCGTTCTTACCAAACTGGACGGAACAGCGAAGGGCGGGGTAGTGGTGGCAATTTCGCGCGAGCTAGGATTGCCGGTTCGGTTTGTGGGAGTGGGCGAGAAGGTCGGGGACCTACTGCCGTTCAACCCGCGAGATTTTGTGGAGTCGTTGTTTTCGTAGCATAAGAATGTTCCGAGGCGCCATTCTCGTTGACGAGGAGGATGCCCAATTTCCCAATGGCTAACGTTGCCACTGATGAAACGTTTCTCCGAAAGGCCCTGGAACTGGCCCGCGCCGGAGTCGGGTTGGCTGCCCCCAATCCGTACGTAGGGGCGATTATTGTTGACGACGCTGGAAATGTTCTGGGTTTCGGCACGCACACCTATGATGGCGTGAAACACGCCGAAGTGCTGGCCATCGACAAGGCCGGAAGCAAGGCTAAGGGGGCGACTCTTTATCTAAACCTGGAGCCTTGTTCCCACCAGGGCCGTACCGGGCCATGCGCCGATGCGGTTATCGCCGCAGGAATTCGGCGGGTCGTCGCCTGTATGGAGGACCCCAATCCACAAGTCAGTGGCAAGGGTTTTGAGCGGCTTAGAAATGCCGGGGTCAGCGTTGCCAGCGGCATTCTTAAGCAGGAGGCGCGAGAACTAAATGAGGCTTTTGCCAAGTTCATCCGTACCAGGGTTCCATTGGTCACCCTGAAGGCCGCGATGACATTGGACGGTAAGATCGCGCCGCCTCCCGATAACATCGGTGTGCCGGGATGGATTACCAGCGAACTCGCCCGCAGCCACGTACAACAACTGCGTCACGGGCACGACGCGATCATGGTTGGCGTGGGAACGGTGCTGGCCGACAATCCGCTGCTCACTGACCGCTCGGGAAAACCGCGCAGACGGCCGTTTCTTCGGGTGGTTCTGGATTCACGTTTGCGGCTTCCTCTTGAATCGCGGGTGGCCCAAACCGCGCACGACGACCTCCTGGTACTGTGTTCCTTCGCGGAACAGAACCGCATGCGCGCGCTGCAGGAAAGAGGTATCAGGGTCGAACAGATTGCCGCCACGGGCGATGGTAGGCCCGACATGCAAGCGGTCATGCGGCGTCTCGGTGAAACCGCAATCACCAGCGTGCTGATTGAAGGCGGAACGCTGGTGAACTGGGCTGCCCTGGCCGCCGGAGTGGTAGACAAAGTATTTCTCTATTACGCGCCGAAGATATTGGCCGGGACGGAATCCGTTCCGTTTGCCCTAGGCCCAGGCTTCCGGCGGATGAGCGATGCCCCCAGAGTCAGAGATATTCGCTTTCACCATTTCGACGACGAGTTTGCTGTCGAGGGGTATTTGAGCAACCCTTACGGCGAAGGCAATTGACCGGCATCTTTCAGTGACTTAAGATTTCGTCCGATCCAATATTTTTTCCGGAGAGCGGCCAGCCATGCGATCTCAACTTTCACGCCGTAAATTCCTGGCAGGTTTGGGTGTTGCTGCCGCAGGAGTGGCGAGTTCTTCTAAGGCGTTCCCGATGCCCGCACCATCCGATTTGTCAAAGTCGCCTTTCAAGATTGGCGTCATCAACGATGAAATCTCCCAGGACTTTGGCCGCGCCTGCGAGGTGGCGTCCAAACAGTTCGGGATGCAATGGATGGAACTGCGCGGAATGTGGAAAAAGAACATCGTCAATCTCGACGAGAAAGAGGTCGCCGAAGCGAAGCGGATTCTCAAAAAGTACGAGATTCGCGTGACCGACATTGCCAGCCCGTTGTTCAAGGTCGATTGGCCAGGAGCGCCGACATCAAAGTTCAGTCCAAAGCGTGATCAATTCAACGCCGATTTTACTTTTGAGCAGCAAGGCGAAGTCCTCGACCGCAGTATTGCGATGGCGAAAGCTTTCGGCACCGACCGCGTGCGGTGCTTCGATTTCTGGAGACTGGAAGATCAGGCTCCTCACCGCAAGGCGATGAACGATACCTTGCAAAGAGCGGCGGAGAAATTGAGCAAGACCGGAATGATTTTAATCCTGGAAAATGAAATGGCGTGCAACACTGCAACCGGGGCTGAGGCCGCGAAGGTTTTGGCTGCCGTGCCATCGCGCTCATTCATGCTGAATTGGGACCCGGGCAATGCAGCCGCTCTGGGCGAAATTCCCTATCCCGATGGATATAACCATCTCCCGAAAGACCGAATCGGCCATTGCCACTGCAAAGACACAGTGAGGAAGGGCGATGGCTATGACTGGGCCGCGATGGGAAAGGGAATGATTGACTGGGTGGGCCAATACAAAGCGCTCAAGCGGGACGGCTATCATCATGTGGTCAGCCTGGAGACGCATTGGCATGGCGGTGGAACACCCGAGGAGTCGACGATTCAGAGTTGGGCGGGAATGAAAGACGCATTGCAGAAGGCGGGAGCGCTTTAAGCCCAAACGGGAAGTTCTCCCAGCAGAGCCGGTCATAGACCGGTCTCTGACACGAGTATGATCAGTTCATGTTTACTGGAATTATTGAGGAAGTCGGGCACGTTTCCTCTGTGGTTAATTCCGGCGGAAAACGCCGCATTACCGTCTCTTCCTCTCAACTGGTACGCGAACTCAGGAAGGGCGACAGCATCGCCGTCAGCGGTGTCTGCCTTACCGCAGTCGCCCTTAAGGGCAATTTTTTTTCCGCCGACCTTGCTGCAGAGACCTGGAGACGCACATCTCTCTCCCGATTAAAGAATGGGGCACTGGTCAACCTTGAGCTGCCGATGAGAGCTGGCGGACGACTGGGCGGGCATATCGTTCAGGGGCATGTGGATGGCACAGGCAAGCTGCTTTCTTTCGAAAGAATTCCTGGTGCCGAAGACTACTGGTTGGAGATCGAACTCCCACCTGAGCTGACCCGATACGTCATTTTCAAGGGTTCGATCAGCATTGAGGGCATCAGCCTCACCGTGGCTAAGATCAGAGGCAGGCGAGTCACGGTGGCCATCATTCCGCACACAGCAGAAGCTACAAACCTGAGATCTCTAAAGCCTGGAGACCCCGTCAACATCGAAGTGGACATGCTGGCGAAATATGCAGAAAAAAGAAATGCAGAAATAATGGCCTCGAGTCCCATCACGCTCGAAAATCTGATCCGTCACGGATTCTGATCCAGAAAGTAAAAGGGCACCCGCGAGGGGCGCCCTTTCCTGTGTGGATCAGCGTTAGCTGTCAGTAGTAGCTGAAATTGAATTTATCCAGGTAAATGGTGTACGGAGTCTGATGATTGTCACCGTCGATCTGGTAATTGAGGGTGATACCACGCCATCCCGGTTTGCCTCTTTGCGGTTCCAGATGGTTGATGTTCGCGACTTGGCCATTCAGTTCGATTGACTTGAATAGAACCTTGTCGTCGTTGGTGCGCTGGGCCCTGAGGACCAGGTGGTTCCACTTGCCGCTGACTGGATGGCAAGGAACACCTGTCTTGATCCAGTGCTCGTTGGCGTTGTCCCAAATGTCCCACTCGTGGCCGCCTTTGATACGGCACTCGTGACCCCAGATGAAGCCCTTGCCGTCAAAGAACTGGTTGAAGTCGAATTCCAGCGCTTCCGAGACCTCGAGGTTGTCCCCGTAAAACCATACGTCGTAGACAAAGTTGTGCAGAGAAGGAATCAGAGTACGGTCGTCGTCGTGCAGCCCGCGGGTGCTGAAATCACCGATCAGTTTGTTATTCCAGAAGGCGTCGGAGTAGATCTTTTTTCCGCCGATTGTGGTCTTCGTAGCGTTGCCACTCAAAGACGGCGACGAAATCCCAGATTTCCATGACCAGGTAGTTTCCGGTCCGCTGGAAGAACACCAGGTGCATAGCGGGTAGTTCGGAGGCAACAATGCGTATCCCGTCCATCCGCTGGCAGCCTGCAGATTGCTGAAAGTCTTTGCATTCGAAGGCAGACCACTTCCGCCTCCGCTGGAAGAGGTCCCCACGCTGAGGTTGACGGGAGTCTTGGAGGTTCCACCGCAGTTGTCCCACTCTTGGACAATGACGCTGTGGTCGCCATTCCCCATGCTTACGTGGGTGTCGAGTTTCGCGCCGTTCACCTTGTAAGCGAGTTTCCCAGCCGCGGGATAAATGCCCATTGCCGAAACGCCCTTGGAGCAAGAGGTCGTCGCACTAGCCACAAAGTGGACCGGTGAGGTGACCGACGAATTGTTCGTCGGAGCAGATACGTTCACGCCTGAACTTGTGCTTGCCGCACGAACGGTGATGGTGACAGGAGTCTTCGCTGTACCGCCGCAATGGTCCCACGACTGCACGGTCGTGTTGTAGGTTCCGGGGTTCAGCTTGAGAGTCGTGTTGAGCGACGAGCCGTTCTGCGTGTAGGCGAGCACGTTGTCCGCCGTGTAAATTCCGACCGCCGAAACGCCTTTCGAACATCCGGTTGTCGATGATGCGCTATAACGCACGGGAGAAGCCACCGTGCTGTTGTGCGCGGGTGAGTTCACGTTGACCCCGGCTTCATTGGTAACGTGGATAGTAACCTGCAATTTGTCGGTACCACCGCAGTTGTCCCATTCCTGGACGGTGGTCTTGTACGTTCCAGGATTTAAGTTCAGAGTTGCGTCGAGCTTAGCTCCATTTGAGACATGGGCCAAGGCATTGTCAGCAGTGTAAATACCGATTGCGGAAACACCTTTAGAGCAACTGCTTGAAGCAGACGCGACGTAGTGTACAGAGGTTCCAACTGTCGCACCGTTGGTAGGATTGCTTACGCTTACACCGGCAAAAGATGACACATTTATGAGAATCACGAGCAAGAACGCCACGGCATAGGGGAAGGCTTTTTTGCAGAATGACATGCTGCTTTTCTCCAAGCGGATGAAGGGTTTAGGGCATACTACGGAGGTAGATCTGTAGGTACAATCGGTGGAACAGCTTAGTTTCCGACTCGAAAGTACATTGTTCTCCCGTTTCCGAACGCACAGTGTCCTATTCCCGCACGCGGTCTTTCGCGACGTGAGCGTTTGCACAGCGCCTGTCCGGCGCTCTGCTTTATACTTCTCTGCCGAATACTGAATGGAGGAGGCTTTTTTTTGATCCGCAAAGTTGGTTCATTTCTCGCCGTTGCATCCTGCTTAAGTTTTCCCCGCCCGCTTCCCGCGGCAAATCCTGGCTGGATCGCCACAAGCAACAGCTATACCAACCAGTTGGTGGCAATCGTGATGAAACACCATCCGGAAGTGGGGTCGAACGAGGGATTTAGCGAATACGACACGAAGATCGCTCAGCCGACGCTCGCGGACGAAGACCAGGAACGGCATGAAACCGAAGGCGTTCTCGCCAAGCTCAAGGAAGCGGTCAACCAGCCTCATCAGCCGGAAGTAGCCCAGGATTTGCAGATCATGATCCGCAAGGTGGAGCTGCAATTCCGAGAACAAGACTTCGAACGTGCTCACGATGTGCCGTTCTATAACGCCAGCGGTGCGGTCTACCGAGGGTTGCGGATCTTGCTGGACGAGCAGACCCCCAACGAACGGCGGGCTGCGGCAGTGCAGCGAATCCGTAAGTATGCAGGGTTGGAACCTGGGTACAAGCCCTTGTCGGAGATTTTGCGTCAGCGCGTCATGGAGCAGATGGCAAAACCGGGGGTGGTCTACCCGGCGCGAACCGAGCTTGAGACCGAATTGTCGCGCAATTCTAATTACGTCGACGGCATTGCAGCCTTGCTAACTAAATATAAAGTGGAAGGTTGGCAGGAGCCATACGAGAAACTGAAAGGGCAACTCGCGGAATACGATACGTGGGTAAAAGCCAACGTGCTTCCCAAATCGCGGACCGATTTCCGTCTGCAACCTGCGGAGTATGCCCTTAACCTGGAAGACTACGGGATCGATATCCCACCCGCCCGACTGGCAGAGATGGCGCACCAGATGTTCAACGAGCTGCAAGCGGAGATGAAGCCGATTGCGGAAAAGATCGCAGCGGAGCGGCATCTGCCGTCGAGCGACTATCGAGACGTGATTCGCGAACTCAAAAAGAAACAACTGGTTGGTGAGGCGATCTTGCCGTTCTACGAAGATCGACTGAAGCAGATCGAAAAAATAATCGTAGATAAGCAGTTGGTAACTTTGCCGGACCGCCCGGCACGAATTCGGATTGCGACTGCGGCTGAAACCGCGCAGCAGCCTGCTCCCCACATGTCACCGCCGCCATTCATGCACAACACTGGCCAAAAGGGCGAATTCATATTGCCGTTGAATCTTCCCGCCGCTCCGGGACAGGCCGCCTCAGAAAAATATGACGACTTTACCTTCGACGCTGCGGCTTGGACTCTCACCGCCCACGAAGCCCGGCCAGGACACGAACTGCAGTTCGATTCCATGTTGGAACACGGGGTCTCGCTGGCACGGGTCCGCTACGCCTTCAACAGCACCAACGTCGAAGGCTGGGGGCTCTATTCCGAATACCTGGTCCGTCCATACATGCCGCTGGAAGGACAATTGGTCTCACTCGACTATCGCCTGTTGCGGGCAGCTCGGGCGTTTCTCGATCCGGAATTGCAATCAGGCAAGATTCAGCCGCAGGATGCGTACCGCGTGCTTGAGCAAGATGTTGTGCAATCCCACGCTTTTGCCCAGGAAGAAGTGGAACGCTACACCTATCGCGCGCCGGGTCAGGCGAACAGCTATTTTTATGGGTACACGAAGTTGATTGCTCTAAGAAAGGATGTAGAAGCTGCACTGGGCCCGAAGTTCGATCAGAAGAAGTATCACGACTTCTTGTTGGCTCAAGGATTGCTCCCGCCTGATCTTATGCGCAAGGCGGTGATGGAAAATTTCGTGAAGACTCAACAATGGTGAAAGGCGGACAAGAGGGTGCGCGTTACATCAGTTTAGGAAAACCACCAGAATTCGCCCGTCGGAGTGGTAGCCGCCGCCGGTGGCGTTGCGGGCGTCCTGCACCGGGCTAGGCGGCAGGTAATAGGTCATGCTCTTGGCCTTCCCGGATTTGTGAAAGCTATCAGCGATGTTCTGCCGTTCGCCATCGACTGCGGGGTCGATTTTGTGAGTGACCTTGCCGTTACGCTGATCGCGTTCAAAGCCAATATCATGGGTGCCGGCCCCAACCCATACCGGCTGCCCGTTAAAAGTGAATGCAGCTTTCCATAGCCGGAAGTGGTGGCGGCTGGCGACCATGGCAATTGGTTCCGCCTGTTCATAGCCATAGTCCTGATAGCGGCCGAATAGCATCAACTTGCTCATCGGCATTTGCAGATAATCTTTTTTCGCGATGGTCTGCATTACCGCATTGACGGCGGCTTGATTGTTGTCCGTGTCAGCTACAAACCAGTTACCCGCGGCTAGCGCGGCTTGCACCTTTTCCTGCGTACCTACTACAACAAAATTCACCATGTCGCCGAGGTTGTTGAATTCGTCATTCACACGCCGAGGCAGGGTATCAATTTGCTTCCGGAGTTGATCGTCCAACGGAACTGACGGAACCGAGAACGAATCCGCGTTCTTGGTGGTAGGAGTGACGGAAATCGGCGCACCGCTACCTTCGGAGATCGCCGGCGACGCATTTACACTAGCGGGAGCTGATGGATTTCCAAACTGCCCCTGCAACCAGATTTGTGCAGCCGTGCCGAGCTTGGATCTCAAATCCTTGGCCGGAGCGGCGACCGTAATCTCGCCCGGCGGAACGATGTGAACGTCGACCGCGAAGCTCCCGGCGCAATTCGTGCCGTTCACGCCCAGAGATAAGTGTCCAGGCTCCTCGATCTTGATCTCTTTGCTCGAGTCGACCTGGAGTGGTACCGCGCCTTGCGAGTGGAGCCGAGCGAGGAGAGCGCCCGCCGGGGCGGAAGGCAATGGCAGGGTGTTCGTTGCTGAAGAAGGAACAGTCTGAGCCGTGCAGGCCGTTCCGGTCGCTTTGATTTGCAAAACCTCGCCCGAGACCAGATCCAATCCAGTGTCCACCCAAGGCGATTTGGTGGATACGTCGAAGTGATGGTCCTGAGATGGGGCGGCCGTTTGCGCGGCATTCTGTCCCATTGCGACCATGACACTCAGAACCGATGCCAATCCCAAACCGGCGCAATTCCTAAAGGTGCTCTGCATAGTCGGGCCCCGCTCCAAGCTTGGCATCCATTATCCACCAATAATGGCCTCGCCAGAGGTTCCACCCCAGGGTTTATACTTCGGCGCGGCAAATCTCAGATTTCCATGGGACAGAATGGTGGAATTCATGCGGTCGGTTTGGGGTTGGGGTCTTTTACTGGCAGCAGTCACCGCGGCATCTGGTCAGGATCCAACTGTTAAGTCCGACATCTTTCCAGAGCAGCCCAAGTGTGAATGGCAGGTCAACCCCGTTGGTATCGATGTTGCGAAGCCGCATTTCAGTTGGATACTGAAGCCAATTGGTCCGGCAGGCCGGGGACTGCGACAGACGGCCTACGAGGTAGTGGTGTCATCCTCGCGTGACGTTCTCAATCGTGACCAGGGTGAATGGAATAGCGGGAAAGTGCAATCGGGGGAAATATTTCAGATTGAATACACGGGGAAAGCGCTTTCCCCAGCGACGCGGTACTACTGGAAGGTTCGGACCTGGGATGGGCGTGACCGTGCCTCCCAATGGAGCGCAACCGCTGAATTCGTCACCGGGCAAATGCGTCCGGAAAACTGGCGAGCACGCTGGATCGCTGCAGAACCTGACGCGCCCCGACAACCGCAGGCGCGGGAGAACATCGGCGAGATTAAAAAGACAATGCCGCGCCTGCCCATCTTCCGGCGCGACATTTCCGTCCGGCACAAGGTGCGTCAGGCGCTAATTTTCGTCTCTGGATTGGGCCACTATGAACTTCACTTGAACGGCGAGAATGTGACTGATCGCTTGCTAACCCCAGGGTGGACGAATTATCGGAAGAGGGTCTTCTACAACACGTATGACGTTACCGAACGAATCAAGCAAGGGAAAAATGCTCTCGGCGTGATGCTTGGAAGCGGCATGTACGACGTGCCGGGAATCAAAGGACGTTACACGAAGTTCATTGGTTCGTTCGGCCAGCCGCAGCTGATTCTCGAATTGCATCTGCGTTTCGACGATGGATCTGAAACCGTGATCGCCACCAACAAAAGCTGGAAGTTTGTCCCCGGTCCGATTACGTTTTCTTCTGTTTATGGAGGCGAAGACTACGACGCCCGTCTCGAGCGGTCGGGATGGGACTCGCCGAGCTTTCACGCTCGTGGCTGGAAACACGTTGTCACTGTCGATGGCCCCGGCGGAACGCTGGTTGCGGAACAATCACCACCCGTTCGCGTCACGCAAAGCTTCGATCCGGTCAAAACAACTCATCCCAAACCCGGGGTGACGGTCTACGACCTGGGCCAGAATTTTTCCGGATGGCCCGAGATCACTGTGCATGGCAAGCGCGGTGCCACGGTAAAACTGATTGCCGGGGAGTTGTTGGACGCCTCCGGCATGGTCACCCAGCATAGTGCTAATGCCTCCCCCAAGGATGAGCAACGCTACACCTATACGTTACGGGGATCGGGCGATGAGACCTGGCATCCGCGGTTCAGTTATTGGGGATTCCGCTACGTGCAAGTGGAAAGCACTGACAATGGCGAAGTCCCCGTCATAGTCTCCCTGCGAGGCCAATTCATGCACGACGATGTCGAGGTCACTGGGAAGTTTGAGACCTCAAGCCAGCTCTTCGGGCAGATCTATCAACTTATAGATCGAGCCGTCCTGAGCAATATGTTCAGCGTGCTGACGGATTGTCCGCATCGCGAAAAGCTCGGCTGGCTGGAGCAGACCTACCTGGCGGGTTCGTCGATCCTCCTGAATCACGACGGCATCAGTCTCTACCAGAAAATGACGCAAGATATTCGCGACTCCCAACTACCAGATGGAATGGTGCCGGGTATAGCCCCCGAATACGTTGCGTTCGTAGATAAGAATGGAGTGAGCACGAACTTTCGTGATTCTCCGGAATGGGGAAGCGCGGCGATTCTCAGCCCCTGGACGGCTTATCAATTTTATGGAGATCGGGAGCTGTTGGCGACACAATACGAAAGCATGCGAGCTTACGCCAGGTATCTGGGCGGCAAGACGAAAGATCACATGCTGGCTTACGGACTGGGAGATTGGTACGACATTGGTCCTGGCGAACCGGGGGAATCGCAATTGACCAGCAAAGCGGTGACGGCAACTGCCATTTACTACGCCGACCTGATGGCCATGAGCGAAATCGCCGCTGTACTCGGCAAACCGCAGGAGTCGACCAGCTATATCAGCGAAGCTCGCCAGGTGGCCGATGCATTCAATCGCGAGCTGTTTCATGCGGACACCGGCCAGTACGATCGCGGAAGTCAGACGGCGAACGCGATGCCTTTGGCCCTGGGCATGGTTCCGGAGCAATATCAAAAGGCGGCTCTAGACAATCTGGTTGACGACATTCGCCGTCACGGAAACCACGTGACAGCAGGCGATATCGGATTTCATTTTGTGGTGCGCGCGCTGACCGATCACGGGCGGTCCGATGTGCTCTACGACATGCTGTCCCGCACCGACTCACCGAGCTACGGATATCAACTTGCCCAGGGAGCCACGGCATTGACTGAAGCTTGGGACACAAATCCCAACAGTTCGCAGAATCATTTCATGTTAGGACACGCGCAGGAGTGGTTCTATCGCGGTCTCGCCGGTATCAGCGTTGAAGTGAACCACGAAGCGTCGGAACGAATCCGTATCCGTCCTAATCCTGTCGGCGACATGACCAGTGCATCGGCTACCTATCAATCGGTGCTAGGACCGATTCACAGCGAGTGGACGAGGCAGGAAAGTCATCTGACCCTGAAAGTAAATATCCCTGCCGGGTCGGTGGCGACGATTGAAATTCCGAGCGCCAATCCTGTCGGCGTCTTAGAGGGCGGGCGCAGTCTAGACGAGGTACCCGGCATGAAAAACCACCAGCGCGCTCCTCATAGCGTGGTTTGCGTTGTGGGCTCCGGCCAGTATGAGTTCGAATCAGAGCTGTGACCAGCAAGCTCTATGTGTCCTTTGCGGTTAAAGCTTTTGACAGCGTCGGGCATCCCTGCATTTCGCCGCCGGGATTACTTCAGGCTTACTCCCGCCTTGAGCGGCAAATTCTGCGAGGAACCACCCACCGTGAAGGTGTAGTCTCCGGCCACGCTCTGCCACCCTTTTTTCTCGACATTGAAAATCGAGAGGAACAGAGGCTCGACGTCCACGGTGACGTCTTTGCTCTCGCCCGGGCTGAGCTTTACTTTGGTCCAACCCACCAGGCGCTTGGGAGGCTCTCCCGCGCTCGTCGGCAACGAAGCATAGACCTCTGCTATCTCAGCGCCCGCTCGTGTACCGGTGTTTTTCACAGTGAAAATCACGCGTACGGTTTCTCCCGGAACAACCTTCAAGTTGGAGTAGGCGTAGGTGGTGTAGGAGAGGCCATAGCCAAAGGGAAACAACACAGGTTTCTTCTCCGCGTCGTACCACTTGTAGCCGACCTTCAATCCCTCATCGTAGGTCGTCTGGAAGGCGGTCAGACCTTCAAGTATCTTCGTCCACGAATCGCCTTCCGAGGGAGGGAGCGACTCCTTGGGTGGCTTCACAATCGTGGTGTGTGGCAAGTCGGACTCGTTCTTGGGAAATGTGAGGGGAAGTTTCCCACTGGGATTGACGTCGCCGAAGAGCACATTGGCCAGTGCTTCTGCTCCCCGCGTTCCTGCAAACCAGGCTTCAACAATGCCGCTGACCTGATTTACCCAAGGCATGCTGACCGGGTTACCGGTTTCGAGCACGACAATTGTGCGCGGATTAGCGGCGGCAACCTTAGCAACTAATGCATCCTGATTCTCCGGAAGCGCCAGGCTTGGTGCGTCGTCGCCTTCTGTCTCCCAGCGGTAGACAAATACGATAGCGACATCGGAATTCTTAGCCAACGCGGCGGCGGAAGAAGGATTCGTGCCCGCGTCGAATTCGACCTTTGCGGCAGGAGCTTTGGCGCGGATAGTCTTCAAAGGCGAAGTAGGAAACCAAATCGGCCTCCCCCACACCGTCTCACGCTGTCCGTGTGGCATGATTGCGTTTCCGTCCGGAGGATCCACCTGGGCCGAGCCCCCACCGGAGATCATTCCGACGTCTGCGTGGGCGCCGATGATCGCGATTGACTTCACCCTGGCACCGTCGAGAGGAAGCTGATTCTTTTCATTCTTTAACAGAACCATACTCTGCTCGGCGATGCGTTGAGTAGTTTCAAGCCCGGCAGCTGCGTCGACCACGCTCTTCTCGACCGGGTCATCGATCAGGCCGGTGTCGAACATGGCGCGCACGATGCGATGCACATGTTCATCGAGTTCGGCAGCTGAGACTTGGCCTGATTCCAAAGCCTTCTTCATGCGATCGCCATAAAAATATTCGCCCGGCTCTTCATGATCGAGGCCGGCAGCGGAAGCTTTCGCAGTGCTATGCGTTCCGCCCCAATCAGAGAGGGCGAAGCCTTTGAACTTCCAATCCTTCCTTAGGACGTCGGTCAGCAGGTATTTGTTTTCGCAGGCGTAGTCGCCATTGACGCGGTTGTAGGAGCACATTACTCCGGCCGGGTTGCCGTCACGAATGCCGATTTCGAAGGCTAGCAGGTCGGTCTCGCGCATGGAGCGTTCGTCGATGTTTACGTTGACCGCGTTACGTCCGCTCTCCTGATTGTTGAGCGCGTAGTGTTTGATGTCGCCAAGGACGTGCTGCGACTGCGTGCCGCGAATAAGCTGCCCGACTAGCTTTCCGGCGAGAACGGGATCTTCTCCGAGGTATTCGAAGTTGCGCCCGTTGCGCGGTTCGCGGGTGAGATTGACTCCTCCGCCCAGAGACATGTTGTAACCCTGCGCCCTTAGTTCGCGGCCAATCAATTCGCCATAGGCGTAGGCGGCTTCGAGGTCCCAGCTAGCTGCACTGGCGAGGTTATTCGGCAGCGCGGTTGAATAGCGCCCGTTTTGGCCGCTGCTACGTACACCATAGGCGGCGTCTGTCATCTGGATGCCAGGAATTCCCAGCCGTGGAATTCCGACGACATAGCCGGCCCCGCCGTTGGAATCCACTGAAAGTGGACTCATCGGACCAAGCCCCAATAATCCAGTGCCATGGATGAGACCGATCTTTTCGTCGAGCGTCATCTCTTTGATCACCAGGTCGGCGCGCTGGTCGGCATTCAGACTGGTGTTCATCCAGGGACCCTGTACCGGTTTTTCTTTAGGCTTGAACTGGGCGAAGGCGAGGGAACACAACAACAGGCCCACGGACAAGAGACGTGCGACGAGCTTCATTTGGCAGGTCCTCAAGGTAGGTTGGATGCAGAAGCGCTTAATAATAACGTTTTTCTAGAGGGGCGTCGATGAATTCCACCCCGAACCAGAGGTGCCCCGTCAAGCTTCGCTTGGCCGGTTTCATAGGTGCGACGACAGCCCAGGTGTTCTTTCCCACAAAAGTCCAAGCGAAACTTGAAAGGGCCACCTAAAGGATGCTCACTATCAATTCCTAAAAAAATTCTTGACACGCCGGACATGTAACCGTAGAGTTACGCATTATGCGTCACCAATCGGTTACATATTCCCCCGAAGCTGCATTTCAGGCGCTCGCCGATCCTACTCGCAGGGCCGTGCTCGACTTGTTGCGAAAGGGAAGCCGGCCGGCCGGACAGATTGCCAGCGCTTTTCCGGTGTCGCGTCCGGCCATTTCCAAACATCTTCGGCTTTTACGCCGGGCCCATCTGGTGGATGAACGCCGGGAAGGAAGAAACCGGGTTTATCAACTGAATCCCGAGCCGCTCAAAGCGGTTGATTCATGGCTCGAGCAGTATCGAGTTTTTTGGCAGGCGAACCTCTCCAGTGTGAAGGCGTTTGTCGAAGCCGAATACGCCAAAGAAACAGGGCGACACCATGATGTCAAGAAATTAACCAAACTTCGAAAGGATGAACACAAATGAAAGCTTTCGCTATTTCGCTCCTATTGCTGTCAACCGTCGCGCTGGCGCAATCGCCGGCGCAAACCCAGTTCTCTCAACTCAAGTCGCTGGCTGGCTCGTGGGAAGGCAAGACATCGCAGGGCGCGCCGGTGAAGGTCGACTATCAATTGACCTCCGGGGGCTCGGCGCTCATGAGCACGATTCATGAGAAAGGGGACATGATCAGCATGATCCACCTTGATGGTCCCAACAAGCTCTTGCTCACGCACTATTGCAGTATGGGGAACCAGCCCCGAATGCTGGCCACCGCATCGCCAGACGGAAAAACCATCACCTTCAAGTTCTTTGACGCCACTAATCTGGCGAGTTCGGACGCAGGCCACATGGATAACGTCGTGATCGCCATGGCGGGACCTGACCATCACACCGAGCAATGGAACTTCAGCGACCACGGCAAGGTGGTGACGGAGATGTTCGATCTGCAGCGGAAGAAATAGGAGGCATACCGATCGTGTAGAGACGTAGCTCAGCTGCGTCTCTAGGGCCTCTAAATCAAAGAACAAGGAGCTTATATGGCAACAGCAACCATCACACCCGATCAGGATCTAATTAGGGCGGAAATCCATATCGCGGCGCCTCCCGAGAGGGTTTTTGCCGCCATCTCTGACCCGTCGCAGGTTGGGCAGTGGTGGGGACAGGCCGGGATGTATCGCACCACAAAATGGGAAAGCGAGCGTCGTGTCGGGGGTAAATGGCGCTCTGATGGAGTGGGTGCCGACGGCACGTCATTCCACGTAAGTGGCGAATACCTGGAGTATGACCCGCCAACTTTGTTGGTGCATACCTGGGTCGCCTCTTACATGGGCGCGCTGAAAACGACGGTTCGGTGGGAGCTGAAAGCTGATAAAGACGGAACTCAGGTGACGCTTCGCCATAGCGGATTTGCCGGCAACATTGAGGCCGTCAAGAGCCACAGCCAAGGCTGGGTTCGCGTGCTGGGCTGGATGCAGAGGTTTGTGGAGAGCGGCGAGACCGTCGATTCGCGCGCCTGATTCCCATTTCGCAATGCGTAGGGGCAGGTGTCCTCACCTGCCCATCTACGCGGGAATCGCTGAGCCCCTATTTGAGTTTGCGATTGAAGAAGTCGGCCTCGGCTTCATACGCCCTTACCCAGCTCCGCCATAGCAAGAAGTCGTGAATCTCATCCGGGAAAATCAGCTCTTCGAAGGGCACATTGTTCTTTCGCAGCCGCTGGACCAGGTCAACCGTCTGATTAAAGGGCACGTTGCGGTCATCGTCGCCGTGAATCAGCAGCACCGGTGACTTCCAACTGGCCACAGCGGAATCCGGCGATGAATCGAAAGCGACCTCCTTTGCCTCTGTCAGATCAGGAGCGCCAGTGACGGCTTCCCAGTGCGGTAGAAACAGCGACCAATCGTGGACTCCGTGCATGTCGACGCCGGCGGCGAAGATGTCGGAGTTATGGGCCAAGCCCATGGCGGTCAAAAATCCGCCGTAGGAACCGCCCCACAACCCAATTCTCTTTGCATCGACCGTAGGCAGGCTTTGCAGATATTTAGCGCCCGCGACTACATCTTTGTATTCAGCAGCGCCGCGCCATCCGGAATTCTCGGGAACACGAAACGCCCGGCCGTACATGATTCCCAGCCGATAATTTACCGAGAGCACGACGTAACCCAGGCTCGCCAGGTACTGATTCATCGCATACGCATTGTGGTAGTAGTACATGTAATGGAAGCCGAGCATCATTTGTCGCGGGGGGCCACCGTGGGTGAAGATTAGCGCTGGACCCCTCGCCGTACGTCCAGCGGGCGAAAAGAGCTGGCCGTGGATCTCTAGTCCGTCATCGCTCCTGAAGGTGACTTGTTTGGGCACCACAAGTTGCTGGGAAGGGAAGTCTGACCGTAAAACACTGGCTGCCACCATCTGGCGTCCGGTGCTGGTGATGAGGTACGGCATTGCCGGAGAGGTAGCAGTTGCACCCAGGCAAGCAGTTTCACCGTTGACTTCGACCGGAGTCCACTCAATGGTATCGCCCTTAGTCAGTGCTTGTGGTTTGCCTCCCCCGATACCCACGCGCCAGATGTGACGCCGGTCGACGTCTTCCTGGTTGGATGAATAGAGGATCGAACTGTTGTCGCCGCTCATCGACGTGTCTTCGACGTCGAAGTCGCCCGCCGTAAGCAGGGTTGGCGAGCCACCGCTGGTTGCGATCGAATACAGATGATTGCGCCCGTCCTGCTCCGAAGTGAACACAATTCTGTTGTTGGCTGGGAAATAAAACGGAGTGCTCTCCGTCATGTCTGGGAAAGAATCGTTGGCTTGATTTCCGCTATGCCATATCTGGTGGGCAGCGAGGCTGGAGGAATCTGCGATCCAAATCGACCAAGGAGTGATCTCGAGTGGCAGAAGCGGGACTTTCTGCGCCTTCCCTTCACGCCGCATGAAAGCGATCTGTTTTCCATCGGGAGACCATCGCGGCATGGAGTCGCGGTCCGCTGTCGGGCCAAGGTAACGCACCTTGTCCTGGCTGAGGTCGTGGACTGCGATGAATCCGTGATCGCCGCGATCGCTCGTAAATGCGATGTGCCTTCCGTCAGGGGACCAGTGAGGATCGCCGTTGTTCCCCCGCAAATCGGTCAGCTTGTGCGACTCGGTCGCTCCCGAAACAGGTGCAATCCATAGTTGTTTGCGCGTGTTCCACACGGCAAATTGGCCGTCAGGCGAAAGTTCAACATGCTCACAGCCCTCTCCACCACAATCCATTTCCCCCAGTAGCCGGGAGCTTCCATTGTCAGCGTCCACCACCCAGACCTGCTCTTTGCGTTGGGTGACGTCGCTGGTCGGATCGGCTACCCGCCCTTCATCGTTGACTTCCGTGCCGCGCACGTAAACGAGTTTTCGACCGTCGGGAGTGATCGAAAGGGCCGGGATAGCCTGACCGTCATCATCGGTGTAGTGAGTTATCTGGTGCGCTTCAAATCTGGGAGCATCGGCAATCCAAAGATTTCGGACTCCCTTGGCGTCGAACACCCAGGCAATACGTCCGCTGTGCGCGGCGGCCACGAGATTCGAGGGAAACGGCGAACCTAAGACTTGTTCGATGGTGTAGCTCGCAGCGGTGGCGAGCATTGGTAGAGAGAGGCACGTCGCCAGTAAAAAAACATATAAGCCAAATGGCCTGCTGAAATTCGAATCGCGCTTGATCATTTTGTTCTGTCCACCCTAGGGCAACGTAGGCATGTGCAGCAAGACGCCAAGCCTAATGCAGCGATTAGACTTTGCCAAGACCTCGTCTCGGTACGACCAAGGTGCGCTCTGGTCAGGGAGCGTCCTGTCCTATATCTTTCCTTGGGGAGATGTCGAGGCTGCAAAGCAACTTACCGCATCAGCCTTTCATTTCGCGCATGAAACGGATTTCCAAAAACCAAAGACCGAGGGCCAGCTTGCGAACTTCCACTCAGATGACTCGAGCGCTTTTGCGAAAGGCGATCCCGTTTCTTGCACTAATGATGGCTTTACAGTCGCCCGCCGAGCCCGTTTCTCCCGGGACCACCGAACTTCAGACTGGCTGGCGTCTCGCCTCCTCGTGGAATGTGGTTGAAGAAGGCCGGGTCATTTCGCGGTCCTCTTATGACGCATCGCAGTGGTACCCGATTGCGAAGATGCCGGCAACCGTTCTGCAGATTCTTCAGGAGGACGGTGTTTACCCCAATCTCTATTTTGGAAAGAACCTTACGGAAACAGTCCCGCGCGACCTCTTCCGTCAGGACTGGTGGTACCGGACGACTTTTCGTGTTGGGGCCGAGCACAAACTGCAATGGCTTGTCTTCAAGGGAATCAATTATCGTGCCGAAATTTGGCTGAATGGCGAACGCCTGGCTAACAACCGCCAGATCGTAGGCATGTATGACGAGTACGAACTCAATGTTACCGGCAAGGTGAAAGTTGGATACGACAACATTCTTGCTGTAAAAGTGACCCCGGAACAGCCGTTTGAAGATATCGACGGGGTGGAGTTAGCTGACGCGTGGTTCGATTGGATCAATGTGAAGTATTTCGGATTCAAAGTTGGCGATCAGGATATCGGCATCACCTATGTACCCGACCGGAACGCCGGAGTTTGGAAGCCGGTATATTTGCGGAGCACCGAAGCTGTTGAAATCAAAAATCCCTATGTCAAAACAGACCTCCCGCTTCCCGCCACCAGCCCGGCAGCGTTGACCGTCTATTGCGACTTGAAAAACGGAAGCGATATTCCCGTGTCCGGGATGCTGACTGGAGAGATCACTCGCGAAGGCAAGCCTTCCATTCATATTCAACAGGAAATCCAGCTTGCGGCTAACGAGGAGCGCGAAGCGCACTTCTCACCTGAATCAGTCCAGCAACTGCTGCTCCGCGATCCTGATTTGTGGTGGCCCTACCAATGGGGTCCGGCCAACCTGTACCACCTTAAGCTCGAGTTCAAAATTGCAGGCGCCGTTTCGGATTCGGCCGCCATCCAATTCGGAATTCGCCAAATCACCCAGCATCGCGATTCCGACAACCAGTTTCCTGACCTGGCCGGCGGCAGTTTCTATTTAAAGATCAACGGCCGCGATTTTCTGATCCGCGGGGCTGATTACACCCCAGACCTGCTCTTTAAGTACGACGAAGCCAGGGAAGAGGCCGTCCTGCGTTATGTAAAGGACATGGGATTAAATCTGCTGCGATGGGAGTCCAAGATTTCCAGCGAGCATGTGGTGGAGGTGGCCGACCGTGAGGGCATTCCGGTAATGATGGGATGGATGTGCTGCAACCAGTGGGAACGCTGGAAGCAGTGGGACGAGGAAGATCACCGGGTCGCGCGCGAGAGCCTGCGTTCCCAGATTCGAATGTTGCGTTCGCATGCATCAGCCGTGATTTGGGCGAATGGAAGCGATGGACGCCCGCCGGAGACAGTCCGCAATGACTATCACAAAATTCTGGATGAGCTTCACTGGCAGAATGCATCCGTCGATACCGTCTCCGATTTTTACAAGAATGCCGAAGGGAAGATCGAATGGGACGGAATCCGAATGGATGGACCTTACAGTTGGCGTCCTCCCGCCTACTGGTTCAGCGGCAAATATAAAGGAGCAAGTGGATCATGCGCCGAGCACGGAGACAATGAGAGTATTCCGCCTTACGAGAGTCTGAAGAAGTTTATTCCGGCGGACAAGCTCTGGCCGGTCAACGATTGGTGGTATTACCACGGCGGTTCGGCGGTAGGGAATTCGACGCTTGCAAATACCGTAAGGTCCATCGACAAGCGGTATGGCCCGTCGAGTAGTGCCACTGAATTTGCCGAAAAGGCTCAACTTGCTCATTACGAAAACACCCGCGCTCAATTCGAAAACTTCGCGGCAAGCGGATGGGCCACCCATAAGATGACCCTTTACTGGATGCTGAACAGTCAGTGGCCATCGTTCTTTGGGCACATGATTGACTATTACCTGAAACCGGGCGGGGCTTATTACGGTGCGAAACAGGGACTGAAGCCGGTAAATATCGTCTTCGATTACTACGCTACAGGGGATAAAAGTGCCGCCAGGATTCACGTCACCAACCAGACCCTTGAGCCGCTAACAAACGTTAGCGCCTCGGTTTCCATTATCAATCTTGATGGCACTCTGAAGTATACCGGCAAGAAAGACTATCTCAATGTAGCGCCAAACTCGTCCGTCTTGGCGCTGGATCTGCCTCGGATTAAAGACGTGTCGTCCACCTTTTTCGTTCGCTGCCAGCTCAAGAGTAGTGACGGCCGGATGCTCGCCGAAAACCTTTATTGGCAGTCAACCGCTGATGACGAACTAGACCCGTCCACGCCAGACGACGCGTTCAAGCTTACACAACGAAGCTGGGCAGATTTCAGTGCTCTGAACCAGATGCCCAAAGCGGAGGTCGAAACTGCGGGCGACGTGCAACAGGCGGATGGGTGGGCGACGGCCACGGTCCAAATTACGAATCCATCCAAAGTCCCGGCCTTCTTTCTTAGAGCTGAGATTGTCTCGGGTGCTGATGGCGACGAGATACTGCCGATCACGTGGGATGACAACTACCTGACGCTGATTGCCGGGGAATCGAGGACCGTGAAAGCGCGGTACAAGATCGATAACTCTACCGCCAAGACACCCTTTCTTCGGCTGCAGGGGCACAACGTTGCAGCCAAGATAGAAGCGCTAAAAGTTCACTAGAGTTCTAGCAACCCATGCTCATCTTGAATGAAGCGCAAGTTCGGGACCTGCTCCACCTCGAAGAACTGATTCCCGTTGTAGAGCAGGCATTGATTGATTTCTCCACCGGCGCGGTACAACAGCCGGTACGTAGCGTTCTGCCGGTTTCCAGCCATAACGGACTGTGGGCGCTGATGCCGGCCGTTTACGACGACGTCATGGGCGTAAAGTTGGTGACGCTCTATGAAGATAACGCCACCCGCGGAATTCCCACCCATCAGGCGAGCATCCAATTGTTCAGCTCGCAAACCGGCCAACCGCTTGCTTTGATGGATGGCCGTCTTATTACCGAATTGCGCACGGCCGCCGTCTCGGCGGTCGCGACGCGGCTGTTGGCGAAACCGGATGCGCGCGCGCTTGCAATCCTGGGTAGCGGTGTGCAGGCGGGATCGCACGTGCAGGCATTGCGTATGGTGCGTCAGTTCGACGAGATACGAGTCTGGAGTCGCACTCCGGAGCATGCCCAACGCTTTGCGGACGCCATTGGCGCTCGCACCACCACCCGCGAAGACGCAGTCCGTGGGGCCGACGTCGTGGTTGCGGTTTCCACGACCCGCACTCCGCTAGTCCTCGGCGAATGGCTGAATCCCGAGGCCTACGTGAATGCGGTTGGGACCGTGGGATTGAATCAGCGGGAACTGGATGATGCAGCCATGAATGCGGTAGTGGTGGTCGAGTCAGCAGAGTCGGCGCTTCGAGAGTCGGGCGATATCGTCCACTCAGGCGCGCCGATTTATGCCGAACTTGGCGAGTTACTTGCCCGCAACCGTCCGTTGCCGAAGGGACGCGTTGTCTTCAAATCTCTAGGAATCGCCGCCACCGACATTGCGGCCGCAAGGTTGGTTTACCAGCGTGCCCGATAAACTCGCCGTGTTCGATCTTGAAAACAAGCTGGAGCTACTTAATACTGCTAGCTACGCTGGAAAAAGCATTGTTGGCGTTGGAACCGATTAAACGAACCGTTCCCACCACCAGCACCAAAATTACCGCCAGCATCACAGCATATTCGGCAATATCTTGACCCTGATCATCCGACCATAGAGCGCGCACAAATACAGCCATAATCCCCTCCCAGTAAGGATTCTGGGCCCCAAGGCATATTCCCCCATTCGCATTTTGCTGTCAACCGCCAATGTCGGCAGTGAGACGTTTTGGCCGAACTCCGATTAAAATAGACGACCAGTGGCTGCCGTCCTTGAATTCGACAATCTGACTAAGGAATACCGCAATTTTCCCAGCCGAAAACGACTACGTGCCCTCGATCAATTCACGTTGAAGGTTGAGCAGGGCGAGATTTTTGGTTTCCTGGGGCCCAACGGAGCTGGCAAAAGCACTGCCATCCACCTCGCAATGGGTTTCATGCGGCCCACGCATGGAAGTGGACTGATGCTGGGAGATCCGTTTGGCACCCCCCGGACGCGGCGCCGGGTCGGGTTTTTGGCAGAAAACGTCGCCCTCTACCATCGCCGTGCCGAGCGCTTGGTGCGCTTTTATGGCGCGCTCAATAGCATGGGTGGCTCCTACCTGAAAAAGCGGGCGCGGGAAGCTCTAGAGGCTGTCGGGTTGCAGGATATCTCCGGACGTAACGTGGGAAAGTTTTCGCGCGGCATGCTGCAGCGAATCGGCCTGGCACAAGCTCTGGTAAATGACCCCGAACTGCTCATCCTGGATGAGCCCACTTCCGCGTTGGATCCGCTGGCCCGGGTTGCTGTTCGTGAATTCTTGTTGCAAGCCCGCGATCAAGGCAAGACGATTTTCCTGAGTTCCCATCTCCTCTCGGAAGTTGAATTGGTTTGCGACCGCGTCGCCGTCCTGCACCGGGGAAAGCTGATGCGGATGGGGAAGACTAGCGAGTTACTTCAAGCTGGCGAACAGTTAGAAATTGTAGCTCGTAACATCGCAATCAGCGCGTTCGCTGGGGCCGTGGTCCGCAACGGGACTGTCAGCTTTGTAGTTCCAGCCAATGAGCAACGCACGGCGCTCGGGATGGTGTGGCAATCCGGCGGATCGGTGGTCAGTGTCAACCCGGTGCGGCGCTCTCTTGAACAGATGTTTATAGAAGTTACCTCAGGCAAGGAAGCACACAAAGAGTGAAACCAGTCGTCCTCATCGCAGTGAATTTCGTAAGAGAGCAGCGCTGGCCAATTTTTGTGTTGCTGCTGTGGGTGCTGTTGCTGGCGTTTATGGGACTAGTCACAGATATCGCCCGTGAGCGCGAAGATCTGCTGTTCATCTTCAAGCAAGTGGCGGTTTACGTAGTTGCGTTCAGTATATTTTTCGGTGGCTCGGCTATCTACAACGAGCGCAAATCGCGGCGGATACTTGCCGTTCTGTCAAAGGCAGTGGCGAGGCAGCAATATCTTTCAGGGCTGATCCTCGGCGTCACCATTGCTTGCGGAATCTATTGTTTTACTCTCGGTCTCACCGGAAGCTGGACTCTGGGGCAGGCGGGATTTCCGGTTTCTACCGTCTGGTTCTTCATGGCATGCCTGCTTTCTGCGTGCATGTTGGCGGGCACCATCGCGCTGATGTTTTCCACGTTTTTGAATCCATTCTTCGCCGCGGGCGCAACCGCCATTGTGCTGGGATTACCGGCCATCGCCAGCCACACGGTCGCGATTCGTTGGGGATATTCCGTCCCCGTCTACGTCCTGACCGCGAACATCTTGCAGGCGTCTTACAAATCGCCGGGCCCGCTTATTTGGTTTCCCGTGATGTTGGCCCTGGCCGAGACGTTCGTTTTCTGGATTCTGGGCGCATGGATATTCTCCCGCGTCGACGTTGCCGTCGCGGTTGAATAGGACGTCTGAGTTCTGGCTATGCGCGCGGCAACGGCTGGGAAGAAGCACTCAGAAGGATTCTCGCAAAGTCCACCACGGTGCTCACGTCCTCCGTCTTCGACAGCACCCAACTCACCCCGGCGTTGAATGCCTGCTGCTCTAAGAACCGGTCTTTGAATGCTGTCAGCATCACAATCGGAAGTCTGGGGGAGGTCTTCTTCAGCATGGTGGCGGTTTCCAGTCCATTCATCACTGGCATGGAGAAGTCCAGGATGACTAGATCAGGTTGGAGTTCATGAGCTTTCTCGAGGGCATCCCGGCCGTTGGTGGCCTCGCCGCAGATCGTCCATTCTGGGTTCTCTTTGAATAGATAGCGCAACGTGCGGCGGATCGCTTCATTATCATCGACAATTAACACGTACTTTGCCATGAATGAACCCCAGGTGCTGGACTGAGAGTGCCCGCGAAATGGTGCACTCACAATCAGGTTCATCCAGTATTACCTCGGCTGGTTACCTTAGTTCCGGCCAGAAAGGAATTAATACACAAGTTTAAGCGAAAACTGGATTTGTCGTGAATTTCCCGCAGTCTTGCTTATCACTCCAAAGCCGCTGCCTCGCACGATATTGGAAGGTATTCCGAAGTTGACCAGGTTGAAGATATTGAAGAACTCCGCTCGGAACTGCAGAATGCCTAATTCACCATTCCCCCGGCGGCCAAAAGGTGTGTCTTTTATGACGGCGAAATCATAATTTTGGAAACCTGGGCCACGGAAGGTGTTACGGCCCAAGGTTCCGAACCGACCCTGATTCGGTCCTGTCCCCCCGGGAACGTTGATGGGAATGCTGAAGAAGGAACGATTGTCTGCGCCGCGCCCAAAGTAGTCCTCTCGCACCGCGCGACTGGTTGAGAACTGGGGCTTTTCCGCCAGATCCGGCCGGTCGGCGCCGCCCGCTCCCACCCCAGTTTGTTGCACTCCGGAGAAAACGGTGAATGGCGATCCGGTCAGCACCGTCGTAATGTTTAGCAATTGCCACCCGGAGGTTACTGGCCTGGGCAGTTTGCCCAGGAAGCCCAGCTTGTCGAGGTTCAGCATCTTTATGGCGCTGAAAGTGAACACGTGAGTTACGTCAAAAGTCGACGGGCCCTTCTCGTCGCTCGTGTTCCACGGGTTCTGCGGGCTGGTCTGGAGGATCACTCCTGCTGTTCCAAAAATTCCTCCTAGCACGGAACTAGTGTCGTCGAGTGACTTGGAATAGGTGTAGCTCGCCTGGAATCCTAAGCCCAGCCGGGAGGAATTCTTGCTGAGGCTGCTTTGCAACGCATGATAAGAAGAGTGTGAACCACTGGAGATGATACTTTCCGGCCCGTATCCGCCTATCGCACGGCCGGAAGAATCGAACTCCGTGAAGGGAGCGAATTGCGGTTCAGCCCCGCCATAACTATTGGGAGAAAAGACTCGCGTCAAGTGAATTCCAGTTGTAGCCACGTACGACGCGCTGGCTTTGATGTCGCCGAAACTATGGTCCGCGCCCAGGGTCCAGCTGCCAATGTATCCATTCTTGTAGTCATTTGCGATACCTGAGATGTTAAGCAATTGCACCTGATGCCCAGGCGTCAGCGCCGCAAGATCACTTTCATAGCGCGCCAAATCAAGCACCGTATTCGGCTTCACGTGGTTGGCGTCGCCGTTTGGAAAAGCTAACTCGCCGTCGTTCGTGTAAACCGGCGGAAGACTTAGCGGGGTCACTGAATTGCGGAACGGTACTGGAGTGCCGGGTAACGCCGAAATGAATGGAGTCGTCACTAATGGCGTTGGACCAGTTAGGAAATTATCCTGCCACAGGTTGACTAGCATGGTGGTGATGGCTCCTCCGGCATGCAGCACCGTGTTCTTTCCTAACGCGTAATCCAAGGACAGGCGAGGCCCCCACCCGTTCCAGTCCTGCTCATAGGGTGGCTGCGGGTTGTAAACGAAAAACTGTTTTGCGTTATGGTTGAGGTAGGAAGTTGGTTTTCCGTCGGAATCCACAAACCGCGGAAGTGCAGTTCGCGTATCGGCATCGTGAATGCGGCTGTTCACTTCATAGCGCAAACCATAGCTCACGGTCAGGCGCGGCGTCGCCTTCCAGGTGTCCTGAAAATAAAAGTTGTAGGCCTCGCGCCTTACGGCTGCTGCGTTGAACCGGTCGCCGACCTGCGTGACATCAGCCGCTGCCGCGATGGTGTATGAGTATGGAGTTGCGGTAAGCAATCCCAACAGGGAATTGGGCAATGGATCACCGGCTTGAATATCATGCGTGCCGCTGGCAGATTTGATCAGGACCGGCGAGTATGCTGTTCCTCCGCCAAAGCTATAGGCGCCGTTGGGGTTCAGTCCGAAAATTGTTTGATCGAAATTGAATCGGAGCTCCGTCCCCCATTTGAAATTGTGCGATCCATGCACCCATCCCATGTCGTGGCGCAGCTGAAACAAGTTTCCGAATGACCCAAGAATCTGCCCATCGGCGGAATTGAAGCCCTGAAACAGTCCGTCCCCGAAGCCGAGGGCGGGCTGCGTGTGATTGTTAGCCGGGAAAAATGGTGTGCTGCGGATATAGCCTAGAGAAGTTTCCGAAGTCATCCGCGGCGAAATCGCCCGCGTGTACTTCACCACGGCATTGCGCTGATGGTCGAAGAATTCAATGCCAAAGCTGGGATCAATTGCCGTCTGGTCAGGATTGGTCAGAGGTCCGTTCACCTGGTTCAGGCTGAACCGCGTGAGCAGCGTCGCCTTTTCGGAAATATGATGGTCAATACGCACCGAAAACTGATCTGTACGCGTGTAGACCTTCGAGGAGGCAGCATAGGTTCGGTCGCCGTAGGCGCCTGCGGAATCATTGGGCAGAGGATACGTAGCCAGTACCGGCAAGACTTCAGAATTCACCGGCACCGTGAGCGTATCTCCGGGAAAGGTAAAAGTGTCGATACCCTCCCGCTCCGCGGCAGTGGGAACAGGGAAAACCTGCGTGGTTCCCAACACCTGACGAAATCCTTGATACTCGCCAAAGTAAAAAGTCTTGCTTCGGCCATTGTAAATACCTGGAATGACAATCGGCCCACCATTGGTAAAGCCGAACTCGTTCCGTACAAAGGGCGGAATGCGACGCTCATCCGCGACGCTCTTGTGATCGAAATAGTTGCGCGCATCAAAGGCGGCGTTGCGGATAAATTCAAACGCACTGCCGTGCACCTGATTCAACCCTGACTTGCTGACGACATTGGTATAGCTGGCTGCGCCGTGACCGATCTCCGCCGGCATGACCCCGGAACTACCCTGCACTTCCTGAATTGCGTCCACGTTGAAATTGGAGAACGTCGCCCCGCCCATCTCTGGATCGGTGGTGTCGGCGCCATCGATTGCGAAAACCGTGGCGCTGCCGCGCTGCCCGTTGACTGCGAATTGCTGGGTGAAGTTGGCCGCGCCGTTTGCATCCGTCATGGTGCCGGCTGCCAGTAGAAGAAGCTTGCTGAAGTCGCGCTCGTTGAGCGGCAGGCTGGAAACCTCTCCGCTGGAAAGGTGCTCGCCGCCGCTGGCCTGGGGTGCGGAGCTTTCCGCCTGAACTTCCATCTGTAACTGGCCTTGCTGCGTCAGTTTCAAGCTGGCGGGAAGATTGTCGGCGTCTTTGATATGAACCGGTATCGAGTTGCTGGTCTTTCCGTTGGCGACAATCGACAACCCATAAGTTCCGGGATTGACTCCGGTGAAGGAAAACTCACCAGTGCCCGAAGTCGTGGCCGTGTATTCTTGCCCCCTGGTAGCAGAATGAAGAATGACGGTGGCTTGGCCCATACGGTTTCCGCCCTCATCCTGAACCATACCCTTCAGGGAAGCAGAATCAGCGGGGCTTGCCCACGCCGCAGTAGCCAACCAAGTCAGTGAAGAAAGTACAAATAAGAGGACGCTGGCCCGAGTACGCATCGCTCGGAATTATACGTGGCCAAAAGACTCTATCTCTCGTCCTGTGAATGATTTCATAGTCCTAGGTCACCAGGTATTCCTAAAGTTGTCTTTCCGCACCAGGTGATGCGGCGGCAAACCGGCATCAATCCACATCTCGTGCTATCCAAGAAACTAATCGGTCTAATCTCGTTTTTGCCCCCGATGCATATTGACAGAACCTTGACCACTGCCCTAACTTAGTGCTTCGATATGCTGACTTCTCACCATCACCATGGCCACCAAGCGCAGGGCGCGACGGCGGGGGTGTGCGGCTGAGATAGACCAGCAACCCAGGATTCAGGCCCGCTGAAGCGATCAAGCTCAGCGGGCCTTTTGTTTGTCGCAGGATCACATGTAAGGAAAGGTCATGAATCAGGAAATCGATTTCGAGAAAATGCGCGGCTTGGCCCCGGCGATCGTGCAGGATGCGGTCGGCGGAGACGTTCTGATGCTGGGCTTTATGAATCAAGCCGCCCTGGCGCGCACGCTGGCTACCGGCTATGTAACCTTCTTCAGCCGCACCCGCAACCTACTTTGGACAAAGGGTGAAACCTCGGGGAACCGCCTGAGGGTGATCACCGCTAGTACTGACTGCGACCACGACAGCCTTCTGTTCCGAGTAGAAGTCGAGGGCGAAGGCAAAGTCTGTCACGAAGGTACAAAGTCATGTTTCACAAAGACCATCGTCAGCGCAGAACCCCAGCCCGCAAGTGCTCTGCCCGAGGCGGCCCTGTGAAGATCAGGCTTGGAATTCCCAAGGGCAGTCTGCAGGATGCGACCCTTGAACTCTTCGCGCGCGCTGGATTACAGATCAATGTCAATTCGCGTTCTTACTTCGCATCGACGGGAGATTCGGAAATCGAGTGCATGTTGATTCGCGCTCAGGAAATGGCGCGTTACGTGGAGCACGGTGCGCTCGATGCTGGACTGACCGGCCTCGACTGGGTGATCGAAAGCGGTCTGGAAGTTGAAACGGTTGCCGACCTGATCTATGCCAAGCAAAGCCGCGGGAAGGTCCGCTGGGTGCTGGCCGCGCCGGAGGCGTCAAGCTTTCAACGCGCCGAAGATTTCTCTGGGAAGATCATCGCTACCGAACTGGTCAACGTCACCCGAAATTACTTCCGGGATCGCGGCGTCGAAGTGCAAGTGGAATTCTCTTGGGGAGCGACCGAAGCGAAACCACCGATGTTGGCGGACGCCATTGTCGAAGTCACCGAAACCGGCAGTTCACTCCGCGCCAATCATCTACGAATACTCGATACCGTTCTTGAATCAAACACCCAGATCATCGCCAACAGGGCAGCCTGGTTGGATTCCGGTAAGCGTCGCAAAATCGAGAACCTCGCGCTCATGCTGCGCGGGGCCATGGAAGCCAAAGAGCGCGTCGGCTTGATGTTGAATGTCCGTCAGGAAGACCTGAAGGCTGTATTGGCGGTACTACCCGCGTTGAAGCGCCCAACGATCTCCACCTTGAGCGATCCGGAATGGCTGGCCGTCAATACCGTTATCGAAGAACACACCGCGTGGGACGTGATTCCTCGCCTGAAAGAGGCTAAGGCACAGGGAATTGTCGAATATCCGCTGAACAAGGTGGTTTTGTAGTGAAGATATTCTCAGGCCGCGCTGCGGAAACCCGAGTGCGAAAGATCGCCGCGCGCAGCTCGCAACTGGATGCAGTGGAGGTGCCGGTTCGCCGCATTGTTAGCGAGGTAAAACTAAATGGCGACGCTGCGCTGCGAAAATACTCACAACGCTGGGATGATCTCGGCAAACAACCATTTCGCATTCCGGAAAGAGATCTGAACCGCGCCTGGGTTTCGGCCGAACCGAAGTTGAAATCGGCGCTCACGCAGGCAGCAGTCAACATCCGGCAATTTTGTGAATGGCAAAAGCCGAAGGAATGGCAGCGCCCAAATAAGGGGATCTCAGTCGGGCAACTCGTGCGCCCGCTGGAGTCTGTAGGGTGCTACGTCCCGGGAGGCCGCCACCCGCTGGTTTCAACCTTGCTGATGACCGTAATTCCTGCACAGGTCGCAGGAGTGAAAGACATTCGCGTGGTGTCACCCCAGCCCCGGCCGGAAGTGATGGCGGCAGCAGGCATGTTGGGCATCAACCAGTTCTACCGGGTAGGCGGGGCTCAGGCTATCGCCGCTTTGGCCTACGGCACCAAGTCAATGGGTAGAGTCGACAAAATCGTCGGCCCCGGAAATTCCTACGTGACTGCCGCCAAAAAGTTGGTTTCTTTCGATTGCGCCATCGACATGTTGGCGGGCCCAACGGAAGTCTTGATTCTCAGCGACAACGGTGATGCGAACTTCATAGCTGCAGATCTGGTCGCGCAATCTGAGCACGATCCCCAAGCCTTGGCGGTCTTTGTTACGACCTCGGTAGTTCTAGCCAAAGCGGTGGTCTCCCTAGCCAAAGTAATGTCAGCGAAAAATCCCATCGCCACTCAAGCACTGAAAGCTAACGGCTCAGTGCTGATTGCTGATTCTCGAAAACAAGCCCAAGCCTGGGCAAATCAAATGGCTCTTGAGCACATAACGCTAGACGCGAAAGATCTTCCGCACATTCGGAACGCCGGTTCGGTATTTGTCGGTGACTATTCCCCTCAAGCTGCCGGAGATTATGCAGCTGGCCCAAATCACGTGTTGCCCACAGCAGGCGCAGCTCGATTTCGCGGCGGACTGAGCGTTCTGGATTTCGTGAAGCTAATCAGCGTACAGGAGTTGTCGTCGCGCGGCCTGCAGAGTTTGGCGCCAGTCATCGAGTTACTGGCGACCACCGAAGGCTTGCAAGCCCACGCCGACTCCATTCGCATCCGGAGCCCTCATGCTTAAGGCTAGGGAGGCTGTGCGCAATCTTAAGGAGTACCATCCTCCACTGGGCAATCGCCAGGGCTTGCGGCTGGACTTCAATGAAAACACTGTGGGCTGTTCACCCCGAGTGCTACAACGTCTTCGCACCTTGGACCACGAGGTCCTTGCCCGATACCCGGAACGTGAACCCGCGGAAGCCTTGGTAGCAAAACATCTCGGCGTCGATCCGGCTGAACTTCTGCTCACAAATGGCACGGACGAAGCCATTCATCTTGTCTGTGAAACTTATCTCGAGCCGCAAGATGAAACCTTGATCGTGGTCCCGACTTTTGCCATGTTTGAAATTTACGCGGCGACGACTGGGGCCACTGTGGTCAGCATCCCGGCAGGGAAGGACTTTGAATTTCCCGTCGACGAGGTAATGAAGCGAATTAATTCTCGTACCCGTCTGATCGCGGTAGCTAATCCGAACAATCCGACCGGCACATTTGTGCCGCGGGCCGATTTGCTGCAGATCGCGAAAGCTGCGCCCCAGGCAGCTTTGTTGGTGGACGAAGCCTACTACGAATTCTGTGGCGAGACCATGATGGCCGCGCCGCAAAACCAGGAAAATCTTTTCGTCACCCGCACCTTCTCCAAAGCCTATGGCTTGGCAGGCTTTCGTATCGGCGTTCTCACGGGCAACCGTTCCCAGATGGCGATGCTCCGCAGCAATAGCTCGCCCTACAATTTGAACATCGCTGCTTTGGCCTGTCTCCCGGATGCCCTGGCCGATCAGGACTACATAACCGCCTACGTGAACGACGTCAAGCAGGGGCGCGCTGCCCTCGAATCCGAGCTCCGCGCGCGGCATATCCGGTACTGGCCTAGCCGCGCCAACTTTGTCCTTTTGTTTCTAGGCGAATCTCATGCCGCATTTATTGCCTCCATGCGAGCTCGCGGCATCCTGGTGCGCGACCGCTCCAAAGATCCCGGCTGCGCGGGATGTGTTCGCATCACGTTGGGATCGAAAGAACACAATCAGCGGATGATGGCCGCAATCGCAAAGGTTCTTACCGAAATCCGCATTCCGGAAAAGGTGGCGCAGTGAGGAAAGCGAATCTGCATCGCAAGACCAAAGAAACCGACATCGCGTTGAGTCTCTTCGTCGATGGACGTGGCCGTTATGAAGTCTCGACAGGCATTCGTTTCTTCGATCATATGCTCGAGCTCTTCGCTCACCACGGCGGCTTCGATCTGGTGATTGAAGCCAAAGGCGATCTCGAGGTGGATCAGCACCACACCGTGGAAGATGTTGGCATAGTACTGGGCCAGGCCTTCGCCGAGGCTCTCGGCAACAAGCGCGGCATCCTGCGCGCCGGCTACTTCGTGATGCCGATGGACGAAACTCTGGGCTTGGCCGCCGTGGACTTCTCCGGCCGCACTGCCTCCGTGATCGACACTAAAGTAAAGACGCGTCTGGTCGGCGATCTTCAATCCGAACTGGTAGTCGACTTTTTCGAGGCTTTCGCCCGCGGCGCCCACGCCAATGTCCACGCGCGCATTCTTTACGGCCGCTCCAATCACCACAAGATCGAATCTCTTTTCAAAGCGTTTGCCCGCGCCCTGCGCGCAGCCTGCTGGCGCGACAAGCGAATGGCTCGTTTGCTCCCCAGCACTAAAGGATTGCTCTAGTGATTGCGATCATCGACTATCGAGCCGGCAATCTCACCTCGGTAAAAAAGGCTTTCGATCGTGTCAGCAGAAATGCGGTCGTCACCGCCGACCCCCAAGTAGTCACAAAAGCGGACAAAATCGTGCTCCCCGGTGTCGGGCACTTTTCTTCGACCTTCACGCTGAGTGAGACGGGACTGCGAAAATCCATCAAGGAATCCCTGGCCCGCAAAGTGCCATACCTTGGAATCTGCGTCGGCATGCAGTGGATGCTCGAGTCGAGTGAAGAAGCTCCGGACGTCTGTGGCCTCGGCTTGTGGCCCGGTCTTTGCGAGCGGTTTCCGCTAGAGGTAAAGTCTCCGCATGTGGGATGGAACCAGCTTGCAATTTACAACGGCGCCTCTCGGTTACTCCAAAATGTTCCCGCAGATTCTTATGTTTACTTCACTCATTCCTTCCGCGTCCCGGTGATTGACTCTACCGTAGCTGAAACAGAGTACGGAGGCCGCTTCTCCGCCGTGGTCGAGCAGAACAACTGGTTCGGCGTCCAATTCCATCCGGAAAAGTCCGGCGCCGTCGGGCTTACCATCCTGGAGAACTTCTGTAGCCTCTAATGCTGACCAAACGCATCATCGCCTGCCTCGATGTCGACGGAGGCCGCGTCGTGAAGGGGGTACAATTCCTCAATCTTTGCGATGCCGGTGACCCGGCCGAACTCGCCGCTGCCCACAGCCAAGGGGGCGCCGACGAGATTGTCCTCCTCGACATCTCGGCCACGCATCAGAATAGAGCCACACTCCTAGAGACCGTCCGCCGCACCGCCCGCGAACTTTTCATCCCCTTCACTGTGGGAGGCGGAATTCGCACGCTGGAAGACGCAGCCGCCATCTTCGATGCCGGAGCCGACAAAGTGAGTATCAACTCCGCCGCGATAGCGGATCCAAGCCTGATCACATCCATCGCACGACGGTTCGGATCGCAAGCCGCCATCGTCGCCATCGACGCTAAACGGAAAGAGAAGGGCTTCGAGGTGTTCACTCACGGCGGTCGCAACTCCTCCGGCAGAGATGCAGTCGTCTGGGCGAAGGAGGCGGAGGAAAGGGGTGCTGGAGAAATTCTCTTGACTTCCATGGACCGGGACGGCACCGGCCAGGGGTTCGACTGTGACCTCACCCGGCAGGTGAGCGACGCCGTTCGCATCCCGGTGATCGCCTCCGGTGGCGCCGGTAGCGCCGAGCACTTCATAAAGGTTTTCGGACCCGGGCACGCCGACGCTGCCCTCGCCGCCTCCATATTTCACTTTGGCGTGGACGCTTTTTCGCAACTGAAGCAGCGTCTGCGCGACGCCCAGATTCCGGTGAGGTGGCCTTGCTGATTCCCTCGATCGATCTGATGGGCGGCAAAATCGTTCAATTGGTTCAAGGACGCAAGAAAGCCCTGGAGTTCGACAACTTCGACGAGTGGATCGACCGCTTCTCCAGCTTCCCCTTGGTACAGCTGATCGACCTCGACGCCGCCATCGGAACCGGAGACAACGGCGGGCTTCTCGAAATCTTCACCCGCCGGCTGCCGTGCCAGGTCGGAGGCGGTATTCGCTCAATCGAATCCGCAAAGAAAGTTCTCGAGCGGGGTGCAAATCGCGTTATAGTCGGCTCAACCTTAATAAAAGAGGGCCAGGTCAATACAGCATTCGCCTCAGCTTTATCCAAAGCTATTGCCGTCCGCAATCTGGTTTTCGCCGTGGACGCCAAGGCGGGCAAGGTCGCTATCCGCGGCTGGCGTGAATCAACCACTCTGACTCCTGGCGAAATGATTCACGAACTGGATCCCTATTGCGGCGCTTTCCTCTACACCCACATCGACACGGAAGGTCTGATGCAGGGCATTTCCCTCGATGTAGTTCGCGACCTCCGCTCAAAAGCCACCAAGCAACTGATTGTTGCCGGAGGAATCTCCAGCAGGGAAGAGATTGATCAGCTCGACCAGATGGGAGCCGACGCTGTCGTCGGCATGGCGCTCTACCTCGGAAAGCTTAACCTCGAAATTCCTCGCTGAATCCTCACCCGCCCCTGCTTCATCTACCATTTATGGAACTAGAACAGAATTTCATGGCGCTTCAAGGCGCTTTCCCGGACCCCATCATCCAGCCCGCCGCCGAAGCGCCGCACGATGACGCCGAATTACTGGACGCCTATTCGCGGGCTGTAGTCGGAGCAGCTGAAAAAATCAGCCCTTCAGTGGCAAAAATCGAAGTCACCCAGACAAGCCGCTCGAGATCTGGAGAGCCCAGCGAGCGACAGGGCGGAGGCTCCGGCTTCATTTTCACTCCCGATGGTCTGATCCTTACCAATAGCCACGTGGTTCACGATGCAAAGAAGATCCAGGTCCATTTGGCCGACGGGCGCCGCTTTCCAGCGCACACCGTGGGAGACGATCCCGCGACCGACCTCGCTGTTGTAAGCATCGACGCGCCCGGACTCGTCGTTGCTCCCTTGGGCGATTCACAAAAGCTGCGCGTTGGGCAGCTTGTCATCGCCATCGGGAATCCCTATGGCTTTCAATACACGGTCACGGCAGGAGTGGTCAGCGCTTTAGGTCGTTCACTGCGGTCCTACTCCGGTCGTCTGATCGACGACGTCATCCAAACCGATGCTTCGCTCAATCCCGGCAACTCGGGCGGACCATTGGTGACTTCCGATGGCCAGGTTGTGGGTGTCAATACGGCCACCATCATGGGTGCTCAGGGTCTCTGCTTTGCCATTGGTGTGAACACCGCGAAATTCGTAGCTGCGCGTCTGCTGCATGATGGGCGCATTCGCCGAAGCTATATCGGGATCGAAGCTCAGACCGCGCAGATCCATCGCCGGCAAGTTCGCTTTTATGATCTCCCGAAAGAAACCGGCGTAATTGTCTTAAATGTACCCGACAATAGCCCGGCGAAAAAGGCCGGCCTCGAGCAATACGACATTATCGTGGCGCTCGAGGGCGAGCCCGTGGCTGGGGTCGACGATCTTCATCGCCTGCTGACGGACTCTCGCGTGGGCAAAACTTTGCCACTCACGGTATTGCGCCGAACCGAAAAATTGATTTTAAAGATTGTGCCGCGGGAAGCGATCTAATAAACAAGTTGTTGGAGACAGAGGCGCGGCGTCGTCCCTTCCGAGGATGACGCTCTTGTCCCCTCGCCTCTGCCTCCAGCCCACTCGCCGGACCCACAGAGCAAGGTAAAAGGGCCCGAAAACACGCGCTCCTGAATGAAGTACGGCTCAGCTTTCACTCTGGATTTCTAAAAAGTAACTAAATTTGTGAGAGCAATTTCGCCCATGCAGGACGCAGCCGATGAAGTGCGGACATGAAGCTGCTCCGGTCTGGACCTGCTTCCAGAACCTTCGCGTCATTAGTCGTTGCAGGTTGACCCGAATGCCACCTCGCCCCCAAAGTACACCGCACCCCGTGTCCGCCGGAATATATCCTCGCATCCAAGTTTGCGATACAGTTCAGAAGAGAACTGTATGCCAGCTGCTGCCCAATACGAGCTCCGTCTCGCCCAGCGCATGTCGCGTTTGGGCACAGAAACCGCTTTCGAAGTCTTAGCGAAAGCCAAGGCCCTTGAGGCTCAGGGTAGAAGCATTATCCATCTTGAAATCGGGGAGCCCGACTTCGAAACTCCCGCCAACGTAATTGAGGCGGGAGTCAAAGCCATGAAGGGTGGCTGGACCCACTATGGCCCCTCCGCCGGCCAGCCCGAACTGCGCCAGACCATCGCCGACTACGTGAGTTGCACTCGCGGGGTAAGAGTGGCGCCCAATGAAGTGGTCGTGGTCCCCGGCGGCAAGCCCATCATCTTTTACAGCATGTTGGCCCTGGCCGATGAAGGCGACGAAGTCATCTACCCTGACCCGGGATTCCCCATCTACGAATCGATGATCCACTACGTGGGCGCGAAAGCCGTTCCCATCGGTCTGCACGAGGGAAAAGATTTTGGGCTTGATCTGAAGGAATTGGAATCGCTGATTACCAACCGCACCAAGCTCATGATCCTGAATTCACCGCACAATCCAACGGGCGGGGTGATGGACCCAAAACAAATCCGTCAGGTCGCGGAAATCATCGGCGACCGCAACATCATGGTGCTATCGGACGAGATTTATAGCCGACTCATCTTCGATGGTGAGCATTTCTCGATCATGTCGGTCCCAGGATTTAAAGATCGCACGATTCTGCTTGACGGCTTCTCCAAGACCTACGCCATGACCGGATGGCGCATGGGCTACGGTGTTATGCGTCCCGATCTGGCCGCGCACTTCACTCGGCTGATGACCAACTCCAACTCCTGTACCGCAAGCTTCACCCAGATCGCTGGCGTCGAGGCGCTAACGGGTGACCAGTCGTCCGTCGATCAGATGCGAAGCGAATTCAAAGCCCGCCGCGACGTCTTTATCGTCGGCCTGAACCGGATCAAAGGATTCTCCTGCCGCATGCCGAAAGGCGCTTTCTACGCATTTCCGAACATTACCAAAACTGGATGGAATTCACGCAAACTGGCCGATGCTCTGCTGCAGGAAGCAGGCGTGGCCTGCTTGGCTGGTCCATCATTCGGCCCGATGGGCGAAGGCTACATAAGGTTCAGCATCGCCAACTCCCTGGAGAATCTGAACCAGGCGTTGGAAAGAATAAATGGTTGGGTCAACAAGAATCTGTAAAGATATTCTGTCATCCCGAGCGAAGCCGAGGGACCTTCCGTTTCTTACGTGAACCATCGGTGCCCTAAGTGGTTAAAGGTTTTTGCCGCCGCCACCAGACTCTACCCCACAATATGCGGCGTCTTGGCATGCTGGGCGTTCTCAGCGTCGCGCAAATAAATATCCGTTCCCGCCATCCAATCCGCGCGCGGAGGATTGAACACATCCAGATCCACGGTATCCTCCATGGCCTCAGCCTTGTGCGGCATGTGCGGGGGAATGGTCAACACCTCCCCGGCGCTGACCACGATCTCCTTCCCATCAATCCAGAACTTCAAAGCACCCTCGAGAATATAAGTGACTTGCTCGTTATGATGGCTATGCAGAGGTACAATTGCGCCCTTCTTCATCAGCACCCGCGCCACCATGATCTGTTCCCCGACCACAAACTGCCGATCGATCAACGGATTAATATGATCCAGTTCCACCGACTTCCACGGAATATACTTTAGCTCGCCCATAGTCACTGCCCTTTCCCTTCATAAATTCCCGCTGCCGTGTCGTGCAAGTACGCATGCGCCAACTTCATTGCCTGCGGCTCTGAAACCTCTCCCATGGAAATCATCTCCGCCAGCGCCGCCGCCAGAGCCATGCGCGAGGAGTGAACCCCCAGCCAGTAACTTTCCTCAGCTCCCAGCGAATCATTGTAAGGAAACGAATCGGTGCCGAATGTGATCTTGTCGGGGAATGTCTCCAGCCACTCCTTCAGCACGTGCTTGAACTCCGACGGATACAGCGTGATTTCCATAAACGACGAATCCAGATAGACATTCTTCATCGCGGCCAGCCATAGTGCCTCGCGCTCCAGCGGATAACCTCCGTGAATCAGGACAAAAGTAGCCGAGGCGTAACGCGGATCGCGAAGAATACTTTCCAGATTCATCACGTTGCTCTTGGTTAAGTTGAAGTAGTCTCCGATGCCGACGGCAGTGTGAATGTGGACCGGCAGGTGCAACCGTCCTCCTTCGAGAATGAGGAAGCGGAAGATGTAATCCTGAAAGGTACGGTACTCCTTCTCGGGGGGAATGCCACCGTTGACGAAACGCGCATAAATGTCGGTGACTTCGTCTTTGGACGGATCGCTGAATGTGGTTGGACGGAAATACGCTACCTCGAACTTCATGGCGATCCCGCCATTCTTCTTGTTGTCTTCCAGAATCTTGCTTACAAAAGCAAGATAGCTGTCGAGATCAGCGGGAAGCCTCTCCATCTTTTCCTGCACCATGAAGCGATGCAGCATCTTTTCCTGCAAGGGAATGTAGACCTTCTCGTCAGGATTGCGGTTGGTCTGCCTTTCGTTGTCGAACGGCCACATAAAAGAATCGGCGAAGAACACCCACAAGAATCGCTTGGGATCGAGATATCCCGCCATCATCGCCCGGTTGGCCACCGACGTCTCAATGTTGAGCTTGTCGAGCAGTTTGGAGAAATAAGCATCGCCCTGCGCCTTCTTGAGCTCCGCTTTCTTCTGGACCAGCCACTTCGAGTGCTCCGGCGACATGTCGTCGAAAGGATATCCAAACAATGCTTTCGAAGCGGCGACCAGTTCAGGATTGGTATCACGCTGCCGCAGTGCCGCACTCCCCGGAGGCGCGGCCATGGCATCGACATCGGCATCATCTGGAAATCCAGGATGTGCGTGATGATCAAACGCAGGAATCTTGTCGATCTGCGCCAACAGCCGCTGATAAATCTGTTGCAAATCCGGCCCGGGATAAGGCCGCGCCTGACCAAAAGCCGCCACCGGCAAGCTAACTGCCAGAATGAAAATCCCAACCCAGACCTTCATGAACCCTCCGACGATCTTCAACAAATGTTACACGAACCACAAAAATCTGCGGCACTGCTGCTCCCTCTGTGGAAGCTGTGCCTTCTGTGTGGAGGTCTTCATCCTCTGCACGAGAGCCCGGCCCTTGGTTCTCGTCCACTGATCGAACGCATATCGCGCCAAGTATACAAGTGAGGCGAATGTGGTGCGGCGACACCTGTCGGGGAAGAATCGAGCAACAATTGACCGAGCGCCCTCGTCATTTCTAGCGGCACGAAAAATCCCTAGCTCTTCACCAGCACCGCCCGCGCTATACTTGCCAACCACAATGCTCCCCAAAGTAGGCCGCAACCTCTACGCCGCCGCGCTCCTGGCATTCGCCATCCAACACGTTCTCTACGCTGTCACGGGCGGTGGGATCGGCCCGCCTTGGATCGTTGGACACACCGCTTGGGCATGGATCATGGGTGCGGTCTTGCTGGTGACGAGCTTCAGCATCGCGACAGGGAAGCAAGCCGGAGTTATCGCGGCGGGGTTCACTGTCGTCCTGCTGTTCTGCGTTGAGATCATTTACGGGCGTCGCCTCGCCGCGAATATCCATAATCCAGGACCGTGGACCAGTTCCGCTGAACTCATCTGCGTCGCCGGCGCGGCGTTCGTGATTGCGGGTATGCACTTGACTGGAAAGTTCAGTGCACGGGCCAAGCTGGTGGGCAGGATATTGTTTGCGTTGCCACTTATCGTGTTCGCGGTGCAACATTTTCTGTACGCTGGGTTCATCGCCACTCTTATTCCGGTATGGATTCCAGCGCGTCTGTTCTGGGCGTACTTTGTTGGCATAGCGTTCCTGGCGGCAAGCGCCTCCATCGCAACTCGCTTCAAAGGCTGGTTGGGGGCGACACTTTTAGGAGCAATGTTTTTAATCTGGGTGCTCATCGTGCACGCACCGCGAGTCGTTGCGGCCTCGCACAACGCCAATGAGTGGACAAGCCTATTCGTGGCTCTAACAATGTGCGGCGGTGCGTGGAGCATATCGGAAACTTTGCGCGGGAGAATTATGGGGTAGTATTCCGGCGGGAACACAGTGTCATCACACCAATAAAACAGGCAACCTACCGGGTCAGCCGCGTCTTAATTTCCCTCTGCATATCGAATACCAATATATCACTTGACGGAAAGCGATATGTATATTATCGTTAATCGATAATTAGAAAGAGACTTCCTGAAGCAGGAGACGCCCATGATCAAATCAAACACTGACACTCTGACCCTCTCGCGGAGAGTCCTCCGCGTACTGACCAAGCTGAACCTGATCATGGGCGCCCTCATCCTGACACTGCTGATCGCCAGCCTGATTGCCGAATCCTGGGTTATGAGGGCACTTGGTGTACGCCCAGCGCCCAGCAATACGGTGCTGTTGGGCATGCGCCTGATCATGGTGATTGGTCTGTGCGCGGTCCCAATTGCGCACCTCGTTCTGGCGCGGTTACTGACCATCGTCGAGACGGTCAGAGCTGGGAACCCGTTTGTTTTGGAGAACGCGGTCCGGCTGAAGACCATCGCCTGGGCGATACTCGGCCTTGAGCTCACGCATTTCGCGGTTGGCACCGTTGCGGCCAGCCTATCCACGGCCGCCGCACCGCTCAACATGGGCTGGAGCTTCTCGCTGACGCGATGGCTGGCGGTGCTGATGCTCTTCGTATTGGCGCGGGTCTTCGAGCAGGGCGCGCGTATGCGCGAAGATCTCGAAGGCACGGTCTAAACGATGCCGATCATTGTCAAGGTGGACGAGATGCTTCACCAGCGTCGAATGACCCTCACCGAGCTGTCCGAGAGAATCGGAATTACGCTGGCCAATCTGTCGATTTTGAAAACCGGAAAGGCGCGCGCCATCCGGTTTTCCACACTCGAGGCTATTTGCGAGGCACTACAGTGCCAGCCAGGTGACTTGCTGGAGTTCAGAGACCTACAGAATCAGAAGGCGATATGAGCGCAACGGCAATGGGAAAGAGAAGCGACAGCGCACGACTATGTCGCCACGTCTTCACGGCTTTGGCCAGCGCTCCGGCAACTGGGCCGGATGCGGACTTCATGCATCTGGCGGAAGAATATGCCACGCGCGGCGGGATCAATGAGCAGGTCTTACGAGAGTCTCACCGCTCGGAACGTATCGACACACTCGCAGAAAGTCTGGATGGCGTGCTCCGGCGTATCTCGGGCGGGCGGCCCACGCAAGCCTGATTTTTGGGGGTGAAGCCGGGGTGGTCCCTAGGGCATGGGGACACATTCGTCTGTTTCGCGAACTAAGCCTGTGGTGTGAAAACCCACACTAAGGCAAAAATCGCACTTGAGTGGGCCAGCCCGTCTAGCGCGCGGTGCGAACCTTCGGCTTCTGGAGTGTGCACCTCCGCGTATGCTCAAACATTCGGGGGAGGGTTTGGTTCGAATCCAGGTTGCTGACTCCATCGACGCCTCCAAGTGAAAGTTCCCCCTCAGGACTTTCAAAGAGCTGTCAGGAGATTACGGCACGGGAATTTATAGCGTGTCAAATGTTCTGTCAAAAAAAACTGCAGTTTACCTTTTTCAAGTTGCCCTGATGCTTGGTGGCCCACCGTCATGAATCGAATGCTCTTGGTATGCGCTTCAAAAGCCGCCGGGAACGACTAAAGAAGACCGTCGGTCAGCCCCTGTGATTCTTTATCGCGTAATAGCTTCCGGCCGGCCTTTCATGAGCTGATCGAAGCGTGGGTCCTGGCGTAGCGTGGCGAATTCAGGATCTTTGTAGACGTCTTCAATCTTGTTGTAGCCCTCTTCCATTGCGCGCCGCAGGTGTTGCAAACTGCGATCGGCAATTCCCATCTTGGCGTAGAGTTTGGCCATTACATAGTCGTAGTGAGCCCGGTCTTCCGGGGAGGGAAGCTGAGCCGTGACGCCGGCGCGCGATGTATGTTCGAGGATGTCGGGATCGATCTGCAAAGCCTGGTTGTAAGCCACTACCGCTTTTTCAATCTCGCCCTTGGAGAAATAGGCGGCTCCCAGATTGCTGAAATAGGAAGCGGCATCCGGCCTGATCTTGATCGCCCGCTCATACTCCTTTATGGCTTTACCGTATTTCTTGGTCTCGTAATAGATGACGCCGAGGTTGTTGTGGGCATCGGCAAAATTGCGGTCGTAACGGATTGCCTTCTGGAAATCCTTGCTGGCGTCATTCAGGCGCTGAAGCATCAGCTTGGTTATGCCTAATTTGTTGTACAGCTGGGAGGTGTTGGGACTTTTCTTGATTGCGGAAACGTAGTAGTCGAGGGCGTCAAGGTAGTCTTTTTCGGCGCGCAACTGGTCTCCACGGGCCTCGAGTTCAGCGACGCTGGCGCCTGCATCCGGAGCGGCACCGCGTCTTTGGGGCGGGGGTTCAACCTGAACCTGGTCAGAGGGAACTTGTGCCACTAAGGGAAGACAAGTAACCAGGAGGAGTGAAGTTATGCAGAGGACCGAGGTGCGACGCATAGGCTTACCTCGCAAAAGCAGTGAAATGATGCTGGCTAATGGGGCGCATTCCCGTCGTTACCCGGAGGCGTAGCCGGGGGGTTAGACGGCTTGTCGTCCTTAAAGATACCTACAATTTTTCCAAAAAATCCTTTTTTCTTTTGCTCCTCACCGGGTGCCTGAGGGTTCGCGCCATTCGGGTTGTTAGGTTGCTGGCCAGTCGCTCCCGCCTGACCGGGCGGAAGGGCCTTATCTCCTCCGATTCCCAGCATTCTGGAGAAGAACCCCTTGATTCCATTGCTTTGATCACAGGTCTGGATGGGTTCGGTTCCGGCAACAAAAGCCGAGGTATAAGTGTCGGGACAGGCGGCGGTTGCCAGAAGGTTCGTAGCTTTATCCAATTGAACATCTACTACGCCGGAGGGCTGCTGGAACGGCTTGGCATCGGAATATTGCGGCAGGGCAACCGCCTTCTTCATGAACTCGGTCCAGATGGGTGCAGCGGTCTGTGCGCCACTCAGGTGAATATCGCTGTAGTCGTCGTAGCCAACCCACACCACACATAGCAAGTTCGAGGTATATCCAGCGAACCAGCCGTCGTGGGAGCTGCCAGTTTTGCCGGCTGCGGGAGCATTGAAGCCGCGTCCACGGACAGGTCCCACGGCCAATCCGTTGTTGATAACTGCCTCCATGAGGTTGGTGGTTACGGCGGCCACCCGGGAGTCAAGGACCTGCTGGGTTTCGGGTTTGAAATCGACAACCACGTCGCCTTCAGCGTTGCGCACCGAATTAATCATGGTCGGTGAAATACGCAGGCCGCCGTTCGCAAATACGGTGTAAGCGGAGGTCATGTCAATCGGGGTGGCATCATATGCGCCGAGCGCCATGGCAGGAGTGGCCTTGACCGTGGCGATGCCTGCTGCTTTGGCCAATGCAGCCACCTTGTCGTATCCCACCTCTTCCGCAAACTTTACGGTGGCATTGTTTAGCGACATTGCCAGTGCGTAACGCGCCGTTACCGGGCCGTGATATTCCTCTTTGTAGTTTCTCGGCTCGTAAATCTGGTCACCGTAGGCAAACGTACTAGGCTGGTCATCGACCACCGAAGCCGGGGTCAGGACCGCCGGGCTACCATCGAGGGCGGTGTTCATGGCGGCGGCATAGACGAAGGGTTTGAAAATGGATCCCGTCGGCCGCTTCGCCATGGCATGATTGAGCTGACTGAAGGCGTAGTTGCGGCCCCCCACCAGAGCAAGGATCTCTCCGGTATGAGGATTCATGGCAACCAGCGCGACTTGCGGGGTAGGCCCGGGTTCGACTTTGGTCTCGTATTTGCCCTTGCCAATCTTGATCTTCTTGGTGCGGCGCTTCAACACCTGCTCGTCGACCAGCTTCATTCCTGCATCCACCGCTTCGGCAGCAGCCTTCTGCAAGTCAGGATCAACCGTGGTGTAGATGCGGTAGGACTGTTCGTTGACTTCGCGCTCATTAAGTTTGGTAATCAGGGTGTCGCGGACCAGATCGACGAAATACGGAGCATCGCTGGCTTCGACATTCGGGGGCGCAAGTTTGAGCGGAGTCGCTTTTGCTTTTTCGGCCTGGTCCTGGGTTATAGAGTGGGTCTCGACCATGCTGTCGAGCACCAGATTTCGACGGTCTAGCGCGCGTTCCGGATGCCGGTATGGCGACAGGTAGCTCGGTGCCTGCACTAACCCAGCTAAAAGCGCGGCTTCGGGCAGGGAAATGTCTTTAAGGTCTTTGTTGAAGTAGGCGCGTGCCGCTTCGGCAAAGCCGCTGATTGTGAATGAGCCGCGCTGCCCGAGATCGACCCGGTTGGCATAAAACTCAAAGATCTGCTTTTTATCGAACTTCTGTTCCAGTTCGATCGCGATCAGAATTTCCACCAGCTTGCGTTTGATGGTCTTCTCTGGAGTGAGAAAGAACGCGCGGGAAAGCTGCATGGTCAGGGTCGATCCGCCCTGCTGGTGGCGCTGATGGGTGAAGTCGATCCATCCGGCTTCCGCCAGACGGACAAAATTTACGCCGCCATGCTGGAAGAACCGCCGATCCTCGATCGAAACAACAGCATCGACCAGGACCTTGGGGATTTGCTCATACTTGACCAGTTGCCGTTTAGACCGTTGTCCGGCGTCAAACAGGGAAGTGATCATCTCCGGTTCAAGTTCGTAAGCCCCCAGCTCTCCGTTCTTGCCGGTGATGCTGTCAACCTTGCCGCCGCTGAAGCGAATGGTAGCGGGTTCCGGGCTGTGGTAGGACTGCGCCCCTGGCCGCACCTCAATGCCGTTATTAAGCATCCGATAGCTTCCCAGGGGCGAATCGCCGTCTTTCTCCGCGTAGCCGGCATGGCGTAAATCGGCGGCGATTTCGCGTTCGCTAATCTTTTCGCCTAGCCTGACCGTCTGCGGGATGGCGTAGATTTTCGCCGAGGTACTGAAAACTTTCTCGTTGAAACGGCGGGTAATGATCCGATCATAAGTGATGTAATAGTAAGAAAAGACCCCGATAATGAGCGCAGCGAGCACGGCGAAAACCGTGAATGCGGCTTTCACCAGAGGGTCGCGGAAAGAGAAACGCGTGGTGGGCTTACCGCTTTTGTCGGATCTTTTCGGAATTCTAAGTCGTATGGCCACGTTGGGTTGGTGGAGACATCCTCTGCAGGTAAAAACCTCTTAGATGCTCACAGCAATTTGGTCTCCAGAGCAGGGTCGCGCAACGCAGCCTCTATGCATATCTACAACACCCACAAGAAAATGCCTGTAACCGCGGGAGGCGCTGTCCCAAACCTATTCTAAATCAGTTCAGGCTCAAGAAAAGTCTAGCGGAAGGCACCCTTGTTGGTACTGGAGGTGTCAAAATGCAGGTCGGTAGGGAAGGCGATCAGGTCGAGGTGGACGGTGTAGGAGGCGTCAATAGCCACTGACCCCATTCCCATGGCGCCGATCTTGTGGACGACGATTGCTTCCTTGGTAATAGGAATTTCGAGTTGTTGGGCCTTTTTATATACGTTGTCACGTATTACATCTTCGGTGGTGTTGGTGTTGGTACCAAACAAGGCTTCGTTCTTGAGTGCGTCCTCGAATTCGTAATTGGCGTAGTACGGAGGAACGAACTCCACCCCAAGATAGATCGCCAGCACAATAACCGCTACTCCAAATACCAGTTTCATGGATCGGCGCCCCCAGTGCGCGAGGCTTACAAGTCAACGCGCAGGCTTCAGAACATTCTGAAAATATTCCGTGATAGCGGCGATGCTAGCATCCTGAGTTTGCCGAGTCGAGCGAGTTACGACTTCCACAGTTCCTTCGGTAACTTTCTTTCCGACGGTAACGCGATAGGGAATGCCCACCAAATCGGCGTCTTTGAACTTCACCCCCGGACGCTCGTCGCGGTCGTCAAGTAACACGTCGTAACCTGCGTCGGATAGACGCTTGGCAATATCTTCGGCGGTGGTCCTAACCTTTTCGTCGCTGACATTTGCCGGAACCACAACTATCTCAAAAGGCGCGATTTGGGGGGGCAGGGCAAAGCCGAATTCGTCATTGCTATGCTCGATGGCGGCGGTCAAAATGCGCTCCATGCCGATGCCATAACATCCCATGATCAAGGTTACTTCCTTGCCGTTCTTGTCGAGCACCCGCGCGCCCATGGCATCAGCGTACTTGTATCCCAGCTTAAAGATGTGGCCGATCTCAACCGCCGTGTCAATTCGTAGACTGCCGTGGCAGTTCGGACACGCCTCTCCCGCCGAGACTGCCCGCAAATCAAGGTAGCCGGTGGGATGGAAGTTTCCGCCGGGGGTGACGTTCTTGAGGTGATAGTCCTCCTTATTCGCTCCGGCGATCAGATTGGTGCGGCCCTTTAGCGCTTCATCTACAAACAGCAGCGCGTGGGTCGTGTCTTTTGCATCCTTAGCCCATTCGACTCCAATCGGTCCTAGAAATCCGGCGGGAGAGTTGAACAGCGCCTGAATTTCCTCCGGCAGCATGGGACGGGTTTCTTTGCCTCCGGCTGCGGTAGCAAGTTTGGTCTCGTGTAGCTGATGGTCGCCTCGCAACAAGATCACCAGCGGACGTTGAGTGGTCTTCCCGCTCCTTGGGTCAGTCTCGGTCGCCATGTAGGCAAGCGTCTTGATCTTGTTCTTGGGAGAGACGCCCAGGAACTTTGCGACTTCCTCGATGGTTTTTTGCCCGGGCGTGTGCACTTCGAGCGGAGAGCCATCGCCCTCGCTGCCCAGATCCGCCACCGGCTCAAGCTTCGAAGAGGCTTTTTCCAGGTTGGCGGCGTAACCGCACTGGTCGCAACTGACGACCTGATCTTCGCCGGCCGGCGTACGCACCATGAACTCTTCGGATTGCGATCCGCCCATCGCACCGGAGTGAGCGTCGATGATTATGTACTTCAACCCGCAGCGGTCGAAGATGCGACGGTAGACGTCACGATGCTTCTGGTAAGAGCTATCCAGTCCAGCCGCATCAATGTCGAAAGAATAGGAATCCTTCATGATGAACTGCCGCACCCGCAACAGCCCGGATTTCGGCCGCGGCTCATCACGAAATTTGGTTTGAATCTGGTACCAGATCTGCGGCAGCTGTTTGTAGCTGCGCAGTTCCTTGCGGGCGATCTCGGTCATATTCTCTTCATGAGTCATGGCCAGACATAGCTCGGCGCCTTTGCGATCTTTCAGACGAAACAGGTTGTCGCCCATTACCGCCCAGCGCCCGCTGACCTCCCACAATTCGCGAGGGTGCAGCGCGGGTAGATAGAACTCCTGCCCGATGGTGTCCATTTCTTCGCGGACGATGGCCATGATCTTGTTTAAGGACCGCTGACCGAGGAACAGGTACGAATAGATTCCGGCAGCCAGCTGGCGGATGTAACCGGCACGCACGAGGAGTTTATGGCTGGCGACCTCTGCGTCGGCCGGGGCCTCGCGCAGGGTGGGGATAAAAGCCTGTGACCAACGATGCATGTGTAGGATCCTGATCTATAAGGAATTAGCTATTGTAAATGATCCTGCTGCGACGAAGCTTGCGTAGGATCGCCAAACAAGGATAGAGGCATATTTACATCATTACAAAATAGATTTGAAGTTCATTAATACAATTGTAAAATAAGGGCTTGGAGGATAACTTGTGAGTACTTTCACGGGTGCGCGCCTCAGAGTTGCAGACGAGGTCTGGATCGCTACGGCCTTACTTCATCGTGAACATCCCGAACGAGCGGACTTTTCGGTGGAAGAGATTCTCGAACGGGTAAAGAAGGAAAAGTTGAGCCTGCCTTTGCGCCCGGGCGTATACGTTCATGTCCTTCAACACTGCGTGGCAAATCGCCCTCCAAATCCGGCTCGATACAGAATCCTTTTCGAGACTGAGCCTGGACGCCGGCGCTTGTTTCGCCATGGGGATAACTACCATCCAGCCCGCGAAGGAGCCAAAATTGCTCCTGAAAGGAAAGATATGGCTCTTGGTTATGACGGACTCCTGAGTTGGTATCGCGACTGGAGTTTGGCCGCGAGCGATAACCCACGACACGAAGACCCTTTGCTAGCGCTGTTCGGTTCGGGGAAAGATCTTTGGGATGATGAACCGGCCGACGACTATGTGCGCAGACTTCGTGAGGGGTGGGAATGAGTCGAATCTTCTGGGATACAAACTTATTCATCTATTTCTTCGAAGGAAACAGCGAATTTTCAGTCGCTACTCGTCGCCTTCGCCAAAACATGGTTGATCGTGGAGATCAACTGCTTACTTCCGCCCTGACGCTGGGAGAAATATTGGTTAAACCGCTCGAAAAGGGAGACATAGATCGTTGTCGACTCTACGAAAAATTGTTGTCGGAGACCGCTCATATTCTGATGTTCGATGCGAAAGCAGCTAGACGCTATGCTTCAATCCGCCTAACACGTTCTGTGAAGGCACCCGATGCCATGCAGCTCGCTTGCGCCGGCGAGGCTGGGGTCGATTTATTCATCACTAATGATCGACGCTTACAGGGCAAGCAGGTCGATGGAGTTCAATTTATCGTTTCGCTGGAACAGGCTCCTCTTTAGGAGTGCGAAATCGAAATGAAGACCGAGGGGCATTGGGGGTGAGAATGGAAAACTAGTTCCCCGCGTAATTTTCTTAAGGAGCTCTCGCACACTTTGTGATTATTGGTTTCCCTTAGACCATCTCCGTCCCCCACAGATCGTGCAGATGAATGATTCCTTGCAAGCGTCGATCGCCATCGACTACTGCAAGAGAAGTGATCTTTTTTTCTTCCATCACCGCTAACGCCGTTGCCGCAAATTCTTCGGCATGGACGGTTCGCGGATTTGGCGTCATTGATTCCCCGGCAGTTAGGTCGAGTGCATCCTTGCCGCGTTTTTCGAGGAGGCGCCGTAGATCGCCGTCGCTGATCATGCCGACCAAGGTATCGCCCTCAACCACCGCAGCGATGCCCAACTTCTTGCGTGACATTTCATAAATCACATCGGGCATCTTGGTTTCGAGCGTGACCCGTGGCACGGCGTCTCCTTTATGCATCAGAGACTCCACGCGCGCTAACCGCTTCCCCAGTTTTCCACCAGGATGCAGGTTGGCAAAATCCTCCTCTTTGAATCCTCGCTTTTCTGAGAGCGCAACTGCCAGCGCGTCACCCAGCGCCAGCATGGCAGTAGTAGAAGCGGTTGGCGCTAGGCCCAGGGAACACGCCTCTTGGTCGACGGAACAATCGAGCGCGATCTCGGCTGCTGCCGACAAGGTTGAGCGCTTCAGCTTTCCAGCACCGGTCGAATAAATCTCATCACAAGTGAGCGAAATCAGAGGCACCTGCAGGCGTTTCAACGTAGCCAGCAGACTTAGGATTTCCTCGGTTTCTCCGCTGGCGGAGAGTGCGACTACAACATCGCCACGAACAATCATCCCCAGATCGCCATGTTGCGCTTCTACAGGATGAAGAAAAAGAGCCGGAGTTCCGGTTGAGCTGAAGGTCGCTGCGATCTTGTGCGCGATCAGGCCGCTCTTTCCCATGCCGGTTACCACCACTCGTCCCGCACAGCAATGCAACAATTCCACCGCGCGATCGAATGCCTCGGTCATCGGTCCGGCCAGCCGGTCGGCCAAACTGCGCAGGGCTTCGGCTTCGATGCGCACAACGTTTTCGCCACGATTGGTCATGGAAGAATGGATGTTAGCACGTCGAAATTCCGTGATAAACCAATCAGCTAGAAATGATCATCCATGCCGTAGAAATGATGTTGCGCCGTACTCTGCTTGCGGATCGCCTTGTCCCATGGGCCCGCCTGCCAGTTGTCGCGCCTCTTTTCCGAGTGGATCCAAGGCGGAAGCGAGATGTAGAGCGTTCTGGCGATGGCCTGCGCATAGGGCTCGTACATTTTGCGCAGATCCGCCAATTTTTGAGCGGCGTCGGGTCCTTCGCGCAGTTTGACGCCGCGAGTCGCCAAACCTTGGCTCAGCCGAACCATTTCTTCCGCAGGCAGACGGTCGGGGTCGTCCGGGCGATAGCGCGCATTTACCACCTGCGCGAGATCGACCACTGCGTGACGAGCTGCGGCAAAGGTGAGCTTAGCCTGTTCGATACGAATCGTGTTAGCGCCAGCGAGAATCAAAGCGCTGGCATCGAGCATTGTAGTCAGCGCTCCCAACCAGGACTGATTGTTGTGCTGGGAGCGGAAGAAACTAAGCACCGGATAGGAGAGGTGGCTCTCCAATATCTCGGCTGCCCATTGCTCCCACCCTCGGAGAATGTCGTCCAGCAAAGTTTGCTCGGGGCAATTGCCAAACCGAGAGAGCAATTCAGCCGCAGTAGGTGGAGACCCGGCACGGGCGTCCAGCAGGGAGATCTCGATTTCGCGTCTGGAAAACGCGGAATAAATCGTCGGCAAGTATCCGATCACGACTGCCAGGAAGGCGAATCCCATTCCGGATTCAAGCACTGTGAGGACGCGGGCCGGAGCGGATGTAGGGGTCACGTCCCCCAGTCCCAGTGTGAAAAAGGTTTCCCCGCTCATATATAAGACGGTCCAAAAACTGATCGACTCATCTCCCAGATGAACGTGCCCGCCAGCGCCATATTGCACGAACGCATAACCCAACACCAGATTTAGCGCCCAAAAGACGAGCAAAAAAATCAATGAAAGTGGCCCGAAGTATCCAAGGAAAGCCTCGCGACGGGAAGCGCCTTGGATTCGGCCGGCAATCCGCGACCAGGGGATCCAGGTGCGGCGATAGAACCACGCCGTAAGACGAAACTGCCGCGTCACCCTACGTGGGAGAGCGACGGTCTCGAAGGCATCCAGCAGGATCGAAGCGATGATGGCTATCCCAGCAATGATGCTGATCACGTGCATAAGCGTCAGATGACGGGAAATGGTAGCAGACTCAGAAATTCAAGTTCATAAACCACGAAGGACACCAAAGTACACGAAGGAAAATCTCCAAGGTATTACATCGTGTTTCTTAGTGTCCTTCGTGGTTTACGGTTTGGCTGGCAGCGCCACGGTTTTGCCTGAAGCCGCGGAGCGGCGTGCAGCATCGAGGATCTCCGAAACAACCATGTTGGTTTCCAAAGACGACAGTCCCGCGGGTTTCATGCCCTCGACCACCACAGCCCGGAAGTAAGCAAGAGAGCTGTCTTCCGGAGGCGCCAAAGCTTTGGCAGCCACCAATTTTTCTTCCTCTCCGGCGCGGCGTAATCGAATGTCGTCCCGCCGGACTGTGATGACTTGCCCGGTCTTTCCGTATACTTCCATGTCCTTGCGATCGAACGGCCAGTTCCACGAAGCTTGCAGGATGGCTTGCGCCTTGGGATAGGTCAGAATGACCGTAGCTTCATCATCCACGGCGTAAATGTCAGGTTTGATTCGCTGCGTGACCGCGGTGACCGAGGTTGGTCGCTGACCGTCCATTAGCCAAGTCATCAAATCGGCGCCGTAACATCCGAAGTCGTAGAGCGCTCCCGCACCGTTGAGCTTGCGATCATTGAGCCAGGCGAAGAATTCCGGCTCCACATTTATTTCCTTGGGGCCTTGATGACCATCGTGAACCACGACTTTACGAATCTCTCCAAGCGTGCCGTCGTGGACCAAGTCATACGCGGCGCGGTTGCTGCGATACCAGGTGGTCTCGTAGTTGACGAGAACCTGAATCTTTCCCGCGCGGGCGGCGCTCTCGATGGCACCGGCATCCTCGAAGCTCGCCGCCAGCGGCTTTTCAACCATTACGTGAACCCCATGGCGGGCGCAGATCTCGACCACTTTCCGATGGTCGAAGGTGTTGGTGTAGACGAGCACCGCCTGCGGGTGGGCTTTTACCAACATATCTTCGAGGTTCGAAAAGAAGAGTGCCCGGTCGATAGAGAATTTCTGAGCGTAGCGTGCGAGCAGTGTCTGGTCGGGCTCGGCAATACCGACTACCTGGATCTCAGGAAGGTGTAGAGAATGCTCGAAGAATCCGCCGACGTGGCCGTGCACAAGTCCCACAATACCCACCCGGAAAGGTGTGGACGAGTTTTGACCGCAGGCCACAACGGAGCAAGCGCAAAGGATAAGGGTGAAAACCAGGTATCGCATGCGTCCTCTTCAAAGAAACTGAATTAGGGCTTGGTATGGGCGGCGGTCAACGAAAGCTGGATCGCCAATAATTCTTTCAACACTTCCCGCAGCTTGGTGGATTCCAATGCGTTAGCCCCGTCAGATTTTGCTTCCTTAGGGTTGTCGTGCACTTCCATGAAAACTCCATCCACCCCGGCGGCAACGGCTGCACGTGACAGTACGGGAATGAACTCCGGCTGGCCACCGCTAACAGCGGGCGTGTCGCCGTCTCCGCTCGCTGCCGAGGGCAGTTGGACTGAGTGGGTAGCGTCAAACACCACGGGAGCAAACTTCCGCATGATGGCGAGAGATCGCATGTCCACAACCAGGTTGTTGTAGCCAAAACTGGCGCCCCGTTCGGTGATGAAGACACGATCATTGCCCGCCTGCCGGCATTTCTCCACCACATGACGCATGTCCCAGGGAGAAACGAACTGGCCCTTCTTGATATTCACCGCCCGCTCCGACATGGCAGCAGCTACCACCAAGTCGGTTTGACGGCAGAGGAAGGCCGGGATCTGCAGGATGTCCGCGACCGCGGCGACCTTGGCTACGTCCCCAACTTCGTGCACGTCGGTCAAAATCGGCACGTGCACTTCATCCTTAACTTTCTTGAGGATGCGAAGTCCTTCTTCAAGGCCAGGTCCGCGAAAACTTCGAATCGATGTGCGGTTGGCCTTGTCGTAGGAAGCCTTAAAAATAAATGGAACATTCAGCGAGCGGGTCACGCCCTTAATCACTTCAGCCATGAATAAGGCATGTTTTTCGCTTTCAATGACGCAGGGTCCAGCGATAAGAAAAAGATTGCCGGTTCCAATTCTGATGTCAGCGACTTGAAAGGAAATGCTCATCAAAATCCTAACAACTAAAAAGTGAGAACGAAGCACTGGCCCCTACAAGAATCCCGGTCGTGTAGTTCCAAGTTCTCAGTTCCTGGTTTTTATTTAGCGGCCGGCTACCCGTTCGGGCCGGTGGAACATCTCCATTTCAGCTGCAACCCTTCGGGATTGCCGCTTTAACCCGTGCTCGTATGCGGCGCCGACAAAAGTCCGGAACAGCGGATGCGGCTCCAGCGGCTTCGACTTGAATTCAGGATGGAACTGACAACCGATAAAGTGAGGATGATTCGACAGCTCAACCATTTCGACGTAGGTGCCGTCGGGAGTCGATCCGGAGATTCGGAGACCGGCTGCGGTCATCGTCTCTTCGTATTCGCGGTTGAACTCGTAGCGGTGGCGATGGCGTTCGCTGATCTCGACTTCACCGTAAATCTTGTGGGCGAGAGTTCCGGGCTCGATCTTGCAGGTCCATGCACCCAACCGCATGGTGCCGCCGAGTTCTTCCACCCCGCGCAGTTCCCGAAGCTTGTAAATCACGCGATGCGGAGTCGCAGGATCGAACTCGCTGGAATTAGCTTCCGCCAGTCCGCAAACGTTCCGCGCAAATTCTATGCAGGCGGTTTGCATCCCCAGGCAAATGCCAAAGTAAGGAATCTTCTTTTCACGTGCATAACGGATGGCCTGCAGCATGCCCTCGATGCCGCGCTTCCCAAAACCGCCGGGAACCAGAATGCCATCGTAATCGGCGAGTTGTTCTTCGCAGGCACGCTGGCCGGACTCTAAACCCTCCGCCTCCACCCAGTTCAACTGCAACTTTAAGTTATGGGCAGCGGCCCCATGTACCAACGCTTCTTTCAACGATTTATAGGAATCTTCGTACTCGACATATTTGCCCACAATGGCGATGGTGACATCGGCCTTCGGGTTATAAACCCGGTGAACGATGTCTTCCCAGCGGGACAGGTCGCGGTCGCGTGCTTCCTTATGGAGATAGCGAAGTACAAGCGTATCGACGCCTTCCTTGGCGAACACGATCGGGACTTCGTAGACGGAGGCTACGTCCTTCGCCGTGATAACCGCTTCGTCCTCAACGTTGCAGAACAACGCGATCTTCGACTTGATATCTTTGGAGAGGAAGCGGTCAGTGCGGCAGAGCAGAATATCCGGCTGGATTCCTATGCTGAGCAATTCTTTCACTGAGTGCTGCGTTGGTTTGGTTTTTAGCTCTTGGGCGGCGGCGATGAAGGGCACCAGTGTCACGTGCACAAACACAGTATTCTCGCGTCCCAGTTCCTGCCGCATCTGGCGAATGGCTTCCATGAAAGGCAGTGATTCGATGTCGCCAACCGTGCCGCCGATTTCTACGATGGCGACGTCGACATCCTGAGCCACCTTTTTCATGGCCGCTTTAATCTCATTGGTGACATGAGGAATTACTTGGACGGTCTTACCTAAGTAGTCGCCGCGGCGTTCCTTGGCGATGATCTGTTCGTAGATGCGGCCGGTGGTCCAATTGTTATCGCGGGAAAGCTTGGCGTGAGTGAAGCGTTCGTAGTGTCCTAAATCCAGGTCGGTTTCGGCCCCGTCATCGGTGACGAAAACCTCCCCGTGTTGAAACGGCGACATTGTGCCCGGGTCGACGTTGAGATACGGGTCAAACTTCATCAGGTTGACCTTCAGGCCGCGGCTCTCGAGCAGGCATCCAATGGAGGCAGCTGCCAGTCCCTTCCCTAATGAAGACACAACACCGCCGGTCACAAAGATGTACTTTGCCGACATCGCTTCCTCACCTTAAGTTGTCTTGGAATATTGTGCAGGCTGGGGTGCACGAACAATTATGGCAGAAAAGTTTGTGAAAGGGAATAATTAGTGGACGCAGAATCTGAGTGTTTAATGGGCATCTAACAATCGTACAAGTTTTGATTTAACCTGTGGTTCCGCTATGCGACTCAAGTCTATACTGGCGCTTTCTTTAGCACTGCTGGTTGTCATTGCGTGGCATACCTTGCCGGTCTCGGCGCAGGCCCTCGCAAAGCGCCTGGTTCTCAAAGATGGCTCCTACCAATCGGTTTCGAAATGGGAAATCAAGGGCGATCGGGTGCGGTATCTTAGCTCCGAACGCGACGAATGGGAGGAGATTCCGAAATCGCTGATCGACTGGGATGCTACCGAGAAATACAACAAGGAACGTGCTTCAGGAGCGCCGACTCCGGAAGCCGCTGAACTCGACAAAGAGCTTGCAGCGGAGCGTCAGGCCGACGAAATTCATTCTCCCCACGTAGCCCCGGGCTTACGGCTTCCGGAGGATGGCGCCGTCATGCTTCTCGATAGCTTCCTGGGCCAGCCGCAACTCATCGAGTTAGGCCAGAGCAGCAGCGACGTTAACCGCAACGTCAAAGGGAATATTTTGAAGAGCACCATCAATCCTCTCGCCGGTGCCAAGCAGAGCATCGAACTTCCCGGCCTGCATGCGAAAATCCAGGCGCATGCCACCATCCCGGCGATCTATGTAAACGTTGAAGGACAAGACCAGGCCGACGCTAACGCGCAACCATCTGGCGACAAGCCGGCACTGCAGCCCTGGGACCGCTTCCACATTGTGCGAGTTCAAGCCAAGCAAGACAAACGAATCGTCGGTGACATTAAAGTGGCGGTCTACGGCAAAGTGAGCCAGGAGCAAAAGTTGGTTCCCACCACCGCGGTGAAGATGACGGGTGGTTGGGTAAAGATTACACCGGAAAAACCGCTTGCCCCGGGCGAATATGCCGTAGTCGAAATGCTAGGCGAAGAGGGAATGAATTTGTACGTTTGGGATTTTGGCGTGAACCCTAACGCCCCCGCCAATCTCATGGCCATTAAACCCGATGCTGCCGAGACCGGCGCAGCGCAAAAGCCTGCCGACATTCAGAAGCGCTGAATCCGCAGTTCCATCACTTGTATAATCGATCAAGAGGTGATTTTTTGAGTTCTCATCCGCCCCCCCGTCCCGGCCAGCAACCGCCGCCACCGCAGCCCTTGCCAGGTGTAGCAAGCATCGTAGCCGTGGGCTCGGGTAAGGGAGGAGTAGGCAAGACCACCTTGGCAGTAAACCTGGCGTTGGCTCTCTCAAAGCTCGGGCATAAGGTTGGATTGTTAGACGCCGATGTCTACGGCCCGAACGTTCCGTTGATGCTCGGCCTCACCGGTCAGCCGAAAGTGATGGGAGACAATCGAATTGAGCCGCTTGAGGCCCATGGGCTAAAAGTCATTTCAGTGGGATTCCTGAATCCGGGCGACAAGCCGCTGATCTGGCGGGGCCCCATGTTGCATTCGATTATTCGGCAGTTCCTGGGTTCGGTAGTTTGGGGAGAACTTGACTATCTGGTAGTTGACTTGCCCCCGGGCACCGGCGACGTGGCCTTGTCGCTGATCCAGACGGTTCCGCTCACCGGAGCGATCGTGGTTTCGACTCCGTCCGACGTATCTTTGCAAGACGCGCGCAAGGCCATCGAAATGTTCCGCCAGATGAAGGTGGACCTGGTGGGCATGGTCGAGAACATGAGCTATTTTGTCTGCCCGCACTGCAATCACGAGGTCGACATCTTCTCGCGCGGCGGGGCTGAAAAGACCGCGTCGCAATTCGGTGTGGACTTTTTAGGAGCGGTGCAGCTCGACCCCGACATTCGCAAAGCGGGGGACAGCGGTAAGCCCACCGTGCTCGATGGTGAAGGGTCTCCCCATGCGAAGTCCCTTTTTGATTTCGCCCGCAAAGTGGAAACACGTGTGAAGGAAATCAACGCTGCAGCCCCTGAATCCGTGATTCAGATCCAGTAATAGACGGCCCCGTAGTCATCCTGCAGCGCGCTTGCGCTGAAGGATCCTCGGACACTTACCCAGAGAAAAATACACTGTTAGGCACCCTTGATGCCGCCCTCAAGGTAGCGCGTTTAGACTGATCGTGGCAGCTTTAGTTGATGGTGAACAATCGCGTTGTTGAAAACAGAAGTGTTTCTTTGTGAACCTTGCGTTCGGATGCTAGGAACCATCCTCAACCCGACGATATTCATTCCACGTGTAGATGGTATCCGCAACAAGATAACGAAAATGGCCAGAACAAAGGCATGACGATCCCTAATCCCCAGCTCGGAATCGGGCCAGTCAAGTCAGCTCCCGGCCCTTGGTTTCGGGCAACTGCGTAGCCACAACCGCTGATATCAAGTATCCCGCGGCGCATAAATAGAAAGCCCAGGCCAGTCCTTTGCTCTGGCCCACTCGCCCAATGATCAATGGCGCAACCGAACTCATGGTGCGCGCCCCGTTATACGTAAACCCCAAGGCACGGGCTCTAACTGAGGTAGGAAAAATCTCGCTGGCAATGATTCCAGACCCGGAAAAAATCCCTGTGCCAAAGAATGCAACAAGAGTTCCGGCCAGCATTAAAGCCTGGGGCTGCCGCACGATCGCATAAAGTGGAACCAGCAGCGATGCTGCCAACAGATAGCCAATAAAAGTCCGCCGTCGGCCAAACCGGTCAGCCACCCAACCAAAGCTGGCGTAGCCGGGAAACATACCAAAAAGATTCAACACCACCAGCAGCGTCGTGGTGCCCATCACACCGAAGCCGCGACCGCCTTGCTCGACCGGTAACGACAGGTATGGTGGAATCCACGTGAATAGCCCCCACCAAGCGGACATCCCGAAGAAATTCGTAAACAAGAGCGCCAGGGTATGTTTGGCATACGGGGGCTTGAAAATGGTGACAAAGCTGGTGCTATTGGAAGCAGATGTTAACTTCCCCCGCTTCCACATCTCCGATTCAGGCACTCCGCGTCTGATCCACAACACCACCAACGCCGGCAGAATTCCCACGAAGAATACGGCTCTCCAGTTCGCGAAGTGAAGAACAATGCCCGCCACCAGCGAGGCCAGGGCGTAACCGATTGCCCAGGAACTCTGCACAATCGAAAGTGCCTTCGCGCGCAATTTCGTTGGCCAGGTTTCCGCCACCAGAGTCGCGCCGGTGTTCCACTCGCCACCCATGCCGAGTCCAAGAATGAAACGGAATACGGCAAGCATGAAAATTGAAGTCGAAAATCCCGAGCCAAGCGAGCACAGCGAGTAGGTCAGGATGCTCAGCATCAGTGCCTGCTTGCGTCCGATGTGATCGGCAATAAACCCAAACAGCACACCTCCGATACCAGAGGCCAGCAGAGTGAGCATTTGCAGGAAGCCGGCCGTCGATTTGCTCATCCCCAGGTCGCGGATGACATAAGCCAGCACCAGTGCGTAAAGCATGGCGTCGAAGGCGTCGAGCATCCACCCCAGCGCTGCGGCGATCAATGTGCGTCGCTGGGTGGAGGTGATTGATTTGATGAAAGGCTGGGCCGTGGACATTCGCTCGATTGTCAACTTTGGATGGGTAGTTGGCAATCCGCCAACCTTTAGTAGGGGGACTTCCTTCGCCCACCTTAGCGCCCTCGAGGTTACTGCTTTTTCTGACCGAGCAACCGAAAATACCGCCGGGCTCTCTTCACATCCCGCGCAATCTGTTCGCGCAACGCATCGACAGAAGGGAACTTAATCTCGTCGCGAACTCGCTGCATGAAGTGGATTTCAACTTCGGTCTCGGGTGTCAGCTCTATAGGATGAAAATTCAGCAAATGGGTTTCGATGGCAAACAGTTCCGCGCCAAAAGTAGGCCGGTTGCCCACGTTGGTGACTGAATCGAAACACTCTTCTCCGACACGAGTTCGTGTGATATAGACGCCATCTTTGGGAGCCAATTCCTCATACTTGCTTAAATTGATAGTGGGGACGGTGTATTTTGATCCATATCCTCGGCCCCGACCCGGTGTGGACAACACAGCAAATGGACGACCCATCAAGTGGCGCGCCCGGCTGACTTGCCCTTCATTCAGCAGGCGACGAATCTGCGAACTGGAAACCATTTCGCCGCGCAGAGTCATCTCGGGATACGTCTTGACGTCAAATCCCATTTCCCGGCCGAAACCACTGAGCATTTCCACATTTCCTGCGGCCTTATGGCCAAAATGAAAGTTGAAACCTTCATGAACTTCGCGGGCGCGCAGGCCGCTGCAAAGAATGTTTTGTGCGAATTCGCGCGGTTCCATCAGCGAAAGGTCTCTTCCGAATGGAAGCAGAAGCACCGCATCGATTCCCGTCTCCGCCAACAGGCGCAACTTCTCAGGAGTCGGCGTCAAAAGCTTCAATCCGGAATCCGGCCGCAAGATTCGCACTGGGTGCGGGTCAAACGTGACTGCCACAGCCGCCGCGTTTTGAGTTTTCGCGCGCTCAACAATATTCCTTAGCACATGGCCATGGGCGCGATGAACTCCGTCAAAGTTGCCCACGCTGACCAGCGTAGGTCCAAAGTTTTTTGGAATGTCTGCGAGTTGGTGAAAGACTTTCATCCAGCAGGACGGCTCAAATCTCAAATTCCAGTTTCATCCCGTCGTAGCAAAGCTGCACGTTGGGCGGAAGGCTGTCGTTCGTAGCTTTATGAGGCAGATCGTGTGCGATATGAGTAAAAAATGCGCGCTGCGGCTTCACGCGATCGACAATCTTTAGCGAATTCTCAACCGTCGAATGCGTTGGGTGGGGGGTATGCCTTAACCCGTCGAGAAACAGCAAGTCCAAATTTTCGAGTTGGGCAAAGGTGTCTTCTGGAATCGAGCTGAAATCCGTTAGATATGCACAGGAGCCGAAGCGGTAGGCGAAAATCTCTGCGTCCCCGTGTATCACCGTCAAGGGGACGAAGGATCCACCAAACAATTCCACCGGGCCATCAATAATGTTCAACTCAACCTGCGCCAAACCGCCGAACTTATATTTGCCGTCGAAAATATAGCGAAAGATGCGCCGGATCACTTCCGCCGTGTCTTCCCGGGCATAGAGAGGAATCTTGCCGGGACGCAGAAAACTGAGTGGCCGTAAGTCGTCCAGCCCGAGGATATGGTCCGCGTGTGCGTGGGTGTAGAGGACTGCGTCAACCTGCCGGATACCTTCACGCAAAGCCTGGGTGCGGAAGTCCGGCGTGGTATCGATCAGTACCACGCGGCCTGCGTACTCCACCAGGATAGAAGGTCGGGTTCTATTGTCGTGCGGGTCGGGGGAGCGGCATACTTCGCACCCGCAGCCTATGGTCGGTACGCCCATGGAAGTGCCGCTGCCCAGCACGGTGAGGCTTGCTTTCATCGTTGGCTGGGACCCGCCACAGACGTTGGTTGCGGAGGCCGCGCCAAAGCATTGGTCACCTCCACATATGCCATGCGCAACTCGTAGAGAGAATTTTGCAGGAACGCAGCCTCAGCCGCAGTGAGATTTCCCTTGGTCTTGTCTCCGATCAGGGTTAACGTATCGATCGTCTGCCGGGCGCCGATCAGGTCAACTCGAGGCTGCCCACCTTGCTCGTGCATTAAGCCGAGTTGCAACATGGCCGTCATGTACAGCGACGCCATGAAGCGCTCAAAGGTCATCTCCAGTTCTTTAGACGAGTGACCGCTTAACTCAACCCTCGCATCAAGCTCTTTAGCGGATTTCAGGTAAGCGTCTGCTTGCTGCTTTTGCTCGGCATCGGTGGGCGGTTCGGGCATCGCTTCCGCAGGCTCAGGGCTGGGTTCCGGTACTGGGGCGGCTGCTGCCTGCGGCTGCGGAACTGGCTTCGACTCGACCTGCTCCTCGGAAACCTCGTTCCGCGCTTCACCCTCGGAGGTAAACAAACGACGGTCGGTTACGGTGAAACTGTCTTGCTTTTTTTCAGGCATAAACTCACTCTCTATATTGGGAATTGATGGCGGACCAGATTCACGCGCCAAAAACCTGTGCAAATGGCAGATCACTTACTCTCAGAATTGCCGTACCTGCTCTTAACTCCTGAGCCGCAGCTTCGCGGCGCACGTAGCCGAGCGCGATTGTCGTTTTCCGCGACAAGGGGAGAATTGCAACGCTGGTCACCTCGCCCACATCTTTTCCTTCCGCGTGGATCTTCGTCCCTGGAGCGAGTTGGTCTCCATCAGCCAGAAAGCCCGTGAACATCCGATGCACATTCCCGCGGGCGCGAATGCGCTCCACAATCTCCTGGCCAATGTAGCAGCCCTTGGTGAAGTTCAGCGCGCGGGTCTGTCCCGTCTCTTGTGGCAGGTCGCGGTCGTGGATGTCCTGTCCGTAACGAGGGGTACCGGAGGCAATCCGCAACAGTTCTACCGCCTCGCCGCCAACTTCTTGTGCTCCCGCCTGCAACAAGGCCAACTTTACTTGCGTGCGATGCACGGGGTTGAGCCATAGTTCAAAAGTCGGTATCGCCGGGTTGTCGCCACGAACCAGAGTTGCTGGGACGCCTTTTAACGTCACATCCTCTATCCTCAAAGGGGAACCAGCCGTTAACTGGCCCGTAACTCCCAAAACCTCACCCGCCCCTGGTCCGGCCACGCCCATCACCGAAACAGAACTAGTGATATCGGTCATCTCCACCTTGTCCATGATGATGTAGCGCTTCAAAGTCTCGAATACTTTTGCCAGCTGCGACTGATCGGTATCGAGCACGATTGATTCGCCGCGATTGTAGACAAACAAGTCTCCAAGAATCTTGCCTTGTGGAGTGAGAACAAAAGCATAAACGCCACATCCTACGGCCAAATCGCGGACGTTATTGGTGATCATCCCATTCAGCCAGCGGACGCGGTCTTTCCCGGTCAATGAGAGCTTGGCGCGATTCGGAAGGTCGTAAATCCCGGCACCCGAGATCAGAGATTGGAACTCGACAGCCACAGAAGCAGTAGCGGTCGCCGCTGGATTTTGGCTTACAGAAGCGTTCATACGTCTATTTCGATTATAGCGAAGCGAGCTGCACTTAGCCGATTCGTCCGGTCGCCGCGTATGGTACCTTTTCCCACGTGAGCCCAAAGAAGCGCATCGCAATCATTCCCGGCGATGGAATCGGCAAAGAAGTGATCCCGCAGGCGGTCAAGGTGATGGAAGCCTGCGGGGCAGCCGTCGAACTGATCCACTTCGATTGGAGCGCCAATCGCTATCTCGCGGATGGAGTAACCGTACCTCCCGATGGCTTCGCGAAGCTGGATCGCGAGTTCGATGCGATCCTGGTCGGGGCTTTCGGCGACCCGCGTGTTCCCTCCAATATTCATGCCAAGGAAATTCTGCTGGGCATGAGGTTTCAGATGGATCTCTACGCCAATGTCCGCCCGGTACGGCTTTTGGACGCATCGCTTTGTCCGTTAAAGGCTGTCGAACCCGCGGACGTCGATTTTGTCGTGGTCCGCGAAAATACCGAGGGGGTTTACGTCGACGTAGGAGGGAACTTCAAGAAGGGAACTCCTGATGAAGTCGCGATTCAAGAGGACGTAAACACGCGCAAGGGCGTCGAGCGTGTAATCCGCTACGCATTTGAATACTGCCAGAGCCACAAAAAAGCGGATGGGTCGCCGCGCGGCCGGGTTCTAATGACCGACAAAGCCAACGTCATGACCTATGCCCATGGCCTTTGGCAGCGGGTGTTCAAAGAAGTGAGCCAGGAATATACAAAAATTATCGCTGAGCACATGTATGTGGATGCACTCTGCATGCAGATGGTGCGCGACCCTCGGCAGTTCGATGTGATCGTCACCAACAACATGTTCGGCGACATCATCACCGACCTTGCAGCCGGGATACAGGGTGGCTTGGGAATGGCGGCCAGCGGGAATATCCATCCCGGAAAGACATCGATGTTCGAGCCAGTGCATGGCTCAGCGCCTTCGATTGCCGGGAAGAACATTGCCAACCCGCATGGGGCAATCCTAACGTCGGCGATGATGCTCGCGCACCTGGGCCTCGCTACTGAAGCGTCTCGTATTGAAGCTGCGGTGCTGGAGGCGGTCCGTCAAAAGAGAACCACACACGACGTCGGCGGGAGGTTAGGCACGCAAGAAGCCGCGCAATGGGTGATCTCGCGCCTAGAGTCTAGTTAGGCCCGGCGGGTACCGACTTGGTTGGTTCGTCGTCTATTTTTTTGACATCCCGGCCTCGAATAACCTATTGTCGGGTCTGGGGTGGCCAGTTGAGCGTTTCTACCCCGAACTCTTTGGCGTACTCGGCGTGCAAGCGCTGCCAGCCAGGCAACTTCATGGCCTCGGGCCCGACAATGCGGCCGATGGGCTGACTGGCAAGAAACCGATCCAGCACGTCGAAGCAGATGTGCCATCCGGCGGCACCCATGGCGATGAAGCGGTGACCGATATTGGTCCAAAGCGTCAGACGCGTGCCACTAAGAGAAGCTTCGAGTTCCCAGCGCATGTCGAAGCCACCCCACTTGTACTCGAGCAGGTTGGGGGCATCCGCCCGCGTCACGGTGGTTTCAGTAACGTGCAGCGCAGGTGCTCCCACGGTGGTGAGCTTCACCGTGGATCCGGCCGCACCCAGGTTTCCATCGGCATCGAAGGGAGCCCACTCGCGGAGATGCACCGGGTCGGTGATCGCCTGCCAGACCTTCTCAGGCGATTGGCGCAGTTCCCGGACCAAGACAAGCGTCCACTTCTCTCCATCTTTTTGTACCCGCGCCCCGCTGGCAGGGCTCGGTTCGTACTGAGCGCGATCGGTCATCCCTTCTGGTTTCCTTTACCAGCGTGCCAGCTGGGAGAGCTGAACGAGGTTGCCGCAGGTGTCCTTCAACATCGCAATGGTCGAGCCGGTCACGGCAGTGGGCGCCATGGTGAATTCGGCGCCGCGGGCCTTGATCCGCTCGTAGTCGCCCTGGACGTCTTCAGTGAAGAACATTATCGCAGGCTGGCTCTGTTGAAACAACGCCTGCTGATAGGCTTTAGCAGCAGGGTTGTCGTTCAGCGCCAGCTGAAGCTCAACACCGTCCGGCTCTTCGGGTGAGGCCACCGTCAGCCAGCGAAATGGACCCTGGCTGAAGTCGGTTTTTTTGGTAAAGCCCAGTGTTTCGGTATAGAAGCGCAATGCCTTGTTCTGTTCGTCTACGTAAATGCTGGTCACTTTGATTTTCATCTCGTTCTCCTTTTCAGGTCTGCGGTTTGCGCCGCGTCGTTTTCTCGGTTGTCGATTGATCCATGCGGTCGAGGTGGCGTTCGAGAGCGTCGATGTGAGCGGACCAGAAACGGCGGAACTGAGCCAGCCAGGCATCGACCTGCTGAAGCGGTTCCGGTCTCAGCCGGTAGAGGCGGCGCTGCGCGTCCACCGTGGATTCGACGAAACCTGCCTCGCGCAGCACTCGCAGGTGCTTGGACACGGTTGGCTGCGACATATGAAGCTGACGCTCGATCTCTCCCACCGACTGTTCTGATGAGACCAGCAGGCTCAATATCGCGCGGCGGGTCGGCTCAGCAATGATTTCGAAGGATTCCACGCCCCTTATATACTCCATATGGAATATACGTGTCAAGGCATATTAATCGGGATATTCTCCTGTTTAAGGGAGGGGGAAGTCCGAGGTGGTCAGATCATTTTGCGGGGGCGATCCGCCCTGATTCCTCGCATTTGAGGAGGCATGCTGCCTATTTTTCCCACGTCAAACCGAGGAAGGATAACGGTCATCGAGACAAAAGATGTTCCGAAAACCACGTGCCAGCATGAGTTTAAACGCCCGCGCCGGAGAAGAAGAGCAGAAGGGAGGCGATCGCCGCCGCATCATCGAAATCCCAAAAGATCTTGAGCAGTTTGAGTTTCGTGATGCTTACTCCAAATTTATCGCTTAAGTTCCAACCGGAAGTCTGGCCGCGGGTAACAAATCCGCCGAATCCGGTGCTGTCCCCGCAATTCGCTGACTTGCGAGGCATGACGCCGACATTTTTCTTGACCAGTGTGCGCGATTTGCTCTTGAGCGGGACAGTAAATCTGCATCGTGCCTTTGTACAGGCTGGGGTGGATGCTCAGCTGATTGGGTTTGACGGACTGCCGCGTGCCTTTTTGGACCAACTTCACGTTGCCGGAATCGGTTGAGGCCAACAAGATGGTAGCGGAGTTTTTTGATAGGCATTTGGGGAGACGAATGGGAGCACCCCGGGGACAGACGAAACGTGCCCTAAAATTCTTGAATCGGACAATGAGTGCAAAGTGGTCCACCCGGTTTGTTCGACTCTTACGCTTCATCTTTGAGGTTGTCGAACGGCTTCGAAGCGGTATCCGGGCTCTAGCTTCACTTCGCCGCCCTTTTCGAAATACATCAGCAAGGCGGCGGCAGGGGCCGCAATCAACCGGGCTTTGTTGGCACCGATGGCAGTATCCACCGAGTCATCCACGATTTTTGCAACCGCGAGCGAGCTGCCAAGCACAATCAATTGTTTCTTGTGGCTCGCGCGGATCATGCCTTCCTTGTCTTTGTTTTCAACCACCAGCGGTTCGTCGAAATAAAGCGAGACCGATCCCCGGCGCAACCAGCGTCTGGCGGCATGGCTGACGAAATGTCCGCGATGTACCTTGCCGCTCGCATCTTTGGCTTCGAATCTGCCTTGCGGAATCTTCGAAGTGATCAAAGTCTGAAGCGTCATGGTTTCAGCGGAGGCTAAGGATCCCAGCACAAGCAAAAGGGCGAATCTCATGATCCTCTCTTTATTGTTCAGGAGCCGCGGGGCCCTTCGCAAATATCTTCCCAAAAACAAACCAATCTCGAGTGCCCCATGAGTGCATTGTTTTGCAAGATCTGGGGATCCGCTTTATAGGATTTTGACTTGTGGTTTTCGACTGGTGGAACAGAAACGCATGGCATGGATCAGTGCACCGCTTGTCGCAGGAATGCCTGGAACATGTCCTCGTCGATGTCGGAGGGCTTGCGCACCTTGACGTGGCGTACATACTGGCCGTTGCCTTCGAGAAGGCCGCGTGGGTCCTTTAGCGCGTGACCGCGTATGAAGCCGAACTGAACATGGTCGGGCGCAGAGTAGACGTAGGAGATGGGCTGTTTGCCCTTAACCCAACAGCCATTGCCCCATTTCACCGCCTCCTGAAGGTCAGGCTCTACACGTTTCACGAACTTGCGCAATGCGCGGATTATGGAGCGGGCCTTCGGTGGCTGATCATCGAGATAGTCGTCAAAGTTAGCGTACTTTTTCATCTTCATAAGGTCACTCCTTGGGGTTGACGGCTCGATATTATCGCTCTTCTCAAGGCGCTTCTTTGGCAGTACTTTGCCAAAAACCTGAGGTTCTTCCATTCCTTTTTTCGCTTGATTCATCTCGCGCGAGCGACGCGGGTGGTCCAGCTTTCGCCGAAAAGTATACTTCACCTTCCGATTTCCCATCAGCGTCGAGGTATTGAATGCGCGATAATCCCGCCATGACAAAACGCTCCGTGCTCTTCTGGATCGCCGCGATCGTTGGCCTTTTTCTTGCCACTGATCTCCCGACGGCAGTCGCATCCGACACCGCGCCAGCCAGAGTCTCCATGAAAATCAGCAAGCCGTATCGGATGATCGTCCTTACCGACATCGGGGCGGAAGTCGACGACACGGAAAGCATGGTTCGACTGCTGCTGTATTCCGATGTCATCGATATCCAGGGCCTGATTGCAACTACCTCGACATGGAAGAGGACATCCGTCTCGCCGGAGTTGATTCACGGTGTGATCGGCTCGTACTCCAAAGTCCATGGCAATTTGGTGAAGCATGACAGGCACTACCCTCCGCCTGAAGTTCTCCACTTATTGGTGAAACATGGCCGGGCTGAGTACGGCATGAGTGGAGTCGGCGCGGGCAAGGATTCAGAAGGGTCCAACAGGATCATTGAGACTCTCGAGAGAAATGACGATCGCCCGCTATGGATTACGATCTGGGGAGGCGCCAACACACTCGCACAGTCGCTCTATAAACTCCGTGCCACAAAACCGGCGGCAGAAGTCGATCGTCTGATCGCCAAACTCAGGGTATATACGATCTCCGACCAGGACGATAGCGGGCCATGGATTCGCAAGAGCTTCCCCAGGCTCTTTTACATTGTCACGCCCGGAGGCGATTACGCCGCCGCCACGTGGACCGGAATCAATACCGCCATACCAGGGATCGATAACGCGACAATTAGCACCAAGTGGCTGGCCGAACACATTCAACAGGGGCACGGGCCGATGGGCGCCGCGTATCCGGACGTTGCCTACGGCATGGAAGGCGACACGCCATCCTGGCTCGCGCTGATTCCCAACGGACTGGGTGACCCTGAACATCCTGACTGGGGTGGTTGGGGCGGTCGCTACGAATTGCATCGGCCGGAGGTGTCCGTCACTGATCCCCATACATTCATCGGTGGCGTTCCGATAGAACAAGAAACGCGTCCCATCTGGACCAATGCCATGGACGAATACACTCCGCCGGTAATAGGCGAGAACGGAGGCGCCATTCAGCCGGGCGAAAAATCATTCCACGACTTCAAAGCCACACTCTGGCGATGGAGGGATGACTTCCAAAACGATTTCGCTGCGCGCATGAATTGGACGACGAAGTCCTACCAGGAGACTAATCATCCTCCCGTTCCGGCCTTGAATCACCCGGACGCGATCAGCGTGCGATCGGGAGGGAACTTTGACCTCAGCGCACACGCAACCGACCCCGATGGGGACAGTGTGAGCTTCTTGTGGTCCCAATATCCCGAGGCTGGTTCCTACAAAGGGGCGGTCAAGTTCTCGACCGCAGAAAACATTTCCGATGTCACTTTGGTCGCCCCAAAAGTCGACAAACCAGAAACTGTTCACTTTATCCTCAGGGTCAGCGACAAGGGCAACCCGCCACTGTCGCGGTACAAGCGGGTCATCGTGACGATAACGCCCTGATGTGGCATGAGGATGAAATGTTGACGTGAATGCTTTCGGCGTCCATCGGTTAACAACTTATGGAACTCCTTAGAGTTACACTCCCAATGGCAAGATATGGCCCGCGGCTCGCTGCCTACGCAAAGAGGCACACTTATATGAATCCAATCCGCACTCTAACCATCGCCTTTCTGCTGATCGCAGTTGCTGCGCTGGCTCAATCTCCTCAGGCCACCCGGCCTGAACGGCCCACTCCGCCTACCCGCGATCCGCACACTGCTGGGTATGTTGCGGCCAGGGAGTTGCCGGACGGCTCATTGCCTCCGGCGAATGACGATGGGAATTTCATTCTTGGGCCCACCCATCCCGCCGACTCGCAAAACTCCGGGCAGAATCCGGTGAACGGGACGGTGATTGAGTTCACCATGAATTCAGCGGACAGCAAGATCTATCCCGGCATTGCGCGCGAGTCGAATACGTTCGGGACGCCGGACCCTGCGGACCCGGCGAAGCTCGTGGTCACGACTAGCCATCCCGCGCCGTACACGCGGAAGGTGGCGGTCTATGTCCCAAAGCAGTATGTGGGGGGGAGGGTTGCGCCTTTTATCGTTGGGGCCGACGGGCCTGACTGGCTGCTGTTTTTAACTTTGGACAGCTTGATCGCGCAACACAAGCTCCCGGTGATGATTGCGATTTCCATCGGCAACGGCAGCGGGGACGCCCAGGGCAGCCAGCGCGGGCTGGAGTATGACACCATGTCGGGCGTCTATGCCGAATTTGTGGAGAGGGAAGTATTGCCGCTGGTGGAAGCCCGGGCGCGCGTTAGGCTCACGAAGGATCCTGACGGGCGTGCGACTACGGGCGGCAGTTCCGGAGGGTCGTGCGCGCTGATCATGGCCTGGTATCATCCGGAACTTTATCACCGCGTGCTGACTTATTCGGGGACGTTCATCAACCAGCAGTGGCCGTACGATCCGAAGACTCCGCATGGTGCCTGGGAGTTTCATGAGCATTTGATCCCTGGCAGTCCAGTGAAGCCGATCCGCATCTGGATGGAAGTGGGCGACCGTGATCTGTTTAATCCGAATGTGATGCGCGACAACATGCATGATTGGGTGCTGGCCAACGAGAACATGGCCCGGGTGCTGGCGGCGAAGGGATATCACTATCAGTTTGTTTTTGCCCGCAATGCAGGGCATGTGGACCGTGCGGTGAGGGTGCAGACGATGGGGGAGGCGTTGGAGTATGTGTGGCGGGGTTATGGGGACGGGAACAGGTGAATGCCAGTGACGCCGTCCTGTTGAT